>Ga0065718_1004951_pt1 | contig 212189 bp, 229 predicted proteins | sample GBSCel77sediment_2_FD_59105 | JGI IMG/M metagenome (GOLD analysis project Ga0065718, IMG submission 59105) | Hot spring sediment microbial communities from Great Boiling Spring, Nevada - cellulolytic enrichment CS 77C v3 (version 3) | ecosystem: Environmental > Aquatic > Thermal springs > Hot...
ATTCTTTCGAGAGTTTAGGATCAGAAAGTACAAATTTGTATTCTGCTACGGTATTTATCAACGCTGCATCTAGCTCGCCTGCCATATATTGTTGTAAACCAAGACCACCAAACTTTAGTACTATTCTATCTACGTTTCCTCTTTCACCAACATAGTTGGGGTTCTTAACTAAGGTCATGTCCTTTCCAGGGGTCCATGATACTGGAATGTATGGACCATTGACAACGATCTTTCCAGGTCTCCACCAGTTTTGTGGATCTGCTTCAACAGTTTTTCTGTGGATTGGAACAGCTTGAGCTACACAGAGCCACTCTTTCATATCATATCTTGGTGTAGAAAGTCTTATTTCCAATGTGTAATCATCAAGAGCCTTTACACCAAGTTTATCAGGATCAACTGCTCCAGATTTTACTGCCCAGAAGTTTTCAAAGAACTGAAGTGGTCCTGCCCATGCAGGAAGGTCTGGAATCTTAGGACTTGCATAGTATTTGAATGACCATTCAAAGTCTTTTGCAGTTACTGGATCACCATTAGACCATTTTTTATCTTTTCTTAATTTGAAGGTCCATACTTTGTAATCCTTTGAAACTTTATAGCTCTGTGCAATAACTGGAACAACTTTTACACCACCAAGGTTCTTAGGATCTGGTGCATAACCATAAAGTCCCTCAAAAATGGTACCTTGTGCTAAAATATGCTGTGCCTGCCAGTAATAAGGAACCAATCCTGGTGTGTCCCAGAAAGGTAAGCTCACAACTTTTTCTTTTTGTCCATTAATTACACCTGATAACAAAAGGACAGAAACCAAAACAAACAAAATTATTAAACCCTTTTTACTACGCATCTAATCACTCCTCCCCCAAACTTAATAAAATTTAAAAGAAAACGATTTTAAAGATTTTTGATTTTAAACCATCACCTCCTTCCTAAGTGGAACTAATTTCGTTAGTAATTTTATAATAAGTAATTTCAAGTGTCAACATAATTTTAAACTGAAATTAAATAATTTAAAGGTTTTTAATGATTTCAGATTGAAATCATATTACTTTATTGATTTACTTTGTTGTTGTATAATATCAAGAAAATAAAAAACTTTGAGGTGGTAAATATTGAGGAAGGTTAAAATCAATATAAGAGATATAGCAAGACTTGCCAACGTATCGGTAGCCACAGTATCAAGAGTTATAAATGGTAGTCCTAATGTAAGTGAAAAAACAAGGAAAAAAGTTTTGAAAATTATTCAAGAGTACGACTACCATCCCAGTGCCTTTGCTCAAAAACTATCTAAAACAAAAACTCAGATTGTAGCTCTCTTAATACCCTACGAGAGAGGTTTTGTATTATCAGATGCCTTCTTTCCTCCCCTAATAAAAGGAATGACAGAAATATTTGACAAAAAAGAATACAATATCATGTTATCTATGATTGAATCTCCATATATTCCTCAGAAATATATTTCCTTATATAAAAGAGGAATTGTGGATGGATACATACTCGCTAATGTGAAAAAAGATGACCCTTTTCCAGAAATCCTTTACGAAGAAAATATACCCTTTGTAACTGTAGGTAGAGTTTCCTACGAAAATAAAAAATTATCCTTATGTAGACACTGACAACGTAAGGGGTGCTTTTGAGGCTACCACCTATTTTCTTGAAAAAGGACATAAAAGAATAGCATTACTAAAAGGAAACAGTAATTACAACTTTATTCAAGATAGATATGAAGGCTATATTTTAGCCCTCAAAAAATATGGAATAAAGCCAGATCCAAAACTGATAGTAGAGGATAGTCTCACAATAGATGGGGGATATAAAGCTATGAAAAAATTGCTAAAAATAAACAATCCACCCACTGCAGTCCTCGCCTGCAGTGACTATATGGCTATAGGGGCTATGAATGCCATATTTGAAGAAAACTGGGAAGTCCCAGAGGATATCGCTGTAATTGGCTTTGATGATCTATATATTGATAGGAAAAATAGAACCGCCTCTTGCCTCAGTAAGACAAGAAATAGAAGAAATGGGCAAAGAGGCGGCAAAACTTTTCTTACATATCCTTGATAACCCTAACAATTTTGAACCTATAATCCTTCCCGCTACTTTTATATGGAGGAGATCCGCAGGATAGAATCAAATTACTTCTTTCTTTTCCGAAAGGATCCTTATATTTCCTACCCCTGACCTAACCTTCAAACGTATAACTCCCTTTTCTCCTTCTTTTCCCTGTTTTATCTCCTTATCTACAGAAATTTTCCCTAAACCAGTCTCTGCAGATAGGTCCAAAACCATATCCTCTGGCACATATACCTCTACGCTACCCACTCCACCTTCTATTTCCACATAACAAGGAGAAGATGGTAAGTATATTTTTAATCTTCCAACGCCCCCTTTTACTGAAAGATCTTTCAATCTGAACTCCCTCATATTCAAAGTTGCATCTCCCACTCCTACATCAAACTTTAAACTGAGAGGAATCTCAGGATTAATATTTATATTTATTGGATCAAGCTTCTTATCACCGTCAAAAATCATAAATCCATTCTCTTTTTCATCTTCAATCCTTAAAGAAAGCCCCAATTCTCCATCCCTCTTTTCTTCTATTACCTTATTAATAAAAAACTCCCAATTAGAATTTATATGCAATAAATTTTCCCTATCTTTTAAAGCCTCCAATCTCACAACTCTCACTCCTGTAGAGATCTCCAAATCAAGACCTTTTATATCTTCTTTAAAAGGATACTTCCATTCTCTATAGTAAAATCCAGGCCCTCTATCTCTAAAAAAATGGTCTTCCATAACTTGAGAAGAACACAATAAATATAGTAAGAAGGAAAATAATTAAAACCACCAACCAACCAAACCACTTCTTCTCTCCTATGAGCAAATCAAGTCCCCAGAATATAAAGATCAAAGGCCATAACCTAAGTAAATCTCTCCAATAAAACCTGATGATTCCCAACTCTGAGAAAAGAAGTAATAAACCTATAAGAATACAAAAAAATAACCTAACAGAGACACTCTTCTCATTAGTTTCACCCCTCATTTCTTAAAAAAGATTAAAATTCCAAAAAGGATAAATAATAGGGCAAGAACTAAAGTGAAAGAAACCTGAAAAATACCAAAAGTTCGCCCCAGAAAATAAACTCCAAGAGACTAAAAAAATCCAACCCAAGATCTCTCCACCACCTTGGGAAGAAGAAGGAGGCTCACTATTACCAGGATTTTCAGGGATTACAAGAGCACAAAGAATGTAAAAGAGAAGACTTAAAGGTCCTAAAAAGAGAACTGAGAAGATAAAAATAAGCCTTATTATGACAGGATCAATTCCAAAGTACTCTCCTATTCCCCCACATACTCCTAAAAAAACTCTATTTCTTCTACTCCTATAAAGTTTATTTTCCATTTTTTTCTCCTCCCTCACAAATGTTGAACTGGACCAGAAGGAGTTATATTATCATCCTTCTTCTCCAAATCTTCGGGCTCCTCAGGTATCACAAGAGCAGAGAGAAAATAGGCTATTATTAAGGCAGAATGGAAAGGTATAAAGAGAAAAATAAAAATAAGCCTAACTATTGTAGGATCAATATTTAAATATTCCGCAATCCCCCCACAAACACCCAAAATAACTCTATTCTTCTTGCTTCTATACAGTCTCTTCTCCATAACTTTCCCTCCTCCAAAATTTTTATATCTTTATTTCCATTAATATATACTCTTTAGATACCTTAAAAGTTGCATTAAAAAAATCTTAAAGAGCCTTTAAAATTCTCTTAAAATCCATATGTTATATTTATTCTAAAATATTTAAAATTGGGGGGGGAGATATATGAAAACAAAGAAAATCCCCTATTTAGCTCTGGGTCTTGCCCTATTGATTCTCGGGGGATATTTAAGCTTTCATCTACCTTTCACCCAAGTTCCATTCACCTTACAAGTTTTCTTTCTCTTTCTTATTAGTTTATACTTCTCCCCTATAGAGACTTTTTATATTGTTTTTGCTTATCTACTACTTGGGGGGTTAGGATTCCCAGTTTTTGCGGGAGGAAGAGGAGGATTGAATGTACTTTTTGGCCCTACTGGAGGCTATCTTTTTGGGTTTCTAATTGCAGGAATAACCATATCTGTACTCAAAAAGTACTCTGAAATTCTCTCTCTGTTTCTAGGCATTTTAGTAATATATCTCACTGGTAGTATATGGCTATCCTTCTCATTAAAGATAAATTACTATAAAGCTCTAATGACAGGAGTTATACCCTTCATCCCTTACGACTTTATAAAGGGAATAATATCCTACCTTATATGGCAAAAACTCAAAAAACAGCTTAAAAATTAGTAAATATTAGCTGTTATCTCAATAGGTAATAAATCTCCAACTTTTATCTCAGCAAGAGCCATAACTTCGTCTGCTCCACCATAATAGATAAGTATTTCGTCATCTAAATCAAGAATCTCATTAGAATCCTTATTCTTTGGAACTACTCCACATGTAAACACCACATTAGGACCCCATCCTTCAACCTCATAAATCTCTTCAGGTTGAAGAATAGGCTCTGCAGACCTATATATTATCTTATCTGGCTCATCAAGGGGGGTTAAAACTACTCCTAAACCATATGCCTTTTTACCCATCCAGTCTCCTACTCCATGATAAATATGAAGCCAACCATATTTTGTCTTTAAAGGAGGAGCTCCTGCTCCAATCTTTATACTATCCCAAAACTTAGGAGTTGGCATCAAGAAAGTCCTTCCCACCTTAATACTTCTTTTCTTCAATTCATCAGTATATAGAATCTGCATATCAGGGGGGAATTCTGTGAATTAGAGCAACCTTCTTATCTAAAAGCTCGGGAAAAACATTTACAAAGTCATCCTCTGCCCTTTTTCCATTGGAATATTCCTCTTTTCTTTCTTCTACCAAATACAAAACTGCATCTTTATCCTCTAAATATTTAAAAATTGGTCCATTTCTAACCCATGCATTATTCCATTCTTCATAACCCTTAAAACTTTTTACTCCCTTTAAGAATACTTCTACAGGAATCTTTGCAAGAGCAAGTTGTACCACATCCCCATAAGCAGTATAAGTCATATAAAGATTTCCATCTATCAAACTTAACCTTGGATCTTCTGTTCCCCCAATCTCTCTTATCATTCCAAAAGTTCTCTTATGAAATCTCCTTCTTTGCTCAGGATTTTTAGGCATCTCATAACTTTCCTTAGGGCCAAATATAGGATAATCTAACCTTCCCTCCTGAGTATAACCATCCTTTGACCACCACAACCCAATCCTTGAGACCCCATCTTCTCCTAAAGCTCTATAGAATACATAAATGGTTCCACCTATTCTTATAGCTCCAGCATTATATACCAACTTTTCCCAAGCAATTTTCTTCCTTCTTAAATTAAGGTATACATTTGGTCTTGCCTTAAACAAAGGATTATTTACATATCTTACAGCTTTTTTAGAGGGAACATATATAGGAGGATTTAGTATATCTTTAAATATAAACAAAAATTGGCTTCCAACCCTTTCGGGAGAATGAGCATAGGCAAAAGCACGAGAAGTACCAAGGACTAAATTTCTAAGATGTTCATTGGTGAAAATAAGATTTGTCTTATAAAATAATTCATCTTTATCTTTGAATTTCATTACGCCTGTAGTAAGTTCTGTACGGGTAATTCCTTTAATTTCAGTTTTCTCTTTGCCATCAAATTTTATAACTTCATTATAGAGAAAGTTAGTAAAAATCTTATCTTTTATTATCAATGGAGTACCACAACCTACAAGTTTATAAACATGAAAAGGCTCCACATTCTTTCCGCCATCAACAATTACAAGATCAACAGCAGATACAAGCTGTAGCTCATCATACCATACTCCTCCAACAACTACTCTATCTACTTCAATACCCTTTTTCTTTAAAAATTCCCTTAAGAAAACCTCCTTTTCCCACGTGGACACAAAAACTATCAAATAAAAATCCTCTTGTTTCTTTAACTCGGCCAAATATAAGAGGACATTTTCAAAGCTATAATCCGCTATAACAAGAATAGCCTTTTTATTCTTAGGAATTCCAAGATCATCTCTAGATTCAGTAATATGTTTTTCCATTACAGGATAAGATGGAAAATTAACAAGATAAATATTCTTAGGTAAATATTCTTCCCAGAAAAAGGCAATAATACCATCCCAATGATGCTTCCATACAGGATGATCAGGAGTTTTATAAGCCCTTGGATGATTTAAAAATAAAGTTTTACCCTCTACATTTTTCAATTCTTCCAGAAGAATTCTCCAAGGTACCTGAGTCTTAGGATTATCTACCACAAGGAATATCTTGTTTCTTTTATCCTTAACTCTATAATCATAGGAAATTTCTACCTTGTATCCTTCCTCTTCCCAGTAGTTAACTACTGGGGTTAAAAACTCATTAAATCCTATGATATTTATCACATCACCCTTTGTAAAAACCATAAGGGCAATTCTTCCTCCTTTATCAATTTTGTCATTCCAAGGTAAATATGATATAAAATTAAGAGAAAAAATCAAGGAGTAAGGAAATTAAAATTAATGATTGCTCATATAGGTAAAATAAACACTAAAAAAATAAATGTAGTTTTGTTTATCTTAGTTATTCTTCTATTTATTTCTGACTTCAATTCTCAAGAAAAGCCTGCAGATATTGTGAGTTTAGCCTTTGCAGGTGATTTATTTATTCAAAGCCAACTGTTTAAATCATACTATGATCCCAATACAAAGTCCTACTACTTTCCAGAAGATATATTTGAAGACATAAAAGAGTTTATAAATAAGGATTTTTCTTTCATAGTAATCGACACTCCTGTAGCTACCAACCTATATCCTCCCTCAGGATATCCGTTATATAACGCTCCCATAGAGATTTTGGATACTTTAAAAAAGGTTGGATTTAATGTAATGATAACATCTGGAAATCATTCCTTAGACAAAGGAGAAAAGGGTCTTATTACTACTATGGAAAATATGATAAAAAAAGAGCTGTATTACGTAGGAACCAATAGAACAAAAGAAGAAAGCAATAAATATCTCATTTTAGAAAAAAATAACATAAAAATTGGAATTCTTGCCTATACTTTTAGCACTAATGGTATACCTTTACCAAAGGGCAAGGATTACCTTGTTAACCTCATAAATAAACAAAAAATCAAGAATGACCTTAAAAAAATAAAAAATCTTTGTGATTTTAAGATCGTATATCTTCATTGGGGAAAAGTAGAGTATTTAGATGAAATTGAAGAAAGTCAAAAAACACTTGCAAAAGAAATCATAAGCTATGGAGCAGATCTTATAGTGGGAAGTCATCCTCATGCCATCAAACCTTATGAAAACATTAATGGGAAATGGTGTTTTTATGCTCTTGGAAACTTCTTTACCGACCAATACGGAGTATACAGGCCAGAAGTAAAATATGGGTTTATCTTAAACATTTCTCTTTTAAAGTACAATGATAGGGTAAATCTCGTTAGTAAAGAAATAATCCCTATATTTATCTGGAGAAAAAATTTAGGAAAAAGATATGAATACAAGATTTTAAGAGCAGAAAAGGTTAAAAATTTGCCTAATATTGATATTAAAGATAAAATGTATTTTAAGAGAGTGAAGAAAATCCTTAAACTATAGGAGGAGTGACTATGAAAAACAAATCCATTGGAATTCTCTTGCTCCTTATAGGAGCTTTTTTATTACTTGCAAATTTTAATCTCCTTAAAGGAGATGTCTTTTTACTGCTTTTAAGTGTAATTTTTATTATTGCCTATTTCAGAATGAATAGAAGTATAGGATTCCTAATTCCAGGATGTATTCTATTTTCCATATTCCTATTTAACCTATTCAATAATCTTTTTAACATAAATCCAATCCATAGCCTAACATTCATAGGCTTAGGATTTATAGCAATATATTTTATTCACTACTCAGGAAAGAAGGATATCACTATAGGAGAAAAATATTGGTCCCTATACCCCGGAATAATACTAATTGCAATTGGAATTTTAATCAGTTTAATACAGAATTTTCCTGATTACTTAAGATACTTAATTCCTATAGTACTTATAATCATTGGAGTCTTATTACTATTTAGGCGACAAAAATAGTTTTCATCCTAAAAAANNATAGCGCATAAAATAAGCCCCCAAAAAAAACTTAAAGAAAGATAGAAGCAATATATAAAATTACTTTGTATATCCTTTTCCAAAAAGGAAGAGATAAGCCTTGTCCTATAAGTCCAATAAAAGCATACCAAACATAATCCGAAAGAATATGCCCAAAATAAAAGCTTAAAACTCCTAATATTAAATAATTTCTTGCCTGAGTAAGAAAACTAACTCCAATAGTAATCCACCATATTAGCCAATAGGGATTAGAAATAGAAACCAATATACCTCCAAGAACACTTGGAAATTTTAAGGGAGAAGCATTCTTAACATGAATTTCATTCTTAAAAAGAGAAATAAGCAAGCCTATACCCATATAAAAAAGGAATATACTTCCAAAAAAAGAAAAACTCTTCAAAAAAACCTGATTCTGTAAAAAAGGTTGCAATCCAAGAAGAAGTAATATTACAAGAATTCCCTCAAGAATAGCATGTCCAGTAACTATCTTTACCGATTCAAACCACCCTTTAATACTACTCTGAGCAAGCACCATCGTAAGCATAGGACCCGGTGATGATGCTCCTGAAAAGCCTACAAGAAAACTTGTAATAAATATGCTCCAAATCCCCAAATCCATTTTTTTCACTCTCCCATCTCAAAATCTTTGAACCCCAGATTATTTAAAAATTTTATTTGGCTTTCGTCTACTTTTAAAAGATGCGAAATACAACCACAATCTGAAGATCCAAATTTAGGTACTGGTTTTCCCTCTATAAGACTTGCTATCTTACATTCCCAACTCTTATCAAGTTTATTAAACAGAACCTTTTTAATCCTTACCTTTTCATTTTTTAAAAGGTAATCAATATGCCAGTGTAGTTTTTTGTTTTTTGATAAATGTCTTTTTACTCTTAGTTCCAGATTGCTTTGAGCAGATCCAATATACAAGTATAATCCTCCTTCAAAAGACAATTTTCCTAAACTTCCAATACTCTCCTCTATATAATCTTTAACCTCTACCACTAAAACGTATATTCCCTTCATTCACTCAAATTTATCAATTTAAAGCCATTTGGATTAAGGAGTATTTTAGTGCTTTTGTCTTTAAAACGTAAAGTTATTTCACTCCTATGTGGTAAAAAAGACTCAACAATAGCATAATTATTGTTGTACAAGAATAGACTTATCTTACCCTCCCCTTCAAAGTATATCCCTATCTTTTCCATAAAAATTTTTCTAATCTCATTTAAAACCTCCACAGGAAGGTTATAAACATCGAAAAAATTATCAGGTACATTTAAAACATATAACTTACCACTACCATAAAAGTCCTTCAAAAGGATAGGGAAATTTCTCTCTCCTTTTATTCCCACGACCACAGGCCAGGAAGAGTTGGTATAATATTCAAGCACAGGGAATAATATCTCTTGGGAATGGACATATTTTGTAAAACCAATCATAGCTGAATCAATGGCAAAAAAATCTATATTCACTTTTCTGTCAGTGTATCTTACAGAGGTAAATTCCTCTATACCTTTACCTCTTAATCTCCTCAAAACTCCCGAGGTTATAATAATTGTATTTCCACTTATTAATGCTTTCTTCATTTTATTTAAAATATCCCTATCTCCACAAGAAGTCTCCGTTATAAATATGGGACTTTCTTGAAAAGAAAAATAAGGAGAAGGCTCAAAAGGAATTCCTATCATACCAAGATAATCAACCAAATGATCTTCTCCATCAGAATGAAAAGGATGATAAACTCTAACTCCCATAGGATCTCCAAGTAGAGATAAAATATTATCTAACCTTTCTAATTCAAATCCTAAAGGAGGTATATACACTGTATTTCTTAAAGAATTAAAATCAAATAGAGTAATCTCTTTTGCCTTGGCAAACAAGGTTAAATAAGCTTGTTCCAAATATTGATTTAAATTACATTCAAAGGAATCAAACCATCCCCCTTTATTTTTACTAGGTTTTACATTCTCAAACCATCGCATTAAATAATAGCTTAAATACCTTGGTAGATCTTGTTGGGTATATTTAGGATCTCTTGTCTCAGTACCCACATAAATCTCGTCAAATATATCCTTCTGAGTCTCAGGGTTATATCCATTTTCATGGTAAGATTCTACCCAATTAGGATATTTTATTATCATATTTACCTTTGGATTCACCCTCTTTGCAGGATCTACCACATATTTTTGAGAAACCTCAGTCATTAAATTGAGTCTATATTCCTGCCAAGATTTATCTCCTTTCGACTTTATACAATCTTCGCAAGAACAACTAGTGAAATAAAAATACATCAAGGATTATTTCATCAAACAAACTTGCTGTATATTCAACTATTTCTTGTAATCTCTTTTTTAAAGAATCCTTCGAATAACAAAAAGTATGAAAAATTCTTAAATCATGCACCGGATCATCTAAAGAATCAATTGTAGTAGTAATACCACCAGCTACTATAATTCCTTCCGATTCAAAAAAATTCTTAAAATTTATCATCTTCTCCTTAGAGACATCATCCTTTCCCCTATGAGTTTCAAGATATACTTTGTCTACATGCAGGTATCTTTGAAAAAATTTAAAGTCATTTTTTCAGTTCTTCAATGGAGATTCTATTCAGAAAGGGAGCGGTGCAGTAAATTGCAAGCCCAAAGTTCTTATACCCCATAAGCATCCTCCAAAAAAGCTATTAATTTTGTAAACATTATAGTATTGAAATCAAGCTAATACAATATATAATAGTTACATAGCTATCTAAATATTTTAAGGGAGATTAAAAAATGGATTTAAAACATTTAAAAGATGAAATCTTTGAACAATTGAATAACAAAATCATACCCTTCTGGGAAAATCTAAAAGACGAGAATAACGGTGGATATGTAAGCTATGTAGGATTTGATCTAAAGCCCGATCTCTATGCTCCAAAAGGTTTGGTCCTAACCTCTCGAATATTGTGGTTTTTCTCCCGCCTTTATAACCAACTAAGAAAAGAAGAATTTATCGAGTTCGCAGATCATGCCTATGAATTTCTTACCGACAAACTTTTAGATAAAGAAAACGGTGGCTTCTTTTGGGTGGTAGATTATAAAGGAGACCCATTAGATAAGAGAAAGCATCTTTATGGACAAGCTTTTGCCCTTTACGGACTCTCTGAGTACTACAAGGCAACTAAGAAAAAAGAAAGTCTTGAATTATCCTTAGAACTTTACAAAACAATTGAAGAAAGAGGCAAAGACAATATAGGATACAATGAAGAGTTTGATAGAAAAATGGACCCCAAAAGAGAATATAATTGTCAGTGAATATGGAATTATTTGTGAAAAAAGTATGAACACCTTACTTCACCTCTTAGAAGCATATACCAATCTCTTTACTGCTACTTATGATTTGAAAGTAAGAAAGGAGATTGAGAATTTAATAATACTTTTCAAAGAAAAAATCTATAATCCTAAAACTGACCACCTATATGTGTTCTTTGATAATAAGATGAAGCCCATTATAGACGCCATATCCTATGGACACGATATTGAAGCTACATGGCTCATAGACGAAGCCTTAATATATATAGAAAATAACACACTAATAAAGGAGATGACTGAAATAAACCTTAGAATAGCTGAAAGAGTTTTAGAAGAAGCTTTTGAGAATAATAGTTTATTAAATGAAAAGGTAAGAAGAGAAGTCAATAAAGATAGGGTTTGGTGGGTTCAGGCAGAAGCCTTAGTGGGTTTTTTAAATTGCATATCAAAAAACAAAATCCGATAAATTTTTAAAGGCTGTTCTTAGCCTTTGGGAATTTATAAATAACTTCTTATTAGATAAAAGACCAAATGGAGAATGGTTTAATAAGCTTGATGAAAATTACATACCGTTCCCAATGCCAGAAGTAGATCTTTGGAAATGCCCATATCACAATGGGAGAATGTATCTTGAAGTAATAAGAAGAATATAAAAATGAAAAAATTAAACTTATTCAGGGCATTAAGAAGTAGAAATTACAAACTATACTTCTCAGGTCAAGCAATATCTCTTATAGGTACTTGGATTCAATCTACAGCTATGAGCTGGCTGGTATATAGACTCACTAACTCTTCTGTTCTCTTAGGGACTACAGCCTTTCTCTCTCAAATCCCTAATCTTTTTATCTCTCCTTTCGTGGGTGTATTTCTTGACCGATTTAGCAAACACAAAATCTTAATACTTACTCAAACCTTACTAATGTTTCAAGCCCTTATTCTTTCTATTCTAACTCTAACAAACACTATACAAATATGGCATATCCTATTGTTAAGCTTAGTTCTTGGAATTATAAACTCCATCGATGCTCCCACAAGACAATCCTTTGTAATTGAAATGGTAGAAAGACCTGAAGATTTAAATAATGCTATCGCTTTAAACTCGCTTCTTTTTAATGTTGCAAGACTCATAGGTCCTACCATAAGTGGATTTCTTATTGCTTTAATAGGAGAAGGTATGTGCTTTTTAATAAATGCCTTGAGTTATCTTGCTGTAATTATCGCATTACTTTTCATGGAAATAAAAGTTCAAATTCCAGTCATCTCAGAGAATATTATTAAAGATTTAAAAGCCGGATTTAGCTATGCCTTTAATTTTATTGTGGTAAGGTATATTCTTATATTTATTTCTCTATCAAGTATTTTTGCGTCCATATATAGCGTACTCATGCCTATCTTTGCCAAAGACATACTTCATGGTGGGCCAGAAACTCTTGGAATCCTCACAGGAGCAACAGGGGCTGGAGCTCTTATCGGAGCAATCTACCTTGCAGGAAGATCAAAAGTTAAAGGAATAGAAAATATTTTATCCTACTCTTTTGGAACTGCAGGAATAGGACTTCTTATTTTTTCCTTGTCAAGAAATATTTATACTTCCATATTGGCTCTTTTCGTTACTGGGCTTAGCTTTATGTTAAATTCGGTATGTAGTAATACACTAATTCAGAACGTTATTGAAAATCACATAAGAGGAAGAGTTATGAGCATATATGTAATGTTTTTTATGGGATCTATGCCTATAGGAAGCTATATAGGTGGACTTCTTGCCAAACATATTGGTGCTGTAAATACTGTACTCTTAAGTGGAATATTATGTCTTATCTGCAGTCTTATCTACAAAGTAAGGCTCCCTATACTAAGGGAATATATTTACTCTATATTAGACAAAAGAGGAATAAGTTAAAAACTAATTTATCTCAAATTCTCCCTCTGTAAAACCTATCTTCTTCTCTTTTTTACAGTAATGTACATTCAAAAATTTTGCACCCCTCTCGTATCCCCTATGAACAAAACGAACACTTAAAACCTGTTGTTCTCCCCTCTTAAAAGTGGAAAACTCCACTAGGTTATATCTACCTCTCTCGTAATCCCAAGTAGTTCCATCATCTTCGTAATATAAAAATTTTCCCTCTCCAGGATAGATCTCTAAGGTTAAATTTTCCTGATTTTTCTCACCAACATAATTTTGTACATCCCACATAGGAATAATTGCCCCTTCTCTTACAAACAATGGAATCTTATTTAAAGGAGCATTAACTTTTATACTACTACCCCCTCTATATCTTTTGCCCGTATAGAAGTCATACCAAAAACCATCAGGAAGATAGACATTTCTTTCTCTATGATCCTTCTCATATATGGGAGCAACAAGGATAAAAGGACCAAACATAAATTCATCCTCATGATTTAATACTTCTCTTATGTTAGGGAACTCTAATATCAAGCTTCTTAAAATAGGAATACCCTTTTCTTTTGCCTCATAGAAAAGGGAATATATATAAGGTATAAGTCTATATCTCAAAGAAATAAACTCTCTTGCAATCCTTTCTACCTCTTCTCCGAAACTCCAAGGTTCTTGCTCCCTCGTATTTTTAGCAGTATGTATCCTAAAGAAGGGATAAAAAACTCCAAGCTCTATCCATCTGGCAAAAAGTTCTTTATCACAGTCTCCCCAAAAACCTCCCACATCCTCTCCTATAAAAGGAACTCCAGACATAGATAAATTCTGCAAAGTTATAATAGAAGAAAAAAGATTTTCCCAAGAACTCTTGTTGTCACCACACCAAACAGCGGAATATTTCTGAATACCCGAAAAACCTGATCTGGTCAAAATAAAAGGCCTTTCGTTAGGCTTAATCTTTAAAAACCCTTCAAAAGTGGCTTTGTTCATCAAAAGTCCATAAATATTATGAATCTCAGAATGATAAAAAATCTTTCCATTTAACTTATGTATTACCCCTTCATCCATAGTTTTTTTCTTTATTCTTTTAATCTTCTCTTCAAAACTTTTAGGAGATTTAAGTTTTGGGGGTTCTTTAAGCCTTAAAATGTGGAAAAGTACCTTCATAGCTAAATACTCAATTTTTGAAAAAAATCGATGGTTCATTCATATCATTCCAAAAACCACTAATTCCTAAATTTATAAATTTCCTATGATTTTCACCCCAAAAATCCCTCACTTCTTCTCTTAAAAAATCTGGAAAAAACAGACTTCCCCAGGCCATACATAACCCGTGAAAATTTTCCCGATTCTCTTTCCTACAGAAAAAATCTTTCTCTATCCCCTCTTTAAAAACCTCATACCTTTTGTCCCATTTAACCCCTGGATCAATTATCAAAACAATTTTAAAACCAAGCCTCTTTAAATCTTCAGCCATTTTATCAAAGTTTGAGAATCTCTTTCTATTAACCGTAAAAACTCTATATCCCCTCATATAATCAATATCCAGATATATAGCATCACAAGGAATTTTACTCTTTCTAAATTTTTCAGCAACCTCATAAACTTTTTTCTCGGAGTCATAACTCCAACGAGACTGATGAAAGCCTAAGCTCCAAAGAGGAGGCATATAATACCTACCCACAAGAAAAGTATATCCTTCTATAACTTCCTTAGGTGATGGACCATAAATAAAGTAATAATCTAATTCTCCATCCTGGGCACAAAAGTAATAATAACTTTGATTCTCTCTTCCCATATCAAAATAACTAAAAAAAGTATTATCAAAAAATAATCCATAACTTGCCTTAGGATGCCAAGAAATAAAAAAAGGATGGCACTGATACAAGGGATCATTATTCATGCTATGATTAGATTCATCCGTATTCCAATTAATTAAAACCTGACCTTTTTTGTTGAGAGATCCTAATCTTTCTCCAAAACCAAAGAAAGCTTCTCCATACTTGATCTCTTTATAGGTGAATATTTTGGACCCTTCTTTTACATATCCCTTATCCTCATAATCAGACAAGATTAGATTCCCATCTTTATCATAAATAGAAACCTTTCCTAATTCTTTTGAGATAGCAATATTCAGATACTCTGAAGATAAATAATAGTATTTTTCGTCCTCTTTAAAATTTACCTCTACATTAGAATTCTTCAGTTTTTGATACTCCACACAAAAGGAGTAATCTTTATTAAAAAACCCCATTTTTTGAGTAATGAAAATTAACAATCTTAGGGNTAATAAAAGAGACTTTCAAGAGTTCATCCTTTACCTTCAAAGTCATTTCATTCAATTTTCAATCCCCCCTTAATAAAAAATTACATACATTTCAATCATATAATGAAATAAAAAAGGGGACAAGATTAAAAATCAATTTTTCCTGTCCCCTTTTTAAATCTAAGTACTTATTAAATTATTAAACTTTTATCCCATCTCTACAACCACTTCATGTACTTTCCCGTCATTAAAGATAGGAAGAAGATTTCCAGAAATCTCTTTTCCATCTACAAATATTCTCTTTACTCCCTTAGACTTGCCTTCAGGATTTAAAACTTTTATATCATAAACCGAACCTCTATACTTTCTTACTACTCTAAACTCCTTCCAATCCTCAGGAACACACGGATCTACTCTTAATCCATCATAATCAGGCCTTATTCCCAATATATATTGAGAAATCAAAACAAAAGCCCAAGATGCTGTACCTGTAAGCCAAGAATTTTTACCCTCACCATGTCTCTTAGCATCCTTACCTGCAACCATCTGACAATACACATAGGGTTCCATCCTATGGATTTCACTCTCATCCTCAAAATAGGCAGGAGTAATTTTTTTATAAACCTCAAAAGCCCTCCAACCCCTACCTATCACTGTTTCTCCAATTCCAACCCAAGGGTTATTATGGCAAAATATACCCGCATTCTCCTTATAACCAGGTGGATAAGAGGATATCTCACCAAGTTCTAAGTAATATTTAGAGTAAGCAGGTTGTTGAAGAACCATTCCGTACTTAGTATCCAAGTAATTAATACAAGAATCTAAAGCTAACTTAGCCCTTCCATCCTCTTTACCTATTCCAGCCATGGTACAAATTCCTTGAGGTTCAATAAATATCTTACCTTCTTCACATTCTTTGCTCCCAACCTTTCTACCAAAAAAGTCATAAGCCCTCAAGAACCATTCTCCATCCCATCCGTAATTATTTATTGCATTTATCATATCCTCTGCAGCCTTTTTAGCCCATTCTGCCTCTTCTTTCTCTCCCATTTCCTCGCACATTCTTACATAATCAGGAGTTGCAAAAACAAATAACCCTGCTATGAATACTGATTCTGCTGTTCCACCCTCAACATTAGATGTGGTTTGAAAAGACTCATCGGGATTTTTAGAGAAACAGTTGAGATTTAAACAATCATTCCAATCCGCTCTCCCAATAAGAGGTAAACCATGAGGACCAAGATTATTTGTTACATGATGATAAGCTCTCTTAATATGCTCAAATAATGTTCCCTTTTTACTCTCATCATTGTTATATGGAATAACTTCTCTTAATATACTATAATCACCTGTCTCCTTTATATAAGCACCTGTAGATAAGATGATCCATAAAGGATCGTCATTAAATCCACTCCCTATCTCATTATTTCCTCTTTTAGTCAAAGGCTGGTACTGATGATAACAACTACCATCCTCAAACATAGTAGATGCAAGATCAAGAATCCTCTCTCTTACTCTTTCTGGAATCATATGTACTGCACCAAGAATATCCTGGTTAGAATCTCTAAAACCAATACCCCTACTTATGCCCGATTCAAAGTAAGAAGCACTTCTTGCCACATTAAAGGTGATCATACATTGATATTGATTCCAGATATTAACCATACGAGCTAAGATCTCATCACTATGATTCACCTGATATTTTGAAAGAATATCATTCCAGTAGTTTTTCAAATCCCAAAAAGCTTTCTCCACATCTTGAGATGTTTTAAATTTATTTATAATCTCATAGGCCCTTTTCTTGTTAATCACCCCAGGTCTTTCCCACTTCTCCTCTTCAGGATTCTCCACATAACCAAGTACAAAAACAAAGTCTTTTACTTCTCCAGGCTCAAGGTCTACTTCAATATAATGAGAAGCAATAGGCGACCAACCCTCAGCTACAGAATTATAAGGTCTTCCTTCTACCACTGCCCTTGGCGCCTCAAATCCATTATACATACCTATGAAGGTATCTCTATCAGTATCAAATCCTTGAATGGGAACATTTACCGAATAAAAGGCGTAATGATTTCTCCTCTCTCTATATTCAGTCTTATGATAAATTACAGACCCCTCTATTTCTACCTCTCCTGTACTAAGATTTCTTTGAAAGTTAGTTTGATCATCCCAAGCATTCCATAAACACCATTCCACAAAAGAAAAAAGTTTTAAACTTCTTTTCACTCCACTGTTATTTCTCAATTTTAGATAATGTATTTCGCAATTCTCTTTAAGGGGTACAAAAAACAATACCTGAGCAGAAATCCCATTTTTCTCCCCAAGAATTCTTGTATAAGAAAGTCCATGTCTACATTCATATTTATCAAGTTCTTTCTTTACAGGCTTCCAAGTAGGAGACCAAAAATCTCCATTTTCCCATACGTAAAAATATCTTCCACCATTATCTATTGGTACATTATTATACCTAAATCTTAATATTCTTCTTAGTCTTGCATCTTTATAAAAACAATAACCACCACCAGTGTTAGATATGAGAGAAAAGAAATTATCAACACCAAGATAGTTTATCCATGGAAATGGAGTTTTAGGATCAGTGATAACATATTCTCTATTTTTGTCGTCAAAATAACCAAATCTCATATTTTTACCTCCCTTTTAATTTTAACCCATAATGACCAATACATCGTTCTCGTCTTTCATCTCAGATTCAGGAATAAAATTGCCATCAATTTCTTTACCATTTATTATTATCTTTTTAACTCCCTTCTGAACTCCAGCAGAATTTTCCACTTTTATTCTCAACTTTTTACCTCTAAAGATCCTTTCCATGTAAAATTCTTTCCAATGGGAAGGTATACATGGATCTATTCTCAATCCATCATAATCGGGCTGAAGCCCTAAAATACCCTCTACACATGCCACCATAACACTGGATGCAGTACCAGTTAACCAATGTACATGAGCCCTTCCGTGGAATGGACTGTCTTTACCTTCTACAAACTGACAATGTACATAGGGTTCCGCTTCTCTTATTTCTGCCCTATCATTCATGTTGGCAGGATTTATCTCTTGGAAATATTTGTAAGCCCTATCTCCATTTCCAAGCATAGTTTCTGCTCTTATAAGCCAACCTTGAGGATGACAAAAGATTCCAGCATTCTCTTTCATTCCAGGATTAAACAATATCATCCTAAATACAGGCATCCCTAAAGTCCTTACAGGAGGATACATAATCATAGCTCCATAATCAGTATTAAGTATTTTTTCCACATTATCCATTGCAATCTTAGCTTGTTCAGAGGTTGCAACCCCCGAAAGTACAGACCACACTTGTGGGTTAAGCCAAAAAACTTGCCTCAGAACTACTTTTAGATCCTATTACCTCGTCCTCAATAAACCCTCTTACAAACCTGTCGCCTTCCCAAGCATACTTTTGAATATTTTCATATAATTTGCTTGCTTCTCTCTCTGCCCACTCCACATCATCCTTTCTTCCCTTCTTCTCTGCAAACTCTGCAAAGATCTTTAGTGCTAAATAAAGTTGGAAAGATGCAAAGACTGTTTCCCCTTCTTCTCCAAGCCTTAAACAGTCATTCCAGTCTGCATCAAGGCCATAGGTAAGCCCATGTTTTCCAAGCTTACTTAAGGAAAAGAGTATTCCTTTTCGCAAATGTTCATAAACTGTATCTTCTCCATAATCAGAATAAGGTATTACTTCATCCAAAAATGAAAGATCTCCAGTTTCCCTTACATATTGTCTCGTAGTGATATATAGCCATAGATGGTCATCACATCTATATTCAGTATATCCTGTTCTTTTCACATAATAAGGATTATCAAGAGACAAACCTTGATTAGGCTTAATCTGATAATCAAAGAATACAAGAGGCAAAGCCACACCTTTTGAGGTCTGACCAGCAAACATAAGCTTTAATCTTTCTCTTGCACTCTGAGGATCAAGATGTATTATTCCCTGAATATCCTGCACTGTATCCCTATAGCCATAACCATCCCTATGTCCTACATAGATCATTGATGCAGCTCTTGACCAAGAAAAAGGTTATAAAACACTGATAAGCATTCCAAACCCCAACCATATTATCAAAGTTTTCATCAGGAGTTTTAACTTTAAAATTCTCAATCTTTGAATGCCAATATCTCTTAAGTTCCTCCCATTCTTTTTCCACTATTCCCTTCTCCTTATACTTCTGCATCACTTTTCTTCCGGTCTCTTCCGCACCATCTCCAAGCACGTAAATTATCTCCCTTTCCTCATCCACATCAAGATCAAGAATAACTTGAGTTCCCGCACAACTATTTTTACCGTAATTAAGACTATTACTACACTTACCTCTCTCTACGGCTATAGGATTAGAATAATCCCTATAACTCCCTATAAAAGTATCTCTATCCCCATCAAAAGATACTACTTCTGATCCAATTACTCCAAAAAACCTATTAAATCTTCTCCCACTTATTCCTTTTTCTTGTGGAATTACTCTCCCAAGCTCAGAATAATTTTCGTTTATGGTTTGAATAATGAGATTGTCTTTATAGTAAGTACGAGATATAAAAAGAGTATATTGCATATTTACAAGATCTTGGTTTTCATTAGGTTCATTAGTAAACTCTGCATAACTAAAAAGAGATATTTTTCTCTTCCTTCCACTTTTATTTCTTACTTTTATAGCCCATACCTCGTAAAGAGCATTCAAAGGCACATAGTAAAGAGTCTCAGTCTCAATACCATCATATTTTGAGGAGATTATGGTATAAAGAACTCCATGCCTACAAATTGATTCATACTTGGATAAATCCTTCTTTACAGGAAGCCATGAGGCTGACCAAAAGTCTCCATTCTCCATATCTCTCAGATAAATATACCTTCCAGGGGCAGTAGTTGGAGGTACATTAAATCTTCCCCTTAAAATTCTCCCACTAGCACCTGACTTTACAAAACTATAGCCCTGAGCATTATTGGTTATTATTGCGCCGTATTCTAATGATCCGAGGTAATTAGTCCATTCACGAGGAGTATCAGGCCGTGTAATCACATACTCTTTTCTTTCATTATCAAAATAACCAAACCTCATTAAATAACCCCCCTTGCTTATAAAATTTAATTAAGAAACCGTTTATAATTTCATGAAGAAACTTTTAATTAGTAAGTATACTACAATTTTTAAACCCTCATGTCAAGCACAAAGTAACCATTTACAAGAGCATATAAAATAAAAAAGGGGGAAAGACAGAAAATCTTTCCCCCTTTTGAAAATAAAAGTTCTAAAAAACTGATTTAACTTCTTGCCTTCTTTATAGCTTCTATATAATCTTTAGCTCTTTCTGTAAGAATCTCAAACTTCTTTTCAGCTATAACTTTTTTATCTACAAGATTTCCTCCTACTCCTACAAAACATGCTCCTGCCTTTATAAATTCTCCTACATTCTCAAGGCTCACACCACCTGTAGGAGAGATCCTAATATAAGGCATAGGTCCATGTATGGCTTTTATGTATTTAGGACCAAGAGTGTCTGCAGGAAATAATTTTACTACATCAGCTCCTTCTTCCCAGGCGGTTAAGATCTCAGTAGGAGTATATGCCCCAGGAATAGCTATCTTATCGTAGCGGTGGCAAAGATTTATAATCTCTTTTTTCAAAACAGGCGACACAATAAAATCAGCACCTGCAAGGATGGCTAATCTCGCAGTCTCAGGATCAAGGACCGTACCCATACCAACTATAGCATCATTGCCCAACTCTTTTTTTACTTTTGGCAGATATTCAATAGCTGATGGAACCGTCATAGTAACTTCCAGAGCTATAATTCCACCCTCTTTTAGAGCTTTTGTAACAGGGATAAGATCCTCGGGAGAATCAGTTCTTATAACTGCTACAATACCACATTCAATCTATTTTTTCTAAAATCTCAAATCTATTCCCCATAAAAAAAACCTCCCTATCTTTTTGCTTCTTTCATAATTTTCTCCACAGCCCTCAACCACTTATGTTTAGGATCATCATACATAATTGATTCCCTAATCTCTCCTGCAAGTATCCACAAGTAGTATAGTTGATAACCGGGTGCAGCTACAACAGGATGGTATCCTCTATTTATTAAAAGCAAACTATCATTTTCAATAAGAAATACCTCATCAATATCCCCCTCAGCAGTATAAACTCTTTGAAGACCGAAACCAGAAGGAGGGTTTACTCTATAAAAATAAACCTCCTCCATTCTTACCTCTTCAGGATAATTATCAGTGTCGTGTTTATGAGGTGGATAACTAGACCAATTTCCGGGTGGATTTATAGTTTCTCCTATAAGGAGCCTCTTTGCTTTAATTCTCGTATCAATAATATCCTTTACATCTCTCCTCCAATTATACACCCCTACGTCTCTTACCACTACATCACTTGGCTTTATCAATTTAACCTCTTCCTCAGTCTTTACCTTTGTTTTACAAATAGCAACCTCAAGAGGTTCCAAAGCCTCAATTTTAACCTCTTTATTGTTTGGTATGTAAAAAGCATAAGCATTACCATCAAAAACATTTCTCCTTGCTCCAATAAGGTTATACCTCTCGCCATCAATTTCTACATTACATTTACCTGTAAGAATTACAAGTCCAATCTCATAATCTTGAGAATTAAAATTGTAGTTATCTCCTTTTTCTCCCTTGAAAATATCTAACTCTATAAACTGCATTTCCCCAGGTTTAACAAGATTATTTAGTCCGGCTTGAAGCTTAACTTTCTTAAACATACTTCAAGATCCTCCTTTTTTATTACTCAAAAAAAATATTTGCCATTATTTAAGAGGATAAAGTCAATAAATTTTTATGTCAAGAAAAAATATGAGTAAAAAATAAGCTATAAAAACTCAATAAAAAAAAGGGATCCCCCTAAATTAGGGAGATCCCTTAAGGTTAATCTATTTATGCTTAGACGATATATTATAGTACATCAGCAAGATGAAGATTTAACTCAAAGTTATCATCACCATCATCAGTGGTTGGATCTCCATCCTTATCTTTTGAGCCCGACATCACTAAAACTGGATCATCAGAATCTGCCCCTTGAACCTGTGAAGTGAAACTTGCCATCAATTTGTTATTCACATTAATATTACTGTCATAGTTAATTAGCGTTACATAAAGAGACATATTTCCCGTAAGAATACCTATATTGTTAAACTGAGAAAGATAAGTTATACCAACATTACTAAAAGAAAGTGTAAAACCAAATTTATTCATTTTATTTGGATCATTTTCAAATGGGGTAAAATAATAAAGGGATACACTTCCACTTACAGGGTAAGCTCCCTCAGTTTCAACTCTAATATTTTTATTAAAAATTAAAGATCCACTTTCCCCAGTGGTCACGCCTCCTACAGTCGATTCTGATTTAAATTCTAACTTTTTAAGGGAAGAATAATATCTAACTTTTACATAACTATTATCACTTGTTTGAGTATACCATCCATCGGCATCAGGACCCTGCCAATTAGCCTCAATAGTAAGCTTATCTACAGATTTTGCTGTAGGAAGCTTTTCAATTAAATTAGAAGGAACTGGTTTTGAGACAGAAAAAAACCCTAAATTTGCTGAAAGAGCAATAGTATAGAGACCAAAACTTGTGCCATTATTCTCAACTGTTTCCCAAATATTGTTCAAATCATCATTGCTTAGATCTTTATCTGGTTGAGGCTCTTGTGTTGGGGGGTTTTGTTTCACACATCCAGAGACAAAGAAAAGCAAAAAGATTACAAGCATCAAACCTATTATTTTTTTTCACTAAAATCTCCTCCTTCCCCTTGAATTTCATTTTTTATTATAATACATTAATGACGTATATGACAATATAAAAATTTTAAAAAAAGATTAAAAAATAATGAAAAGAATAATTGGGCTAACATTAGTAATAGTTGCTTGTCTATTTTGGAGTATATCCTTCTCAGTATCCAAAATACTCCTCAAAACTCTTTCTCCCTTTGAGCTTGCCTTTATTAGATTTTTTCTTTGCGTCTATTTTTTCCTTAATCGTATTTTTACCTAAAATAAAGAAAGCTTCGTTTAACCGGAAATATCAAAAACCACTTTTTATCGCAGGCCTTTTTGGAGTTACTTTATACTTTATATTCGAAAACACAGGTTTAAAATTTACCGATGCGTCAGAAGGAGCACTCATAGTGGGATCTTTTCCTGCTTTAGGACTTCTAACAGAGTACATACTTCAAAAAGAAAAACTTCCTTTAAATCGAATATTAGGTGTTCTTCTTTCCATCTCTGGAGTTTTTCTAATTATGAGTGATTCTGGATTAAATTTAAAATTTAATAACCTTTTTGGAGATTTCTTAATTTTGCTTTCTGGAGTTTCTTGGGTAATATACAATTGGGAGATTAAAAAAGTTAATCAAAAATATCCTTATGAAATACTTACCACCTTTCAAATGATATGGGGATCTATCCTATTCTTACCCTTTCTTATGTTTACAGGATTAAAAAATTCCAAAAACCTTGGATGCATTAATTGGCATATTCTTTCTCTCCTTTTTTTGCTCAGGACTTGGATATCTTTTTTACAACTATGGTTTAAAAACTCTATCGGTAAGCCAAGTGATGAACATTTTGAACCTAATTCCACTTTTCGGAGCCATATGGGGAGTAATTTATCTAAAAGAAACTTTAACCCTTATAAAAATAGTTGGGGGAATATTAATCATTTTAGGGGTAAGTTTATCTTCTTCAAAATAAAAAAAGGCCTGCCCATGTAGAGCAGGCCCTAACTTTCCTCAAAGTTTACTTAACAAGCTTTAAGTTTCCAAGGTAAGATGGATTTCTCCAGTTTTCATTTTCAGTTTCGTTCCATGCAATGATTCCAACTCTACTTCCAAACCTGTCTGCATCATTTACTTGTACATCAAATCCAATTACATCTCCTTCCTTTAATTTCCTTGTTCTCATCTTTACCTGTGCCTCTACAATATAACCAAAATCAGTTTTCTTTGTGGCTGTTACAAAGTAATCACGAGAGGCATTAGTACCATAGCTTTGCACATTTTCAAAATTGACTCTGTATTGAGCATCATTGTTATCATAGGATGTTGCCTTTTCATTCCCTTCATCTACAAATATCTCTACAGAATCTTGCTCCCAAGGATTTGTATTATCCTTATTCAGGACTGAATCATAAACCTCAGCCCAAACATATATACTTTCTTCGTCCCAAAGTACTCTAAATTTTGCATATGCCACCTTCCCCTTTACCCCTTGTACATAGCGATCAGTAACATACTCTTCAGCATTCTTCCATACCTCATCCATCTCTGCATCAATCTTAGGTTTACCATACTTAGCTGTTGCAGTTAAAGTTTGTCCAAAGGTCAAAGAAAGGAAGAGCCCAAAAATCAAAAGAATAGCAAGAAGTAGTGACCTTCTCACAGTAGATGCACCCCCTCAAGTAAAATTTTAGTGATATAATTATAAACTCGAACTTAAAATACGTCAATCGTTTTTATTAGTAATATCAGCTTATTTTATTTCCACTTCGTCGGCAAACTGGCTCATATAGAGATGATAATAAAAACCTTTCTTTCTTATAAGTTCTTCATGGGTTCCCCTTTCTATTATCTCTCCATTATTTATTACTAAAATCATATCTGCATTCTTTACCGTAGACAATCTATGAGCTATAACAAAACTTGTTCTGCCTGACATCAAGTTCAACATTGCCTTTTGAATATATTTTTCTGTAACCGTGTCTACATTACTGGTAGCTTCATCAAGAATAAGAATTCTGGGATTTGCAAGAATAGCCCTCGCAATAGCAATCAACTGCCTTTGTCCTTGACTGAGTCCACCACCATCCTCAGAAAGCACTGTATCGTATCCCTGAGGAAGCTTAATTATGAAATCATGAGCATGAGCCAATTTGGCAGCCTCTTCAACCTCTTCATCTGTAGCATCTAATCTTCCATATCTTATATTTTCCCTTACGGTAGTAGAAAAGAGAAGGGTATCCTGAAGAACAATTCCAAGATACTTCCTCAAATCTCTTCTTCTTATCCTTCTAATATCTATTCCATCAATCAAAATTTCCCCTTCATCTACATCATAAAATCTAGCCACCAGACTCGCGATAGTAGTTTTACCTGCTCCTGTAGGCCCAACAAGGGCAAAAATCTCTCCTGGTTTTACATGAAAACTTACATTCTTTATCACAGGCTTTTCTTTAACATATGAAAACCATACATTCTTAAACTCAACCTCGCCTTTAATATCTTGTAATTCAACTGCTCCATCCACAGTATCTTTCTCATCCTCTTCATCCATAATCTCAAAGAGTCTTTCTGCACTGGCAATAGCGGACTGAATCATGTTATATTGATTAGCAAGTTCATTTATAGGTCTTGTGAATTGTCGTGAATAGTTTATAAAAACAGTAATATCTCCTACAGTAATCATTTTTCTATAAGCAAAAAATCCTCCTACCCCTGCTATGAGGGCAAAACCCAAGTTATTCAAAAGGTTCATTAAAGGTCCTATACTACCAGAAAAAATTTGGGCTCTTATACCCACTTGAGTAAGATCATTATTTACTTCTTCAAATTTTCTAATTTCTTTTTCCTCTCTGTTAAATATTTTAATTATCTTTAAACCCGAGATATCTTCTTCTATGATTCCATTCAATTTACCAAGAAGAGTTTGGTTTGCATAAAAGTAATTTCTAGTTTTTTTAGAAATAAAGTTTGTCAAGATAATAGTTAGTGGAATGTTTAACAAACTTACAAGAGTCATAGGTAAACTTATTCGAAGCATCATGATTATTATTCCTGTCAAGCTAACAACTGCAGATAAGAATTGAATTACACTAGTTGCTAAAACCATACTAATGTTATCAACATCATTGGTTATCCTACTCATTAAGTCTCCATAAGGGCGAAGGTCAAAAAACTTTATAGGCAAAGAATGGAATTTATTAAACAAATCCCTTCTTAAAGTGAAGACTAAACTCTGGGTAGTCTTCAACATTATGTAACCTTGAAGCCAAGCAAGAAATGAAGAAAGAAGATAAATTCCACCAAGAAGGAGAAGAAAATTAAAAAAACCTTCAAATCTTCTTGGCAATATATATAAATCTATAGCACGGCCTATAAGATATGGCCCAATTATACCTAAAATAGATGAGATAACTACAAGTAGGAACGCAAAAATAAATCCCCATTTATATAAAACCATATATCTCAATAGCTTTTTTAGAGTACCCCAAGGATCCTTTATTTCTACCTTCTCAAAATTAAAATGAGGCCCCCCTCTTCCAGGACCACCAAACGGTCTTGGACCAAAAGCTCTCTGAGGAAGTTGACCTCTTGATGTTTTATCATCTCTACGCATGTTTCACTACCTCTTCATCTATCTGAGATTTATATATTTCTTGATAAATAGGATTTCTCTCCAAAAGTTCATAATGAGTTCCAAATCCAACAATCCTTCCCTTATCAAGAATAATTATCTTATCAGCATTCATCATAGTACTCACCCTTTGAGCAATTAAAAAAGTAGTACAATTTTTCATAATCTCTTTCAATCCCTTTATAATCTTTTGCTCTGTTACAAAATCCACTGCAGAAGTAGCATCATCAAGAATCAGAATCTTAGGATTCTTTATAAGAGCCCTTGCAATAGCAATTCTTTGTTTTTGTCCTCCCGAAAGAGTCACTCCACGTTCACCAATAACTGTGTCATAACCATCTGGAAGATTTATTATAAAATCATGGGCTTGAGCAAGTTTTGCAGCCTTTATTACCTCCTCATCAGTAGCATCTTCCTTACCCCAACAGATATTCTCCTTTATGGTTCCAGAAAAGAGGATAGTATCCTGAGGTACCATAGAAATTGCACTTCTTAAAACCTTCAAATTTATACTCCTTACATCCCTTCCATCCACAAGAAGCCTCCCAGAAGTTACGTCGTAAAGCCTAGGAATGAGATTTACAAGAGTAGATTTTCCTGAACCAGTTGTTCCTATTATTCCTATGATCTCTCCAGCTTTTACTTCTAAAGTCTATATCTACAAGCACAGGCTCTCTATCTTTAGAATAGCTAAAATATACATGCTCAAATTTTACCTTTCCAGTCTCTATAGGTCTTGTATCACTATCTTTCTTATCTTCAATATCAATTTTTTCATCGAGTACCTCTACAACCCTAGAAGCAGATGCAGAAGCCCTTGAAATAAACATTAAAATATTGCCAATCATCATTAAAGAAAAAAGAATCTGTGTCATATAATTTATATAAGCCATTACTTCTCCAACCTGCATATTACCCTTCTCCACCAAAAGACCTCCAAACCATAGTACAGCAAGGATACTAAGATTCATAACCAACATAAACAGAGGCATAGCAATTATCATAAGCATAATAGCCTTTATAACAGCATTCATTAAGGCAGAATTGGCATATCTAAACCTTTCTTTTTCATAATCTTCTCTTCTAAAAGCCCTAACAACTCTTATTCCGACTAAATTTTCTCTTACCACATTATTCACATAGTCAATTCTTTTTTGCACCTCTGAGAACAATGGAAAACTCTTTTTCATAATAAATAAGAAGAGTAAAATCAATATAGGAATTGAAAGCAAGAATATAAAAGAAAGATTTTTGTTAAGAGATATAGCCATAATTATTCCACCAATAAAAAGCAAAGGCGCTCTTACCATTATTCTCAAGGACATCATAACAAGAGTCTGAAGCTGTACCACATCATTAGTAAGACGAGTAATAAGAGATGAGGTTTTAAACTTATCAATATTATGAAAGGAGAATTTCTGTACTTTTTTGAATAGCTCATTTCTCAAATCTCTTCCAAAATTTTGACTTGCAATAGAGGCAAATACAGTACATCCAATTCCCCCAACCATACCTATCAAAGCAATACCTATCATTATAAGTCCTGTATTCCAAATAACTTGGAAATTATTCTTTAAAATACCCTGATCCACAATCCTTGCAAGCAAAGTAGGTTGGTAAAGATCACACACAACCTCAACGAGCATTAAAAGAGGAGCAAGAACAACTGCATAAGTATAAGGTTTTAAAAATTTCAAAAGTTTTTTCATAATCTTTACCCTTTCTCCTCATTAAATTTCTTTAAATTATCTCTAATCCTTTCCAAATAATTCTTTAAAATCTCCCTTTCTTCCTCTGAAAAATTGCTAAAACATTCCTCCTCAAGTTGCTTAAATATTTTCTTTAATTTACATATAAATTTTCGCCCCTCATCGGTAAGATATACCTTTGAAAACCTTCTATCTTTTTCATCCCTTTGAGTAATTACCAACCCTCTTTTTCTCATTCTCCTTACCATTATGGCAACGGTAGATGGTTTAATTTTCATCTTCTCTGCAATCTCTTTTTGAGTTAATCCATCCTTTTCTGAAAGAAGAAGTAGCATTGGAGCTTGTCCTCGATAAAGCTTTAGCCCACTAAGAAGTTTCTCTCTCCTTATAAAATGCTCTCTAATTACCTCTTTAAATATTCCGTATAAACTATTATTCTTTTCCATAATTTTACCCTAAACAATTAGCTATCTAAATATTATCACTACATAGGAAATTTTACAAGAAAATTAATTTATTCTCCATTGCTGACTTATACCATCCTTCTATCACTCTCATATCCTCCAAAGCATCAAGTCCAGAAGTTGCAGGCTTTTTACCCTCTTTTATAGCCCTCTCCATATCTTTTATCTCTGCTACATATTGATTTTACCCCATAAAAAGTATAAAAAGTATAGTTATTAAAGTTTCTCAGTATTACCTTTCCATCATAATCCTGATATAAAGTATCAAGAACATACAAAATTCCCTTGTCTCCCCGTATCTCAAAAGAAACAGAAAGCATAGTATTATAGCTTGCATCTAAAAGTGCTATCATACCATTGTCAAAACGAGCTACTGCCCCTGCATTCTCTTCTACCTCATATCCATAACCTTCGTTAATGGCAACGATCTCTTCAATCCTATTATTAGGAAACCAAAAATGCAGAGTATTTATAACATGAACCCCAATGTCCATGATTGATCCTCCACCAGCAAGTTCTAAACTATATCTCCAACCAGACTTTTCGGTATTCACAAAGGAAAAGCTTGCCTTTATAACTCCAATTTTTCCTATAATATTCTCATCAATAAGCTTCTTAGCTCCAATGTTAAAAGGATTGAATCTTCCCATATTAGCAACTCCAAGAACGACCTTGTTTCTTTCACACTCCTCAATGATTTCTTCCGCTTCTCTCACATTAATTGTCATAGGCTTCTCACAAAGTACATTAATCCTCTTTTTGGCACAAATAATTGTCTGCTCTTTGTGAAATTTATTTGGTGTTGCAATATAAACTACATCCACATCCTCTATATCCTCTAGATTAGTGTAAATTTTTGCTCCATATCTTTCACTAAGATCTTTTGCTTTCTCTGGATTAGTAGTTACAATAGCAGTAAGTTTAGCCTCAGGAATCTGTTCCAAAGCAGGCAAAAACCTATTTCTCACAATCCTTCCGGTACCCACTACTCCCCATCTCATACTTTTTCCTCCTTAAATATGAAATTCTAAAATATCTTCATCCTTCACTTCATAATTCTTCTCCACAGGAAGCCCCTTTACCGATCCGTCTTTTGTATAAAGTTTCGCAAACTTCATATTTTTAGCAATATCCTTGTGGATCATCTCTGCCACATCCAAAACTTTACTACCCTTTTCAAGAATATAGGGTCTTGATAAATCAGGAGGATATCCAGGCTTTTTTGTATAAACCCTTACTATATGAAGAGCATCAAACATATGCCTCTTAATATCTTCCATGTTAATACCTTCCTCAGCGGATACATAAAAGACATTAAGATCTTTCTCTATGACTTCTATCTCATCCCTCCTTTCCTCAGGACTAAAAATATCTATCTTATTCAAAACAACAATACCCCTATTTTCCTTAACGGGAGAATAAGGATCTCTATTAGGATTATCCTTAACAAGCTTTATCTTTTTTCTTTCTAAAAGCTCTCTTATCTTGAGATATTCATCTACTATGGAATCAAGATCCATACTTAAAAATAAAACTATTAAATCTGCATTTCTTATCAAGTTATACATCCATCCTTCAGATTCTTCCCAAAGAGGAGGAAGATCTATAAGTTGAATTTGAATATTCTCATAAGGTAACATACCAACTATAGGATCCATGGTGGTAAAAGGATACTCAGCCACCAAGCTATTTACTCCCGTAAGGAGGGTAAAAAATTTAGATTTCCCAGTATTAGGAGGACCTACTAAAAGTACTTGTCCTGCCCCTTCCTTTTCAATATAATCAAGACCCCTTCCTCCCCCTTTCTTAGCTCTCTTTTCCGCTTCTTCCATCAATTGAGAGAGCTTTCTTCTTAAATCTGCCTTCATCTTATCCGTTCCTTTATGTTTTGGCAGTATAGCTAGCATCTCTTTTAATGCCTGAATTTTATCCTCTATAGTCTTTGCCTCTCTAAACCTCTTCTCTGCTTCAAAATATTGAGGTGGCAAATTGGCAGGCATAGAATCACCCCTTAGAAATTCAAGTCTTTTATTGATTATACCTTAAAGTAAAACAAAATTTAAAAAAAAGAATATTTAACACTTTTAAAAATTTTAAAATAATGTTATTATATTTAATAGAGTAAATAAATTTAATTTATTAAAGTTCAATCATTAAAACCCTATTAAATTAGATTTTATTTACTCAATAATTAATTGGAGGTTCCCATGAAAAAACTGATTCTTTTTTTCCTAATATTAATCGTATTAGGTATTTTCCTCTCTGGATGTACCCCAACAACTTCCACAAATCCTGGAGAAGTCAATGTAGACTTAGGAAATAGTACTTTAAAAGGGGTAGTAAACTACTTTGATAAACCAACTAATCAAAGTGCAAACATCAAAGTTACACTAATCGCAGAAAGTGAAGACTCACCTGTAAACCTAAACTCTTACTACGTCATCACTGGCAACAATGGATTTTATGAATTTAAAAACATCCCCTCAGGCACATATTTACTTATAGCCCAAGATGTTAACAAAAACTATCAGCCCGCAAATATAATCCTCACCATAGGAGAAAATGAAACAAAAACTAGCCGAAACAATGATTTTAACAAAGGTAATAAAACACGTAATAATTTTCAGAGAAAGTGCATCTGCCTGGAATGAGGCAGGTATACCTGAAACCGTTATAGGAGACATTCTGTCCTCTATTGGCATGAGTCAGGGAACAGGACAAAATCAATATGAGTATAGAACTTTAACTGGAGAAAATCCCAATTTAAGCTTTAATATGGGAGATTTAATAATAATAGAGGGAGATCAACCTCAGGCTTTCTATGACATATATACTACTAATAAAACTATTTTCGATAATTTTGTATACAACGGTGGAACTATATTCTGGATAGCTTGTGATATGGGATGGGCATCTGGAAACTTTACCTCAACCCTTCCTGGAGGAGTAACCTGGAGAGATAGTTATGACTCTTACAACGACATCGTATATTTTGAACACCCTATAACTAAGAATTTCCCAACTCAGCTTTATGGAAACTATGCCAGCCATGGTGGTTTTGATAATCTTAATTCAACAAATATAGCTAATCTTATGATATATGTGAAGGAAACCACTGGAGATGGTAGCATCCAATACCCAACCTATGTGGAATATAGATACAATATGGGAAGAGTTTTAGCTACCACATCCCCATTAGAGTGGTATGTCGTAAATGGAAATATGTCAATGCCTGAAGGTTACAATACTACATATAAAGATCTTTTTAAATTAATGCTTGTAAGATCTATAAAATATATTATGAATTTAGAAGTAAGTCCTGACATTCCACCCTCTGTAGAATCGGTTTATGATACAAAAAATAAAGACTTAATTTAAACTCTCATAAGTAAAAATAAGGGGAGAGATTTCTCTCCCCATCTAATTAAATACTCTATTCCCACTTGAATATTGCCTTAGTTATTTCTTTATTCATTAATTTTTGATATCCTTTCTCCGCACTCTAGAAAATCAAATGTCTCAAAATCTATAGCATTAAAATTAACTTTTTTATTCCGAATAAGGTCTATAGCCTCTAATAAATCAAAGTAAGTACAATCCCTAGAAACTATAATATCAATCTCATGATCAAAAAGAGTCGGATGATAGTTAAAACAAATCGGATCAGTGTAAGAACCAAGAATGAGGAGCCTACCAACAGGTGGATCAGGATCTTGAGAAGATTTTGAAACATAAGGTCTCGGTCTTATAAGATTTGCCGTGTTATTCACAGTACTCGCAACTCCTGTGACATCAATAGCCACATCCACACCACCATTAGTAATCTTCATAACCTCTTCATACACATCCTTTTCCTTTGCATTTATCCCATAATCCGCTCCTGCCAATATAGAATTCTTAAGCCTTTCCTCTACCACATCAATAGCAATAACATATGCTCCATTTATTTTTGACATCTGTAGTGCTAAATGCCCAATAAGTCCTTGTCCTACTATTGCTACTTTATCTTTACTAGAAACCCTTGCTCTTTTTACTCCATGCAAAGCAATAGCGCAAGTTTTAGTGAATACAGCATAAAGAGGATCTAAATCCTCAGGCACAATAATTACCTCTTCCTCTCCAACAATTGAATACTCCACCTGTCCTCCCCAAACCCTATTATAAGGACCTGTGAAGCGAGTTCCCGAAGAAAACACAATCATTCCTTCTTTTAAATCTTTAACTCCCTTTCCCACTTTAACAATCTTACCCACATTTTCATACCCTGGAATAAGGGGAAATTCTCCTCCTACCTGTTTTCCAGAGAGAACTCTAAGTTCTGTACCCGGACTCACTCCTGTATAAATGGTTTTGACCAAAACCTCCCCCTCTCTTAGTTCCCTCAATTCAAAATCCTTTATTTCAATTTGAAAAGGTCCTGCAAAGACTATCGCTTTTGTTTTCATTCTAAAATCCCCCAATTTTTAAAATTGTAAACATATTTTACTATATTTTACTCATATCTTAAAGCCTCTACAGGATCAAGTTTTGAGGCTCTCCTTGCAGGATAAAATCCAGCTATACAAGAAAGGACTACAGAGAAAAGTATCACTCCTAATATTAGAGAGGGTGAAACAGAGAAGATTCTTACAAATTTAGAAGAATCTTTAATTAAAGCCTTATTTATGAAAAGATTTAGTAGATAGTTAAATCCAGAACCTATGAGAACTCCCAATAATCCTCCTAAGAAACCAAGACACCCCGATTCTACTAAGAATAAATTCCTTACATCTTTTTGAGAGGCTCCCAATGCCCTTAATAGTCCTATAAATTTAACTCTTTCATAAACTGCCATTATCATTGTATTCATAACCCCAAGCCCTGCTACAAATAAAACTATTGCTCCAAAGCCCCCTAATATTCCCTGAAAAATTCTAAAATATTTATTTAAATCATTCAAGGCTTCCTGAAAAGTAGTTGCAGTAAATCCCATATCTTTGATCTTCTTAGCTATATCCTTTACCTCTCTAAAAGACTCTGCTCTAACATAAACAGCCTCATATCCATATTTTTCAAAATAATTTTCATCCCCCAGATAATACTCTTTAAATTTAATGGCAAGATCTAAAGGCATGACTATAACATCAGAAAATATAGATTTCCCATTTATGATACCTACAATTTTTACCTTCTCCTTTAAAGGCAAATTTGGCATATTTGGATTTACCACAATTAATTCTACCTCTTTATCTAATAGCTCTTTATAATTCTTAATTTTCATAATTTCAAACAATTTTTCTCCTATTAGCACCTCTTTGGAATCTTTCCCTGAAATTTCTCTACCTAAAATTATTCTCTTGTCCTTTCCATTATCAAACCAAAGATCAAAATCCCTATCATATCCTAACCCAGTTACAAAATTAAGGTTCTTACCATTCATTCTAATTTCATTGAAAACCACTTCAACTGTAGCTCTTACTGCAGAAACCCCTTTTATATTCTTAAAGGCCCTCACATCATCCTTAGTTATTTTCTTGTTTAATTCTCTCTTTTCTATTATCTCTCCCGTGCTAGTTTCTATCTTAACATTATCACTCTTCTTAAAAGGAACAACACTTATCTCATTGAACATATCATATTTTTTAATCTCCTCAATTAAATAATTCTGCGTACCAAAACCAAAGCCTAACATAACCATAATTAAAGTAGTACCAATACCAATAGCAAGCATATTTAAGATCATTCTTAATCTTCTTTTCTTTAAATTCTTAAAGGAAAGTTTTATAAAATTAAAGATCTTCATGACTAATTCACCTCCAACTCCCCATCTTTTATCTTTATTACTCTATCTACAAAACTCAAATATTCTAAATTATGAGTAACAAGCACTATCGTCTTCCCCTCTTTATTGAGAGCCTTAAGAAGGTTCATTATAGAAATCCCTGTTTTAGAATCTAAATTTCCTGTAGGTTCATCGCAGAGTAAAAGTGAAGGATTGTTAACTATAGCCCTTGCAATCGCAACCCTTTGCCTTTCTCCACCCGAAAGTTCATTACCCTTGTTTCCTATCTTATGAGTTAATCCAACTTTTTCAATAGCTTCCTTTGTCTTTTAATTCTCTACTATTGCTTTTTGAAAAAATTAAAGGAAGCATGACATTTTCTAATACAGTATAAGTGGGCTCTAAATAGAAAAACTGAAAGACAAAACCTATTTTTTTATTTCTATACTTTGAAATTCTTGCATCATTTAATTTAAAAATATCTTGCCCATCCACATATACTTTTCCCTCGGATGGTCTATCAAGTCCTCCAATAATATTGAGTAAAGTAGATTTTCCTGATCCCGAAGGTCCAATAATTGCTACAAACTCTCCTTTATTAATAGAAAGATTAATATTTTTCAGAGCAGGATATTTTTCCTTACCCATAGGATAATACTTGTAAAGATTCTCTACTTTTATCACTTTAACCTACCTCCTCTCTGCATATTTCTCTAAAAGTAAGTTGTAAAGATAAATAACTAAAATGAATAAGAGAATCTTTAACAAAACCCCAACTACATAATAATCTGTTTTTGGAATATTAAATCCTTCTTGTAATCCTTGAGAGGTTATTTGGTACTCAAAGGAAGGAATTGAAAGTAATTTTTGAGGAAAACATTTAGCTAAAAAGTCATGTAAATAACCACCGAATACCAAATAACTAGTACATCCCACATAAATAAGCCTTCTGAGAAATCTCTTCTCATAAGCCAAATTTCTTGCAATAATAATTAGAGCAATAATAAGAAAAATAAAAATAAAGGAAAATAAAAAATCAATTAATAAAATTGTGCCATATTTAGAGAAATAGGAGGAAATAGCAACAGAAAAGGATGTGTTATAGCCATGAAATATAAAGTACCCTGTAAGTACAACAATTAGTAAAAAATACACAAGTTCAGAGAAAACTATCTTAATCCTCTTTAAAAATAAAACATATGAGGTTACTGGCAGACTAAAGCTCAAATAACCTAAATCTTCTGAATTAATATCTCTAAGGTTTTTAATAAAAATGAGAACTAATCCTACAGAAAAGAAAAACGTTAGAAATATGTAAATAGTAAGAAGCTCAAGATCTTTATCTGAAATCCTATTATGAAATCTAGTCCATATTATAAATACCAATCCCAGATATATTAGTAAAAAAATCAAATAGGTTTTTCTTTTTCCCAAAAATTCATATTTCATAAGATTAAGCAATCTATCTATCATTTTGATACCCCCTTAAAACATTTTTTTAAATAACTCGTTTATCGAAACACCTTTTTCTTCCCTAATTTTCTCCGTATTATCATCGAGAACAAGCTCTCCATTATGGATAAAAATAGTTCTTTCAGTAATATTCTCAATTTCACCTATAAGATGCGTAGCTATAATCATTAAGCTCTCCTCATGGTAACTCCTTAAAATACTTGTAATTACCTTGTCTCTCGTAGATGGATCCATACCTCCTAAAGGCTCATCCAAAAGGTATACCTTAGCTTTCCTCGAAAGAGTAAGGCTTAATAGTATCTTTTCCAAATCTCCCTTGGAAAGTTCCCTCAAATTAAGCTCTTCTCTTAATTCAAAAAACTCAAGAAGACTTTTAAATCTTGCCTCATCAAAATCAAAAAAATACCTTATAAAAATTACGAGCATCTCTTACCTTCATCCATAGAGGAAGAATATTCCTATCAGGAAGATATGCAACTATACTTTTCGTATAAACCCCAATCTCTCTTCCATCTAACATTATCTTCCCCTTTGAAGGTCTCAAAAGCCCCGCAATAATCTTTAAAAATGTAGTCTTTCCACTTCCATTAGGCCCATAAAGTCCCACTATCTGTCCAAGATCAAAAGAAAGATTAATATTTTTCAGGGCAAGCTTTTTACCATAGTCCTTATAAAGATTTGAAACCTCAAGAATTCCCATTACTTCCCCTCCTTTATATAACTTTGAAGTAAATTAACAATATCATCATCACTAAAACCTATATCCTTCATATCTTTGTAAAATTTCTCTAAAATACTTATTGCCATTTGTTTTTTGAGGGCTTCTATTTTCCTCTCGTCCTCAGTTACAAAAGAACCAGTTCCTCTCAAAGTGTAAGTTATCCCTTCCCTTTCAAGCTCCTGATACGCTTTTTGGACAGTGTTGGGATTTACCTTCAACATCTCTGCAAGTTCCCTCACCGATGGCAATTTATCACCCCCTTTAAGATTTCCCTTTACTATCTCCTTCTTTATAAAATCCATTATTTGAAGATAAATTGGAACTTTCTCGTCAAATTCTATTATCATACTCACCACCTTTCATATTACTGTATTAGTTATATAATACAGTATAGCATTTAAAATGTCAACAACTTGGAGTATAATTTTTAAAAACCCTTAGAAAAGGAGTAAATAAAAGACTATGAGAATATCAAAATTTGAAGAAAAAAAGATAGATCTCTACTCAAGAGAGATAAGAATATTAGAAGCAGAATTCAAAATTGAAAGTTTTGGATATTATGACTTTTACTTAAATTATGAACCCATAGAAAATTTTTCAAAAAGCTATGTTTTTATAAACAATTTAGCTTATGGAGAAGTACAATTTTACGAGGGAAAGAATTATTCATACCTGGGGAGAATTAAAATTAAAACCTGAAAAATATACATTTCAAATTGCACTTCCCTACGAGGATTTCAAAATAAATTTTCTTGAAATTAAAGAGAAAGATCAATCAAATTCTAAAATTAAAAATTTTAAGATAAGAAACAACCTTTCGGATAATGCTAAAAGACTACTAGAATTTTTTCAAAAAATCTATGCCAATTATATAATCGCAGGACAACATACAAATACATCAGCAGGTCCAGAAATAGCTTATATAGAATATATCACAGAAGAAAAACCAGCCCTTCGTGGATTTGACCTATTAAGTTATACTCCAGCCACAAAAACTCAAGAAATGACACCCCATGCCATCATTGAAATTGAAGGGAATAAGGGATCTATAGAAAAAGCATTAGAATGGGGAAGAGATTTTGGTGGTATTGTAACATTCTGCTGGCACTGGTACGCTCCTTTAGGAGGAAAAGACAAAACTTTCTATACCATAAACACCGATTTTGATTTAGAAAAAGCCCTTATAGAAGGTACAGAGGAAAACAAAGCCCTTTTAAGAGATATTTATATGATTGGAGAAAAACTTTCCATATTTAGAGGTCTTGACCTTCCAATCCTATGGAGACCTCTTCATGAAGCAGATGGAAGGTGGTTTTGGTGGGGTGCAAAAGGTCCAGAAAATTATAAAAAACTATACTATCTTCTTTATGAGATTCTCACCGAGAAATTTAAGTTAAATAACCTAATATGGATATGGAATGCTCCCCACCCTGATTGGAAAATTGAAGAAGACTTATATGATATAGCAGGCATTGATAACTATGTACCTCCTGGAAATCATGGTCCTATGAAATTCTCCTATGATCTATTGCTAAAACTCACTGACTATAGAAAATTGGTAGCTTTAACAGAAAATGGACCTATACCTGACCCTGATCTACTTTTTGAATATGAAGCCTATTTCCTTTGGTTTATGCCCTGGTTTGGAGATTTCGTCTTCAATGAAAGCTTCAATTCAAAAGAACACTTGAAAAAAGTCTATAATCATGAAAAGGTAATAACTTTGAATAAATTAAGAAAGCTTTTTAGCATGAGATAACTTCCCTCATATTTGACTTTTCTTCTCTTTTCATAATAAAATAATTTCAGTAAAAAATTATTTATGGGGAGGCAAATTTATGAAAAAATCTTTACTTTCTCTTATCCTCATACTTCTTCTTATTACTCTCTCCTTCAGTCAAACTCCAAAATACAAAGACGCATTTATACTTAAAGCACCTTCCTCAGGCGATGTCACAACTAAAAATCTTCCTCTCACCTTAGAACTCAACTTTTGGAATATTGCAAACTATGAAGGAAATACATGGATGGCATTTTATAAAGAAGAAGATACTGTTGAATATTATGCCGACATAAAAAACATAGTACTTAAGGATAAAAATTCATGGGTATATGGATATCCTGAAGTCTACTATGGGTACAAACCATGGGCTGGCCATGGGAATTCCATTGAGAAATTAGCTCTTCCTAAAAAGGTATCAGAATTTCCAGACGTTCTCTTCAATCTAAAATACAACATATGGTACGAGAAGAATCTTCCTATAAATTTTGCTATGGAAACATGGATAACAAAAGAACCCTATCAGAAAACCGTTACTTCAGGGGATATAGAGATGATGGTATGGCTATATGCTAATAGACTTTCTCCTGCAGGGCGAAAGGTAGGAGAAGTAAAAATACCTATCATCCTAAACGGTAATCAAAAAGACATTATCTGGGAAGTATATCTTTCCCCCTATGAGCTGGGACTACGTGGCCTATAAATCAAAAGAAAATATTCTTCAAGGACAGGTAAAAATACCAATAAATGAATTTTTGAAACACCTAAGAACAATTTTAGCCAACAATCCAAGTAGAATAACCCCAGAGAAATTTGATCAGATGTATGTGACAGTCTGGGAAATTGGAACAGAATTTGGCGATCCATATACTACTGAGGCAAAATTTGGATGGACTTTCTCAAATTTTGATATTGAGCTTAAATAAAAAAGGGGCCCCAACCTGGGCCCCTTCTTAAATTATTCTTTTTTGCTATTCTCTAAATCCTTTAATTTTCTAAACTTATGAGCATACATCTTTACATCTGCCCTATCTATAAGCTCCCTATAAGAAGACGTTTCTTTAGAAGTTGTCTCAATACCATAACTAATTCTTATCTCACCTTTACTAACACTTTCTATCCTATCTTTTATTCTATTTACCACTTTCATTGCCTCATTATAGTCTGCCCTTCTCAAAAGAATTAAGAATTCATCACCACCCCACCTTACGGCAGAATCACTTTGTCTTATAGAGTTCCTAATTGCAGTTGCAATCTCTTTTAATACATAATCTCCATAAGAATGTCCCAAAGTATCATTAATACTTCTTAAATCCATCTATATCTATAAAGATAATACTAAAGTCTTCATTTTCACGTACAAAATCTAAAAAGGCCTCTTCAAGTCTTCTCTCTCCATAAGATCTATTAAATAACCCCTGTCAAAGGATCAAATATACCATACTTTCTTTCCCAGAAAACAATAAAACTCTTAAGAAGATTCCTTATAACAAAAAATAAAGAGGGAGACAAATTTTTAAGAGAATAAACACTTACTGAAAATGGAGGCTTTTTATAGAAAAATCTGAATTTGTTAGTAGCAATAAGTTCATTACCCCTTTTCAAGGTTCTATCTCCAATCCTTAACACCACTAAAAAGTTATCTATAAAATCAGAAATAACCCTATATATAAGTTCCATAGCCTCCTCTTCAGTTTCGGAATCCATGATAGCCTTTCCTACATAATCCTCCAAAGCCTTTATCTTCGAATGCTCTTTCATCAATCCTGTATAATCTAAAGAGATCTCCTTTAACTGATCCTCCAATTCCTTTTCAAGACCTAAAAGAATAGCAAGCCCCACAACCTCAAGTTTTATGTATGGAACAAACACTTTCAAGTTTTTATCTCTTTCAAGGTTTTTCATTAAAAGTTTATAGGAATAAAAAGCATCTAAAAACTCCCATCTTTCCAGCATCAAATCTATGTAAGAGATAAGATTAAAGAAGCTTTCTCCCAAAATATAAACCCTTTAAAAAATTATGTATTGGATAATCGGTTGGATAATCTCTCAAAGATTTGGAGATTCTTAAACCTTTCTCAGCCACTAATTTCATATAGAGAGTCATTATCTGCTCTTCTTTAGTTTCTAATACTTCCTCTTCTGTTATTTCAATTTCTCCAAAAAAAGCTTCTTAAAATTCGCACCAAAATCTTACTCTCTGAAATGGTCTTTAAATCTTCTAATTTCTTAATAACTTTATCCAATTCCTCCCTTTTACCATAATTAAGATATGCAATTGCCAACCTCCTATATCCCGAATAAAGGAAATACTCTAATTCTATTTCAGATACCAGCCTCTCCAACTCAAGTAACAAATCCTCTACTTCTTTTAGATTAGAATATTGCATCTTGCTTTTAATTAAATTTCCAAGACTTATAACCATCAAATTCTTTGAAAGAGATTTGGATATATCGTAGGCTCTTTGATTAATTATTACAGCACTCTTAGGACCATAGAGATAATTTCTTAGATCTCCGAGATTATTAAGTAATTTATGTAAAACCACCTTATCTCCAGATTTTTCTGCCAAAACAAGTCCATTTTCAAATACAGAAATTGCTTTTTCAAATTTACCATCAATAAGATTTAGAAGACCTAAGGCGTTATAAAAATTGGCCAGGTATTTAGGAGAAGAAGTCAGTCGTAATATGTCTTCCAGATATTTATTTAATAAGAATAGAGCATCAGTAGCCTTTTTAGTCAAAAAATGATAACTAACTATCCTTGAAAGAATTTGAGGAAGATTATAATCCATCTCTAAACTGTCAATAATTTCCTCTATTAACTTCTCCGCCTCTTCACACTTACCAAGATATGATAAGCACCTAACTTTATTGGCAAGATCAAGCAAGTTTTTATCTTCGATAAACTCAATTATATTAATAGCTTTATTAAATTTCTGAAAATCTATGAGAAGATTTATTAGTCTTCGCTTATAGATATTCCCATCATCCTTGCCCTTCTCAACAATTTCTTCTAAAATCTCCATTTTCCTTTGAATATTATAAGAAGATCTAAACTCTTTTATTTTGGCATATTTCCAATATTTCTCATCCTCTTCTGATAATATTGCTACTCTTCCCCATATGTCTGAATAATTAAAGGACGAAAGCTTTTTTACAAATTCTTCTTTTAATTGAGAAAAATTATAAGGCATACTTTCTCTCACATAATTCAAAACATCTTCAGACACAAACCTCCAAAGAGGATACTCCCATCTCATTAATTTAGAGTCAACAAAATCCCTAATAAACTTTAAAGGACCATAAAGCTCTTTCACTGCCTTTACAGTAGTGGAAGAAAAAGTTTTACCCACAAAAGTAAGTGTATATAGAGCCTTTTTCTCATTTTCTGATAAAGAATTAATTTTTTCCTGCACAATATCCCAAAGAGACTTAAAATCATTCTTATATATCACTATGGCATTGTTCCAATTTCCATTGCTCATCTCAAAAAGCCTTACTGCTTCTTTATTATCTAAATTAAAGGCTTTCTCCATCTCTTTTATAGTAGTATCCACATTAAGAGGAACTAAGAGATCATCTATTTTTATCTCATAAGATTCCATATTAAAATCCTTTCCAGTGATAACAAATGCCATATTATATTTTTTACTCAAATAAGGTATTAGCTCTTTAAAAACATCGCCATAGTACAAAAATTCTTGCCAATTATCAAAAATCCAATATTTAATCTTTCTTTTCTCAAGAATAAAAGAGGCAATATCAGCTATTTGAGCTACCTCTACATCCAAGGATATTACTTCTTCAGCCTTGTACTTTTCCAGATGAGATAAAAATCTTGGATGAATATATCTTCTCAATATAGGGCCAACAATATCTCCTTTCTCTTTTAAAAAAGAGTTCTTATCTATTAGGGAAAGAAGTGTTATAAAGAACTCACCAACAGGAGTTCGATGAGATGCATAGTGAGTAAAAAGAGAAGAAGATTTATTTCTTTCAAAGAAAGATTTCAATAAATAGGTTCTTCCACTTCCAGTAGGAAGGTTCAAGTAGACTATGGGTTCCTTCTTTAAGACTTCTTCAATATAATTTAAATTTTCCAACACAGAATCCATTATTTATAAATAAATTAACTCTCTTTATTATAACATTTTAGAATCTTTTTAATAAGCTCCTCAGCCTCAAAATTAAATCTGCTTTCCCCAAGCTTTTCACTTATGTTTTCTAAATTACCCTTAGTCAAACCAACCTTTCTATCCACCTCCATACCTCCCACCCTATCAAGATCCACATAAGAAAGATCAATACTTAAGATCTCACTACTCTCCTCTACTCCTGCATGAAGGGGATTATTTGTAACAAGTTCTTCAGGATATTTTACCTTCCCCCAATGCCAAGAAATCACCTTCATACTTCTTTCCATATATTCCTCTTCAAGCTTTTCTACCACCTCTACCTGTGGTTTTGCCATATGTCCTGTGCACAAAACACATAATTTAAATCCTGTTCTCTCAAGAAAATTAAGCATATCCTTCAGTAAGTTATAAAAAGTCTCCTTTCTCACAAAAACACTTCCTGGTATCTTCTCCTTTGCAAACATCTCCATTCCCCAAAATTCCTCTCCATCTTCCACTATAGTTCCATCAGTACCTACATAAAGAGTAGGCATCATAACTCCACCTAATCTTTCCCAAACAATTTCCAAAACCCTTCTTGCTCTAAAAGGATCAGTACCAAAGATAAGATGTTCTCCATGCCACTCAATAGGACTTACAGGAAGATAAACTATAGGATTCTTCTCAAGCACCTCCCTAAGTTGATAGGGAAACATAACCTCATACCTATATTTAAGCATACCTATCCCCCTTTTGATAGAGTTAATATAAGTAAAACAATTTTTAAAAATTCCCTTCGATAAGTTTTAAGTATATATCCTTTACCTTTTTATTAAGAACAGGGTGCACAAAATCAGGATCTATTTCAGAGAGAGGCCCCATAACAAAGGTTCTGTTATGAGCATCGGGATGAGGAATTTTTAAGTTATCAGTATTAATAACCAGATCATCATAAAAAATTATGTCAAGATCAATATTCCTCGGCCCCCACCTTATCTTCCTCTCTCTTCCCATCTCCTTCTCTATATTCAAAAGAAGATTAAGAAGATCAAAAGGATCTAAATCAGTTTCTATTAAGATCACACCATTTAAAAATTTACCTTGCTCTTTAAATCCGTAGGGCTCCGTTTCAATAATAGAAGATTTTTTTAATAATTCTTAAGCCATAATCTTTCCATTTTTTTTAATGCGACCTCAATATTTTTCATTCTATCTCCAAGATTACTTCCTATTGCAATGAAGACCTTATGCACTTTATCTCCTCCAGCACTTTAACCACTCTTTTATTTTCCTTAACATCATGCACCCTAATAATATCCACATCATTCAATACACACAAAGCAGTAATTCCAAGAGTTCCTTCAAGTCTTTCCTCAGGAGGAAGATCGCCCAAAGCTTTTCCAATAAAGCTCTTTCTCGATGCTCCTATAAGTATAGGCTTCTTAAGACTCTTAAATTCCTTTAACCTTGCCATAATCTCAAGATTATCTTCATATCTTTTTCCAAAACCAATCCCTGGGTCAATAATTATTTTCTCCGGATCAACTCCATTCTTATTGGCGTATTCTATTCTCTCTTCAAAAAACTCTATGATCTCTCTTATCACATCATCATAGTAAGGATTTTTTTGCATATCCTTAGGAGTTCCCTTCATATGCATAAGAATATATGGCACCTTTAACTCAGCCACCACCTTAACAAGACTTTCATCAAACCTAAAAGCGCTTATGTCATTTACTATATCTGCCCCCTTTTCCAACAGCCAACTTTGCCACCTGTGAATAATATGTATCAACAGAAATTAACACATCAGGATAATTTCTCCTTATATTCTCAATAGCAGGAATAACCCTTGATATCTCCTCTTCTAAACCTACAGGCTCAGATCCAGGACGAGTAGATTGTCCACCTATATCAATTATGTCCACACCATTCATTATCATATCTTCAGCAGTCTTTAGAATCTCATCAATTTGCATCTTCCTTGATCCACTATAAAAAGAATCAGGAGTTACATTTATTATCCCCATGACTAAAGTTCTGTTGAAACTTATAACCCTACCCCATGGAGAAGAAATCTCTCTAACTTTCTCTTTTAATAAATATTCCTTTAACTCTTGAAAAACCCTTGGAAGATCAAAGTAATTATTTTTCTCTAACTTTTGAAGCAAAAGCTCATAATGTTTTTTAGTACCAAGAAGAATAATATCACTATTTTCTACTTTACAATTTATAACATTTTTATGGACTATAGCATCCCCACCTAAGGAAAGCATCTCCTGCTTAATTATGTTTGCAGTAGGAGAAGATATATTAAAAATACTTCAAAGGAATAATTTGAGCCTTTCTCTCAAAGATTTCAAAGGAAACTGGATGAGCCCCTACTCTTGTCATCTCTTTTTCCAAAAATTCAGGAGTAATCTCTACTATCATTTTTTAACCCACCCCTTTTCTACGCATGCAAAAGCATTATGATTATGAATACTTTCAAAACTTGTAACCTCAACCCTATACCAACTAATTTTAGGCTCCTTTTCTAATTCTGAGACAATATCCCTTACCACATCTTCAACAAACTTTGGATTATTATATGCCATCTCAGTAATATATTTTTCATCAGGCCTTTTTAAAAGAGAATATATGGGAGCACTGGCAGATTTTTCAGAAATCTCTACCAAGTCTTCAAACCATATTAACTTTTTGGATCTTACATAGATTTCCGCTACTCCTCTTTGATTATGAGCCCCATACTCACTTATCTCCTTGGAACAAGGACAAAGAGTATGAATAGGCACTTTAACCCCAATAATCATATCAAGCTTTTTACTAAGCTCAGCATCAATAACACACTCTACCATATTAGGAGAACTTATCTGAGAAACAGGAGCTTTTTTAAAAATAAAATAAGGAAAAGATATTTTGATATGACTGCTATCTGCTCTTAATTTCTCCCTTACTTCCTGCAATATCTTACCAAGATTTTCTGGATGAAGAGAATCAATACCATTTAAGACTTCTACAAATCTACTCATATGAGTTCCCCTTAAATCCTCTCTCAGATCCACAGAAATATCAATACTGGCAACAGTACTCTGGTAATCTCCGCTTTTGGTAACAATCTTTATAGGCCAATGTATATTCTTAATGCCTACTTTTCTCAAATATATTCCCCTATAATCTTTTTCATTCTGAACGTCTCTCAATTTTTTCACCCCTATAAATTACTCCACTATCTTCTGTCTCCCATACTTGAATCTCATAAAGATGACAGTTTCCTCTTTTCAACTTCTCTTCTAACCTCTGCCATATCCATATGGCTATGTTCTCTGCCGTCGGCTGCTTTATTATCTCATTGATATAAGAATGGTCAAGAATATCAATCACTTCTCTCTTAACAATATCCTTCAACTCTACAAAATCTATAATCATGCCTTCCGAATCTGGAATCCCCTCAACAATAACTACCAATCTGTAAGTATGCCCATGTAATCTTTCACACTTACCCTTATAACTCTCCAAATTATGGGCAGCATCAAATTTAAACTTACGTATAACAAACATCTTTTACTCTCTCCTCAATTTTTTGTAGATTATAACATTTAAAAAGATAAAAAATCTAAAGAAATACTAACAATAGCAGTATGTTTACACCTTTGCTTTTTTATGATATATCATCCTTAACTTAAATTTGAAATGGTGCTTTTGGATTATGGGGGAAGTAAAAAACATTTTGTTATCCTTAATTGGAAGAGGAAAAGTATTGGAAAATATATCGCAAGGATATAAAAGGACTAGTTATAGATTTAAAACTGGTGAAATTTTTGAAACTGGCTTTTTCGGATCTGCCTTATGGAAATATATCTCCCAAAAAGAAAAGATTAATTACTGGTATATATTTGGAACCTCTACCTCTTCTTGGTCTGAAATAATCTACGCTTTAGATGAACAAAAAATGTCTAAATTTCAAGACCTCGCTTATGAGATATATGAGGCAGAAAATATAGGTATTAAAGAAGATCTTTTGAAAAATTGGGAAAAGGCTTTATCATCGGAGATTCCAGGTATAAAACTCATCCTAATTGATCCTCTTGACTACAAATTTTTCTCAGAATTTCTATTGGAAAATTTACCTGAAAATGACGACTTAAAAATTATCCTGGATATAACCCATGGTTACAGATATTTACCTTTAATTTTAAGCTTCTCCATTATGTACGTAAAAAACTTTAAGAACATAAAAGAGCTCAAAATATACTACGGTGCTCTCGAAATGAGCCAAGATAACGCTCCTGTTTTAGAAATTGATCATATAAATGAAATTTTTCAACTCTCCACAGCCTTTGAGCTCTATAAAAATTCTGGCTACTTCCCTGAGCTCCTAAAAAATTTAGGCTTAAACAGAAGAGAAGATGTATATTTCTCCATCGAGATGAACGAAAGGCCAAGAGAGGAATTAGAAAAAATAATAGAGGAATTAGAAAGTATAAAAGAAAAACACAAAAAAGTACCTGCAAAAGCCTTGGTAGAAGACCTTATACCTCTTTGCAGAGAAAGATACTTAGAAGACCGAATGGTGGAGAGAGACTAAAATTTTCTTTTTTCAAAAAGAAGCAATATTTGAAAAGCCTTATCTTACTTTATGAAGCTCTAACCATAATTATTCTGAAGAAGGCAGGCTATAGAGATCTATCTAACATAATAAATAGAAGAGAAAAAGCGAGGGAAGTATATAGCAAAGTCCTCACCGAGGAATGGACAAGAGAGACCTTTAATAACCTTGAGAAAATAAGAAATTCTGCTGTCCATGGAAACTTAAGAGAATCCCAATCTTCTATAAGAAATTTTGAAGATTTCAGCAATCTCTTTCAAAAGTCCTTAGAATTATATCATCATCTTAGAAAAAGCCTAAATTAATTTTAAAATTATATTAATTGACTTTTAGGAAATTTTAAGATAAAAACTATTTTTGCTATGAAGACGAGATGGGAATGCTTTACCTGTTTTTTTAGACAAGCAGAATCTGCCTTAAAAAGAATAAATATACCTAATNNAAAAAAGATAGAGATAATTAAGGCGATAGCAAAAGATTTAGAGAATTTTTCTCCTGAGGATACACCCTCCTACAATACATATTTAATTTTTAAAAAGTATATATGAGCTCTCAGGCTCAACGGATCCATACTTTGAAGAAAAAAAGTATTACAATCAACAAGGATTAAAACTTTACGAAGCCCTGAAAAATATAGTAGATAGTTCTCAGGACCCCCTCTATACAGCAGTAAAAGTGGCCATAGCAGGAAACGTTATAGATCTTGGCATCTTGAATATTTCAAAACTCAATCTTGGCGAATATATTAAAGAGATCATAAATATTCCCCTTGCCATTGATCATTATTTTTACTTTAAGAATGAATTATCGAAAACCAATGAGATTCTATATCTTTTGGATAACGCTGGAGAAATAGTATTTGACAGAATATTAATAGAGGAACTTTCTAAAGAGAAGAAAATAATAGCTGTAGTTAATGAATATCCTATAATTAATGATGCCCTCATGGAAGATGCCATTGAAGTAGCACTAAACAAATATGCAAAGATTATCACTACTGGCTCAGGCTCAGTAGGAAAACCCCCAGAACTTGGGGGAGAAGAGTATAAAGAAGTCTTCAACAATGCCAAACTTATAATATCAAAAGGACAAGCAAATTATGAAAGTTTAGAAGGAAGAGGCTATAATATCTTTTTCCTCCTTAAAGCAAAGTGCGAGGTAGTAGCAGAAAACTTAGGAGTAAAAGAAGGAGATTTGGTATTCTTATACGAAAAGGCTAAAAATAATTTAAAATAACATAACTTTTATCAAGAATTATAGTGAGTTTTTTATTGTCTAATATTACTTCCACCCTATAATTTTCACCATCTTTAAATACCTCATACTTCAACTCCTCCTTGTCTTTTATAAAACCCTTTGCCTTCAAAAAACTATAAATTACATCTTTCAATAATCCCTCATTTACCTCAATAATTCTTTCAATATCTCTTATAACCCAACCCCTTCTTGCTTCATCTCCCACAAATTCAATCTCTGCCTTTACCAAATCTCCAGGTTTTAAAAAGTAGCAGGTATAAAGAACTTTTTTCCTAAAATCATCAATATTTTCTAAATTAGCATTTAATGACAAAGGATAGAGAGGTATTATATCCCCAACTTTTGCAAAATTCTTGAAGCCTTCTACACTCTCACTTCTCACAACCTCAACCACAATCTCTGAAAATGGAAACTCCTTATGAACAATTGCCTTAACCTTTGCAATTACTATACTCCTGTTTTCAACTACTGGTATCATACTTCCAAAAGCAACTTGAATAAGAATTAAAAAAATAATTAATATTAAAAAATATCTTAATATCTCCATAATTTATCCTCCAATTTTAAAACTCTTTCTTACTTTTATAGTATAATATCAGTTAAATATTCACAAACATAGGGAGGGAGATATGGGTAAAAAAATTGTACTAATTCTTAGCCTCTTTCTTGTTTTAGCTCTCATATTAAACACTTCTTTTGCTCAAGTATTACCATTAACAAAAGTTCACATTATGCCACCTCACGAAAAACTCCTTGAAAAAAAGGTCAAACTTCCAAAGCTTCCTGAAGTTTCACCATCTAATATTCCTCAAGGAATAAAAATTTATGGAACTATTGAAAGAGCTCAAGGCACAGGCAAAGCAATTGTAATACCAGTAGAGTTTACGGACAAGCCAAGACAACCTGAAAACGTAATACCATCAAACTACTTTGACATACTCTTTAATAGCATAGGTGCAGATTGGACTACTATAAATCCATATAATGTAGGTAGCGTAAGAGAATTTTATAAAGAAAACTCCTATAATCAATTTGACATTACAGCAACAGTTTTACCATGGTATACTGCAACGTATACATATGGATACTATATAAATGACAATAACTATGGATTTAATGGAGGAGTGTTTGTCTTAGTAAGGGAAGTTCTTCAAAATGCGGTAAATCAAGGGTATGATTTAAGAAATTACGACGTTATATTTGTTATTCACTCAGGACAAGGAGCAGAATGGACAGAAGATCACAATGATATCTGGTCTCACGCCTCTACTATATATGTCACCATTGATGGTACAAAAAGTGCCCATAAGATATTCCATTGAGCCAGAATATATGGAAGATTACGATTCTCAAGGAAATCCTGTAATTGTTCCTCAAACGGTAGGTGTATTTGTCCATGAAATGGGACATTCCTTTGGACATCTTCCTGATCTTTACGATAGAGACTACTCCTCCTTAGGACTTGGTAGATGGAGCCTTATGGCAGGAGGATCTTGGAATGGCCCGGCAGGACCTGGAGGATATAGCTTAGGTGGAGGACCTTCTCACTTTGATGCTTGGTGTAAAATCCAGCTTGGGTGGGTAACTCCTATCGTTCCTAAGGAGGATTTAAGTAATGTAAGCATACCACCTGTGGAGACAAATCCTGTGGTATATAAGCTCTGGACCGATGGAGTAGAAGGACCTCAGTACTTCTTACTTGAAAACAGACAAGCCATTGGGTTTGATAAATACTTGAGAGGCTTTGGGTTACTTATTTATCATGTAGATGAAAATATGCGAAGCTTCCAAAATGATTATGAATGGTATCCAGGCCTTGATCCATCAAGACATTACCTTGTTGCCTTAGAACAGGCAAATGGTTTATGGCAGTTANNAAAAAATAAAAGTGCTGGAAACCCAGACCATCCATATCCAGGATCTACCAATAATACAACTTTTGATGAAAATAGTACTCCAAACAGCAAAGCCTATGGAGAGATTCCAACCAGCGTTGCTGTTAGAAATATACAACTTTCAGGAGAAAACATTATATGTAATATTTACGTAAAAACTACAAAATAGCACCACAATCTACTTCCTTTATAAAGCATTTAGCATGGACAGGAGATAACCCTCTCACCATAAGACCATTATTTAAATGGGAAGCCATTCCTTATGCTACCAACTATAGATTACAAGTTGCTACAGATAGTAATTTTAACAATATAGTGATAGATGTAACTACAAGAAAAAGCAGAGTACAGACCAACTCTTGATGAAACCTTATATCCTGGCAAAACTTACTTTGCAAGAGTAAGAGCAGAAAACGAAAGTGGTGCATCATCTTGGACAACTATATCCTTCACAACTCCAACTTCTTTTGAAGCTCTACTTGTCGCCGATGATGGTGGAGAATACGGAATAGCTCCATATTTTGAAAAAGCCTTACAAGATATAGGTGAGACATATTTCATCGTAGACGTATATTATGACAATGCTGTACCGTATGCATCCTTTATGAGTAATTTTAACTGGGTAATATGGGGTGGAGATTGGGGAGCAATCTATGATCCATCAGTCCAAAACGAGATAATAAATTATCTTGATAGTGGTGGAAAACTTTTCATCTCAAGCCAAGATTTAGGCTGGGGATATTCAGCAGGATATATAAGCAGTACTTTCTACAATACATACTTGAGAGCCAACTTTATACAAGATAATGTAGGAATATATTCTGTAAAAGGCACAAGCACAAGCGAATTTGCAGATTTATCCTTCACTTTGAATGCAGAAGGATCTCTCAAAAATCAAGCATATCCTGATGAGATAGATCCACTGGAAGGAGCAAGACCAATCTTAGTCTATAATCCTTCTGGAACTTCTCCTATACCTATAGAGATCAAACTCCCAGAAAAGATAAAGGAGACAAAAATCGCAGATAGTTATAAACAAGGAAATTGCATCTTCTGGAACAGCAGGCCTTTTCTATGCGGATCCTGAAAAACATTATGGAGTAGTATATTTTGCCTTTGGACTTGAAGGCCTTTCTCCTGATATAAGTGGTGAGGTCTTAAGAAGGGTAAAATATGCATTGTTCTCCTCTCCAGATATAACTGCTACCGTCACTTCAAGTTTTAATCCTAATAATAATGAAAACTGCAATATTAATTTAACAGTACAAGACAATGTAGGATACGCATATATCACAGTAAAATATTATAGTACTTTAAATAATCAAAAGAAAGATTTAATAAGGACTCTTGTAGAAAATACAAGAGTTGATAATGGAACATATAATTTCGCATGGGATGGAAAGGATGAAAATGGAAAGGTAAATCCAGGAAGATATATGGTAGAAATCTCTGCAAAGGATGAACTAAACAACATTACTACAAAAACCTACTACACTACCATTCCTTATGGAGTCCCATTATCCTTCCTAAATGTAACAAAATTCTCAAAAACCTTTAATCCCAATAAAGAATTTGCAGAGATTTACTTTACAATAACCCATGATGCTTCTGTAAAATTCATAGTATATAGCCTTGCTGGAGTAAAACTTTACGAAAAAGACCTTGGATATCTACCAGCAGGAGACTATAGCATAATATGGGAAGGAATCAACTTAAAGGGCGAAACACTTAAGAACGGACTTTATGTATTCCAACTTGTAGCAACATCCTCAGAAGGAGAAGCAAGAATAAACAGATTTATAGGAATACTGAAGTAATTAGAAGAATTCAAAATAGGAGGAGACTAAAATGAAAAAGAGTTTAATAGTAGGATTTTTAACGATAATATTTCTTCTGTCTATAACCTTTGCCAGCGATACTGGGGGAGTATTCTCCCCCATGATATTCAATGCAAGATCAGCAGGAATGGGAGAGGCCTTTACTGCCATATCCGAAGGACTCTCTGGCTTAGTTTATAATCCTGCTGGATTAACCTTTGAAGAAAAAGCAATGGTGGGTTTTAGCCATACACAACTTCCTCAAAGTTTCACAAGGGTAGAATTTGTAGGAGGAGCAATAAACTTTGGAGTCTTTAATGTAGGTTTAGGATTTCAAGCAACAGGAGTAACAAATCCCGATGAACTATTATTCCCATATTATGATGCTACCCTTAATCTCACCTTAGACTAAAAAAATTAATGAAAAATTAAGCATTGGAACATCTCTTCACTCATATATAGCTAAATTAGATACAGGCGAAGCTGAAGGATTAGGTGTCGATATAGGAACAATCTATGAGATAATTCCAAACTTAAAAATTGGAGCAGTATGGTACAATCCTATAAGTTATATCAAGTGGAACACAGGTACAGTAGAAACTGCAGGAAGACAAGATTTAGTTATAGGAGTCTCCTACAAACTAACCTTAGGAGAATTTCCTTTGAACTTTGCCTTTGATTTTAGCCTTTACGACAAAATATACTTCTACCAGAGACTTCATTTGGGTTTAGAAACCCAAATACCAAAAACTCCAGTATTTATTAGAACAGGATATAACGGGGAGAAAAATACTATAAGTTTTGGCCTTGGGGTAAACATAAACAATATAGAATTCGACTATGCATTCCTCTATACAAAAGATCTATCAAATCAACACTTATTCAGCCTCTCATTAAAATTCTAAGAAATCTTTCACAAAGCCTCCCTCATATGAGGGAGGCTTTTTTGCTTTATTAAAATTACTTGTATAATAATCAAAACAAGCTCAAAAAGGAGATGAGTTAAATGTGCGGAAGATTTACCCTTGTTCAAGTTGAGAAAATTCCTACAAGATTCAATGCTCAGATAATAGGAGAGATAAACTTAAGTAAAAAGATATAATATCTCTCCCAATCAGCCAGTGCCTATTGTTTTTTCAAGAAAGTCCAAACAAAGTAGAAGAAATGATATGGGGACTAATTCCCCATTGGGCAGAAGATCCTAAGATTGGAAACAAGCTCATCAATGCAAGAGCAGAAACTCTTCTTAAAAAGCCAGCTTTTAAAGAGTCTTTCTTAAGAAGGAGATGTCTTGTACCTGCCGATGGATTTTATGAATGGAAAAAATTAGGAAAAGAAAAAATACCCCTATTATATAAAAATGAAAGATTCATCACTCTTTGCCTTTGCAGGCCTCTATGATGTTTGGAAAAGTCCTGATGGAAGATTAATAAAAACCTTCACCATAATAACAACCGAGCCTAATGAGCTGGTAACAGAAATACACAATCGAATGCCTGTTATCTTAAGAAAAGAATATGAAGAGATATGGATAAATAAGGAAGAAACTGATAGTTAAAAAACTACAATCTCTTCTTGTTCCATATCCTGCAGAAGAGATGGAAGCATACCCTGTATACAAAAAAGGTAAATAGCCCTTCTTATGATAGTGAAGATCTTATAAAACCCGTGAAAATTTATATCATTCCCAAAAACGAGCAAAGTCAATTTGATATTTAATTATGACTTTCTATCCAATCATAGATATTTTTATAAAACTCATCCTTATACTCTTCATCCTCAAAAAGCTCATGATATCCACCAGGAAATTCTATTAATTTTTTGTCTTCATGAGTTAACTTTTTAAAAAACTCTCGAGCTCCATTAGGATCCACATATCTATCCTCGGTAGGCACTAATATAAGTATAGGTACATTAAGACTTGAAGCCTTTTCATGAGCTATTTTTATGTTTTCCATCATAGAGAGTCCTAATCTAAAAGAAATTTTGCTATGCATAAGAGGATCATTCATACACTTTTCAATTACCTTTTTATTTCTCGACAGATATTGAGGATCTAACTTATTGTTTATAGTTACACTTGGAAGAATTTTTCCAAAAGCCTTTGCAATAAAATTTGTAACTGGATCTACTTTAACTCCCAAGGCAGGAGCAGAAATCACAAGAGATTTTATTTTATCTTGTCTCTCCTGAGCATATCTTGTAGCAATTAATCCTCCAAGACTATGCCCAAAAAGATGAAATTTAGGGATGTCAGAGGTCAAATTATCAATTATCGAAATAATTTCCTCAATAGATGTATCCCCTCTTTTTCCATCACTTCTACCATGCCCTGGATGATCAAAACCAATAACTCCATAATTCCTTTCTACTAAATCATTTACTATCTTCTCGTACCTTCCAATATGTTCTCCAAGCCCATGTACAATTACAACCCACCCCTTCTGTGGCTTACCAATTCTAAAAGAATAAATCATACCCCTCTCACCTCCAAGGAAAAATTACCATCCTACAATAGGTTTAAGAAGTGAGTACACATAGAATATTCCACTCAATATGTTCACAATATCCTGCCATCCTTTTATAAAAACTTCAGGAACAAAAATTATGTCATTTTCTTCTATTGTAATGTCAAGATCACTTCTTCCTTTATTCACTATCTCATTCACATTTATAGGTATAACCTTTGTCTCGCCATTTATCTCTCTTACAATAGCAATCCTTGAAAGATCTGCCCTATCTTTAAATCCACCTGCCATACTGATATATTCTGTAAGCTTCTTACCCTCTCTGTACTCATAAGCAGCGGGATTATTTACCTGTCCGAGAACATATACCAATCTCCTTAATTCAGGTATATACAATGTATCTCCATCTTTTAACTCTAAATTATCTTTTTCTATACCTTGCAAAGCATTTACTACGTTAAACTTATAAGTTAATTTTTTCCCGTTTTCCAACCTAACAAGCTCTCCACCTTCTCTTGCAGCTTTTTCTGTAAGCCCTCCTGCTTTTAAAAGTATCTCTCTTATCCTATCTCCCTCTACAATTTCATAAACCCCCGGATTTCTTACCTGTCCCAATATCTTTACACTCTTCAATACAGGAGGTACATATATGACATCTCCTGGATTCACTTTTATATCCTCTTCACTTTCTTCCCCAAGTACAAGTACCCTATATAGGTCTATAATGATCTTATCGCTTTCCTTTCCACCACGTCTAAGCTCAATTCTTCTAGTACTTCCATTAGGAAGAACTCCCCCTGCTTCTTTGATAAGCTCGCTTATTTTTGCCCCAACTACTGCCTGAGTTACTCCTCCAATCTCCTCCCCCTGAGGACCTGTTTTTATCTCCTCTACAAGTTGAATTGGTCCTGGATTTGCTACAAAACCAAGCACATATACCCTCTTCGTCTCTGTAAGCACAGTAATACTATCTCCATCTTTTAATTCAATATTTGCCTTATCTTTTCTTTCTTTATCTCCATAATATAATCCATAAAGGTCAAGATAAATTCTAGTACCATCTACTCTATCAAGAGTAGCATCAAATAAGGAAGCATTTATTGCAAGCCCCCCCAGCCATATCAAGCACATCTTTCAATCTCTCCCCATCCTTTACTTCGTATTCTCCGGGGCTTTTCACTCTCCCAAGTATCTTTACTCTATCGCCCATAAGAGGTACGTATATAAAATCTCCTTCTTCTACATATGGATTCTGAGAGGTATCTCCATATTTCAAAAATTTTAGATAATCTAATTCTAATACTTTTTCTCCCCTCTTTATAACTATTCTCCTATAGGAAGCAGAAGCCTTTAATCCTCCAGCTATTTTTAATACATCATCTAAGGTACTTAAGGCAGAAACTTTGTAATTTCCAGGATTTGCAACCTCCCCAGTAATCACAATATTTACTTTTTTCACATTAATCAAATCCACATAAATATTTGACCTGGGATAAAATCTAACAAGCTGTCTTGAAATCTCCTTTGTAGCATCGGAAAGGGTAAGATTAAGAACTTTAATACTACCTACAAGAGGAAGAAATATAAATCCTGTGGGAGACACTGAAACAGTAAAACTTTCTGTTTTATTATTTTCTTGCACTACAAATATCCTTAAAACATCTCCTGGCCCTAAGACGTACTTATCAGGTTCAATAACCTTCCCAGAATAAACTTCTCCTAAAGAAGGAGCTTCCTGAGCATATATTAAAGAGAAAGAAGCAATAAGTAGTATTAACACTAAAATGGCTCTTTTCATTTTTTCACCACCTACTCAGTCTTTATAGGAATGTTAATTATATCACCATCCTCAAGAATTATATTTACACTTTCATCTCCTTCTTTATAAAGTTTTGTTAAATCAAGTTGTATTACTTCTTTTTTCTCAGTAATATATCTTTCTACCGTTATATTCTTAAGATCTGCCCTTACTGTAAACCCTCCAGCCATCTCTATCACATCTTTTATTCTCTCTCCAGGCTTAATTTCATATATCCCTGGATCTTTCACCTCACCAAGGACCTTTACAGTCTTCTCTGCCAATGGCACATACACTATATCCCCAGGAACTAATTTAACTTTTTCCTCCTCCACATCTCCTTTTACAAGTACTTTAAATAAATCAACTTCTTTTATTACTTGACCATCTCTTATAACTTGAACTCTTCTTCTACTTCCATTAGGAAGCACTCCTCCAGCCTTACTGATAAGCTCACTTATTTTTGCCCCCTCTTTTATCTCACTTTCTCCTATAGCACTCTGTCCTCCAACCTCATTTTTAAATTCTCCAGATACAATAGTAAAAACCTGAGGCTTAGCCACGTATCCTATTACATAAACTTTATCCACTTTTAAAGGTATAACTATAGAATCCCCATCTTTAAGCTCTAAGTTTTCTTTGTCATCTTTCTGATAAATTAACTTAAGAAGATCTATACTTATTATCTGCTTATTCCCATCAATCTGTCTTTCTATATAGCTTCCGAAAAGATCTGCTTTTTCTGTAAGGCCTCCAGCCATATCAAGTACATCTTTTAACTTTTCTCCTTCCTTTATCTCATATATTCCAGGATCTTTTACTTCACCAAGCACCTTAACACTCTTCCCCATAAGAGGTACATATATAATGTCTCCCTCTTCTACATATGGATTTTGAGAGGTATCTCCATATTTCAAAAATTTTAAATAATCTACCTCTATAGTTTTATTTCCTCTTTTTATCTGAATACGACGTAAAGAGGCAGAGGGTTTCAATCCTGCAAGCTTAATAGCATCATCTAAGGTACTTAGTGCAGAAATTAATTGAGTTCCTGCCTTTTCTACTTCACCTAAAACATATATTTTAAACTTGCGAGGATAAACGAGATCTATGAATATAGTGCTTTTAGGATAAAACCTAATAAGACGCCTCGAAATTTCTTTTGTGGCTTCGGAGAGAGTTAAACCAGCAATTTTTAGCGATCCTACAAGAGGCAAACTAACAGCTCCCGTAGGTGAAACTACAGCATCAAAAGAAATAGGCTCTCCCGCTTGCTGAATTAAATAAATTCTTATTACATCTCCAACTCCAAGTACATACTTATCAGGTTCTGCAATTCTTCCAAAATATATTTCCCCCGTTACAGTAGTTTGGCCCTGACCAGTAGTTTGCCCCTGAGTAGTTTGTGCAAAAGCACAAGAAAAAAGAAATAAAACAAGAGCCAAAATAATTCTCAACTTATTCATTAAATTTACCTCCCAAAAAGCCTCTCTTTTAATTTTAGTCACATACCCTGAGAAATAGTTGACAAAAATCTAAAGAAAAGATGGATAAGGCTCTTTTTACAATTTTTGATGTTCTTCATCTTAAGCCAAACACACTCTAAAGTCAACCCATGTTATAATATAACCATGAATAGAGCTTTTGATTGGCTAAAACAGGACTAAAAGAGATTTAGAACAAGCGATAGATTCACAAAAAGCAGGAAGGCATGAATGGGCATGTTTTTCTGCACAGCAATCTGCGGAAAAAGCAGTAAAAGCATTACATCTATTTTTAAATCAAGAGGCATGGGGACATGTAATTGCAAAACTTCTCTCAGAACTTCCTGAAGAAATCTCTGTTCCCCAAGAGCTAATAGAAAAAGCAAAAGTATTAGACAATTTCTATATACCTACAAGATATCCTAATGGACATCCCGAAGGAGCACCCTTTGAACACTATGGACCATTGCAAAGTAAGGAGGCAATAGAATATGCCAGTGAGATCCTTGAATTCGTCAGTTCTAAAATGGGCAGACCGTAAAAAGATCGAAGAAGAATTGAAAAACTGGATAGATTATGTGGTTAAGGAAAAAAGGGGAGTAATAAAAATAGGATACTTTGGCTCTTATGCTCGAGGGGATTATGGGGTAGGAAGCGACCTGGATATAATCATAATTTTAGAAAGTTCCTCCCTTCCCTTTGAAAAGAGAGGTATAGAATGGGATACTACAAATTTTTCCGTACCAGTAGACCTCTTAATATATACCAAAGAAGAATGGCAAAAACTTGAAAAAGAAAATTCCTCTTTTTATAAAAAAGTAAGCAAAGAGATTATTTGGTTGTTTACGGCTTAATATATTAAAATTTAAAATTAAAACTTAGGACTAAGCAAATTAAAAGTAGGTTTTCTTTTTCTTAGCTCTTTTCTATTAAAAATTAACAAAATCCTTTACCTCTTTTTTAAGACTCGTTACTTATTACCCATCTAATCTCCTGGAAAATAATATGCAAATATTTTAACTACCTTCTTTTTCATCAATTCAAAACGGAGTCCAAATTCGGAAGAATACTTCTCATTTAGTACCTTATACCAAATTTCATTTATCTCTCCTTCATCATTATATATAACAAACCCTAACATTTTCTCTTCATTACTTTTCTTAACTTCATATAATTTCACATCATGAAAAGCTCTTTCATAAATCTCTTTAACATCGCACCTAAAACTTTCAATTACTCTTTTATAATCTTCTCCTATTCTTATCCCTCTCGGTCCAACAACATTTTTACCTGTGATTTCTATTTCTTCTATAGGCCTTTCCAAATCCTTATGAGGGGCTGGAGGAGGAGAAAACAAAACATATCCCCATTCATAATAGCAATATTCAACTTCATCTCCATATGCTCCCCAATACTCCTTCTTTGTATTTTTAGGTTTTCCTAATTTCCTTAACATTCTATCCTTGGTATCTAACAATTTAAGACCATCTATAATTTCTTCTTTCTCTGTAAAAACAGGTTTTCTATCCACAAAAGAGCTGAGAGATAAAGATACAGAAATATTAACTACGACTAAAAACAAAACAAATCCTAATAAAAACAATTTTCCTATTCTCACTAACTCTCACCCCCTATTGTCCTACTTACCACTCTTTCTAAAACTCCTACTACTTCAACTCTTACTTGGAATCCTTTCCATAAGTGCTTCCTACTCAAATATATCCTTATAATCCAATTTTAAGCCTCTAAGATTTAATATAGGAATAAGTAAATCTCTAATCTCTTTTCTGGGAAGTTTATAATAACTTTGAAGCGTAAAAATTGTTTCAAAAATAACTAAAGGACTCGTTAAAACCCTATCATCTTTAGTGAAATATTGCAACAATAGGTTATCCAAAAATTTCATACTTTAGACCTCTTTTAAAACCTCCTTAGCAACTTCTTTCTCTATAGCTTCTCTTATTTTTTTAAAATCTTCTGGTTTCCTCTTAGGTTTTACTCTACCAAAACACTCATCTAACTTTGAATGTATAGGAACAAGTTTTACTACATCATTCTCTATAACAAACTCAACTTGATCTCCAGGCTTAAGATTTAAAAATTCCCTTATCTTTTTGGATATGGTAATTTGTGATTTTAGGGTTAGAACTGTTTTATCCGTAATCTTAGGAATTTTTTTCTTACCTCCTCTTTAGTAATACAAAATCTTAAGTATTATTATAAGCTAAAAGATATTCAAAAATAAGAAATCTATCACAATAAAAGGCATAAACAACTACAAAAACAAGTAAAAAACTACTAATAAGGCGGATCATAAGAGGATAGAAGAGTTAAGAATTGGATAAATAATTAAGATATTTTGGGTCTTATGCTCGAGGAGATTACGGGGTGGGATAGGTGATATATACCTTCACTCCAAAATACTTGCCATACCATGGTGGTGGCTATAAGCTTCTTTTTATCTACTCCAATACCAACTAAAAATTTTAAAAATTTAAACATCTAAAATTACTTTCGTAAATTCACTCTTGCGGTATATAAAAAAGAACCTGAATATCCCTAAACTCCAACTCATGGTAATCTTCAATTAAGTTCTTTTCATCTACCTTTTTCACTTTAACTTAAATTATAGTATATCACTTATCATTCAAGTATTTTATCTCTTATAAAATTTAGGAACTCTCTTATTGCCTCCTCAGGATTATCAGAAATGATAAGAATATTTTCCTGACTTTGAATAAAAAATATCCAAGAAACTTCCATCATAAAAGTATAAACGCAACTTCCATGGTTCTTGGCTCTGAGTATAGATTACCTCTCCAGATTCAACAATCGAATTATATTCCTTTAATACGGTATCTAATAAATTAAGATATACTTCTGATATCTTCTTCAATTATTTTAAGAGTCTCCTCAAGATTTTCTAAAAGAATTAAGTCCTCCCATGCAGGATGCTCTGAAATTTCTCCTTTAAAAATCTTTTCCTCAAGTTCTCTTGAAGAAGAACTTTATATCTATCAAGAATTCCTAAAATATCTATCTTTATCTTCCTCCTTTTCTCCTGCAAGAAAGCTTTCAGACTTTCTTTAGTAATCTCCTCAAAATCAATACCTAAATCATTAGCTATCTTCTTTATGAGATCTTCAGCTATACTCATTTTTCTCACCTCAACTTAAATTATACCACATCACCCATCACTTATTAGTTGCTTTCGACCTTTCAACTTTTTGCATGATAGAGAAACTAAACATACCTACCTCTTTTACATATCAAATTTTCCAACCCAAACGACCTTGAACTTCATACCAATAACATCTTCCATAAGAAGGGTCTTTCTAATTTCCAAATTCCTTTTTATTAGCTTTTAGATTATTTTGAATATTCATGTCTCATATGAGTTATATAAGTGGTAGCCATAAGCCTTAAAAATTTCATCTCAATTGAGAATTCTATATACAGTTCACAAGATAAAAAGTATTCGATCTCCCTCAACTTAAAGACTATACCTTCACAGTAGAGTTTATTTTGTATGAGATAGCCTTAAAAAATTTATCTCAAAAACTCAGACCTAAAGTTTGTGAAAAATTTCCTTATAATAAGGTCAATTTTTATTCAAACTTACTTACAACTTTCTCCAGAACACTTACTACCTCTTCAACCTCTGCCTCACTCAAATTATTGTGAAAAGGCAAGGCAAGAGTACGCTTTGAAATATCCTTAATCAAATCTTTATCAAATTGAATATTGTTTTTAATATTACTAAAAAATCAGTCCATAAATTAGATCTTTCCAAGTATTTTAAACTTTGTTTGACTTTTAAAGGTAAAATTTCTTTTATATATTTTTCCTCTGGATCTTCAGCTTTGGCTAAAACTTCGCTTTCATCCAAAAAAATTTAAAGATGTCGGATCTGTCATCCCTGGAACATACTCTAGTATTCTCCGCATTTCTTCATCGTAAAATTTTAAATACTTGGGAACCTCAGGCCTTGGTCCAACCAAACTCATTTCTCCTTTCAGCACATTTATTAATTGAGGTATTTCATCGATCCTAAATTTTCTTAACCAAAAACCCACTTTAGTTATTCTCGGATCTTTACCAACTGTTATAAGCCTCCCTAAACTATCTGCATTTACAACCATTGTCCTAAATTTCCATATGTGAAACTCCTTCCCCTTATACCCCACCCTCTTTTGCTTATAAAATATAGGGCCATTATCCTCTAATTTGATGAGTAAACTTACAACTAGAAAAATTGGTATTGTAATGAACAAACCTAATAAACTAAGCATAAAATCAAATAATCTTTTACTCTTTTTCATCTTCTATATTTTTTAACTACATCTATAACAGCTTCAATAACATCATATACATCTTCATTTGACATTCTAGGATAAAGAGGAAGACTTATTATTTTGAGATAATTTTCATATGCCACAGGAAAGTCATTAGGCTTAAAACCATACTTATCTCTATAATAAGGATGAAGATGGATAGGTATAAAATGTACTGATGTCCCTATATTTCTGTTTTTTAATTCCTCTATAAATTGATTTCTATCTATTCTTAACATTTCTAAATTTAACCTTAAAACATAAAGATGCCAAGAATGTTCTACCTCAGGTCTTTCAATTGGTGTTCTCAAGGCTTCTATATCTTTAAAAGCAGAATTATACATATTGACTATTTCTCTTCTTCTTCTTTGAAAACTTTCTAATTTATTAAGTTGCCACAACCCTATAGATGCCTGTATATCTGTCATATTATACTTAAATCCTGGATATACTACTTCATAATACCAACTACCCTCTTTGGAATATCTCTTCCAAGCATCTTTACTCATACCATGAAGACTTATTATTCTTGCCCTCTCAATAAAATCTGGATCCCCTGTTAACATACCACCTTCTGCCGTAGTTAAGTTTTTAGTAGCATAAAAACTAAAGCAAACAGGATTATTTGAAGATCCAATAAATCTCCCTTTATATTTAGCATGAATAGCATGAGCAGCATCTTCAACCACATATAGGTTATATTTTTCAGCGATATCATATATAGTATCCAACTCTACAGGATGCCCAGAATAATGCACAGGAAGTATTGCTTTAGTTTTATTGGTAATAGCTGATTCTATTTTATTAGGATCTATATTTAAAAGTATCTGACTCTACATCAACAAGTACAGGTTTTGCTCCAACATGCTCTATCACATTCACAGAAGCACAAAAGGTCATGGGAGTAGTTACTACCTCATCTCCAGGACCTATCCCTAAGGTTACTAAAGCAGTGTGTAAAGCTGCCGTACAAGAATTTAGAGCCAAAGCTGAAGGAGAATTAAAATATCTACAAAACTCTTCCTCGAACTTTATAACCTTAGGTCCTGTAGTAATCCAATCTGATTTTAAAGTATCAACAACTTCATTTATTTCTTCCTCTCCTATCCATGGCGGTGAAAAGGGTATAAATTTATTTCTCATTTATAACCTCCCAATTTAAAAATATCTTTATAACTCCTGTTAACCATCTTAACATATTTTAACTCTTTAAACCTAGTTTCAAAACAAACTTCAAAAAGTATAAAAGCACAATCATCATAGTAAGTGGAAAGTTAAATATTAATCACTTCCAAAAATTTTCTTGCTAATATTTTATAATCATGATTTTTTATAACATATTCTTTACCTCTTAATCCCATCTTCTCTCTTTCGTCTTTTGACATACTCATAAGCTTTCTAATAGCATTTGCAATAGCAATAGAATCCTCCGGAGGAACAGATATACCACAACCACTTTCTGCTACTAAATCATTTCCAGCCTCTATTGCATGAATAATAGGTTTTCCTGCCATCATATAATCAAAAAGTTTATTAGGGCTTACCCCAAATCGGAATAAAAGGACTTCTCTTCAAACCTATATACAAAATATCCATCCTGCTTAATAATGCAGGAATAGATTTTTTAGAAATAGAAGGTAGAAGAATAACATTATTTAGCTCATTTTCATCTATATATTTCTGTAACTTCTCTTTTTCAGGACCCTGTCCAACAAGAGCAAGCACAACTGGTAAATCTTTAATATACTTTGCTGACTTCACAAAATAATTAAGAGCATTTGCTACCCCCAAAGAACCTGCATATCCCACAAGAAATTTTCCCTCATTCTTAAATCTGTCAATTACACTCTTATGTTCCTCCGGTAACGGATCAGTAAAAGATTGCCACTCTTCTATATCAATACCATTAGGAATGTGAACAAATTTCTCAGATTTCAAGCCTCTGCTTACCATATAATCTAAAGCCTTAGGAAGAATAGAAACAACTTTATCACACTTTCTATAAGCAAAATCCTCTGATATTTGGAGAATTATTATAAATGGATGCCATTTAGGCATTCCCCCAAGCTCTATAGGTGTTAGTGGCCATAAATCATGCACTTCAAAGATTAATTTTGCTTTTGAAAAACGAGAAATTAAATAAGCTGGGTATATATCTAAAGGATATGTAGAGGAAGCAATAACCACGTCTGGTTTAATCTCTTTTGAAAATCTTATGCTATTTTTTATTAACTTCCATACAAAGCTAAATATATTTATAGCCCTTTTAATACCATTTCCTTTATATGGTGGAGCCTTTATCCAAATATATCTTATTCCATCAATTAACTCTTCCTTTATCTCACTATCAATTTCTGGATTCTTGCTTCTTACATGAGAAAAAGAAGAAGCAATTATCGTTACTTGATGTCCCTCCTTTGTCCACTCTTTTGCTAAATAATATGGCCGATACTCCATTCCATGCTTAGGAGAACCTGCGTAATGATTAATAAGTAAGATATTCATTTTCTATCCTCACTCCAAAAAATTTTTAATATATACCTTAATCTCTCTTTTCAGTAATTCTTTATACAAATCTAATAACTTTTTACTCTCTTTTTCCCAATTATACTTCTCTAATACAACCCTTCTTCCATTCTCTCCCATTTTTTTTGCCTCTTCAGGATGCTCTATTATATACCTTATAGCATCTGCTATTTCTTTTGGATTTAAAGGATCTACACATATGCCACAATTGTCTCTCTCAACGATTTCTCTCCAAAGAGGAAAGTTAGATGTAATAACAGGAAGTCCAGCAGACATATATTCAAACATTTTATTAGGCTGACTATTAATATGATTAGGCAAAGGAGAAAAAATAACTACTCCAGCCTTAGATCTTGCCATAATTTCATAAACATTTTCTCTTCCTACAAACCCATAATAGTTCACTTTCTTCCAACCTTTCATACCTTTAATTCTCTTCTCCAATTCTGCACTTTCAAAATTTCCAGCAAGATTTAGTCTTACATTATCTACAAATTCTAAAGCCTTTATTAACTCCGTAATTCCCCTTATTTGAGAAATTCCTCCAATATAACATATCTCATTCATTTTATTCTCATTGTAATTATGATATAAAAATTTAGATTCTTCCAGTAGTGGATAATTATTTACATTAACACTATTAGGATTAATCTTTAAAAATTTCTCTGTAATTGAGGGTGTTGCACAAACTATCCCATCAAAATACCTACAACTATATTTTTCAAATATGGAAAACACCTGGGATAACATTCTTAAAGCAAACCTATTAAGATATGGCTTTGACAAAAGTTGAAGAGGCACATCCTCGTGTGAGTCAAAAATTACATTTTTCCCTAATAATTTCAATATTAGTCCTATAGGAATTAACTCAGGATCATGTAAATGATAAATACTTGAATTAGTCTTTAATGCCAATCTTAACGCTCTCCAAGGCTGTTTAATGACTCTCTCAAGTCTACTGCCTACCTTAGGTAAAGGCAGTATATGAACCCCATCAATAACTTCTTCTTTGTGGTGTTGAACAATAAGATAAACATAATACCCTGACTTTGCTAAGGTTTTACATTCTTTGTGAAATATACGAACATCAAAAGAAGGGTGAACAGTTGTTATATGACAGAGTTTAATCATTGCTATACCTCGAGTTTACAATAAATTTCTTGTTTAAAAAATAAACTGTTAGAATCATCCACAATAAGCCATAAGTTATTTGAGAGGTAAGAAAAGAAGTATTACTTAAAACATATATGTAATATCCAAAAAGAACAAACTGCTCAGACAATTCTAAGTTTTTAGTTAAACCTCTTAATACAGTTAAGAAAATTGAAAAAACATAAGGAAAAATCAATAATCCTAACGTTCCAAATCTACTAAAAGCATCTGCTAGTAACCCAGAAGGAGCATTTCCATCAGTGCAATAATAGGCTCTTGATATTAGATTTCCCATATCTTTTCTATTACCGATATTGATCCAACCATAATACTCAATAGTGTAAAGAAAATGATAATACGCATTTACAGGGGGAGAGATGATAAATCTTCTTAAAGAATGATTTACTAAATAACCAATAATGTTTCCCATATTTATGTGAATAAATAATATTAGCAAAAGAGATGATATAAAAAGAAAATTGGAAAAGTTAAAAGATTTTCTTTTTTTAAAAAATAAATATCCTAAAATAAGAAAAGGGATAATAAACAAAGAGCTCTTTATAGCTGAATTTAAGAAGACTTGAATAGTAAAAAGAAACCCTATTACTAAAAATAGAATCTTAAAAATAGTTCTATTTACTTTAAAAAAAGAATAAATACATAAAGGAATAATAAAATACTCTGAAAGAATCAACACGTATACACTTAAACCCGAAAAACTCTTTTTAAACTCGGACCTAATTTCGTATAAAGAAAACTCATAATTTAGGCTAAGCTTGAATCCTATAAACTTCCAAAACAAAATAACAAACATCATTATCAATAAAAAAAATTTCCAATGTTTGTATTTTACGAAACTAAGCACTTTTCTTCTTTTAGTAAAAGAAACGCTTTTTAGTAATCTATCAAGTATTATTATAAACAGGGTACCTATAGCAACAATTATAGACAAGATTAAATCAGGAAAAGACAAATAAATAAGCGGAAATAAAACAATATATATACTACCTAACAATATTAAGTCAGATATATCTTTAACTTCATGATCTAAGAAAAATGAAATTGCTAAAATTAGAGGCATAATCAAAATAACTCTGTAATAAGACAGATTTTCAAAATAGTAACCAGGAATTCCATAAAAAACATCTGAAATATACATCAAATAAGTAACCCAAGAAAACATATATAAAGCTGTCGAAAATAATTTCGCACTAAGTTTTTTTTCATCATAACACTAATTTTAAGCCTAAAGGCCAATATGATAACAAAACAAATATGTAAGAAGCCAAAAAATGCCAATAGGTAAAACTTCTTTCTCCATATAATATGTAATATAAACCTAAGTTATCACAAGACTTATTCCAAGCTACAAGTATCTTCTCAGCTTTGTCTAATAAATTTCTGTCAATCTCAAAATATCCTTCTCTTACTAAACCAATTAATTCAGCTAACAATCCTCTATGAATTCTATGGTATTTTAAATTAGCGGAAGTTTTTATTAGATCATAATAAGACCATCCATTATTGTAAAATTTCTCCAAATTGTAAAATATAGACTCTAGTAATTTTAGAGAATAGCCATTTTTTACATTCCGAAATTTCTCATAAGCCATAATTCCATAAGTAGCATATATCATACCATTCAAAACGTAAGGCAATTTTTTGTAATCATCTATTCTAGGATCAACATATTCCTCAATCCATGGTTTACCATCCAGAAAATTAAGACTACCACCTTCTGAAATTGGTGAAATAGAGGAGATATAAAGTTTATCTGCAGCTTCCAAGTATTTTACATCTTTGGTAATATCATAAGCTCTTAACAACAAAATCAATGAATATGCATCTGTAAGGCCTGAATACCAAGGAGCTCTAATTAAGTTATTCGGGTAACCTTTATAAATCCAATACAAANNCATAGATCAAATGAAATTTTCCATTTATTTTTTTTATATTCTGCACTATCCAATCACAAAGAGGAATAAAATCCTTTTCTGTCTTCATAGCTTTTTTGTCCCACAACTCCAAAGTCTCCTCAAAATTCCAATGTAAATTATGGTAATCATATCTCTTTTTGTAAAATTCAGAGTAAACAATTCCGTAGTGAACAACATAAAAAGGTGAAATAAACTTATCTCTATATTTAGGAGAAAAATTATATGGAAATCCATTTTCGTCAAATTCAATTATATTAAATTTTTTATGAATTAATAAATTCCTAAACTTAGCATTAAACTGATTAATTTCATATGCAAACTTATTAAAGATCAATGATACTAGAAAAAACCAAACAATAAAACCGACTACTATAAATCCCTTCATCGCTAAAAACTCCTCTTCTAAACAATTCATTATTATTAAAAGTTAAAATAAATCTCTCTCTTGTCATCCTATACTTCTAATTCAAATACCCTTTCTATTCTAAAAACAACACCATCCAATATAAATTTATCGAAGCTTCACTATATCTTTTCGCTTCCTCAGTAGTTAAATCCTTAAAAGCTTTTAACATAAGTATCTCCTTATCTCATTCCTCTATATCTTATATTGCCCTCACTAAAAATTCTAACAAAAATTTTGATAAAAAAACAAAATGTTTTTAAAATGTTGTCTCTATCCTTCCCTCCACCAACTTATACTTCTCCCCACAGCTCTTACAAACTGCTTCTCCTTTCTCATCAAACTCAAGCCTTACACCACACTTGCATACCCATCCAATCTGCCTTGCTGGAACCCCTACAACAAGAGCAAAAGGTGGTACATCCTTTGTTACTACTGCTCCCGCCCCTACAAAAGCATACTCCCCTATCGTTACCCCACATACAATCGTAGCATTTGCTCCTATTGTAGCTACCTTTTTTAACTATTGTCTTCTTAAACTCATGCTTCCTCTCTATAAATGCCCTTGGATTTATTACATTGGTAAATACACAAGATGGTCCACAAAAAACATCGTCTTCAATCTCTACTCCCTCATATACACTCACATTGTTTTGTATTTTTACATTATTTCCTATCTTTACCCTTGGCCCTATCATCACATTTTGACCTATAACACAATTCTTGCCTATTACAGTATGAGGCAATATATGACAAAAATGCCAAATTTTTGTTCCCTCTCCTATCTCTACAGGCTCATCCACATAAGAACTTTCATGAACAAAGTATTTTTTATTTGTGAGCATGAAACACCTCCCTTAATAAATAGAAATAGCTGATCTCCTTATTTGTTGAATTATTCCATATATTTCATCTTTGGGGAAATCTTGAGTTAGTTTATAGATTTCTTTTACAAGCCCCATTGATTCTTTCCATACCTCTAAATCCTTATGAGTCCTAACAATATCTCCTCCTTACTCCTTCCCCGTCACCTATTACAGTTAACTTACTTATGGAATTATAACTTCCTCCTCTTTTAGTAAACTTGAAAGGGAATTTATTATAAAATCTTTAGCATCCAATATTTCTATAAGCACAGGTTCTCCTTCTTTAGAGAAATGAATTATCAATTGCCCTTCTTCCTCGGCATAATCTATAGGCTTATCAGACAACTCAATTAAAAGTATATCAACATCTTTACTATATTTAATCTTTCTCATACCTATCTCTCCTTCCTGGATAAAAGGTTATAACAATAATACAGTCTGGAAACTCCTCATAAATTACTCTTATTACATGCTCATTATCTAAATGCTTTTGAGCGATAATTCTTCCTTTATACCCTTTCTCAATCCTATCAGGATAAAGTATTGTATTCTTGACAAATTCTTCATTGATAATTATACCATGTGCTTCTAATACTTTAAATTTTAACAAGGCATGATTACTAAATCTTATCTCTTTCACTTTTCCCTCGCCATCTATCACCCGTCACTCGTTATCTTCTCAAGTACTTTAAGTACTCTCAATCCCTCATATACATCTGTTCTTGGACTTTTTCTCTCTTTCACACATTCAATAAAATGCAAAAGTTCTTCTTTCAAGGGCTCTTTTTTTTCCACAGGAATTACTTGCATTTCCTCCTTCTTAGCAACAGGTATTCCATTATTCCACTCTACTTTATGAGGATATAAAAATAGTTTCTCTTCCGTAGTATCATCAAAAATAAGCATTCCTTTTGAGCCTATTACTACCAATTTTTGTTCCTTATAGGGATGCCACCAACCCACAAAGATATGTCCCCTAATTCCATTCTCAAATTCAAGAGAAGCCAAAGCAATATCATCTATTCCTTTTGTGATATATGATAAACCTTGATAATATATCCTCTTAGGCATCTTCTCAGTTAACATAAGAATTAAAGATACATCGTGAGGAGCAAGACTCCACCATACATTTTCATCAGTTCTTATTTTACCTACATTAACTCTATGGGAATAAATATATATTATCTCTCCTATTAAACCCTGAGAAATAAGCTCTTTCAGCTTTGTTACTGCGGGATGATACTGCAATATATGTCCTACCATAATAATTTTATTTCTTTCTTCTGCTATCTTTACAAGTTCTTCTCCTTCTTTAACAGAAGTAGTCATTGGCTTTTCCACGAACACATCTTTTCCAGCCAAAAGAGCTTTCTTTGCAAGCTCATAGTGAGTAACAGCCGGAGTTGCAATTGCTATAGCCTTTATCTCAGAATTGCTAAGAAGATCATTAAAATCTGTAGTATAACTTACCTCAGGAAAGCTTCTTTTTCTCTCCTCAATAACTTCGTGACTAAAATCACAAGCAGTATGAAGTACTCCAAGCTCATATAAATTTCTTAAAATATTCTTACCCCAATATCCAAGACCAATAAGTCCAATAAATCTATCCATATTATTCTCCTTCTTTCTACCCCCTCTATCACTTATAACTTATCACTACTCACCCACTATTAGTTACTTGTTACTTGACTTCTCATATACCTCTATATTTATACCATATCCAAGTCTTTCCAGGAATCTTTTACAATCTTCCCATGTAAGACCAAAAGCAGCAACATCTGAAAGGCCAATATAGGCTAATATTTCTCTTATCGTATCAAAATGTTCCTCCTCAAATTCTTCTTCCATAAAAGCTCTTTCTGCCCAACCTACTAGTTCCCTTAAAGAGATCTTATTGTAAATATAGTCTATCAGTTTATTTGCCAAGTCTCTCGTTGTGATCATGTTAAATCACACTCCTTTTTTCTCATCAAGTTTTATCTTTGAGCCTAATATGTCCCTTATCTATAGGATACTTATGATGAACCTCTATTAGCCTACCGTCATTATCATAAATTTCCTGGTAAAATCTTAATGTGTTTTCATTAATATCTACTTCTTTGACATATCTTGCTTTCCAACCTAACTTACCCTCTACTTCATACCAATATCTTCTCCCCTATTCAAATTCTTCCCAGTTTTTAAATTTCTTTTCGTTCAGTTTTCTTTTATCAACCATAATAATGAATTATTACTTATCACTCGTTATTTTGACACCCCCAAAATAGTTACTCTATCATCTACTTTAATTCCCCTTTTTCTCAGAGCATTACGTGTGTCTACAATCAATTTTGAGTTTTTGAATATCATCTCATAATCAATGTTATCATGATCAGTTATAATAAGAACACAATCAGCATTTCTCACTTTTTCCTCATCCAACACGCAAGACTTCATATATTTAAATTCTTTCGTTTTGTTATTCTCAATCTTAATCTCTGAGATATATGGATCATAAAATTCTACTTCTCCATTAAGTTCCTCAAGTAAAGGAATAATTTTCAATGCAGGCGATTCTCTTGGATCTCCCACATTAGGTTTATAAGCAACACCAATAATAAGTATCTTAGATCCATTTACAGCTTTCTTATGCTTATTGAGAGCTTCCATTACTAGTTGAACTATATACCTCGGCATATTATCATTTATCTCTCCTGCAAGCTCTATAAATCTAACTCCTAAATCATATTCCTTTGCCTTCCAAGAAAGATAAAAGGGGTCAATGGGAATACAATTGTGTACATATATTCCACTTCCAACAGCAAAAGTATGCGTATTTTCAACCTCTAACGAATATACATCTATGTTATCAACGCTTTCAAATTCAATCTCTTTAACACTAACCAGAGGAATTGGGAAGTTATTTCTTTTATTATTTATCTTCTTTAAGTTAAATCTAAAGTAATTACTATATTTTCTTCCTTTTTCATCCAAAAACCAATCTGTAAGTTTCTTTAAATTATCATAGCCACTAATTTTGAGATGGTTTTTATTTTTAGAAATAGAGGGATATATACCCATCTCTTGGAGTAGGTATATAATCTGATAGAAAAGAACATCACTAATGGAGAAATATCCAATTACTAAAGAATTGTTGCGGTGATTATTACTTTTTACCGTTTTTAATGTAATTTCTCCTCTCATTCCTATAATGGATATCGCCATCTCCTCTAAATAGACCTTTAAGTAATTCTTCCTTTAAATCCAAAGATGCAGACATTAACTCATCAGGTATTCTCATAGAATATGAATCTTTACCACATCTTAATCTATCAATTAATAACCATCCCAGAAGTGGTGAGTTAATACGAATAGTTTTGGCTTTAAATTTAGGAGATAAATATATAGAATGAGTCAGACCTAATTTGTTAAGTATAGATTCTATATCACTAAATAATTCTTTCTCATCTTTATTTATAGTTAATCTAATCCTATAATATCCTCTTTCTTTAGTAGCACAACCCTCAGATAGATAATATCCAATAAACCTTGCTAAATCTTTATCTATTTTAACTACTGCAGGAAATTTTGCAGTAGACGGTCCTCTTCCTGTAAGTAATATCAAAGAATCATGCTCTATATTTACCTTCTTCTCTCTCTCGAGTCTTCTGAAAATACCAAGAGGGAGATAATCACCTTTTATATAATCATATTTTCTATCGGTTTTGCATATAGAATATATCTCTGCCTTATAGTTTACCCACGAGCCATTTATTATCTTCACCCTAACCCTATTCTCCCACTCTTCACTTAGTTCCTTAATAAGATCAATAACAACTTCTCTAATTTCTATCTCTCCCTTAAAATTCTCTTTAAACAGAGGTAATAAATCTCCTACTTTTAAATCTCTTGCCTCTACTACTTCAACGCTTCCATTATCAAGACGTAGCATGGGATGCTTCTCAGTTACAATGAGTTTCCTATTATCTTCGGTAATTATCTTTACAAGATCACCCTTATATTTCCTCTTAAAAAGATAAGAAACAGGCATCCAAGAAGAACTTAGATTACTATCATTTAAACTATTAACAAAAAGATCATTGGTTTTTAAAACTTCTAAATCACCTATCTTATATACTTTATTTTCTTTGCTCTCTAACTTAAAAAGCTCTTCCAACGAATAAACATTCGATATCTTAGAATTTTTAACCAAGATTTTTTCTTTTCCTAATAAACAGTGTCCTCCCAAGCCTGGCCCAGGATAAAAAGGCATAAAACCGTATGGCTTTGTAGATGCAGCTTCAATTACTTCCCATACATCTATACCCATTTTTCCACATAAAATAGCAAGTTCATTTATAAAGGAGATATTTACAAGACGAAAGATATTTTCCAAAAGTTTTTCCATTTCGGCAACCTTTGGAGAAGAAACTTTATGAACTTGCGGAACAATAAGAGAATAAAGCTCTACTGCTTTTTCTGTAGAAACCTCGTCTATTCCTCCCACTACTTTTGGAATATCTCTTGTAGTAAATTTCTTGTTACCAGGATCCACCCTCTCAGGAGAGAAAGCAAGATAAAAATCTTTGCCTCCTTTAAGACCACTTTTCTCTAAAATTGGAAGAACTACCTCTTCAGTAGTTCCGGGATAAGTAGTACTTTCTAATACTATCAATTGTCCTTTCTTTAAAAACTTAGAAATCTCATTAGTAACATTTACAATGTATGATATATCAGGCTCCTTGTGAGTCCCCAAAGGAGTAGGAACACAAATTATTACTGCATCAGAATCTTTTACCGACCCAAAATCTACAAAAGCTTTGAGAACACCCTTATTTACTACTTCTGAAAGTTCCTCACTTTTTACATCATCGATATATGAAATTCCTTTATTAACCATTTCAACCTTTTTAGGATTCTGCTCAATTCCATAAACTATAAGTCCAGCTTTTGCAAATTCCAAAGCTAAAGGAAGTCCTACATATCCGAGCCCTACAACGGAAATTTTTTCAAAACTCATCTATTATCCTCCCTTCTCCTTTCTAACTCCTTTATTAAAACTTCTCTCATCTTAGGTGATGCGTAGTCATTCTCAAAGCTTATTTCTTTTCCATTTTTTATATTCTTTATAGCCTCTAATATTCTTTCTTTATTTGAACCTACTAATATATTCCACCCGTATTTTAAAGTTTCTACCCATTCAGTTTCTTCTCTCAAAGTAACACAAGGTACTCTAAGCCAAAAAGCCTCCTTTTGTACTCCTCCAGAGTCTGTTAAAATCGCCAAAGCATTTTTCTCAAGCTCTATCATATCTAAGTACCCAACTGGATCTATTATTCTTACCCTTCCCCTCAAATAACCTTCCAAACCAAGCTCTTTTAATCTATTTTTAGTTCTGGGATGTATAGGGAAAATTACTTCCTTATCTAATTCTGAAATAGCAGAAAAAATATTCTTCAACCTTTCAGGATTATCAGTATTCTCTGCTCTGTGAACAGTAATCAAATAATAATCCTTAGGATTAAGAGAAAGCTTCTCTAAAATTTTACTTTTTTCTTTTGCCAATTTAGAAAAATGCATAAGAGCATCGAACATTACATCTCCTACTAAATATACACCTTTCTCTATACCTTCCCTTTTAAGATTCTCTACAGCAGTCTCTGTAGGACAGAATAAGATGTCTGATAAATGATCAGCCACAATTCTATTTATCTCTTCCGGCATCTTTTTATTAAAACTCCTAAGTCCTGCCTCTACATGAGCTAAAGGAATGTGAATCTTAGCACTTGCTAAAGCACCTGCTAATGTTGAGTTAGTATCTCCATATACTATTACCACATCGGGTTTTTCTTTTACTAAAACCTCTTCTATTCCTATAAGCATCCTTCCTGTTTGCTCACCATGAGAGCCCGAACCTATTCCAAGATTGTAATCCGGCTCTGGAATTTCAAGTTCTTTGAAAAAAAGTTCACTCATATTTTCATCATAATGCTGACCTGTATGAAGAATGACTTCTTTTATCCCATTCTTCCTAAGTTCAGCCGAAAAGGGAGCAAGCTTTATAAACTGAGGACGAGCACCTACAATAGAAACTACTTTCATCTTCCTTATACAACCTCTTCTTTGCTCTTATAACTTTTTCTACTTAATTCCACAATCTCTTTTAAAGCCTTCCATATCTTTTCTTTATCTCTTGTTCTTGCTATTAATTCTAGCTCTTTAATTTTTTCTCCTATAGAGTAATAGTCTATATTGTTATCAGCTAAAATTCTCAAAATCTTAGGATGCTCTGTTCTTTCCACAACTTCTTCCTTTTCCCAAAGATCCTCCTTTAACTTCTCTCCAGGACGAAGGCCTGTAATTTTTATTTCTATGTCATCAAGAGAATAACCAGAAAGCTCTATGAAATTTCTGGCAAGATCAATGATTTTTATAGGTTTTCCCATATCAAGAACAAAAAGATCTCCTGACCTTCCTATAGCTCCTGCTTGAAGTACAAGGCCTACAGCCTCAGGAATTGTCATGAAATATCTTTCCATATCCTCGTGAGTAACAGTGATAGGGCCACCTTTTTCAAGTTGTTTTCTAAATACCTCCAATACACTTCCTCTACTTCCTAAGACGTTTCCAAACCTTACTGCAATATACTCTGTTTTGGAATGAGAATTGTAATATTTAATTAGAATCTCACCTACTCTTTTGGTTGCTCCCATTATGTTTGAAGGATACACTGCCTTATCGGTAGAGATAAATATAAATTTGCTTACTCCATACTCTTTAGAGGCATCCATTAAATTAATTGTGACCAAAAACATTATTAAATACAGCCTCATCAGGATTTTCCTCCATCAAGGGTACATGCTTGTGGGCAGCAGCATGAAATACAATATCAGGCTTTTCTACAGAAAATATATAAAAAACTCTGTCTCTATCTCTAATATCTGCGATATAAGACTTAATGTCCAACTTTGGATAGATACTCTTAAGCTCTAATTCAATATTAAATATACTATTTTCACCTCTTCCAAGAAGAATTAATTTTCTCGGCTTATAACTTGCAACTTGTCTACAAATTTCTGATCCTATAGACCCTCCAGCTCCAGTAACAAGTACTTTCTTACCCCTTAAATATTCTCCTATTCTCTCAGAATCCAAATTTATAACATCTCTTTCAAGAAGATCTTCTATTTTTACATTTCTAATTTTGCTTATGGTTACTTTTCCATCTATAAGTTCCCATATACCTGGTAAAGTCTTTACAGGAACTCTTAATTTAGAAGCCATACTTACAATATTCCTTAAAAGAGAAGGAGAAGCAGATGGAATTGCAACAAGAATTTCTTGAACTCTTTTCTCCACTACAACCGTAGGTAAGGAAGATATGGGACCTAATATCTTGACACCATGAATAGTCTTTCCAATCTTCTTTGGATCATCATCCAAGAACCCTACTACATCATAATTTATCTCTCTATTAGTCTTTATTTCCCTTAATATCTTCTCTCCTGCATCTCCTGCCCCCCACAATTACTACCCTTTTAGGTGAAATATATATTTTTTTGCTTTTTATTTTACTACTTTCATGATACCAACGAGAAAAAGCTCTCACCGAGAATAAAAACAAAAGAGAGGTAAAATAGGAAATAACTACAATTGACCTTGGAAGGCCTGAAATTGGGAGAAGTAAATGAGATAAGAAGAATATAACTTTTTCTAAAGTAACGGCAAGAGTTAATTCTTTTAAAGCCTCTAAGCTAAAATATTCCCACAAAGTACGATGAAGTTTAAATAGAAAAGTATAAAGAAAGAAAAAAATAGCCAGCTCTCTAAAAATAGCCTGAAGAAGGATATTCCAATAATTGGGCGGTAAGGCAAACTCAAATCTTATTAAAAAAGAAAAAAATATAGCAAATACAAACAAACTATAATCTATTATCACTCTTATCAAAGTTGAAAATGGCACTCTTGAAAACTTATCTACATTCAATTTCATCCCCTCATAGTCTTATTTTATAAATGTTCCTCCTATACATATATTTATATCATAAAAGCACTCCATATTAAACCTCTAAAAATAAAAAACCCCCTCTTGCAAAAATTTTTCATTTATGGTAATATAAAATCGAAAATGAAAATAATTATAAATAAGAATAACTTTTAAGTAGGAGGTGTTCATAATGGAGAATTTAGAAAGAAAAGGAATTCCACTTTTAGGTGAGCCATTTCCCAAAATAGAAGTACAAACAACTCATGGAGTAAAAAATCTTCCCGATGACTATAAAGGAAAATGGTTTGTACTTTTTAGCCATCCTGCCGATTTCACACCTGTATGTACCACTGAGTTTGTAGCTTTTCAAAAAAGATACGATAAGTTTAGAGCTCTTAATACAGAGCTTATTGGACTTAGTATTGACCAAGTATTCAGCCACATTAAATGGGTAGAGTGGATTAAAGAAAAATTAGGAGTAGAGATTGAATTCCCAATTATTGCAGATGATACAGGAAAGGTTGCAGAAAAACTTGGATTAATTCATCCTGGAAAAGGTACAAACACAGTAAGAGCAGTATTTGTGGTAGATGACAAAGGTATAATAAGACTTATCCTTTACTATCCACAAGAGGTTGGAAGAAATATTGATGAGATTTTAAGAGCAGTAGAGGCATTACAAGTTACCGATAAATATGGAGTAGCAACTCCTGCTCAATGGCCAGATAGTGAGGTAGTTGGTAAGGATCATGTAATTATTCCTCCAGCTAAAGATGTAGAAACAGCTAAACAAAGATTAGAATCGGCTAAAAAAGGCGAAATTGAGTGCTTTGACTGGTGGCTCTGTCATAAAAAGTTAGAAAGGTAAACCCTCTCTTCCCAATTCTTTAAGGCGTCCTCAATTTGTGGGGACGCCTTTTGTTTTTTGACTCTTTTAAAGAAGTTATTGCAAGTATTGTAGACACTAAGGCTACAAAGGTTAAAAAGCGATACATTCCTACAAGACCTGTAAGATCTGCCACAACTCCTGAAATTAGTGGCCCCAAAGTAGATGAAAGAGCCATAGACATTCCCAACAAACCTTGAGCTGTTGCCCTCTCTTCAGGAGGTACAAGATCATTCATATAGACTACAGGAATAGTTCCTATCACTGCAAAGGTTAGAGAATGCATCAGTTGAATAAGTATAATATGCCAAGGATTATTAGTTAGGGTATAAAGAAAGATTCTGATAGGAAGTATTATAGAGGTAAATACAAGTATGGGTTTTCTTCCTAATTTATCTGAAAGATATCCCCATATAAGCATAAAAGGAATCTCTGAAAAAGAGCTGGCAGAATAGGCAAAACTTATATGTCTATTCTCTCCTCCTAAAGATCTAATTAAAAGGTTAACATTAGAAGATGCTCCAAGAAGAGCAATGTAATAGATTATGTAAAAAATTAAGAAGTTTCTTATTTCAGGCCTAAATGTAAGCTTTTTTACACTCCTAAAATCCACTCTTGAGATACCTACTTTTTATGGGTGGCTCTTTTATCATTACACTTACAATAAAGCCTAACAAATAAATTAAACCAATCATAAGAAAACATAACTTTAGGCTCTACTAATTTTGGGAAAAATCCAGTTGCAAGCATAACAAGTAAAAATCCTATGCTTCCCCATATCCTTACAGAGGCATAATGACTCCCTGTATTATTTGATACCGCATAATCCATAACAAGGACATTTGCCAGAGTAGTAATAATACTTGTAGCCATGCCAGCAACAAAGTAAATAATTAAGAAAGACCAAAAAGTTTTTAAGTAAGGAAAAACAAAAGTGTATATAAATATAAGAACAACAAAACTTATAAGAATAAAGGGTTTTCTTTTACCTAATTTATCTGAAAGATATCCCACATAAACCTGAAAAATAGCACCCGCAAGAGAAGATATGGCAGACAATAATCCAATCATACCTATGGAAAAATTTATTACCTCTCTCAAATAAACAGGAATAAAAGAGAAGATAAATACCCATGCAGAGAAATATATAAAAAAGAAAATCTTTAATAAAAATATCTCTCTTTTCATGATGTATTATTTTACAAAAAAGAAGATTTTAAAACAATTATTCTTTTATTTATGTTAAACTATTAAAAGAATCTTCTCCAAAACCCGTAAATTAAATTTTAAAAGGAGGTTTAAAAAAATGACTACAAGGATTGAGAGAATCCTAAAATATATGGATGATGCCTTTAAAAAAGATAGAGGTCTTTGGTCTCACTCAGTTATGGACGTTTTAGAAAACGTCTCCTCAAAAGAAGCAACGTTTAAAAAAGAAAATACTCATAGCATATGGGAAATTGTCAATCACCTTATCTTTGGAAAAGAATACCTAATAAGTATACTTGAAGGAAAGGAACTTCCTTCCGAGGATGATTTTAAAACTCCTACAGATACTTCTGAAGAAGCATGGAAGAATACCGTTAAAAAACTTGAAGAAACTCACAACAAACTCATAGAGATTTTAAAATCAAAAACCGATGAAGATCTGGATAAAAATTTGGGCGAGTACGGAACCTTAGAAGACAATCTTTATGGTATAATAAGCCATGATTGTTACCATGCTGGTCAAATTGTATTACTCTTACAGCTTATGGGTATTAATTTATAGTTGTTAACAATTTTTTAAAATATTTAATATAACTTTAACTCTATTTTATTGACACCCCCCCTCAATATTTGATATCTTACTTAACGAAAGTTGACGGAAATATAAAAAATTTGGGAATAAAAAATAAATTTGTGAGTACTAAAAAAATTGAAAAAAGAAAATAAATAAGCAAAGACACCTCCCCCTCTCACCCCCTCCCCCTGAGTCCCCCCTCTCAGGGGGTTTATTTTTTTAAGATACAACTTCTCTTTCTTCTTCCCAGAATTTAAACTGAGACATAAACATATTGTAGTAAATGCCTTTTCTTCTCATAAGCTCTTCATGATTTCCTTCTTCTACTACTCTTCCATCCTCTATGACCAAAATTCGATCTGCATTTTGAATGGTAGAAAGCCTGTGGGCAATAATAAAAGATGTTCTTCCCTTAAGTAGTTTTTCAATTCCCTTTTGAAGAAGTCTTTCCGTATGAGTATCGATACTTGCCGTAGCTTCATCAAGAATGAGTATCTTTGGATCAGCAATAAGAGTTCTTGCAAGAGAAACAAGTTGCCTTTGACCTGTAGAAAGTCTTAATCCCCTTTCTTGTACTTTTGTGTCATAGCCTTTCTCCAAGGACATTATAAAATCATGTGCATAAACCTCTTTTGCCGTACTTATCACTTCCTCATCAGAGGCAGAAAGCCTTCCATATCTTATATTTTCCTTTATGCTCCCTGAGAAGAGAAAAGTATCTTGAAACATCACTGCAACCTGCCTTCGCAAACTCTCAAGCTTTATCTTTTTAATATTTACTCCATCAATCAAAATTTCTCCTTCGTCAGGATCATAAAATCTGCAGAGAAGATTTACTATGGTGGTTTTACCCGTCACCTGTATGACCTACAAGGGCAACCCTCTCTCCCGGATTTACCTTAAAACTTACATTCTTAAGAACTTTTTTCTTTCCATCATAGGAGAAAGACACATTTCTAAATTCCACTTCTCCCTTTATCTCTAAATCTATGGCATCTTCGTCTTCCACAATGTTAGGATTAATATCCATAATCTCAAATATTCTTTCTGCACTCGCCATACTGGTTACCAAGTTGTTGTAAAAATTACTAAGATTCATGATAGGTCTCCAAAACATGGCAATGTAATTAGAAAAAGCTATAAGAAGTCCTACCGTTATGCTTCCTGATTTAATCATTTTTATTCCGAAATAGAAGGTTATTATAGAACCTATACCCCAAGAAAATTCCACCATGGGCCAGAATAGATCATTAATTCTTACAGCCCTTACAAAGGCCTGTCTTACATCCCAAGCAAGCTCAGAAAAAATATTTTTCCTATAATTTTCTGCATTAAAATACTTTACCACTCTAATGCCAGAATAATTCTCATGGGTAAAGGCATTTAAAGTAGAATTCTTTTTTCTTACTACCTGCCACCTCTTTCTACTTATGGTCTGAATAGAAAAAAGAGTAATTAAAAGAAATGGAAACATCAAAAGACCATAAGTAGCAAGCCTTGCATTTAAATAAAACATAATTCCTGCAGTAGCAATTATGGTAAAAGTATCAGGAATAAGATTAGTCACACTCATATTAAAAAGGTTAGTTAAAGAGTTCCCATCACCTATAACCCTCGCAAGTATCTTTCCTACAGGTCTCTCATCAAAGAAAGCAAAGGATAGTTTTTGAATATGATTAAAAAGATCTTGTCTTATATTTAAAATTACTCTATGGGTTATTCCTGCTATCCTCTCGGTTCTTTTCTTAGCACAAAAGGCTGAAATTAAATTCAGAAGTAGAACTACAAATCCAACAGTGATAAGTCCTCTTGGATCTTTATTTTTTATTAAATCTATCAATAGCGATTTTCATAAGATAAGGATTTGCAAGATCTACTATCATAACCACAAAAATAAGAAGGAGAACAATTAATATCTCTTTTTTATAGGGTTTGAGATATCTAAAAAGCCTTCTTAATATATCAATACTTATTTTTTCCTCTAACTTTTCATCTTCTCTTAAACTATAAGGCATTTAAACAGGTTCCTCCTCCATAAATACATATTTTCCATATTGTTCTTGATATGTCTCATAATACCTTCCTTTAAGAGATAGAAGCTCCTCGTGAGTTCCTCTCTCTACGATCTCGCCTTTTTCAAGGACGATTATCTCATCGGCATTTTTAACAGCAGAAACTCTATGGGCTATGATAATCTTTGTAAGATTATACTCTTCCAGAGCTTTCTGAATATAAAGTTCTGTCTCCATATCAAGGGCAGATGTTACATCATCCAGTACAAGAATTTTTGCAGATCCAATAAGTACTCTGGCAAGTGCTCTTGCAATAGTTAACCTTTGTTTTTGTCCACCCGAAAGTCCTAATCCTCTTTCTCCAATTATAGTTTCGAGTCCCTCGGGAAGATTTCTCACAAACTGTAGAGCTTTTGCATCTTTTAATGCCTTTTCTATAATCTTTTCATCTAACTCTTTTCCAAGCTTAATATTTTCCCTTACAGTATCGGAGAAAAGAAAAACATCTTGAGGAACATAAGCTATATTCTCTCTTAAAGTTTTAAGATCAATTTTCCTTATATCCATACCATCAATTAAGATTTCTCCTTCCCAAGGCTCATAAAATCTCCCAAGAAGATTTACTATAGTAGTCTTTCCAGAGCCTGTAAGCCCCATTATGGCAAGAGTTTTTCCGGGCTTTATATGAAAAGTAATATTCTTCAGTACATATTCATCTTTGTATTTGAAAGAGACATTTTTAAACAACACTTCTCCTCTTATCCCTTTTACCTCTATTCTCTCCCCTATAAAATCTTTCTCTGGTCTCTCCCTAAATAATCTCTCAATCTTCTTTAAAGAAGCCACACATTGGGCAAGCATATTGACAATCCATCCTCCAAGTCTCACAGGCCATACAATCATGGAGACATAACCAGAGTAAGCCACCAAAGTACCCACCGACATCTTATCCCCTATGACCCATAAACCTCCAAGAGTTATGGCAAGAGCAATAGAGATATTGGTAAGAAAATCCATCCACGGAAAATATTTAGCAAATATCTTTGCTTGTTTTACGTTTAACTCAAAATTCTTCTTGTTTTCCTCAAAAAACCTCTCTATCTCATACTTTTCCCTGCCAAAGGATTTTACTACTCTTATTCCTGCTATATCTTCTTGAGCAGTAGTATTTAGTCTTACTCCCTGATCTGATATCTCTCCATAAACCTCATCGTTCTCCCTCTCAAGCTTATAAGCTATGTATCCTATAAAGGGGATAAGAGTAAGAACTATGAGAGTTAACTTCCAATTTATGGAAAACAGGATAACACTTGCAATTAAAAAGTAAAAAAGCTGTTCTATGAAAAACACCAAACCAAACCCAAAAGTAAACCATACATTGTCAATATCTTCCTTAATCCTTGACATAAGTTCTCCCGTATTTATGCCATCAAAAAAGGAGAAGGGAAGCTTTTGAAGATGCTACAAAAAGATCCACTCTCAACTCATAGGCAAGTCTTGATCCTCCAAGATCCATAAAATATTCCTTAAAGTACCCAAGAATGACTCGAGAGAAGGTTATAAGAGTCATAAATAAAAGAAGACGTGGAAGAAGCTCCATATTATTCTTTATGATCACCCTATCCACAATCAGCTCTACAATCTTAGGATTAAACATGTCTAAGGATAGGGCTAAAATGGCACAAAATATGGCAGATATAAAAAAATGTAAATTATGTCTTATATACTTTTTAAGTCTCTTCATAAGCACTCCTTATTATATCCTTTCTTATAAATAATTTATATCTCTTTCCTTTCCAAAAGTCTTTTCCTTTCAGACTATTAGGATTATAGGCATATATTAGTAAAAAACTATAACAATTTTGAAGAAATATAAAAAATTTTTGAAATATATTTCTTCCTTCTATAGGATACACCTCAAATCCTATTTTCTTCAAAAATCTTACCACTTTATACTGATCTTTAAAAAAGAAGGCAATCTCTCCCATAAACCAATCCGCATCTTTAAAGGAAGAATTTTCTATAAAAATCATCAATTCTTTCAAAGAATTGAAAAATAATTTTTGAAATCTTTTTCCCCAAAAAAGATCTGTCCCATCGAGAGGAACCTGAGGAATATGTTCATTCCAAAGATGAAGCTCAATTAATATCTTACCATCTTTTTTTATCACTTTATATCTCAAAATACATTCAGGATTATCTGTAAAAGTTTTTACTCCTTGAAGCTTGCTGAGAAAATGATCAAATTTTATTAATATCAATCTTAATAGTTTACCCATTATTTAGTCTTAACTAAGAAAAGAGTTCCAATAATTATGAGTATTATTCCAATCCATTGAGAAAAAGATATCTCTTCTTTAAAAAACCATTTTGAGCCAAAAACCTGAACAAAAATCTGCCCAAAAGCCGTTGTCAAAGCGTATCCTATATAAAATGGCACTAAGGTGAGCAAATAAGTATAAGCAATGACCGATAAAAATCCCGTTAAATTACCCACGATTTGCCAAAAGATAAAATTTTTGAGATCTCCTTTTTCCTTGCACAGAAAGTTTGAAGCTCACATTGGAAACAACAGTAAATATAATACACAAAATAAAAGATATAAAGATAGCTATATATCTTTTACTCACACCCTCCCGCCCCTTTTATCTAATCTTCTACTTAACTAAGTGAACGATTAACTCTAAATTCTTCTTTATAATGTTAAATATCCTTTTTGACTCTTCTATGCCCCATCTAAGTCCAAGGAGAAGATAGATTACCACAGCTATGCCTACAGAGACAAGCAGTGAAATAGCAAGCCCTAACTGTCCATGAGAAAAGATATGTCCATAAAGAAAGTTAAAAGATAATAAAGCAACAATACCTATAAACAAGCCTCCTAAAGTAAATTTAAAAACATTAACTAATAAATCCTTTGAAAACACACCTGAAATTTTACTTCTTAAAGATCTTATGAGAAGAACACTTGAGATAAGAGAGGCAAGTGAGGTAGCAAGAGCAAGCCCCATATGAGCAAGAGGCTTTATAAATATGGTATTTAATACTATATTGAATAGTAGAGCAATAATGGAGTTCTTTACAGGAGTTTTTGTATCATGAAGGGCAAAAAACCCTCTTGTGATAATCATATTAATACTCATAAAAACTAATCCTAAAGAATAAAATATAAGAGATTCGGAAGTTCTCTTAGTGGCAAGAGCATCAAAGGCTCCTCTTTCAAAGGCAAGCCGAACGATAGGTTTGGCAAGAAATATAAGACCAAAAGAAGCTGGAATTAAAAAGAAAAGCGCTGCTCTTAAGCTCTTATTGAGAGATAATTTAAACTGATCTAAGTTTTCACTTTGGGCCTGAAAGGCAAGATCCGTGTATATAGCTGTAGCAAGAGCATTTACAAAAAGATTTATAGGAAGTTGATATACTCTACTTGCATAATTTAAAGCCGAAATACTACCTTCAGGAAGAAAAGATCCAAATATTCTATCTACAGCCATATTTAAAAGTCCTATACTTTGTCCAAGAAAGATTGGAGTTATAAGAACTAAGGCCTTCTTGAGCCCTTCATATCTGAAGTTTATCTCCCAAGTTATTTTCACTCCTATTCTTCTCAAAGCAGGAAGAAGTAAAAGATATTGTATAACTACATTAGCAAGATATCCCCAGGGAAGAATATATGCTCCAAAAGTATTGTGAAGGAAGAATATGGCAAGTATAAAAACAATACTCCCAAGAACCCCTGCTAAGTTTGGAATGACAAAACTTTTATGAGAGTTATATAAACCTGTAATAATACCATAAGTACCCCAGAATATAATTCCAGGAAGCATAATATAGGTAAAATCAAGGGCTAATTTTCTTGTTTCTCCAGAAAATCCAGGGGCAAGAATTTCAATTATCAAAGGAGAAATAACATAGGAAAAAACAGTTACTCCTAAAAGCAGAATAAATAAGTCCGAAACAAGGATAGATGCAAATCTTTCTGCCTCTTCTTTCCCTTTCTTCTCTCTCCATTCTGTCATAAAGAGGGACAAACACCGAAGACAAAGCCCCTGCTACAAGTCCTGCAAGAATTCCTGGAATAGCTTGAGCCACCACAAAACTGTCTGTAAACTTCTTAGCTCCGAAAAAAGGCAGCAATCATCATCCTCCCTGAAAGAATCCTATAACTCTACTTATCGCAGCAAGTAGGGTAATTAAGATTGCTGCCTCGGTAACACTCTGTCTTATAAATATTCTTTTTACTCTTTGGATAATATTACTCTTATCCATAAACAAAAGTAATTATAGCAAAAGAAGGATGGTGAATAAAGTTTTAACATATTTTAAAAATTTTCTTGCTATAATTTATCGTGAAATAATTAACGATTTAAGGAGGATGAAAAAATGAATAAAAAATTATTGCTCTTAGCAATGTTATTTTTATTACTTATTCTAAATCCTGTTTTCTCCCAAAACAAAAAGATAGAGGTGTTAATTCCTTTAGGCCCAACAGTTATACCCTTTTCTACAATGATACTTGAAAATCCTGATTTTAACTTCACCATCTGGAGAACCATTGATGAACTCGTAATAAAAGCTAAAGATAATAAATACGATGTAATAATAGCTCCCTTTACAACCTTAGTTAATCTATATAATAAAGGTATTAATATAAAATACCTTGCCACCTTTAATTTTGCCTCCTTTTATCTGGTGAGCAATAAGGCTAAAAAATTTGAAGAAATTATTGGAGACAACGTTTATATTGCTCAAAAAGGATCTACCCAAGATATAATCTTTAACATTTACCTACAAGAAAAGAACTTAAAGGACAAGATTAATATTTATTACTCTACTCCTCAAGAGATAGCCTCCCTCTTTATAGCAGGAAAAATAAACAACGCATTACTTCCAGAACCTTTTGTCTCCATGTGTGTAAACAACGGAGGGAAAATAATTCTTGACATACAAAAAACCTATAGAGAGATAGCAAAGGCAAGACTTCTTCCCATCACCTCTATAGCTGTAAGAGGAGATATAGATAAAAAAGAAATAAAAAGAATTGATCTCATATTCAGAGAAAACTTTAAGAGACTTTCTCAAAATCCAAAAGACTATATAGAAAAAGCCTCAGAAATACTAAAATTAGATAAAAAAATTATAGAGCTTTCTCTAAAGAGATTATTCTTTATTTATCAAGGAATCTCCATCAAAAATGATCTAATGAAATATTTGGAATTCATATATGAAAAAGCCCCACAAACTATAGGGAATATACCTGATGAGAAATTCTTTAGTTTTTAAAATAAGTTTTTGGATAATATTTATTTTCATATGGTACCTTATGGGGAGTGCCATAAATTCCAAGCTTATTCTTCCCCTTCCCCATAAGGTACTATATAAGGTTTTAGAACTTTTTAGTGAGAGAAATTTCTACCATCACCTCTTTATAACCCTCTTAAGATCCATAGGAGGGTTTATCCTTGCTTTTATTTTTGGGTTTTCTCCTTGGATATATTAAAAATAAATTCCTCTACAGTGCTATTAGAAATATCATTGATATTTTTCAGAGTAATCCACTAATCGTATGGATTACTATAGCTTTATTTTGGTTTGGCTTTGGAAACAAAACTATTGTGTTCACCGTATTCATTGTTCTATTCCCCAACTTTTACCTTATTACCTATAACACTATAAATAATATTCCTAAAGAATATATAGAGCTTTTCAAAATATACCCGATAAGCAGAAAAAAGTATTTGACAAAATTTTTAATTCCCTACCTCAAACCCTTCTTGCTTCCCACTCTTGCCAATTCCATAATTTCCTCTTTAAAAATAACAGCAATGGCAGAATTTCTGTCGGGAGAAAGTGGAATTGGCTTCCTTCTGAGCTATGCAAAGACCTTTTTAAATACCGAAGAGGTTTATGCCTATGCAGTAATTTTATTTGTCTTTAGCAAAATTCTTGAATTTATCTTTATAAGGTTGGGCATTTTGAAAGGAGATAGGAATTATGGTTTTTCTGAGAGTTAATAATGTAAAAAAGAGCTTTGATGGAAAGAAAGTTCTTGACAGAGTATTTATGGAAGTAAATAAAGGAGAAAGAGTTATAATAAAAGGACCTAATGGAATAGGCAAAACTACCTTACTTAAAATTATTGCAGGAATCATTACCCCCGATGAAGGTAGTGTAGAGTTCTATGAAAAACCTAAGATATCCTTTCAATTCCAAAACGCTGTCTTTCTTCCCTGGCTCTCTATGAAAGAAAATTTAGCGCTTTTTGCTAAAGACACAGAAATGCTAAATAATTTAATAGAATATTTTTCCTTAAAAGATTTTCTACATCTTTACCCATCAGAGCTTAGCGGAGGATACCAGCAAATATTTTCTTTTGTAAGAACACTATCTGTCCCTCACAACCTGCTTATTCTTGACGAACCCTTTAAATCTCTCGATCCAGAAATGAAAAAGAAAGAAAAAAACATTCTAAAAAAACATCTTGAAGATAAAAAAATAACCCTCCTGATGGTAAGCCACCAGGAGGGAGAAGAGGATAAAGAAATTGCAGACCAAATTTTTACCCTTGCTTAACTTGGGTATTTTTTACTTCAAGCATATGTTTTAAAGTCAAAAGTCCTAAAGTTATATCCTCATTTCTGACTATCACATCTTCGGGCACCTTTATTAGAGCAGGAGCAAAATTCCATATAGCCTTTATACCATTTTCTACTAAAAGATTTGCTACCTCTTGGGCTGACTCTTTTGGAACACATATTACTCCAATCTCTACATCAAATCTCTTTATAACCCTTCCCAGATATTCCAAGGGTAAAACTACAAGATCCCCCACTTTTCTGCCAATCTTTGCAGGATCATTATCAAATATACCTACTATTTCAATGTTGTAATTGGAAAAACCAGGATAATTAGTAAGAGCAGTACCAAGGTTTCCTGCTCCAACTATTATTACTTTCACATTTTTGTCTAATCCAAAAAGTCTATTTAGTTCTTCAAGTAAACTCTTAACGTGATACCCTACCTTAGGCTTTCCCTTATATTCAAGATATGACAAATCCTTTCTTACCTGTTCAGGTGGAATGCCAAGCCTCTTACCAAGCTCCTCAGAAGATATATACTCTTCTTTCTCCTCAGAGAGGAGCCTATGATAGAGCTTAAGCCTTTCAAGGGTTGCTTTAGGAAACATCAGATACTCCTTCTTGCTTTCTCCTAACATACTCTCTTAACATCTCCTTCACTTTATTGGTGTCTGCCCCACTTATAAGTATATCATCTATAAGAACATTAGGGGCATTACTACAATTTTCGGTACAAAAAGTACCTACTACCTCCACATTTTTAGCCCAATCTTCTTTTCTTACAACTTCAATGAGATCAGAAAGAATCTTATAAGATCCTTTAATATAACAGGATGTTCCAAGACATATCCTTACTTTAATCTTTTCTTCCTCAGGAATTGGAAGAGGTAATATCTCTACTTCCTGTTCTGGTACTCTTCTCTTTGGAGAGTAAGAAGTATGCAATATCTCGTGGGTCTTGTGACTCAAAGGATGCTCTAAGTACTTCTCATAAAGCTCCATGAGATATGGATTTTCCTGAGGAGATGTTATAGGATTTATGTTCACCATATCAGAAAGAATCTTTGCCCTTCTTTGCCTTACTTTACTATCATTAGGATAAGGCTGTCCACCACCTCCAATACATCCAAAACTGCATGCCATAACCTCTATTATGTCCACATTAAGAATACCTTCTTTTATATCCCTCAGTACTCTTTTTGCCTTACCAAGACTATGCACGGCCATAGCTCTAACATTTCTACCATTCTCTAATTCCACATTAAATAGTCTTATTCCCTTTTCAATTTCCTCCTCTTTTACATTTTTAATCTTTACCTTATGATTTATTACTGCAAGTACTGTCCCAAGCACTCCTCCAGTTTTACCAAAATCAAGTCCTCCTTGAGAGTAGAGATTAAATGGCTTATCAAAAGGCTCAGGCTTTAAAGAAGATATGTCAATACCACTTGCTTTGATCATCTGAGCAAGTTCTTTTGTAGTAATTACAAGATCTACTACCCCTTTGTGTTCCTCCCTTTCAGCCTCGAACTTTTTAGATGTACAAGGCATTATAGATACCAAATAGATATCCTCTTTAGGAATACCTATTTCTTTAGAATAAATCTCTTTTATGACACTTCCCATAGCTTGTTGAGGGGATTTCACTGTAGAGAGGTTGTCAATATATGTGGGATAAAATTCCTCCACATATTTAACCCAAGCTGGACAACAAGAGGTAAACTGGGGAAGTTTCTCTCCCTTTTCCAATCTATCGAGAAATTCATGAGCCTCTTCATAAGCTACAAGATCTGCTCCAAAGGGTACTTCAAAAACCTTTGAAAAACCAAGCATCTTTAGGAAAGTATTTAACCTCCCAGCAATGAAAAGATCAGAATCAAGCTTAAATTCCTCTTGAATAGCAGACCTTACTGCTGGAGCAATCATTCCTATGACTACTTTTTTCTTACTCTTCAAAACTCTGTAGAGTTTGTCTATATCATTTCTTATAGAAAGAGCTCCTGTAGGACAATAAGCAACACACTGCCCACAATACACACATTCTACATCGGCAAGACTATGTCCAAAGGCAGGAGTTACCTTTGACTGAAAACCTCTTCCTGCTATATCTATAGCAGCAACACCTTGAACCTCTTCACAAACCCTCACACAATCACCACATAGAATACACTTTGTGTTATCTCTAACTATAGGTGATTTATCATCAACTCCGCCATCTTTAATGACATTATCAAATCTTATTTTCCTTATTCCAAAAGCTTCTGCATATTCTTGTAATTTACAGCTACCATTTCTCTCACAGGTAGTACAATCCCTATTATGGGAAGCAAGGAGAAGCTCAAGAATTCCCTTCCTTATTTCATATATCTCAGGAGTATTCGTTCTAACTACCATTCCCTCATAAGGTTTTAAATTACAAGAAGTAACTATGCTTTTTCCATCTACTTCCACAAGGCACAACCTACAAGCGCCATAAATTGAAGTTTCCGAAAGATAACATAGGTTTGGTATTTCAATACCTACATTTTTTAAGGCCTCAAGAAGATTTCTCTCATCATCTCTTATTATTACTTCTTTTCCATCCACATATATCTTCATAACTATTCTTCCTCCTTACCTAATTTCAATTGCCTTAAACTTACACTTTTCAACGCAAATTCCACATTTAGCACACTTCTCCTGATCAATTACATAAGGTTTTCCTCTTTCACCAGAGATGGCAGATTGAGGACAAGATCTTGCACAAAGACCACATCCCTTACAAAGTTCAGGATTTATCACATATTTCTTGAAGGCAGTACACATTCCACTAGGACATATTCCTTCAATATGAGCAATGTATTCATCTCTGAATAGTCTCAATGTACTTAATATAGGGTTTGGAGCTGTTTGCCCAAGACCACATGCAGATGCGGTTTTTATAAGCCCTGCAAGAAACTCCAGATTTTCTAAATCTTCATAAGTTCCCTTCCCTTGAGTAAATCTTTCAAGGATACGGTAAGATTGCATTAACCCCTCACGACATGGAATACACTTACCACAGGACTCTCTCTTTGTAAAATCAAGGAAAAATCTTGCAACTTCTACCATACAAGCCTTCTTGGAAAGGACCACAATACCTCCTGAACCTACCATAGCTCCAGCAGACTTTAAAGAGTCATAGTCCAATGGAAGGTCTAAGAATGCCTCAGAAAGACATGCACCAGAAGGACCGCCTATCTGCACTGCTTTAAACTCGTTATCATCAGTAAGCCCTCCACATATGTCATATACGATCTGTCTCAAAGTAGTGCCAAATTCTACCTCTATTATTCCTGTAAGTCTTACTGGCCCAGTTACAGAGAACATTTTGGTACCAGGAGAATTAGGAACTCCTCTCTTCCTATAATTTTCAGCACCGTCTCTTATGATCTTAGGTACATTAGCATAAGTCTCTACATTGTTTATAAGAGTTGGATAACCCCAAAGACCTACTTGAGCAGGATAGGGTGGGCGTGGACGAGGAACTCCTCTTTTTCCTTCAATAGAAGCAAGAAGTGCAGTTTCCTCTCCACATACAAAAGCTCCTGCTCCTTCTTTTATCTCTATATCAAAGGAAAAACCAGTGCCAAGAATATTCTCTCCCACAAGCCCCAATCTTTTTGCATCCTCTATAGCCTTTCGGAACATCTCCACTGCTACAGGATATTCTGCTCTAATGTAAGCATATCCCTTTTGAGCCCCTATAGTGTAAGCTGCAATAAGCATACCTTCTAAAACTGCATGAGGATCTCTTTCTAAAAGAGTCCTATTCATAAAAGCTCCAGGATCACCTTCATCTCCATTACACACTACAAACTTCCTATCTCCTTTACTATTTTTGGTTATCTCCCACTTTACTCCCGTAGGGAAACCTGCTCCACCTCTTCCACGAAGCCCTGAATCTTTAATAGTCTTTACTACCCAATCAGGATTCCCTTCTTTGAGAACCTTAATGAAGGAGAGATATCCTCCTCTTCCCATATAATCGTCAATACTATCACACTCACACTTTCCTATATCCTCCATAATATAGAAGGATTGTGCCTTATAGAATTTTGCATCTTCCAATCTTTCTACCCTCTCGCCTGTGGCAGGATCTGTAAAGAGTAGTCTCTCCACAGGTTTACCCTTAAGTATTGTTTCTTCATAAATCTCTTTGACATCCTCAGGTTTCACTTCAGAGTAAAAATATCCATAGGGCATAACTATTACCCAAGGCCCTGAGGAACATCTTCCACAACACCCTGTTTTTCTAACCCTTTCCTCATTATCATCTAATTTTTGTAAATTAACATTTACATTATTCTCTTTAAAAATCTTTTTCAGCGCTTCATAAACCTTTAATGATCCTTTTGCAGCACAACCTGTACCCACACAGACATAAACATTAAGATCTTCTAATTTCTTCTTTCTCTCAATCTTTTTCTCTTCCATATACTGAATAGCTTCATCTATAGTTCTAAGCATTTTCCATCTCCCTTTCTTTCAAATTTCTTAAAATTTCCTTTACTTTCTCAGGAGTAAGATTTCCATATACTTCTTCATTTATGACCATCACAGGTGCAAGAGCACAAGCACCAAGACACCCTACCTGATCTAAGCTAAACATTAAATCCTCTGTAACCTCTCCAGGACCAATGTTTAATTCTTCCTTTATTGCGCCAATAAGAGAAGTAGAACCTGCCATATGACACGCAGTACCATCACAAACAAGAATGGTGTACTTACCCTTAGGTTTCAAGGAGAATTGAGCATAAAAAGTAGCCACACCATAAATTTTTGCAGGAGAAATATCAAGAGCAACACCAATATAATTTATTACATCCTCTGGAAGATAACGATATTCTTTTTGTACATCTAAAAGGATTTTTATTAAATTATCTTTACGATATCCATGCTTCTTAAGAATCTCTTCTACCTTTGTAAAATTTCTTTTAAGCTTCACCTTTCTACCTCCTTTAATAAGCTTCAATATTAACGATCTTTCCTTTTCTTTCTAAAATCTTGGCAATATCGTTAACAATCTTAAACTTTAAGGACATATCGTAGCTAAAAAGAGGATTCTGATAAGCAGGATTTATAGCTTTGCCTACAATAAAGCAAACCTCATCTGCTTTTTCTATAAAGTCAACAATAAGACTTGCTCCATAGCCAACCTTATTGGTTTGACCATCAAGATATCTAAATACCTGAGTAAGAGTAATTATTCCTTCGGTTACTAAATCTACCCCATCCATATATCCCACAGGAGGAGAATCCTCTGATATAGTTTTTAGGTCAAGAGAAATCTCCCTACCTATCACCTTACCTACTATCTGTGCAGTAGTACCTCCGCATATCACCCTCCTTCCTGGCATATTTATAAATCTATTAACCACATACTCATCAAGATTAGAATCTGACGGGGGCCCAACCATAATATTCAACCTATTAAAAGTCCTAAAATGTAGAGCACAACAGAGAGCATCGTCACCTTTTATCCCTTTATCCAATCTTTTTGCCTTATCAATAAGATGATTTACAATCTCTTTTGGAGAAAGCTTATATCTGATAAGATTAAAAATTTCTCTTTTTATATTCTCTATTCCCAATCCTAAAGGATAAAGCTTACTGCCAAGACCTGCCTGTGAAACCCCATCGGTCATTATAAATAATAGATCCCCCTCTTGAGGGGTAAAGTAACTTTCTTTTATCTCCCTATCCTCTACAAATAATCTTTCTTTTTTAAGTTCAATAAAGTCATCCTTTCTGAACAAAAGAACCACAGGAAACTCATATTCTGCTATATAGCAGATATTTTCTTTAGCTTTAAAAAGCACACTACAAAAGTTGGCATAACTTATATCCCTTACTTTACATTTGGGCAAAGTTGCAAGAATACTCTTCATTACCTCATCTACAGGCATATCGTTAAAAAGGCATAGTGGTAGTTAAAGAGGCAGTAAGAGTAGAAAGAATGCTTGCTTTTATACCACTTCCAAGTCCATCAGATACGGTAACCACGACTCTATCCTCATTCCTCTTAATCTTAATGGAATCTCCGCAAACTTCCTCTCCCTCTTTACTTTTAAAGGCAAAATTCACATCACAAGTTAGCATCCTCTTCTAACACCTTCCTAAACTGAGCAAACTGACTCTTAGTCTCTGCAATAGATTCTCCAAGTAAACTTGCAATCTCCTGAGCAAGAAGCATCTGACGATTTATCAATTCTTCTATTTTCTCTGCACTTTCTTTCTTTAACTTATTCAGCTCATCTTCTCTCTTTTTCTCATTGGTGATATCTAAAAGTAATGCCACTTTACCGTTATCATCGGGTAAATTAAAAGTCTTTACAAAGAAGTAATATTCATCGCCATCAATACTTATCTCTAAAGGATTTTTTCCGCTATCTATTTCTTCAATGACAAAGTCTAATAAAGCCTCTTTGTTATAGAAGAAATCCTCTCCGGCTGGATTTAAATAAATAGGCTTTCCATTTTTATATATAATGACAATATTTGGAAACTCTTCAATAATTGCATTGCTTACCGAACTCACCTTATCAATAAGATAAGTAATACACATCTCTTTCTCTGCTTTTCCAAGAATCACAGCTATGGCTTTATCTCTACAAGTTGGATAACCACAAGCCCCACAATTTAATTCTTTTTTAGGATTGTCTTTTCCCATCTCTCTTAAAACTTTGCGTATTCTTTCCTCTGGAATCTCAATAATCTTTTTTTGTAGAAGAGAAATTTCTTTTTATATCTAAATCAATGAGTTGAGGCTTTATTGACTCTCCTTCTACTTCCCTTAATTTTTCCATATAGGAAAGAATTCTTCTTCTCTTCTCTAAAATTCCCATATCTTTCCTTATAGCTGGTCCGTTTATACACCCTCCAAAACATGAAGAAGCTTCAATTACAAAACCTTCCCCATAGGAAGAGATATTTTCAAAAACTCTTATGATGTTTTCTACTCCCTCAACCACAAGATAATTTTCCCAGCTTCCCTCAAGAGTAGAATTTATCCCCCCACTTACTGGATAAACTCTTCCCCTTTGAGGATAAGGAGGTGTGGGAAAAGATTCTTCAAGTTCTTCTATATTAACGTTACTTCTTTCTATATAAGAAGAAAGCTCCTCATAAGTCATTGCAAGATCTACATAATCCTCCCCATCTCTCTTTTTAGCTATGCATGGACCAAAATAAACTACAGGGAAGTCACCAAAATAGTTCTTCATAAAAATAGCATGCACATTCATAGGAGAAAGAAAAGGTGCCAAATAAGGAATTACCTCTGGATAATATTTCTCTGCAAGTTCAAAAACTACCGGGCAAGCAGTAGTGATAAATGTCTTTTTTCTCCCTTCAATGAATTTTTTATAATGATGAGAAACTATATCAGCTCCTACTGCTGTTTCTTGTACTGCAACAGCCCCAAGATTCTTTAAAAAGGTAATAACCTTAAAAGGCTCATCAAAATAGAGACAAAAAAAGAAGGAGCAATGGATACTAAAAAAGGCTTTCCCTTAAAACTATCTAACAAATGGGTACTTCTTACATAAGTCCTAGCCCTCTGAGGACATACTTCGATACATACTCCACATAAAATACACTCGTCATCAATAACATAGGATTTGCCCCTGTTGAACATAATAGATTTAACGGGACAATTTCTGAGACATTTATAACAATATTGACAGCTTATCTCTTGTGTTAAAATCAATTTTTTCATTTTTATACCCCAACATATCGTTCTAATTTTATCGTTATATTTTTCACGATATATTTTAAAAAGAGATGAACTCATATTTCAATTAAAGTTTTGTTAAAACTACATTGAAGAAAATTTAAAGTTGTAATATACTTTAAAAAGTTAATAAGAGAGGGAGGTGAATTAATAAGGGGATATTTTAAATTTTATTTTTTTACTTATTTTTGTAACTAATTACAAATTTTTTTCAGAAGGGGGTTTTGTATATGAAGAAAATTTATATCTTTTTGTTGCTAATTAGTTTCATCCTATTTATTGCAGGATGTGCAGGCTCACCCCAAGTAACCCAACAAGAAACTGCTCCCGGAGTAACGGAAGTAACTACTCCTGAAGGAAAAGCTCAAGTAATTAACGTGACCAAACTTGGAGTCTTTAATGAAAATCTAATGTTTTCTGCTCCTTCCAATTGGTATATCGTGGTTCAAGGAACAGCAGAAGTAGAAGAATATGGAGCTAAAGGTGGATTTTTCTATGTAAAGATTAAAAATCCTGGGGATGCTTTCTGGCATATACAGTTTGGAACCCATGTTCCTCTTCCTGCTAACAAAAAATATAAGCTTACCTTTGAAGCAAAAGCAGATGCAGAAAGAGACTTACAAGTTAGGGTAATTCAAGATCAAACCTGGGAAATTGTAGAAAGCACAACCTTCAACTTAACTACTGAGGTACAGAAATTTGAGTGGGAATTTACTCCTAAAAAAGATGGGCATATTATAGTTTTTGATATGGGGAAAATTAGTGAAAAAAGTATTGCAACAACAATCTATATTGCTAATGTAGAACTTGTAGAAGAGTAAAAAANTTAGGGGGGAGAATTTATTTCTCCCCCCTTTAAGGAATCATCCTAAAATCTCATCTATTCTCTTTAATTCCTCTTCTGAAAACTCTAAATTATAAATTGCCTTGACATTTTCTTCTATTTGCTCAGGCTTACTTGCTCCTATAATTACAGAAGAGACAACTTTATTTCTTAGAATCCAAGATATAGCAAGTTGAGCAACACTTTGCCCTCTCTCCTTTGCTATTTGAGATAATTTCTTAACTTTTTCAATCTTCTCAGGAGTTATGTCACTCTCTTTTAAGAAAATACCCGATTTTCTGACCCTTGAATCTTCAGGAATTCCGTTAAGATACTTTTCAGTAAGAAGCCCCTGAGCAAGAGGAGAAAATATGGTAGCTCCTATGCCCAGCTCCCCCATAACATTAAAAAGCTTTTCTTCAGGCTTTCTAAAAAACATGTTATACAGAATTTGATTTACAATAAGCCTTATTCCCATCTTAGATAAAGTCTCATAAGCGAGCCTTGTTTCTTCGGGACCATAATTAGAAATTCCTACATATAGAGCTTTTCCCTGCCTTACAATCTGATAAAGAGCCTCCATCGTTTCTTCTATTGGAGTCTCAGGATCTGGCCTATGATGATAAAAAATGTCTACATAATCAATTCCCATTCTTCTCAAACTCTGATCAAGACTTGCAATCAAATATTTTTTACTCCCAAAGTCACCATATGGTCCATCCCACATTTTGTATCCTGCTTTCGTAGAAATTACAATCTCATCCCTATAAGGCTTTAAGTCAAGTTTTAAAATTCTTCCAAAATTTTCTTCAGCAGAACCAGGAGGCGGACCATAATTATTGGCAAGATCAAAATGAGTGATGCCAAGGTCAAAAGCTTTTTTAACCATATTTCTCATATTCTCAAAGGAATCATTGTATCCAAAATTATGCCAAAAGCCTAAGGATATAACAGGAAGCTTTAGCCCACTCCTTCCACATAGCCTATATATCATATTCTCATATCTCTTAGGATCAGCAACATAAATCATTTTTTTATCCTCCTTATTCTCTTATGGCTACACTCACATCCTCAAAGATAGTAGATGGAAAAACTCCCATATTACCCACATAATTTTTATTTTCAATAGCTACTACTTTCTTCATAACCTCATAAATATTTCCAGCCACCATTGCATCCTTTACATGTCCCACAATCTCTCCATTTTCCACATACAATCCTGGAGAAAGTCCAATGGAAAAATCGCCATTAGGAATATTTCCACTATGTGCTCCTAAGGCTTGTGCTACTATTATTCCTTTGTCTATAAGCCTTATCATCTCATGAAAATCCTTATCTCCTGGCTTCATATAAAGATGTTCCAGGGCTGGAGTAGGCCTTACTCTAATTATCTCACCACCCCAATCAGAAACTTTATAGCCATTCCCTGTGGATCCAATCCCCATCTTACTCCCATAATAGAGGTCATAATAAAAATTCTTCAAAACCCCATTCTCTACTATAGGAAGGACTCTGCTTTCTACACCCTCATCATCAAAAGCCCTTGCACCAGGTAGAGAATCATTAAAGGGATCATTATATATGGTGATAGAGGAATCAAAAATTTGAGTACCTATCTTGTCAATTAATGGAGTGGTTCTTTCGTACACATTTTTACCATTGGTACCATAAGTAAGCCTCCAAATTAATACATACATGGTAGTAGGTAAAAACATTACTTTCATTCTTCCACTTTTTGTTTTTACTTCTTTTTTAGAATTATTGTAAAGAAAAGTTATATACTCAAAATCTTCTTTTGAAAACTCTTTGAATTTTTTATCTACAATTATCCTTGAGATTGAGGAATAAGATCCCGGATACATTGCAGCAGCATAACACATATAGGAGGAATTTTTTGTGCTATAATCAACCCCTTTGCTATTTATTATTCTTATCTCTGATACTGATTTAACAACTCCCACATTAATCTGTGTATTTGTAGCCTGCGATAATATCTCAGAGATTCTTTGGCCTTCTTCTACCATCTTTGTATTTGTAAGATTTTCTATTTCAGAATCGTAGGTATTAAGTACTTTTAATTCTCTCCTCTCAGGAAAAGAGAATTCAACCTTTATATCTCCCTTTAAAGAATCAACGGCATTCTTTACTAATCCCTCTGGATCAAGAAGGTTTTTAGTATATGAAAATCCTAATTTTCCATCTTTAATTATCCTTAACGATATCCCTGATTGGATAGAACTATCAATATCCTTTAATATCCCATTTTCAAAAGATACTCCTGATGAAAAATTATTAATTTGATATATCTCAACCTCATCAGCATATCTCTTGCCTATTTCAATTAATTTTTCAAGCATTATTTGACACCCCCTATAACTACATTTTTAACCAATATATGAGGACCACCATGACAAGATCTTATATTAAGCTGTCCTTTACCACAACCGCCAACCTCTGAAAGCTCAAAGTCTTTTCCAATAGCCACAATGTCCATTAAAGTTTTGTAAAGATTACCTGAGATGTTTATATCTCTCAGTAATTTTCCTATCTTCCCATTTTTAACCTCAAAAGCATATTGAGCACCAAAGGTAAAATTCTCACCAGAAGTCTGACCACCTTTTGCATCCAATATGTACAGACCATCGCCAAGAAGCTCTAAAAGTTCCTCAAAGGATTTATCCTTGGGTTCAATAAATATATTCCCCATCCTTACAATAGGAGGATATCTATAATCCTCTGCCACACAGTGTCCTGTAACAGGCTCACCAAACTCTGCCGCCGTTCTCCTTGAGTGAAGTCTTCCCACCAATACACCATCTTTCAATAGATAAGTCCTTCTTGCTCTAACTCCTTCATCATCGTATTTATAAAAACCTAACTGATTTGGTATAGTAGGATCATCGATTATGGTCAAAATATCATTGCCAAGTTTAGCCCCTATCTTCATTCTCTCCCTCATAGATGGATTGTCTTCGATCAAATCCGCCTCAGAAAAATGTCCAAAGGCCTCATGAGTAAAAACTACCTGTCATATCTGGATTTAATATCACATTATATACTCCTCCTATCACTGGCTCTGCCTTTAAAAGGTCTAGAACAATTTTTGTCTTCTTTTCAAACTCCTCTTCTCTATTTCTCAATCTATAAAATCCATCACTTCCACCTATCCCTACCCTTACGTTCTGCACCAAAGAGCCATCTCTACTTATAAGCATTCCTCTTATTCCAGTAGTTATTAGATCTTCTCTTATCTCTGTGCCCTCCGAACTTACAAAATACTTCTCTCTTATAACTTCAGTGTACTGCATATTAGTAGTAATATTTTCAAACTTTAAGGGAATCTCATTATAGTGCATCAAAAGTTCAAGTTTTTCATCTATAGAAACGGCTCTTGGATCCTCCTTCAAGTTGGGTATAAAAGTGTCTTTTACAACCTCTACTTCTGCAAGCCTAACCTTTTTCTTTGAATTTTTTGAGATTAATTCAGCATTCTCAAGACAAATCTTCAGAGCTTTCTCTGCATCCTCAATTCTTGTAAATGCTACAGAAGAAAATCCACCATTTTTAAGTATTCTTACCACAAATCCGTCTCCCGTATTAGTACCTAACTGGAATATTTCTCGGTTGTTTAAAACAATCTTCGTCTCACTCATCTTCTCATATCGAATATCCACATAGTCTGCACTAACCTTTGAGATCAACCCCCTCAAGACATCAAACATTCTTCTTTTTGCCTCCTTTCCTTTACTTTTTCTAAGAGTCATTTTAAGAGTATAGCAAATATTAAAACTTACAAGGAAATCTTATATAAGTTTTTACCTTCCTTTTTACTCTGATACATCAGTTCATCTGCTCTCTTTAATAGGGTGTTCATTTTGTCATTTTCCCTAATTAAAGTTCCTCCAATAGAGACAGTAATCTTTATAATTCTTCCAGCCTCCTCTAAAAAAGAGTTTTCAATAAGATTTTTTATCCTCTTAGTTAAGCTCTCCAAAGTATTAATATCTCCAACCTGTAGGATAACTACAAATTCATCTCCACCATACCTAGCTACCATATCCTCTGTTCTCAAATTATTCTTTAAAGTCTCTGATAGCATTTTTAAAACTTTGTCCCCTACATTATGCCCATATCTGTCATTTATTTCCTTGAAATTATCGATATCCATAAACAAAACCCCAAAAGCCTTTTTACTTTTTTTAAAATTATTAATTTTGCTTTCTAAGGAAAAAATTAAGTCCCCTTCTATTTAAAACCCCCGTGAGTTCATCAATATAAGCAAGCTCTCTTAACTTTTCCAATTCCTTCTTTAAATTTGTAAACTCTATCGCCTCATTAAAAATCTCTATAGCTCCAATGATTCTATTCTCCTCATCCTTAAGAGGCAAAACCCTAACAAAGACAGGAACTCTCTGACCATTTTTGTGGTGAAGATATACTCTCTTTTCTATATACTTATTATTTTCTATGGCATACACTAATGGACACTTATCCTTACAAAGCTCTCTACCTTCGTCATCCATATGTCTTAAAATATTATCATAGCAATGAGAATTTATTATTTCTTTCCTTTTATATCCAGCTATTTCTTCTGCCTGTTTATTCCAATACAAAATCTTTCTCTCAGTATCTACAAAATAAACCCCATCAGAAACTCTATCAAAGATTTCTTGAAACCCTTCTGGCAGTTTCATTTAAAAAATTCCCCTTTCTAAACTTGCTAATATTTTACGTTATTTTAAATTATAACAACCATTAAATTTGTGGTAAAATAAAAATGATATTAATTTTAAATTTAGGAGGTTAAAAAATGCAAAAAAGAGGTTTAGAAATTGGCTCTCAAGCCCCTGATTTCTCTTTGAAAGATCAAAATGGAGATGAATTTAAACTTTCCAATTATAAAGGGAAAAAGATACTTCTTTCTTTTCATCCCCTTGCTTGGACTTCTATATGTTCTAAACAAATGTTATCCCTAGAAGAGAACTATAACAAATTCTTAGAACTCAATACTATCCCTGTGGGAGTAAGTGTTGATCCAGTACCTTCTAAAAAAGGCTTGGGGCAGAAAAATTTACAATTAAAAAATTTAAAAATTCTCTCTGATTTTTGGCCACATGGTAAAGTAGCAAAGCTGTTTAATATATTCCGTGAGGAAGATGGATTCTCAGAAAGGGCGAACATAATAATAGATGAAGAGGGAAAAATAGTTTTCTTTAAAATATATCCCATAAGAGAACTTCCTGATATAAATGAGATAATAGAATTTTTAAGTAATAAATAAAAGCTAAGTAAAGTTCTTGACCTTACTTACGAAATCTCTAAAAAAGTCAAGCTTTTTCTGTAAAAGAGTAGAGCTTCTCAAGATCTACATCAATGTAAGGTCTCTTTAACATATCTCTTATATTTACATAATTTATTAATTTTTCTGCAGACATTCTATCAAGAATATCATTATCCCCTAATATAGCAATACACTCTTTATAATTTTTGGCATTACCTAAATTTCTCTCATTCACAATACCACAGGCAATTTCCCCTATACCTGTTATACATAAATATAACCCATACTTCAAAGCCCATTGAATTATCTTATCTTTTTTAACATTCTCCAAGGAATACCTATTTTTAAAATCCTCAAGAATAGTAATATTCTCCTCAAGCTTCTTAACTCTATCCCTAATAACCATATTCTCTCTCCCCTTTTAAATCTTATTTATTGGGGTAAAGAAAGAGACTCCTTCATCTTTATTCTCAATAAAATAACTTTTTATCCAATCCATGATCTCATCCCTAACCTTTCTAAAAGCGTAAAGCTTCTCCTCATAACTTCCCTCCACGCTTGCAGGATCCATAAATCCCCTATGAATATATTTTTTACCTCCGGGAAAGAAGGGACAATTCTCCTTTGCATTATCACAAACAGTAACCACATAATCGAATTCCTGCCCTTTAAACTCTTCTATACTTTTGCTTCTGTGATGAGATATATCAATTCCAATTTCTTTCAATACCTCTATGGCAAGTGGATTTACCCCTCGTGGCTCTGTACCCGCAGAGTATGCTTCATACTCATCTCCATATAAAGCATTTACAATTCCTTCCGCCATTTGAGACCTGGCGGAATTATGGGTACATACAAAGAGTATTTTCTTCTTTGCCATTTTTTACCTCCTATACCAAAAGAAGATCTTTGTTATTATTTTCATCAAAAATCTTTATAAGTTCAAGTATTAGACCTTCAGACTTTTTATTGATTGTATTATTTCTAGAAATATTACTTTGATAAAAGCAGAAATTCACTGCTGAATGGTTTAATATAAGATGAACCAATGCTTCTTCTCCTCTTTTGTTCTCTAAAAAAGCATCAACTATTTCTCCATTACTAAAAAATATAGCTCCCTCGCTATGATTTGCATTCAACATAAGAATACCACTTTTATTAGAATAAGAAAGAAAACTTATTAGAGTAAGAAGATCAAGAATTTCTATGCTTCCCTGAACAATCATTTTAATACCCTCCTTTTAAAAAGGGGAGGAAAAATCCTCCCCCAAATTTACTTACTAAACACCAACTCTCTAACTTCAGCTGAAGATAATACATTGTCCTTATAAGGATCTTTTCCTATCAAACTCATTAGCTTTTTATAAAGATCAGTGTTGTCATAATATCCATTGAAGATATAAGATCCAGCACCAATAGCATAAACAGGTACAGGCATACCAGTGTGAGAATATGATGTCCAAGATATTCCTGCCTTTTGATTTAGAATACGAGTCACAGTAATAGTTAAAGGATCATAGCCACCATATAATAGATAACTCTTAGCATCGTTAGGTCTTTCTTTTGGATCCATCATGGAAAGTTTAAAGGCTTTTTCAAGCTCTTCAATTTCACTTTCATTCAATGCAAGTTGTAATCTTATTTTTGCCTCTTTATCTCCAGCTTTTGCCCTATTTTCAAGTTCCTTCCTTACCTCAGGGCTTAATATCTCAAGACCATAGTATTCTTTAATTTGAGGCAAAAGATCAGAAAGTTTAGCCTCTTCTCTTTTTACTTTGCTCTTATACTCGTTAACAATCTTTGTAAACTCATCGTAGGATATTTTTTGACGTGAAAGTACATCAAGGTACACCTCATATCTTGTTCCTGCATAACCTATACTCAAGCCTCCTGTTTCATGATCTGCTGTAACAATGATAACTGTCTCAAAGGGTCTCTTCTTATAGAACTCTAACGCTACTTTTATTGCTTCATTGAAATCTAAAACATCATATATAACTGAACCTGCATCGTTAGCATGAGCAGCCCAGTCAATTTTTCCACCCTCTACCATTATAAAGAAGCCCTTAGGATTGTCTAAAAGCTCTATAGCCTTTTTAGTAAAATCTGCAAGAGAGAGTCCCAAATTTGCTCCTCTTAAGCGGTTTATAGCATAAGGTAGTGCCTTTGAAGAATCAAGTATAGGATTGATAGCGACTATTTTATTATCTCCTTTTCTCAACTTCAAAAAATCCTCAATCTTATCCACAATCTTATATCCTTTTTCTTTTGCAATTTCATATACATCCTTTTGTTTTCCATCCTTACCCTGAGGCTGTAAGAATCCGCCTCCCCCAAAATAGTCAAAATTACTTTCAAAAAGTTCAAGAGCTATAGCATAGTAATTATTTCTACTTGGTTGATGAGCATACATGCCAGCAGGAGTTGCATGGTCAATAGATACACTGGTTAAAACCCCTACTTTATATCCTAAATCCCTTGCCTCCTCAGCAACACTCTTATATTTAAACTTAAGAGTTGGATCCATATTAATTACTCCATCATTAGTCTTCTTACCTGCTGCCATAGCAGTAATAGCAGATGCAGAATCAGTAATATAACTATCAGCAGCATAAGTTGTCATCAAACCCACATTAGGAAACTGAGTAAAACTTAACTTCTCTATAGATGGACTATTGGATTTCCTGCCAAGAAACGCTTCTGTCAGATATACATGATTTAATCCCATTCCATCCCCAATAAACCAAAAGATATACTTTACAGGCTTTCCTTTATAGAGGGAAGAGGAAGACTGAAGAGCTATCCCAAAAGAAGAGGAGAAGAATACAAAACCTAACACCAAAATAAATATTAGGAGAACTTTTGAAAACACCCTGTCAAACCTCACTTTTAAATACCCCCTTTCAAGTTTTTGGGAATTTTCTCTCCATAATAAAGCATATAAGTATTGTTTTAAATAGCAGTTAAAAACCAAAATAAAAAATAAAAAAACATATAGTTAAAATAAAATTAATATTTCATAAAGGAGGTTTACAAATGCCTCAAAAAAGAGTAGTTGCCTATTTTCCTGAGTGGAAAGTAAGGGATGAATATTTGGGTTATTCTATAGAAGATATTCCTTGGGAATTCTTAACTCATATTAATTATGCTTTTGCCAAGATAGTAGATGGAAAAGTACATCCCATTGACGAAAATCTTTTTTATTCAAATATGAAAAAGATAAAAGAATTTAAAAAAGAATACAAAAAAGTAAAAGTATTAATCTCAGTGGGAGGATGGACAGACTCTGGAGAGTTTTCTGATGTGGCGTTAACAGAAGAAAATAGAAGAAAATTTGCTAAAAGTGCCCTTGAATTAATAAAAGAATTTAATCTTGACGGAATAGATATTGATTGGGAATTTCCTGTAAGTGGCGGACTGCCCACCAATAAAGCTCGTCCTGAAGATAAAGAAAATTTTACCTTACTTCTAAAAACCTTAAGGGAAGTATTGAGTGAGGAAAATAAAGATCTTCTTCTTACCATAGCTGCTCCTGCAAGTTATACTCAAATTCACAATACTGAGCCAGACAAGTACCATGTATTTCTTGATTTTATTAATCTCATGACCTACGACTTTCATGGCGTTTGGGATAAATACACCAATCACCATTCTCCTCTTTACGGAAACCCAAAAGATCCTGATGAAAAAAGCCGAGAAAGAGCAAACTGTGACTTTGCAGTAAGAGAATATTTAAAATTTAAGGTACCTTCCGAAAAGATTGTTCTTGGAGTTCCCTTTTATGGAAAGGGATGGATTTGTGAGGATGAAGGCTATAATGGACTTTTTGCAAAAGTAAAGGGAATTCCCTATGGGATATTTGATAGTGAAGGCCATCCCTCAGGAAGTAATCCCTTTTTCTTTATAAGAGGAGTACTAGAAAATGATCCAGATTACATAAAATTTAGAGATGAGTACGCAAAAGTCCCCTGGCTATGGAATCCCAAAGAAAAAATTATGTACTCCTATGATGATGAAGAATCCATCTCAGAGAAATGTGACTATAGTAATTAAAAATAACCTCGGGGGAATTATGTTCTGGGAAGTCACACAAGACTACCCCTTTAAAGGGTACACCCTTGTAGAGCTTATTCATAATAAACTTATGGAGGGATAAAAATGGAGATAATAAGATTAAACCCCTCATATATTGATGATTTAATTGAGCTTTGGAGCCAATCTTTTGCTTTTCCCTATGAACAGGTAAGTACATGGGTAAATGAGAAAAGTATAAGAAAATTGTATAGGAGCAATCGAAAATAACAAATTAGTCTCAGCCCTCAGCATCATACCTATGGAGGGATATGTAAGAGGAGAGCTCTTTTCCTTCTCAGGAATAGGAGGTGTAGCTACCCTTCCAGAAAAAAGAGGAAAAAATTATGTACATTATTTACTAAGAGAGGCTATCAGAATATCAAAAGAAAATAGCAGTACTTTTTCCTCCCTTTATCCTTTCTCCTTTGAATTTTATAGAACCTTTGGATGGGAGCTCGGAGGATTTCAAAAAAGATATCGTAGAAAAACCTACTCCATTCCTAAATTTCCCGAAATGGAAAAGGTAAAAAGAATTCCTCTTGAAGACTGGAAACTTATAAAACCTGTATATGATAAATTTTCTAAAAACTTCTCCGGCTCCATAAAAAGAACTGATGAAAGATGGGAAAGCTTAATTTTTAGAACCCGCACCCTAACGTATCTTTATATTTATGAAGATAAAGAGATAGAAGGATATCTCCTTTATAGTGTAGAAAAAACGAATATAAATAGAATTGTTGTAAGGGAAATGATAACTTTAAACACCTCTGCATATAAAGGATTTTTAAGTCTATTTTCAAGACAGGCCATGACTATAGAAGAAGTAGAATGGACTGCCCCTCTTGATGATCCTCTACCCTTTATTCTTCCCAATCCAAGGGGAGAATGCTTTATTGAGCCAACCTTCATGATAAGAGTTATAGATGTAGAAAGGGCACTTTCGTCATTAAAATACGATGAAAATATAAATATCAAAATTGCATTAAAAATTAAAGACGAACATGGAGAATGGAATGATGGAATATGGAATTTAGAAATAGAAAATGGGAAAGGAAATTTAGAGAAGAAAGATGGTTTAGAGTATGACATAGCAATAAACATAAACACTTTATCTCAGATAATTATAGGAACCATATCTCCAAAAACAGCTTATAACCTCGGATATATAGAAGTTAACAACTTTAATGCTCTTAACGACTTTAACAAACTGTTTTCAGAGCATCCAACCTTCTGCTGGGACTACTTTTAGAATATTTAAAAGGGGAGAGATACACTCTCTCCCCTTCCATTTAAGAATGAGTAATTATTGTAAATTCATCCTAGAAGTAAGTATATTGATACAATCATTTACTGCTCCTTTTATTACAGAACTTCCTGATACAAAATCTCCAAAGAACCACATTCCGTTTCTTACAGCACCAGTTTGATCAAATAATACCTCATTCCCTGCTTGATCATATATCCTCAAAGCCACTATTGCTTCGCCCTGAACGGTAGTAAATGGTACAAGAGGCCAGGCAGGGAAAATAAGAATCAGCCAGTTAAAACTCCTCTTGCTATTTGCACTTACAATTACAAGATCAATTAAATAATTCGCTTCATCTTTTTTCTCAGTAATTACAAATCCCTTTCCCATCAACTTGTTAATTAGTTGTGACTTTGCAGGCTCAATTAATCCCCCATCTGGACTATTAACTTTGTTAATGTAAACCTTAGTCCCTGTTCGGGCAAAACCAGTAGTAAAGAGGAAAAGTGAAATTAAAAGGATACTGAGAAGAAGATTCACATACTTTTTCATAAACTCTCACCTCCAAATTTTAGTTTCACCCCCTATAATAAAACCTCACAAGGTCAAAATCAGTCCTTAAAAATTTTTAGTTAAAAACTTTGGAATAAAAAAGAGAATCAGGTTTTAATTTACAAAACTCGAGATTTCTTGTGAGAAATATAAAATCCTATAAATAGTCCACCCAGAATTAATTCTAAAATTAGAAGGATAGCCTCTTTATAAGATAAGGGGGTTCTTAAGAGTAAATATGGTGTAAATTGAAAAAGAAACAAGATTATTAGCTGTATACCCGTTACTAATAAGAATTTTAAATAAGATTTTACGCGCTCTCTTTTCCTATAAAAACTTTCAAAATAAATAATAAAACCTAAAGCAAAAAAAGAGAGAATAATAAATAAAAACTTATCTATCACGTTTATCAGATAAAAGTCTCGTACTAAAACAGAGAAAATTTTTAAATAAAAGCCTCTTGAATATAAAAGTAAGTATATGGTTATTACTGAGGAAATTAACCAAAATAAGTAATTAACCATACATTATATTCATTAAATACTTCCCTGTCTCAGTCTTAAAATACTTTTCTTTTATATACTCGACAGTACTTTTATCTATATTATCTTCAAAGATATTTACAAGAAAATCTGCTTCCACAAGAATTTGAAAATCTATATTATCAATCTTCTCATAGGAATGATGATTTCCTATGAGAAATAGCACTCTTTCTAATATCCTATTGTCTAAGGGATATTTCTCAAGAATTTTAATCGCTTCTTTAGGCCCTTCAAGTTCTTGTAAATTTCCTGCTGTAGAACCATATCTTTCCTCACAAACCTTTATACCAATGTCATGAAGTATTGCAGAAATTTTCAAGTATTAGCTGAGTCTCTTCATTTAAGGCTTCTCTTTTCCCTATAATTCTCGCAAAAACCCAAACTTTAGTAGCGTGATTTATCCTTTTTACATCTTTTCCAAAATAATTCACTAAGTCATAATATATATCTTCGATTACCATTCCCTTTCCTCCCAAATAAAAAAGGTGCCACAGGCTCAACGGACCCTACTCAGCTTCTCCCTTGCACCCTCCCGAGACCTCTCATCCCAGGGTTTTACCAGATTTCACAGAGGTACCGGGCTTTTCCAATACCCCTGTTACCTTCTGGCCTCCAAGTACTTAGTAAGGATTTTACTCCTTACCTTTCCTTGGCCCCTGAGACTTACTCAGTCCCAGTCAGGCACATCAGGGAGCCTTTCGGACCCCTTGATGCCTGTGGCAATTATAATTTTAACATAGTTTTAAAATTTGTCAAGGGGTCCGAAAAAAATTTTTCTAAACTATCTTCTTAGGTAAATATGTACTACGCTTCCAAGAGGTACTTTCACAGCTTCCATTACAGCCTCTGGTAGTGTAGGATGGGTATGAACAGTATCTGCTACATCATCCAAAGTTAAATTATTTTGTATGGCAAGGGCAAGTTCAGCAATCATAACTGATGCCTCCGGACCTATAATCTGTGCACCTATTATTACCTTATCCTCTTTCTTAGCAACTACCTTTACAAAACCATCAGTAGCATTCATTGATACAGCCTTACCATTAGCAGAGAATGGGAACTCTCCCGTTACTACTTCTATACCTTGCTCTTTTGCTTCTTCTTCAGTAAGACCACAAGCAGCAATCTCTGGAGATGAGAATATAGCCCATGGAACTACTCTATAATCCATCTTTTTATTCTCACCTGCAATGATTTCCGCTACCACTTCTCCTTCCTTCATAGCTTTATGAGCAAGTAATAGCCCTCCTATCACATCTCCTATAGCATATACATTCTTAACATTTGTTCTGAGATACTCATCTACTACTATTCTTCCTCTATCCACATTTACACCTATATTTTCAAGCCCTATATTGTCGGAGTTCAATTTTCTTCCTATAGAGACTAAAACCTTTTCACTTTCTAAAACTTCTCCAGTAGACAAGGTAGAGTACACTTTTCCACCCTTTACTTCTACACTTTCTATCTTTACTCCCACTTTTACCTCAATACCTTTTTTATTTAATATTCTTTGAAGATAACTTGCCACCTTCTTATCCTTTAAAGTTGGCACAACTTGAGGCATCATTTCAACAATAGTAACCTTTGTCCCAAAGGTGCTATAAAAAGTTGCAAACTCAATACCAATGGCTCCCGCTCCTATAATTACTATGTCTTTGGGAATTTCTCTTAAATTCAAAGCATCATCAGAGGTTAATACATTCTTTCCATCGATCCTAAATGTGGGAATCATAGCTGGCTCAGAACCTGTAGCGATAACAATATTATCCCCTTGAACTATCTCTTTCCCTTCTGGGGTTTCAACCTCTATTGTTTCATTATCAATAATTCTTCCTCTTCCCTTCTTTATTACTACTTTTCTTGACTTCAATAAATACTCTACTCCTGATACTAACTTTTTCACTACATTTTCTTTCCAAGAATAGATACCATTTACGTCAAAAGAATAAGCATCAACATTTATTCCAAAAGTTTTTGCATCCTTTACTGTGTGAAATACCTCTGCACTCTTTAAAAGAGCTTTTGTAGGAATACATCCTCGATTTAAACAAGTACCACCAAGCTCCCTTGCCTCAATTATACATACTTTCTTCCCTAAATCTGCTGCTCTTATAGCCCCTACGTAACCTCCAGATCCTGCTCCCAAAAATATCACGTCAAACCTTTCCATTTTTACTGATCCTCCTACGAAATTATTTTTTCATTCTTTTCTATTAATTCTACCCATCCTTCATAATCTACACAAGAAAAAAGACTCAAACTTTCCGAATATCCTCTTGCTTCTAAATCTTCTTTTAAAACAAAAACCGAAACTCCATTCTTAACTAAGTTTTTAGTATTCTCATCTATGGCATGTAAAACCCCATCCTGAACAAAGAGAATAGTGTCTCCCTCCATAGCAAGATCTATCATTCTTCTACTAATATCTTCTGTTGGACTTTTCTTTACAATTATTAATGCCATCTTCATTCACCTCTTTTAGAAAAATATTACTCTGTCAAAGGAATGAATAAACTCAGAAAGCTCATTATTTGATATAATTTTTGCTTTCCACGTTGGCTCAATATCCTCTTCTTTTATTTTTCTCTTTTCTAAATCCTCTTTTACCACATAAATTGGTGTCCCGTATCTTTCAAGATATTTAAAGGACATGCTTAGAGAGAGACAACCTAAATTTTCAGGATGGGTATTCTTATTTACTGCTACCACAGCATCTCCCATAAAAAGAATGGAAGGCTCAAGATCTTCTCCATACATACCAAAAGCGCTTCTTAACGCCTCATTTACCCATATTGATCCAGCAGGGCTCTGATAAACTACAAAGAGCACTTTTTTCATTAAATTTTCCTCCCTTACGGCATTAAGTTCATATATCTATCTGCGTTAAATATCAAAGATGCCATTTCAGGTACCCCAGAAAATTTGGGGCCCTCCACTGTATTTTCAGAGTTAATTCCCCTATACTCTGCACAAAGTCCACAAATGTGTACTTCAACTCCCTTTTCACACAGTTCCTTCATCTTTAAAGGAATGTTTCTATCAACTCTTAAAGGTTTTACTTTAGAATTTACAGAAAGCACAGAATCAGCAAATAGAAAGATAGAAACCTTATGCCCTCTCTTTAGTGCTGCCTCTGCAAGGTGTATAGCCGTATCTAAATCTTCATAAGTATATGGTGGAACATTTACTTGAATAGCAATATGCATTCTTTTTCCCTCCTACTTTCTTGCATATAAATACCAAAACATGAACCAGTTGCCAAGCACAAAGAAAATAGTAGCAAGAATAGAACTTAAAGCAAGGTGAGGAAGACCAGATAATATATGGCCTATATTACAACCCGCAGCAACACCTGCACCAAACCCCATCAATATTCCTCCAAGAATAACTTGCAAATATGTCTTAGGATCCTTTGGAACTCTTAATTTGAATTCCTTAGATATAAGAGCAGATACAAAGGCTCCTATTATTATCCCAAGGACTTCCATTCCAATCCAATTATATGCTACTCCTGAAACTGTACCTCTTAATAGATTTACCCATCCACCAGTAATTCCAAGAGCATAACTCTTTTGAGATAGATATCCAAGAATACCTACAATACCAAGAGCAACTCCACCTGTAAGCCAATTTAACCCTGAAACTTGTCTCTCAGTAGTCTTTGTACCCCAAATATAAATAGCAAGAAGCACTGCAAAAACAATAGCTACAATCCATGGATTTATGCCTAAAACATTTGCAATAGTTGGGCTAACTTTACCCTCTACTGCATTATATATACCAGGATCTTGCATAGTTACAGTAATTGGAGACCCAAACCATGAATTAACAAAGTTTAAAACTCCACCTCTTACTGCCGAAGCAGTAATTCCATAAAAAAGTCCAGCCAAAATAGCTGTGATGTAACCTTCGCCAATTCTGTAAGTTACACCACTAGCACATCCACCTGCAAGAACCATGCCCATTCCAAACAAAAATCCACCTATAATTTGGGCTAATGGAATAAAAGGAAGAGGATTAAGTTTTATCCATCCTAAAGATGCTACAAGATGAAAACCAAGGGTTTCTATAAGTATTGCCACAGCTGCCATCTTTACAAGGTAATTATCCTTATTGAATTTAATATCTCTTATAGCAGAGTTAAAACACATTCTTGATCTTTGTAAAACTACTCCAAAAAGAATACCAACTAGCAAGCCTTGCCAGATCATCAATAAATCCCTCCCTTTTCATTTATAATTTTTTAATTTAAAATTCTCCACTCACTTGGTCCAATCTCTTCAATAGCTAAAACTTCTCCTCCTACTTCTTTAACTCCTTGAGGAATCCTTTCCTTTGAAAGGGGATAATCAATAAGCACTTCAAGAACCTCTCCAGACTGCATTGTCTTTAACTTTCTTTTGGTCTCCACATCGGGAACTGGGCACACCTCTCCTCTCACATCAAGAGTGTAGTTGGGCTTTACATCCATGAGAACCACCTCCAAATTGTTAAAAATTTAACGATATATATTATAGAGTATGCATATTTGTGAAGTCAATTTATTAATTAATTTAATGAATAGTATAAAACATAGTATTAGATTATAAAAGGTTATGATGATTCCCTTTGCAGCCCTTATGGTTCCACTATTTAAACTAATGACTTCCTTTAATCTGATTGATTCTCACTGGGGAGTAATCCTTCCCATGCTCTCCTCAGTATTTCTCATCTTCTTCTTCAGACAGAATTTCAAAATGTATCCTAAAGAAATCATTATGGCAGCAAGAGTCGATGGAGCAAACGAACTAAAAATATTTTTCTCTATTGTTTTTCCATCCATGAGATCAGCCTATGCTGCTGGGGCTATTTGGGCTTTCATGAATAGTTGGAACTCTTATCTCTGGCCTTTAGTAATATTACAAAGCGAAAATAAAAAGACTATGACTCTACTTATATCCACATTAGCCTCTGGTTATACCCCAGATTTTGGTGTAATAATGACTGCAGTAGTTATAGCAACACTACCTATGATTATAGTATTCTTCACTTTACAAAATTACTTCATACAAAGTATATTAGGGTCAATAAGGCAATAAAAATCTTTACATTAACCTACAATTTGGTCTATTATCATTAAAAAAACAAGGAGGTAGCTTTATGATAAATCCCAAATTACCGTATATTTGGTACGGTGGAGATTACAATCCTGAACAGTGGGACAAAGAAGTATGGAAAGAAGATATTAGACTATTTAAACTCGCAAAGATAAATATTGCCACAGTAAATGTCTTTTCCTGGTCACTTTTTACAACCCTCAGAAGATGTCTATGATTTTTCCATGTTAGACGAAATTATAGATAATCTATGGAAAAATGGTATATACATATGTCTTGCTACTTCTACAGCCTCTCAGCCTCATTGGATGTCGGTAAAATATCCTGAAATTCTCCCTGTAGATATCAATGGACATAAAAGAGAACATGGAGGAAGAGTAAATTTCTGCCCTAATAGCAAAATATACAGGTACTTTGCAGGAAAGCTCGTAGAAAAACTTGCAGAAAGATACGCCAATCATCCAGGAGTACTTGTATGGCATATTGCCAACGAATATGGAACATATTGTTTCTGTGAAAATTGTGTAAAAGAGTTTAGAGATTGGCTAAAAAAGAAATATGGAACTTTAGAGGAATTGAACAAAAGATGGTACACTACATTCTGGAGCCAGACCTTCTACGATTGGAATGAAATTAATGCCCCTACCCTAAGAAGTGTCATGTTTCATCATTGGTGGACAGGGAAATTATCTACTGTAGCACAGGGAATGGTCCTTGATTACTATCGCTTTATGTCAGAAAGTATTTTAGAATGCTATCTAAACGAATACAACATTATTAAGAAATATAATCCTGACATACCTGTAACTACAAATCTCATGGGAGCTTTTAAACCCCTAAATTACTTTGAATGGGCAAAGCATATGGATGTGGTCTCTTGGGATAGTTACCCCTATCTTACCGATGATTACGTAAATATAGCCTTCAGGCACTCCCTTATGAGAGGGCTAAAACAAGGAGAGCCCTTTATGCTTATGGAGCAAACCCCAAGTCAAACCAATTGGCAGCCTTATTGTTATATCAAAAGTCCAAAAGTTATGAGACTTCAAAGTTATCAAGCTGTAGCTCATGGAGCAGATACTGTGATGTTCTTCCAACTTAGGCAATCTAAAGGTGGACCTGAAAAATTCCATGGTGCAGTAATATCCCATGCAGGACATGAAAATACAAGGGTATTTAAAGAGGTGAAAGAGTTAGGAGAAGAATTACATAAATTAGGTGATACGCTTCTTGGAAGTAGAGTAAAGTCACAAACAGCAGTGATATTTGATTGGGAAAATTGGTGGGCTCTTGAGAACTCTCAAGGTCCAAGTACTGCTATAAATTACGTAGAAGGGGTAGAAAAATACTTTAGAGCATTATTTGAAAATACCTTAGGAGTAGATGTTATAGGAATTGAGGATAATTTTGAAAAATACAAATTGATTATTGCGCCTCTCTTATACATGGTAAAGGAAGAATGGGCCGAAAAGATAAAAGATTATGTAAGAAAAGGTGGAATTTTTGTAACCACAACTCTAAGTGGACTTGTAGATGAGAATGATTTAGTTTATCTTGGCGGATATCCAAAACCCTTAAGAGATCTTCTGGGAATTTGGGTAGAAGAATTCGATGCTCTTCCCCCTGAAATGAAAAACGAGATCATTATACAAGATGAATATAAGGAAGAATTCACAAAGGAAAAATACGAGTGCAACTTAGTATTTGATGTAATTCATTTAGAGGATAGCACTGCAAAGGCAATTGGGGTTTACAGTAAAGATTATTATAAGGGACAACCTTGTATAACAGTGAATAAATATGGAAATGGTTATGCCTACTATATCGGTACCTTTCCATCTAATGAGTTCTTAAAAGAGTTTGTAAGGTATCTATCAAAAATACATCAAATAGAACCAATTTTAAAAGATGTACCTTATGGAATAGAGATTACCCAAAGGATAAAAAATGGAAAAACCTTCACCTTTGTATTAAACCACTCGGAAGAGACAAAAACCATAAATATAGGTCCAAAAAAGAAAGATCTACTTTCCGGAAGAGAGTTAGAAGGATTAATTGATTTACATCCAAAAGAGGTTTTAATATTGGAGGAATAAATTATGCCTAATACATTCTTAATAAATACTACCAATAGTCCTCATTCAAAGTTGCTTCCTGTAGCCGTATCGGAAGTAAGAATAACCAAGGGACTTCTTGCAGAAAGAATGAGAACAATAAAAGAAGTAACCATTCCGACTCAATATGAACTCTTAGAACAAACCCAGAGACTTTTCAATTTTAGAAGAGCAGCAGGAAAAGCACAAGGAGATTATTTTGGATTCTTTTTTAACGATACTGATGTTTACAAATGGGTTGAGGCAGCATCCTATTCCTTAATGTGGGAATGGGATGATCAATTAGATAAACTGTTAGATCAAGTGATTGAGGAAATTAAATCTGCACAAGACGAAGATGGATACCTTGATACTTATTTTACTTTTGAAAAGAAGAAAGAAAGATGGACAAATTTAAAAGACATGCATGAGCTATACTGTGCAGGACACCTTATTCAAGCAGCTATAGCTCATCATAGAGCAACGGGAAAGACCTCTTTGCTTGAGGTAGCAATCAAATTTGCAGATCACATTAATTCGGTCTTTGGTCCAGGAAAGAAAGAAGGTACTTGTGGACATCCTGAAATTGAGATGGCCCTTGTAGAACTATTTCGAGAGACAAGAGATTACAAATATTTAGGATTAGCAAGATTTTTTATAGACGAAAGAGGAAAAGGCCTTGTGGGAGGGGATTTGTACCATATAGATCATAAACCCTTTAGAGATTTAGACGAGATAGTAGGACATGCTGTGAGGTCTCTTTATTTAAATTGTGGAGCAACGGATCTTTATTTAGAAATAGGAGATAGAAGTATATTAGAGGCCTTAGAAAGACTATGGCATAGCTTTACAGAGAGAAAGATGTATATTACAGGTGGAGCTGGAGCAAGATATGAGGGAGAAGCCTTTGGAGAGGATTATGAACTTCCTAACGAGACAGCTTATGCAGAAACCTGTGCAGCTATTGCAAGCTTCATGTGGAATTACCGAATGCTTTTTGCAATGCCTGAGGGAAGGTTTGCAGACATTATGGAACAAACCCTTTATAATGGTCTTCTTTCTGGAATATCCTTAGATGGCATGCACTACTTTTATGTAAATCCTCTTTCTGACAATGGAAAACACAGAAGACAAAAATGGTTTGCTTGTGCTTGCTGTCCTCCAAACATTGCAAGACTTATTGCAAGCCTCCCTGGATATGTATATACAAAATCCTATGATGGTATATGGATGCATTTATATACCGAAAATAGCGCTAAGATAGAGTGGAATAACAATGTGATAGAATTAGACGTAAAAACAAATTACCCATGGGATGGAGACATTAACATAACAGTAAATAGTAATGCCAAATTTTCCCTATTTTTAAGAATTCCAGGATGGGTAAAAGAATATTCCATATTGGTAAACAATCACGAAGAAAAACCTGAAATAATAAATAGATATGCCAAACTTGAAAGAAACTGGGAGAAAGGCGATAGAGTAAAACTAAGCTTAAACATGAAACCAGAAGTTATAATCTCTAATCCAAAGGCAAAAGATAATGTAGGAAGAGTAGCAATAAAAAGAGGCCCTATCGTATACTGCATAGAACAAGCAGATAACAATTTTCCTATTTTTGACTTAGAGATTGATACAGAAAAAGAACTAAAATCAATATACTCAGAAAATTTAAAGGGCTTAGTAGTAATAAAAGGAAAAGGTTATATTCCTGAAAAAGATATTTGGGAGAAAAATTTATATCTACCAATAGAAGATTTAAGACTAAAAAGAAATGAGGTCGAATTTACAGCCATACCATATTATGCATGGGCCAATAGAGAACAGGGACCAATGCAAGTTTGGATAAGAAAGGCTTAACTTAAGGGGGAGGAAATAATTCCTCCCCTATTTTAAAGACTTTATCCACTCAGCAATATCTTTTATTACATACTCAGGAATATGCCCTTCCACATAGTACTCCTGAGGAATACTCTTTCCTTCTCCTTCCATAAAAAGATGATTTAGTTTTGGATATAGCTTAAGAGTAATCCTCTCCAAAGAAGAAAGCCTACTCCACCCCTCAAAATCTTTTAAAGTTACCTGATAATCTCTTTCACCCTGAAGAATTAATGCAGGAATCTCTAAATTGGAAAGAGTTAGCAAAGGATCATAACTCTTAAGATCAGCCCAATATTTAACGGGTGCTCCAAGAATCATTAAATTAGGTGGATATTTTTCTAAAAGATTAGGATCTTTAATTTTTTGGATCTCACCTTTTATGACATCAAGTTGAGCTTTCTCGTTCTCATCAATATTTCCGTCAATATTAGAAAGATATTCTGTTTGCTCAAGAATTAAGTCTTCTAAAGGCCTTGTAGGACCTGCCATTATTATCAATCCTGCCAAATCTTTAGTATAGGTTGCAATTCTTGGAGCCAACATTCCTCCAAGGCTATGCCCCAAAACAAATATTTTACTTTTATCAATATCTTCCCTATTCTTTAAAAATTCTATAGCAAAAAGCACATCCTCTATAACTTCTTCCCAAACTGTAAACCCATCCTTATATTCACTAAACTTCTCAGGATAAACTTTTGTTCTTTTGTCATACCTCAAGGTTGCTATGCCTAAAGTTCCAAGCCCCCAAGCAATATCTCTAAAAGGTTTATTAGGTCCTATACTCTCATCCATATCATTAGGACCACTCCCATGGACCAAAATAATCACAGGGAAAGGACCTTTACCCTTTGGAATTACAAGTTTTCCAGAAAGAGGAAACTCCTTTCCAATCTTAACATCCTCCTCCACGAAAGAATTAACATCCACATAGGATGGAGGAGTATAGGATTTGCGAGGAGGAGCAGGCTGGAAAAACATACCTACTATTTTATTATTAGCAAAAACAAGCCTCACATCTATGTCCATTGCATTAAATTCACAAGTAACAAAAACTATTTTATATCCTCCTGATTCTTGGGTCCTATAGCCTAATATGCTTTTAAAACTTCCTACCTGCTTCTCAAGAGATTTCCATACCTCTTCCAACTTATCCGCAGGAATCATGGGTTTTACAGAAGGATCAAACAAATTTACTGCCTCATCATATTTGCCCCTTACCAATAAATTAATAAACTTTTCTGCGATTACCTTTTCATCCTCTTGAGCATAAGCTATGGTCAAAAATAGAAAAAGTAATAAAAATATTAAAATCTTTCTCATACTTACCCCATTAACTAAAGTATTCATTTGGATATATGTAACAAACTCTCATTTATAACAGCATATGCCAAAAGCAAAAAGGAAGCAAGATAAAAGATATCTGCCCAATTAGAGATTCCATAATTTTTAAAGATATAAACAAAAATAACATCCGCAATAGTAGTCAAAGAAACAGCAAGAACAAAATAAATATAATTTTTAGCCACCTTTCCTCCCCAAAGCTTCATTAACAGCATAAAAGCAAGTAGTATAAGAACAAAATCTCCTAAAATATAAAATATGTTCAAAAACTTTTCCCAAAAATCCATCTCTTTACTCCCAAAGATAGGAATTAAAATACCTTGGAGAAGAAGTACAAAAATTACAAGAAAAATTATGGAAATAAAAAACTTTTCTGAAGGATCAAATTCTAACTTCAAAAGCCTTATAAAATAAACAAGAAAAACAAAGGCAAAAACATAAAAAAGCACATAAAAAATATCAGATATACCTGGGAAAGGTGCCTCTTCTCCTCTAAATATGGCATAAAAATTCCATATAGAATCAGCAATAAATAGAAAAACCAAACTCAAAACAACCAAAAACCAACCCAACCATCCTCGCCACTTCTTTTCAATTTTCAAGAAATAATAAACAGCAATAATTAGTGCAATACCTTCTGATATCTGGTAAAAGATAGGATATAAAGCCTCATTCTTAAAATTACTAAATTCAACAGATAAGAAAATGAAAAATGGAATTAAAAAAAGAAAAACAAAAAAAATAGAAATCTTTTTTCCTAAACTCATACTCATCAATACTCCTCCCTAAAACTCAATATTCTCTGGGTTTATCCTATCAAGAAGCTCCATAATAACCTTGTCATTTTTATACTTTTCCATAAAACTCTTATAACCTTGGATATACTTTTGATATACAAACTTCTTTCCCCACAAATCTGAAAGCTCCCTATTTATCCTCTTTATAAGTTCAACAATTTCGTTTTCAATTTCATCATAACTACCTATAATCTCCCTTTTAATGATAAATTTGTTATCTAAACATATTAATGAATTAAATAAAATATTAAGTCCCTCCAAAACCCTATTGAGATTCTCCACATGCATACCATGCTCATCGTAATATCCAATTATAAAGTTAACATACTCCAAAAGCCTTTCCACCCATTTGTTTATTTCATCTTCAATAAAACTAAACTTTAAAGACGAAACATCTAATCTCTCAAAATCCTCAATAGATGTCTGATAAAAGCTAACAAAAGTATTACCCTTGTTAAATAATTCAAAAAGAAAATTTAAATCTTCTCTAATAACTCCGTCCTTCTCAGAATAATACCCTTTAAAAATTCCATTATAAAAGAGAAAATGCACCTTATCCTCTAAATCCTCAATTAAAATATGAGACAAAGTATTCTCTTTCCTACTTTCATCAATCAGTCTTTCGGGAACAAATAAATAGGTTTCCTCATGGAGTATATTAGGAGTTGAAAAATATAAAATTAAGATAGGAGTTATTAACTCTTTATCATAAGAAAAAAGAGATAGAGAACTAACCCTTGCCAAATAATCATTTATAAATACCTCTATTGCCGAACAATCCTCTGCTAATACTTCTCCATTTCTTTCTGTAAAAGCCTTAGGAATTTTACCCTCATAAACCAAAATTTCAGTAATTATATTGGATGTCTCCCCCATCAAAAGCCCATTAAATTTTTCCAACCTAAACCAGGATATGAGCTCTTTTAAATTTACAAGAGGCGCAGGCGTCTTTTTATAAATCTCCTGTCCCAAAGGAAATTTCATATAAAAGTCCCCTTCCCTTCTATCCTTATTTCCCTTAGTAAATATTATAACAAAACAAATCTAAATTAAAAGTTTATTTCTCTTCCATCTTTAAAAAACTTTCCTGTAACCTCAAAAGGCAAGGTAACTACTGCAAGAGCTCCCCTTGCAGAATCCTCTGGAGATCCTGGAGCATTTGGTCCTCCAAGATCCGTCTTAACCCAGCCAGGATCAAAAGCATTTACTGCTATCTTGCCCTTGAGTTCGTTAGCAAGAATAATAGTAAATCCATTTAATGCAAATTTACTAAGTCTATAACTTGCAATATCATACTTTTTTCTTATTTCATCAAAAATACCTGCCCCAGAACTCGTATTAATAATTCTTGGCTCTTTTCCTCTAAGTAAAAATGGCAACATTGCTTTTACAAGTTTATATGGAGCATAAAGGTTCACTTTAAATGTTCTTTCAAATACTTCATCACTTTCCTCCAAAAATCCACCATAAGCAAGCATAACTCCCGCATTATTGAATAGAACATCAAGGGCATTCCATTTCTTCTCTACTTTTTCCACTATCTTTGAGGTAAAGTTATCCTCTTCTAAATCAACAGCTACACCCTCAAAATCTCCCATCTCTCTTAAAAGCTTTTCTGCCTCTTTTAATCTTTTCTCATCCTTTGCCACTCCAATTATACTTGCACCCTCTTTAAGGAATAACTTACATATCTCAAAACCAATCCCTCTTGAAGCTCCAGTAATAACCATCCTTCTTCCCTCAAGAATTCCTGCCATACTTTCCCTCCTAAAAGGTTTTATTTTCTATATTCTACTAATTATTTTCAAGAAATAAAAACATAAGTATAATAATATTAATGAAAAGACTAAAATAAAAAATCAAGGTTTAAAGAAAAAAATAGAGCAATATTCTAACCAACGATTTTTATAACCTTATTTAAGGGGGTTAGTAAAATGAGGAGAAGCGTTTTTAATTTCTTAATTTTAATACTTTCTTTTTTTATTTTATGGATGCGCACCGAAAGACACACAACCCCCAACAGTATCAATTCTCTCGCCTGCAGATGGAGAAACTGTAAGACAAAACAATAACAATAACAGTAGAAGCAATTGATGATAAAGGAATCTCAAAGGTAGAGCTTTACATAGACAGTAAAAAGATAATAGAAAAAACAAAAGCACCTTATACATATACATGGGATACAACCCAATATGATGAAGGGTTATACCTTATCTCTGCAAAAGCCATAGATTTAGCTGGAAATTCAAGCATATCCAAAATTATAAGGATATTCGTAAGTAATATGGATAAACTGAAGTGGGCATATCAAACTGAATGGTCTATCACTTCCTCACCAGCAATAGGATCAGATGGCACTATATACGTAGGAGATTGGGATAGATATCTTTATGCGATAAATCCAGATGGTACGCTAAAATGGAAATACGAGACTGAAGATCGCATTCATTCCTCACCAGCCATAGGGCAAGACGGAACTATATATGTGGGAAGCGAAGATGGCAATCTTTACGCAATAAACCCTGACGGTACATTGAAATGGAAATACAAAACTGAAAACGAAATTCACTCTTCTCCCGCCATAGGACCAGATGGAACTATATACGTGGGAAGTAATGATCACAACCTCTATGCAATAAACCCCGATGGCACCCTGAAATGGAAATATGAAACTGAAGATCATATCAATTCTTCACCTGCTATAGGCTCAGATGAAACCATATATGTGGGAAGTTGGGATAACTATCTTTACGCAATAAACCCTGATGGTACGTTGAAGTGGAAATATAAAACTGGAGACTTCATTAATTCATCACCTACATTAGGGAATAAAACTGTATATGTAGGAAGTGATGATGGTTATCTTTATGCAATAAATTCCACAAGTTATGGACTTGCAAAATCCGTATGGCCTAAATTCCGTTGTAACTATCAAAATACAGGATATCTTGCTCAAATAGTAGACATTATCCTACCAACAGTTTCCATAACATATCCCACAGATGGAGCAACTTTAACTGGAACAATAACCATAGAGGCAACTGCTACAGATAATTTGCATGTATCAAGGGTTGAGTTTTATATTGACGACGAATTAAAATATATAGACAACTTGCCACCATATGCATATACTTGGAATACCAACTTATGCTCTAATGGAGAGCACACATTAATGGTAAAGGCATATGATGAGGCAGAAAACAAAAGAAAGCATAAGCATACGTGTAAACGTTAATAACTAAAAAGAGTACTAATTACAATAACTTTCTCTCACAATAAACAAGCAACTTAATATTTTTTATATTAGCGCTTATTTTCATACCTATGTGGTATATTTTGCCAATTTTTATTGTCTATAAAGAAAAATTTTTGTTATAATTTTTAAACTATAAAAATAGGGAGGGAAAATTTTGCTGAGGCATAGCTTTGTGGAAGAGTTAAGAAAATTAGAAAATTCCCTTTTGGAAATGGGGAATCAAGTTAAAGAAATGCTTGAAAAAAGCAAGAATGCACTATTAGAAAGAGATGAAAATCTGGCTAAAAAAGTCATTGAAATGGATGATATTGTAGACAAATATAATTGGGATATTGAAGATAAATGTTTAAAACTTCTTGCCCTTCAGCAGCCTATGGCCCACGATTTAAGGGTAATTGCTGCTGCAATGAAGATTATCAGCGATATTGAAAGAATGGGAGACTATTGCGTAGACATAGCAAAGTTTACCATAGAGCTTATAAAAATGCCGCCTCTTCCTACCAACGAAAATCTAATAAAAATGTTCCAACTTGTAGAAAAAATACTCTGTGATTCCTTAGAAGCCTTTGTAAATAGAGATATAAACTTCATAATAAACGTAGTGGAGCAGGATGATGCTATAGACAGAACCTACTATAAGATCTATGATGAAATAGTAGAAGAGATAGAGCATGCCCCTGAAACTGCACCTCAACAAATAAGATTGCTTATGATAGCAAGGTTCTTAGAAAGAGTTGCAGACCACGTAACAAATGTGGCAGAAAGAATCTACTATATGGAAACAGGAGAATTAAAAGAGCTACACGAGTAATTAGCCAAACTTTCCTGTAATGTAATCCTCGGTAAGCTTTTGTTTCGGATTGGTGAATATTTGAGGAGTTGGACCTGCTTCGATAACTTCACCCATATACATAAAAATGGTATCATCAGAGACTCTTGCTGCTTGCTGCATATTATGAGTAACAATAATAATAGTTATGTGTTCCTTTAATTCCCTTATAGTTTCCTCAATACGATAAGTAGAAATAGGATCAAGGGCAGAGGTTGGTTCATCCATAAGAAGTACTTCTGGTTTCACTGCAAGAGCCCTTGCAATACAAACTCTCTGTTGCTGGCCTCCCGAAAGAGCAGAGGGATATTCTCTAAGCCTGTTTTTAACCTCCTCCCAAATTCCTGCAAGCTTCAAGCTTTGCTCTACTATATTATCTAATTCATCCCTTGGCAGTTTTTTACTGTTAAGAATATATCCAGCAATTACATTATCATAGATGGTCATGTGATTAAAAAGATTAGGTCTTTGGAATACCATTCCGATTCTTCTTCTTACCATTACAGGATCTACATCCTTATCGTATATATTCAAATCATCTAAGAATATTTTACCTTCTACTTTGGCTCCTGGCGTTAGCTCATGAAGCCTATTAAAACATCTCAAAAGCGTAGTCTTACCACATCCAGAAGGGCCAATTATTGCAGTAATATGCTTCTCTTTCATAGAGACATTAACATCTTTCAAAACTTTCATATTTCCAAACCATGCATTTAACTTTTCAACCCTTATCTTCTCCAACTCTTATTCTCCTCCCTTGATCTATTTCTTTCTTCCACCATAAATCCTAGCAATAATATTTAGGATCAGGATAAGAAACACTAAAACAAGGGCAGAAGCATAAGCCATATTCCTCCAGTCATCATAAGGCGATGTAGCATAATTAAAAATAGTCACCGTAAGACTTCCTATTGGCTTTGTTAAACTAAGGCTCCAGTACACATTATTCAAAGAAGTAAAGAGAAGAGGCGCAGTCTCCCCCATAACCCTTGCTATAGCTATCATTATACCTGTAATAATTCCACTGGATGCAGAAGGGATGACTACTTTTAGAATAGTTCTCCATTTTGGAACTCCTAAAGCATAAGCAGCTTCCCTTAAAGAGTTAGGGACCATTTTTATAGATTCATCGGCAGATTTTGCAATAATAGGCAACATAATAATTCCTAAGGCTATTCCACCTGCAAGGGCAGAGAAAGACTTCATAGGAACCACCACAATAAGATAAACAAAGACACCGATAATTATGGTAGGAAAGCTGGTTAAAACCTCTGAAAGAAATTTAGTCCACCAAGCAAGTTTTCCTCTTCCATACTCATTTACATAGACTCCCACCATTATTCCTATAGGAATACCAATAATACTTGCAAGTATGGTGAGGATAAGTGTACCTACAAGAGCATTACCAATACCTCCTCCGGGAACCCCTGGAGGTTTAGGAAGCTCAACAAACATTCGTAAGTTAATATGTCTTATTCCTTTTAAAAATATATCTCCAAGAATCCAGAAAAGAAAGAAAGCTCCTATTAAAAAGGTTAGTATGCTTATAAATATCATTACCTTATTTATAGCTTTCCTTCTTTTATAACTCATCGTCCTTCAATCCTCTTTAAGATATAATATCGGGCAAATCCCATAACAAAGAAAGTAATGATAAAAAGTATTAATGCAAGTTCCATAAGAACTGAAATCTTCAATTGTCCTGTTGCTTCAGCAAACTCATTTATAATAACACTGGTTATAGTAACACCTGGAGAAAATAAAGAGATGGATATATCATAGAAATTACCTATCACCATAGTAACTGCCACAGCTTCTCCAAGAGCCCTTCCTAATCCTAACATTCCTGCCGCAAAAATTCCCGATTTTGCATTACCAAGAACTACTCTCCATATTACTTCCCATTTAGTCATACCCAAAGCATATCCTGCCTCTCTTTGATCCTTAGGAACGGCCATTAAAATTTCTCTTGAAAGAGAAGAAATAGTAGGAATTATCATTATAGAAAGAACTATACTCGCAGTCAAATATCCAACTCCTATAGGATATCCCTGAAAAAGAGGCAAAAATCCTAATATCCTTTGCAAAAAAGGACCAACCTTAAGCTGAATTAATGGAGCAAGGGAAAAAAGTCCCCACATACCATATATAAGGCTTGGAATTGCACCTAAAAGTTCAATAATAAAAGAAAGAGGCCTCTGCAAAAGAGGAGGAGAAAGTTCAGATATAAAAATCGCAATACCTATACTTAAAGGAAAAGCAATTAAAAGAGCAAAAAAGGAGGTAACTAAAGTTCCATAAATGGCAGGGAGTGCTCCATATTTTTCAGCTACAGGATCCCATATCTTTTCAACTAAAAACTTAATTCCAAATTTTTTAATACTAGGAACAGAATAAATAACAAGTTCAACAAATAAAAAAAGCACAAGCGAAATTAAAGCCAAGCTTGACAGGACAGCCAATATTTTGAATATTATATCTCCCAAATTTCTTTTCATAGCTCCTAATCGCAATATTATCCTATTATAATTTTAAGTTAAAAAATTTAAAACTAATTTAAAGAATCATAGGATAAACTTCTTAAAATTTTAAAAAACGTATCTATAGTGGAAGAAACAACATCCTTTGAAATCTTATCAACAGTATCAGTCTTCTGGTGCAGATCTGAAATTTTTTCATCTTTTTCTACCCTTATGAAAAATAAAAAGGGTTTTCGTGAACATGAAAAGGATATTGATCTGACTCATTAAGATAATAATCCTTCGCAAAATACACATTATTATTCAAATTAATTGATTTAATCTTACTTATCAATTTACTTGCATAATCATTATAGCTTATTATAAGCTTTTCTCCCCTTCCAACACAGTCAAAATTCACCTCTAAAACTATATCTTCAAGAGGGATTGGAGGATAGTCTACAAAATATTCAGAACCAAGAAGACCTTTCTCCTCACCATTGGTGATTAAAAATAAAAAGTTATAAGGATAATTATTACCCTTTTCAAAGATCTCCTTTGCAATTTACTAAAACTACACCAACCCCTGAAGCATTATCATTTGCCCCGGGAAAATAGCTACCATCATAATCATCTCCAACATGATCAATATGAGCAGTAAGCACTACAGTTTTCTTTGTTTTTCTCGAAGAAGGAATAAAGAAATATAAATTAAAAGCTTTTGCCATCTCTTTTACATATCCAATTCTATAATAAGCCCTTAATTTATTCTCAGAACGCATATAATTTGAGATCTCATTAAAAACCTCAGAAGTTACATACACTACAGGCATATCTTCTTTTAAAAAGAACATTGATCTTTGTAATATCAATTCAGTTCTATCCTCAGGAAGCCCTAAAATTACTCCTTTTGCCCCATATATATGCGCTAAAAGCATATTTCTATCTGCATATCTATCTTTTACAAGATAAAAAGCACCCTTAATCTCCCTTACATTGTTTTTTATTACCGCCTCTACCTTGTAATTTCCCGAAAACCTATCTCTAAAATCTTTTCTATACTCATATCTTTTCAAAACCCTTCCTTCAGTCTTTAAGAGAAATTCAGGAGCCCCATCATAATAAAAAACCTCTACAGGAAACTCTTGATAGAATATATCTTTTAAACCTAAATTTTTTAATTCTCCTTCAATAAATTTTAATGCCTCAAGATTTTCAAAGGTTCCTGCTTGCCTTCCCTTGTATTCTGCACTGGAAAGTTCTCTTATAATCATCAATGCATAATCTCCTCTAACGTTAGATCTTACTGAGGAGAGCAAAAGTATAATGAGGCTCAAAAATATTATTACCCTATTAATCTTTTTCATAAACTTTTACCCCTATCACTTACTTCTTTTAAAAGATGAAGAGCAGATTTTAATAAAGAATAAGTTTCTAAATCTTGAGGAACAGTGGAGGATTTCAGCTTTACTGCATAAGAGCTAAGTTCCTCAAGTAAAGATTCTATATCAAAGGAAGGCGCAACCTTAGGAGCTACAATCTCTTTCTTCTCAAGATCTAAACTTTGAGCATAAGATGGAATAATAGTTCTCTTGCCCTTTAACTGCAAAATCTGACTTAAGGCTTGAGAAGCTTTTGGTTCTCCATGAACTATTACGAATATTGGATCATTCTTAAAGTACTCTGTCCATTTTACAAGATCACTCTGATCAGCATGAGCAGAAAAACCGTTTATAGTATGAATCTTAGCCCTTACAGTAATTTCCTCTCCCATTATATGTACTGTCTTTTCTCCATCTACAATTCTTCTTCCTAAAGTCCCCTCTGCTTGATATCCCACAAATATGACATGGGTATTTTCTTTCCATAAGTTGTGTTTTAAATGGTGTAAAATTCTTCCTCCCGTACACATTCCAGATCCTGCGATAATAATTCCCGTGTCAAGTTCATTTATACTTTTCGACTCATCAGGAGTTACCAAGTACCTTAAATTCTTCAATTCAAAGGGATTTATACCTTCAAGAAAGTATTTCTGGATTTCTCCCGATAAAAGATTACTATGTTTTTCATAAACCTCTGTCACCTTTTTTCCCATAGGGCTATCAAAAAATATAGGCACCTTAGAGAGAAAAGGATACTTATAGGTAAGGAGCATAAGCTCATACATAACCCTTTGAGCTCTATCTACCACAAAGGACGGTATAAGAATCTTGCCTTGAGACTTAATTGCGTCAAGTACTACACTTTCAAACTCTGATCTTGTTTCTTCCAAGCTTTTATGCAATCTATCTCCATAGGTGGACTCTATAATTACATAATCTGCTCCTTCAATAATAGATGGTTGGCCCTCCATCACATTATTTTGTGGGCCTATATCTCCAGAAAAAACAATCTTTGTCCCATCACTCCAAAGTTCTAAAGAGGAAGCCCCTAATATATGAGCAGAATCTCTAAATCTTATCTTTATATCTGAGAGATCTACAACCTCATCATAGGGTACTGGTTCAAAAAGTTTCATGGCCATCTCCACTTCTTTCTCTGTATATAAAGGCTCCACAAGAGGTTTTCCTGACCTTAAATTCTTTCTATTTATTCTTTCTACTTCTTCCTTCATCAACTTTACAGTATCAAGCCATAAAATCTCGCAAAGCTCAATGGTGGGATAAGTAGCATAGATTTTGCCTTTAAAACCTTCTTTAACAAGCTTTGGAATTCTACCTGAATGATCTAAATGGGCATGGGTTAAAATAACCGCTTTTATCTCCTTTGGATCAAATAAAAACGGGCTTTCATTCTCCCTCTCTGATTTACCTTGAAAGATACCACAATCCACAAGATACTTAAAATTATTCTCAAGAAGATAGCACGATCCTGTAACTTCTCCAGCGGCCCCATAAAAAGTAATTTTCATAATATATCACCCTTTTCACTTTATTTTCCAATTAACCTGCCCACAGGAAAAACACTCATGACATCTTATACAGTGAGTAGAATTAGGATCCTCATAAACCTCAATATTTACAGGACATTTTGGCTTGCAAAGACTACACTGAGAGCAGGTTGGCTTTACCTCGAGTTGATAAAAGGAAATCTTATTAAACACAGAAAGGATAGTCCCAAGAGGACATACAAACCTACAGAAAGGTCTGGAGATAAATATGCTCGAGATAATAAAAATAGTAAGAATAAAAATTTTAATTGCAAAAAGAAAACCAAATCAAACTTCGTAATGGTGGATGAAGCAATATTTGAGGAATACCTGCCTCAAGAGTTCCTGCAGGGCAAAGCTTACAAAACCATGGCTCAAGGGTTATGTAAGGAATAATTATCACCAAAATTATGAATATACTCCATCTTATAAAAGTAGCAAACCGATTCTCAATAACCAACTTTTTCGTAGGAATTTTATATAGTAGATCCTGGATAAAGCCAAAAGGACATAACCAACCACAGAAAAATCTCCCTAAAAGAATACCAGCAAGGAAAAGAATCCCTAATGTAAAGAAAGGAAATTTATGGAGCACAATAAAGTGCTGTAAGGTACCAATAGGACATGCAAAACTCGCCAAAGGACAAGAATAACAGTTAAAAACTGGTATAGGAATATACTTACCCCATGGTGCTAAAAAATAAGAATTAATAATAATCAAACTTATAGATTGCCAAAGACTTCTTAACTTTAAAAATGACCTCCTTCTTCTCATAGGAAAAATTATAACTTATAAGAAAGCAAAAATTAATACTAAATCATTTTAAATTCTTAATAGTACATACGTAGTTCAAAACAGAGTCTTTTTTGAGAATCTATTCCCACATAAAATCTAAAATTGTTTTTATCAATCTTCTCATAATTAAAATTGCTACTCTTTATTTCTATCTCTCCCCCAGAAATATACTCCCAAACCTCTACCACAACTTTCTCCTTTTTAGCATTCTTTATAGTTATAGCTACAGTTCTTTCCGTAATCTCATACTTTCCTTCCACCCTCTTCTTCTCCTCAAGCACCTTTCTATCAGCAGTGATATCAAAATCCAAACCTTGCACAACCTCTATTTTCTCACCCTCTGGAATATCTTGAATATTAGTACTACCTAAGAATACTACTTTGCCATTGTCAATAGCAAAAATGCTTAACTTACCTGAGGGAATGGGAACACCAAGACCCTTTTCCCTCTTATTCTCAACATTCCAAAGAATATAAGCATTCCTCATATTTCCCCCATATCCTAAAACATATCTTTTTACAGGATCCTTTACCCAAGTATCAATAAGAGGAATCAACTTTATAGTACCTTTGGATATACTCCACTCCCCTGGAATATCAAAAATCTTATATCCTTGTACAGACTCTGCAGTGGGCAAAGAGAGAGTATACTCTTCCTCCGTAGCTGGAGCCATCTTTGTAAAAACCCTATATTCATCTCCTCCTGCCATATTTAAGCTCCCTGAAAGAAGCGAAATTTTAACCCTTTGAAAATTTACCTCAGAAGAATTCTGTATAGCTACACGAGTATTAAATCTTACCCTATCTCCATCAATCAAGAACATATGATCTGCACTCCATCTAATATTAGGAACTATAAGATAAATCTTCAATACATCCCTACAATCTTCCTTTGCCTCAATCCAAATCCCTAAGGATGGATAGACTATCTCCTTTATAAGATTCCCGGAGGTAGAAAGAATAAACAAATTGTTATAAGAGATATTTCCTACAACCTCGTCAAGAGGAACAAAATTCAACCCCTTTTTTAAATCTACCTCTTTGTCAAAAGATAAAACCCCCATATTTTGCTGATAAATTACAAGAGAAGTCTGAGAAAAAACAGTAGTAATAAGAAAAATTAAAAAAGCTAAAACAAAAACTTTATATCTCATTTTATACCCCCCTACTTTTTTACTCATTATATCACAAAAACAATTTTCCCTCTGTCACCCACCCTATGGATTTATTTATTGGAAAACAAAAAGAAAGGAGGTGAAAAAATGGCATTACAATCTCTACCTTACAACTCTCGCCTTATTTTAAGAGTTCAGATCGGAGTCCAATCTGGAAATCCCGTATTAAGAAACAGGAGCTTTAACAACGTAAAACCCAATGCTCCTGACGAGGCAGTATACGTTGTAGCTCAAACTTTAGGAAATTTGCAGAAATATCCCGTAGTGAAAGTAGTAAGAACCAATGATGAAGAGCTTGTAGAGGTCTAAGCCCCTAAAAATTTAACTTAAAGGAGGTGATAAGATGGCAAATTATAGCTCAAGAAAATATATAAGAATGATCTTCAAAGACAATGGCGGAAGCAATTTTACCTTAAGGATTCCAGACCCAAAGGATGACATAACTGAACAAGAGATATTAAACGCTATGGACACTATTATAAATCAGAACATATTTCAGGGAAGAACAGGAGATTTAGTAGAAAAGGTCGATGCAAGAGTTATAGAGACCAACATAAGTGATTACTACGATTAAAAATATGGGGCGGATTATAATCCGCCCCCTAAAAAGGAGGAGATAGGATGTTAGAGAATATCATTAAAAAAGTACAATTTAAATTTAGTTTTCTCTATGAGATATTTCCAGTTTATTCTTGCAAAATATGTGGTAAAAAGAAAAACTTCATATTTTTTATAGATGAAACTCCCATATGTCCAGAATGCTTTCCTACTTTTTTAGAAAAACAATTCCTACCCTTACTTATCTCAAAAATTATTTTAAGCATGGAACATAGGGAGGACAAAAATGCCTAAGGTAAATGAGATTAAGATATCTAAAAATTTTTACTTGAAGGATTTTGAATGTCCATGCTGTAAAAGGGTAATGCTTCATCCTGACCTTTTAGAGAAGTTAGAGAGACTAATTTTAAGCGGAGTAAAAATAAAAATTACCAGTGGATATAGATGCGAAAAGCACAATACAGAGGTTGGAGGAGTGCCAAACTCAAAGCATATGAAGGGAATGGCTTGTGATATAACCAGTCCTGAACTTGAAAAGGCTTATGAGATAGTCCAAAAGCTTGGTTTTTCCTATGTGAAGATTGATAAATTAAAAAAATATATCCATATGGAGGTGTAAAAATGAATGAGATCGCTCAACTCATAAGTAATTTAGGATTTCCTATTGTGGTTTCTTTAATCCTTCTTATAAGAATAGAAACAAGACTTGAAAATCTTACTAAGGCCATAAATGAACTGTCTCAAGCAATACTTAATCTCTCAGGAAAAGCATCTACATAAACGTTAAATCTACCAGCTGGGGACTAACAACTCAGCTGGTAGATTTAGTTTAATTAAAATAGTTGAAAAAATTACCAGTTATATATTAAATTTATAATCATGAAGACCTTTTTACAAAAACTTTTTAAGGGACATAAACCTAAATTAGGGGCTCTGGAGATATTAAAATACATAGGCCCCGGATTTCTTGTAACTGTTGGATTTATTGATCCTGGTAACTGGGCATCAAATATGGCAGCAGGTTCGCAATTTGGTTATAAACTACTTTGGATGGTAACTCTTTCTACCATAATGCTAATTTTCCTACAACACAATGCAGCTCACCTTGGAATTGCCACAGGACTTTGCCTTTCTGAAGCCATCTCAAAATATTTTCCAAAATTTCCTCGCTATTTCGTACTTATAACCGCTATGCTTGCCTCTATTTCTACCGCCCTTGCAGAAATATTAGGTGCTGCCATTGGACTTAACATGCTTTTCAACCTTCCACTAAATATAGGAGCATTGATTACTACTTTTGTTGCAATATTAATGCTTATTTCCAACAATTACAGAAAAATTGAAAAATATATAATTGGATTTGTGTCCATAATTGGTCTATCTTTTCTTTTTGAGCTTTCCTTAAGTAAAAATAAATTGGAAAAGCGCCATAGAGGGATGGATAATTCCTTCTTTTCCGCAAAGCTCCATACCCATAATTATGAGTGTTTTAGGAGCAGTAGTTATGCCCCACAACCTTTTTCTACATTCAGAGATTATTCAAAGTAGACAATGGAACTTAGAGGATGAAAATACTATAAAGAAACAGTTAAAATATGAATATTTAGACACCATTGGGGCAATGCTTGTGGGGTTGGGCAATAAACAGCTCTATGATCCTTATCGCTGCTGAAACATTTTACAAAAATGGTATCATCATTACAGAGCTTCCCCAGGCATATGTTACCCTAAAACCTATACTTGGGCATCTTGCATCCTATGTTTTTGCCATTGCCCTTATCTTTTCTGGATTCTCTTCATCCATTACCGCAGGAATGGCAGGAGGAACTACTTGGGCAGGAATGTTCAATGAGCCTTTTGATATCAAAGATAACCACACCCGCATAGGTATAACCATCACCTTGTTAGGAGCCCTAATTGTAATATTCTTTGTATCCAATCCTTTCCAAGGCCTTATCTGGAGCCAAATAATGCTAAGTATTCAACTCCCTCTTACTGTATTCTCTTTGATCAGACTTACCTCCTGGGAAAAAGTTATGGGAAAGTTCAAAAACTCAAGATTAGATAATATTATCCTTCTCATCATCGGAATAATTGTAACAATATTAAATATAACCCTCTTTCTTAGCTTCTTATGATCTATATTGTGACGGCCTCCTACACCGAAGGAAAGGTCTTTATAGACCACTTTAAACTTGAAAAATTAGACAATCCATCAAAATTTCAAGTCTTCAATAAAGACGAGCTTTTTTTGATCATAAGCGGAGTTGGTATTGTAAACTCTGCCATAGCTACCACTTACCTATTAACTAAATATGGATGGAGAAGTGAAGATATTGCTTTAAATATAGGTATTTGTGGAGCTGTAAAAACACAGTTTTCAAAAGGTGACTTAATATTATGCAATAAGATAATAAATCATAACTCAAAAAAGGCTTTTTATCCTGATATCTTAATAAACCACAGTATGAAAGAGGCAGTATTAGAAAGCTTTGATTTCCCAGTAAAAAAAGAAACATCAAGAATATGTAGAAGGAGATATAGTAGATATGGAGGGTGCTGGATTTTTTGAAGCTGTTTCCTCCTTTCTGCCCCCTCATAATATCCATTGTATAAAAACAGTATACGATTTTTTAGAGTATGATAAAATTGATCCCAAAGATATAGCCAATATTTTAAGAAAGAATATTCCTCATATAGAGGATTTTATGAATTCTCTTTTAGCCTTCAACGAGAAATATTTAAAAATTCAGAAAGAAGATGAAAAGCTTAATGAAATCTTACAAAAACTAAAAGAAAACCTACATCTTACAAAATCCATGGAAAATGAACTTAAAAGAATTTTGAAAGGATACCTGGTTAGAAATAAAGAATTGCCTGAGGAAATAGCAGAATTCATAAATATAAAGGTAAATTCTAAAAAGGAAGGAAAGGAATATTTTGAAAAACTCAAAAAAATTCTCGCTCTCTAAACCCTTTTCCCATATATATGTGGAAAAAGAAGTAATCTCCCACCATATAACCCAGGAGATTTTAAAAAAGTTTACCCATTCAAAGGTCATACCCATTAACCATTATAAAGAGGTATTTTCAAGGCCAAGACAAAGCTATAAATTGCAAGAACTAAGCAAAAAATTAATACTTGCAAAAAGAAGAGATACTTTCCTCTCCCCTGCCTCCCCTCTCTGTCAAAATTTTGGCTATCATCACTTCTACTACACAAACCTTATAATAAATTGCATCTTTAATTGTGATTACTGTTTTTTAAAAGGAATGTATAGCTCTGCTAATATAGTTATCTTTGTAAATATAGAAGATTATTTTCAAGAAATAGAGAATATGTTAAAAAAACACCCTCTTTATCTCTCTATATCCTACGAAACAGATCTCTTAGCCATGGAGGGAATTGCGCCATTTTTTAGTCAATTTGTTAACCTCGCCTATTCTAAAGAGGATTTAATCCTTGAAGTTAGAACAAAAAGTGTAAATTACATGGCACTAAAGAGCCTAAAACCTTCTCCCAATGTGATCTTAGCTTGGACTCTTCTACCCCAAGAGATTATTGAAAGATTTGAGCCTCAAACCCCAAGGCTTCCTATTAGGATAAACACAATAAAGAAGGCAATTTGCGACGGATGGAGGGTAAGACTAAGCTTTGATCCTATAATTTTTGTAGAAGATTGGAGAGAGATCTATGAAAGGTTTATAGACTACGTCTTCAGAGAAATACCTTCTTCCCAAATTCAGGATATATCTGTAGGTGTATTCCGAATACCTAAGGAGTATTTAAAAAAGATGAGAAAAACCTTTGAAAATGAAATCACCCTTTTCCCTTATATAGAGGACAAAGAAGCCTATACCTATCCTTCCCCTATAAAAGAAGAGCTTTTAAACTTTATAATTTCCAAAATTAAAAATTACATCCCAGAAAATAAGATCTTTACTATTTAAGAAACTCTTTCTCCATCTCTTCCGTTATTCCATTGTTCTTTGCAATTTCACTATATATTCTCGCACTTTTACGCCATTTCCTTTCAAAGTTATTAAAATCAGTCTCAAAAAGTCCAAACCTCTGGAGAAAGCCTTCTGCCCACTCAAAGTTGTCCACCAATGACCAGTGAAAATACCCCTTTATATCTACCCCCATCCTCTATAGCCTTATGTAGCTGAATAAGGTGAGATATAAGATATTTAGGCCTTTTTTCGTCCTTTGCATCGGATATACCATTTTCCGTAATATATATAGGCTTCCCTGTGAGTTTATAAAATCTTTTTACTACCTTATATATTCCTTCAGGATAAATCTCCCATCCAAAATCTGACTTCTCTCCCGAGGGGGGTGTCATTCTTAACCCCATTAAAATCCTTGTGTAATAATTTACTCCAAGATAATCTAAAGTATCCTTTGCATAGGGAATTTCTTCTTTAATAAAAGGAGAAGAAAATCTTCCTGTAGTCAAAGTTTCAATAAACACCCTATTGTAAATTCGATCTGCAAAGTTAGTAAGCTTTCTATCTATGAAAGACTTTGGATTTTTAGGCTCAAAATAAATTACATTATATGCAATACCCACTTTAGAATTTGGAGCTATTTTATGGATAACCTGGTAAGCTTTAGCATGAGCCTTTACCATATTATTTAAAACCCTAAGCATTTTCATAAGGCTCCTTTTTTGAGGCGGAAATTGTCCATAAAGATATGCCATAAAGGCATAAGCATTGGGCTCATTTATAGTCATCCAGTAATTCACAAGATCCTTAAACTCGCTCACAATTCTCTCCACATAACGTAAATAATAATCAATAATCTCTGGATTTAACCATCCACCTTTTTTGGCTATCCACAAGGGATTGGTAAAATGGTGCAAGGTAACAAAAGGCTCTATATTTCTCCTCCTCAAAGAAAGTAGCATAGCTCTATATCTTTCAATAGCCGATTGATCAAACCTTCCTTCCTCTGGTTCCACTCTACTCCACTCTATGGAAAACCTATAAGCATTATTATTAAGCTTTTCTATAAGATCAAAATCTTCTTCGTATCTATTCCAGCTATCACAAGCCTTGCCTGAAATTTGCCCATTTTTAACCTTACCTTTCTGCTCAAACTCCCACCAATCGTTGTAAAAATTATCACCTTCAATTTGATGAGAAGCAGTAGCAGTCCCCCACAAAAACCCCTCAGGAAACCTGTATTTAAGCATATATACCTCCCACATACTTCTAAAATTAAAATTTTAATTTTCTAAAATACTTTCACCATTAACAATTTTATCAGTAAAACAAGCTTTAAAAAAACTTAAATTGAAAAACAAAAATCAATATGCTTTACTATAAAATAAAAAATTTAGGAGAAAAGGGAGTATGAAAGTTTCGGCAGTAATTTTTGATATGGATGGAGTCATATTTGACACAGAAAGGCTTGGATACATCCTCTGGAAAAAGGCCTGTGAGGAATTTGGCTATATAATGACTGAAGAGATTTATAATGAAACTGTAGGAGTGAATATTTTAGAGACCGAAAGAATATTTAAAAAATATTTGGGAGATATACCCTTCGATAAAATTTATAAGAGAAAGATAGAGCTTACAGAGGAATATATTGAGAAAAATGGTATACCTATAAAGGATGGACTCTTTGAACTTTTGGACTTTCTTGATGAAAAGAAGATGCCGAGAGGCATTGCCACCTCTACAGAGAGAGAAAGGGCAATTCCCCTTCTTCAAAGAGCAAATATCTTAAATAGATTTGATGTAATTGTATGCGGAGATGAGGTAGAAAAAAGTAAACCAGAACCTGATATATTCCTCCTTACCGACCAAAAAGTTAAAAGTAGATCCCAAAGAATGTATAGTCCTTGAAGACTCCGACAATGGAGTACTTGCAGCTACAAGGGCAGGGATGACTCCTCTACTTATTCTTGACTTTAAGCCACCCCGCCCCGAAACTTTAAGCCGAGCCTATAAAGTATTTAACTCCTTAATAGAGGTAAAAGAGTATTTAAAAGAGATAATTTAATTCTCCTTTAATAAAGCCAAGGTAATTAAAATACCAACAATGCTTAAACCAATTATTACATAGAATACATAAAAATAACTTCCTAAAAGATCTCTCAGTATGCCCGATATGGTACCTCCTAAAATTGCTCCAACTCCATAAGCAGTGAAAACTATACCATAATTTTGGCCGTAATTCCTCTCACCAAAAAGAATTATGGTAGAAGCAGGTGCAATAGCAAGCCAAGATCCTAAAATCAACCAGAAAAGAGAAAAAGAAATAATATACACCCCTAAATTACTACCACCAGTAGAAATCATAAGTAAAGAAGCCAGCATAGCTAAAAGATATGAGACAATACTTGCCTTTCTCGGAAAAATTCTATCGGTAATCCAACCAAAAAGAGGCCTTCCCACAGCATTGAAAATTGCAAAAAATGAAACCAAACTTGCAGTAAATTTAGGATCAAGCCCTACTATCTCCTCCCCTACAGGACTTGTTATTCCTATTATCATCAATCCTATTAAAGTACCTAAGGTGTAACATAGCCAAAGACCATAAAATTTAGAGCTCTTTAACATCTCCCTTGTATTTAATTCTGCCAATATCTTCCTCTTCGTAGTTTTCAAAGCTCCAACCGAGAAATCTAAAGGAGGAAGTTTAAACGCCAAACTAAGAAGAGATAGTAATATTAAAAATATTAAGCCTAATATCTTAAAGGTCTCAAAGGGCCCATATAACTCAATTAAATACCTTGCAAGAGGGGCAGTAATAAGGGGAGACAGTCCAAACCCTGATATCACAAGGCCCATAGCCAGCCCTCTTTTATCAGGAAACCACTTAGAAATTACAGTAATAGGTACTCCATACACTATTCCTACTCCACTTCCCGCAATAATTCCATAAGTTATCGCAATAATTTTTATATCCCTAAAAAAACCTGAAAGAATCCAACCCAAACCAACTATAAGACCTCCTATAAAAATAATCAACCTCGGATATTTGCTAACATATTTTCCAGAGAGTGCCATAAAAAGAGCAAAGAAAAATAAAAATAGCATATAAGGTAAACCACTCTGAAAAGCTGAAATCTGCAAAATATTCTCCAAAGGTTTTCTAAATACACTCCAAGAATAAACAGTACCAAGACATATGTAAATAATTATTCCTAAGGGTATAAGAAACCATCTTCTCTTTAAAAGATTAGTACTATTCATGAAAACACAACACCCCTCTCTGTAAAAATTAGTTCTCAGAAATTATAACAAAAAGTAGTATTAATAAAAAAGGGGAAGCCTTTAAAGGCTTCCCCTTAAGAATTTGTAAGTTTATAACTTGGCTCTAATTTAATTGGTTTGTAAGTTCCAGCATGGACAATTTGGATAATTTTGAAGGCCTCTTCCTCTACCTCTTAAATTGCCATAATTTGGATTCCCCCAAGCTGTATTCTTTGACAAGTTTAATACTTCCTTCCCATCTACCACAACTCTTACCGCTTTAAAATTCTTGGTTACAGGAGACTCAAATCCCTCTATCTCTATCTTACTTCCTACCTTTAGTTCCTTTATCTGTAGCCAAGCAGGTCCAAGGATTACTTCCTTATCTCCAGATGTGGTTTTTACTGTTACAGTCAAGGCAGGATTATTGGCTATTTTGGTAACTGTGCCTGATATTTTTGTTAGCTGTACATTATTAGCAAGATAACCTCCAAATCTTGGGCCATAAGCATAGGATAAAGAGAACAAACCTAAGATCACTAAACTTAAAATTGCCAATCCTTTAAACTTCATGGTACCACCTCCACTTTTTATTTTTTTCTTCAAGGTTTCCCTTGAGTTTGGTTTTAATTGTAAATAAGTATTCTTAAGCAAAATTTAGAAGAACCTTAAATTTTGCTTAGAAATTTGTCTTTACTTAGAGTTAACTCCAAAATCTATAATATAAACAAAATGAACTAATTAAATTGGAGGGAAAATAAATGAAACTGAGAAGACTTGGAAGAACAAATCTTGAAGTATTTCCTATAGCCTTTGGAGGAATTCCCATCCAAAGGGTAGATGAAGATACAGCTATAAAGATTATAAGAAGAGCAATAGAGCTTGGAATCAATCTTATAGACACTGCCAGAGGCTACACCGACAGCGAAATAAAAATTGGAAAAGCTCTAAAAGGAATTGATAAAAAGGTATACCTATCTTCTAAATCTCAAAACAGAACTAAGGATGGAATATATGAGGATGTAAAAACCAGCTTGAGGAATTTAGGAGTAGAAAAGATAGAAATTTACCATATCCATGGAGTAAACAACAGAGAGGCCTTTAATAAAATATTCGAACCTGATGGCGCCTATTATGGACTTTTAAAAGCAAAAGAGGAAGGACTCATTGATTTTATAGCAGTATCAAGTCATAGCAATGATATTCTTGCCGATCTTATTGCCACCGATAAATTTGATGTAATCCAGGTAAGTTATAATTTTATTGAAAGAGAACCAGAAGAAAAAATATTTCCCATGGCATTGGAAAAGGATATTGGAATCATTGCTATGAAACCTATGGCAGGAGGAGTAATACCTAACCCAAAACTTGCATTGAAGTTTGCCCTTCAAAAAGAATTCTTAGTACCTGACCCAGGTATAGAATCTATCAAAGAGTTAGAAGAAGATGTAGAAATAGCCATAAACCTTACACCCTTAACCGATGAAGAATGGAAAGAGATTGAAAAGACAATAGAAGAAATGGGTTCAACCTTTTGTAGAAAATGCGACTATTGTCAACCATGCCCTGTAGGTATACCTATATCTACTGTGATAAGATCAGAATCATTCTTAAAAAGACTTCCCGATGAAACCATAAGAAAAGGTTGGTTTTATGATGCCTATTTGAAGGCGCAAAATTGCACCAAATGTGGGACCTGTATGACAAGATGCCCCTATAACCTTCCTATCCCTGACCTTATTGAAAAGAATATAGCTATTGTAAGAGAATACTTGGGGGAGTAAATTTACTCCCCTTCCTTATTTTTTATTTTTTTCTATCTCATACATCTTCATATCTGCTTCCCTTACAAGATCATCTATACTCTTATCCTCTTTGGGATAAAACACTGCAATACCATAACTAAAAGAGAATTCGTAGGGTTTATTTAATTCTTCCCTTAACTTCTTTAAATTTACCAAAATCTTTTCTATAATCCTCTCTGCTGTCTCCCTATCACAATGAGGCAAAATTAAAACAAACTCATCCCCTCCAAATCTAAATAGAGTATCTGTTTTCCTAATATTCTTTTTAATTGCCTCCGTTATTATTTTTATATAAACGTCTCCCTCATTATGTCCAAAATTATCATTCACTTTTTTAAGACCATCAATATCTACAAACACCACAGCTAAGGGACTATTTCTCACTAAAGATAAGCCCATTTCTTTTTGAAAGATTTCAAAACCAACCCTTTTGTTGTATACACCTGTAAGAGGATCTACTGAAGCTAAATATTTTAGAAAATCCTCTTCCTTCTTCTTTTCTGTAATATCCTCTCCCGATGAGATTACTCCTACAATTTTGCCTTTTTCATCCCTTAAAATAGTGTTATACCATCTTATGATTTTAATCCCATCTCTTGTCTTAACTGGATTCTCCTTGAATTTATCCTCTTGCTCAAAGGCATTATTTCTTATTAAAAACTCAAAATATTTTCTCAATTCATCCCTTATCTCCTCAGGGACAAAATTTTCAAACCAGTTTTTACCTATAATCTCTTCTCTTTTATAACCCAAAATCTCTTCTCCCCTTTTATTTATAAGAAGAATATTTCCTTTGGTATCCAATATCAAAAACATAATTCCTGCATATTCTATATAGTCCTTAAAGCTTTTTGATTCTTTTAAAAACTCATAAAAGATAGTTCTATAAGGACTTCTTAGAGAAGTCTCCACAATGGACATATAAATGAGATAAAAGGAGATAAGCTTAAATATATGTCCCATAGCATTCATCATTCCATAAACATCTACATAAAGAGTAAAAAACATCTCGCTTATAATGGTTGAAACAATACTAAATATTAAAAGTTTAAGTACATAGAGATCAAAGTAATCTTTATTCTTCCAATGATTATATATGGCAAGAAGAAGTATCAAAGAGATAACATACTCGCTTGCTATTTTAAAAGTAGTAAGTCCAAAACCTTCAATGTAGCATGCTGGGAAATTCTTAAAATAGAAAATGGAAAGAAGCGAAGCAATAAAATAAAGAAAATAGCCTAAGTAGGTAGGAATTAGTTTTAGTTTTCTTTTAATAAAAAAGGGAGATAAAAATAAAGATACAGCCTCTAAATATCTTGCAGAGATCCAAAACTGGGTAGCATAATTTGCAGTATTCACAAAGGGGAAAATATTCATTCCTTTGTAAACTAATGTATGTGTGAAATCTAATAAACTAACAAACAAGTAGGAAATACCAATGAAAGTAAAATAATTTGTCTTAACAAATTGATAAGTAGAAGTGGAAAGGATAAAGATCATTATTCCTATGAGGATAGAATAAAGCTCTATTATTACATGAAAGAGAAGAAAATTGAAACGAGAGAGAAGAATAAAGGAGAGAAGTACAGCTAAAACCAATAAACCTTTTAAAAAGTTTTTCATTTAAGAGTTCAAGTTTCTAAAAAATCTTTAAAGGAAGTAAACATGCAATAATCATATATAGCTTCAAGTCCTTCTCTTATTTTTTTATCTTCATTTAAAAATTCAATTTGTGTTATTCTTTTCAAAAAAAGGAGGAGTTTATGAGGGTATTTTTCTCTGCGCTACAAGGAGTATTAGAGATAGTTATCATCATAGCTATAGGATATCTATTAACTCATAAAAGATGGTTTGAAGAAAAAACAGCAGATCTTTTTGCAAAAATAGTTTTGAACCTCAGTCTTCCCTTGGGTATGATTGTAAACATATCATCCTTTTTCACCAAAAATGATCTCATCAATTCTGCAAAAGGTCTTATTATACCCTTTTTATCAATACTAATATCCTATTTCTTAGGCTATTTTTTAGCCCTCATTTTTAAAACAAAAAAGGGAAGAAGAGGTCTTTTGGCAGGAATCTTCTCCCTCTCAAACTCCATTTTTATAGGACTTCCCATGTCTCAAGCTCTCTTTGGAGAGATTGCTACCCCCTATACTCTCCTTTACTATATGGCAAATACTACCATATGGTGGAGTCTTGGTGTTTATGGGATAATACTTGATACTCAAGAGAAAAAAGAAAAAATCTTTAATATAGAAACATTAAAGAGGATTCTTAATCCTCCTTTCTTGGGATTCTTAGTAGGTGTAGGTATAGTTATCATGGATCTTAAACTTCCCAAATTTTTATTTGATAGCTTCAAACTAATTGGAAATCTTACTACTCCCCTTTCTCTATTCTATGTAAGCATCATAATGTATAAGATGGGGTTTGAAAAATTTAAGCTTGATAAAGATGCTATCTTAACCTTCTTAGGTAGATTTTTAATAACACCACTCCTTGTAATACTTTTGGAATTTTTTATACCTATACCTAAATTAATGAGAGATGTATTTATCATAATGTCTGCAATGCCAGTTATGGTAAACTCTGCCATTGTAGCAAGGATGTATGGAGGAGATTATGAATTTGCCGTAAGTATGATTACATACACTACTTTATTTAGCATTATCATAATGCCCCTCTACATGGTATTACTTTCTAAAATCTGATAAAATATAAGATAGAGATTTTTGCGGATGTGGCGGAATGGCAGACGCGCAAGATTCAGGATCTTGTGGGGTAAAACCCCGTGGGGGTTCAAGTCCCCCCATCCGCACCAACTCCTATGGAGGTTAAAATATGGAGAGAATAGCCTATTTAATATTATCTATTATTGTAATAATATGGCTCCTTGCTATAATTTTTGGTCTAATTCTCGCCTTTCCTGTAGGCTTAATTGGCCTTTTATTAATTCTTGCCTTTGGCCTTCTCTTTATAAAGGTCTTGAAAGATAGGATTAAGAGTAAAAGTGAAGATGAGAAATACAAAGATGTAAGATGGTGAGGGAGGTAAAAATATGATTATTACTACAACTGAGTATGTTCCTGGCTATGAGGTGATTGAAATTTTGGGAATTGTTAAGGGAAGTACAGCAAGAACAAGGCACGTAGGTAAAGATATATTGGCAAGCCTTAGAAATTTAGTAGGTGGAGAAGTAGTTGAATACACAAAACTAATAGGAGAAGCAAGAGAACAAGCATTAGATAGGATGATTGAAGAGGCAAAAAGATTAAGGGCTGATGCAGTAATAGGAGTAAGGTTTGGTACAACTCAAATTATGCAAGGAGTTGCAGAAATACTCGCATATGGTACTGCTGTAAGGCTTAAAAAGAAGGAATAACCTAAGTTGTAATCGGTTTAAACCTCTATTGACAATAAAGTTTACTTTATTTAAACTAATATTAAAAGAAATTGTTATTTTCTGAAATCAAACAAAGAAAGGAGGGATATGGTAAACAAAACTCACTAAAACAAATTAGCTTTTTCTTACCCTCAAACCTTTATTAAAAGGGGGAAACAAAAAATATGAAAAGATATTTTTCTCTTCTACTTCTTACCTTATTGATCTTACTGATTGCCGGCTGTGCACCAAGGATTCAAGCTTCAACAGAAGTAAACATTCTCCAAAATGGAGATTTTTCAAAGCCACTTATTTATATAAGTGACACTTATCCTGAACTTCCTAATGGTGATTTCAATACCCAAGGAACATGGCTCTTTAGAACTGGCGATGGAGCAGTAGCTACGGGAACGGTCGAAAATGGAGTATTAAAGGTTGAAATAACTAATGGTGGGCCAAATACTTGGTCAGTACAACTATTACAATCGCCAATTACTGTAGAGTACTTAGGAATATATAGGGTAAGCTTTGAGGCATGGGCAACCAAGGATAGAAAAATTGGAGTAAAAATAGGAGCAAATGGATATAAAGGTTGGACTCCATATAATCCACCACCAAGTGGACAACCTGCAGATCAATCAGGAGGATATGCCATAGATATTACCACCCAAAGACAAACTTATACCTTTGAATTTACTATGAAACAAGCCACAGATACAGCAGCAAGATTTGAATTCCAACTTGGACGAGATGATGGAACAATTTACATTGATAATGTAAAACTTGTAAAAGTTGGTACTGCTGAACCACCTCCTCCACCACCAGCATTAGGACAAAAATACTGGTATGAAGTAGCATGGGAAGAAAATTTTGATAATAATACAATAGACGAAAATACTTGGAGTTTCGAAATTGGTAATGGTGGACCAAACCTTCCAGGATGGGGTAATGCAGAATTAGAGTACTATAAAAAAGAAAATGCCTACGTAGAGAATGGAGTCTTAGTAATTGAGGCCAAACAAGAGACTGTAACAGCAGACGATAACCAAGACGGAACCCCTGAAACATACAATTACACCTCTGCGAGGATGAAGACCCAAGGAAAATTTGATGTAAAATTTGGAAGGATAGAGTTTAGAGCAAAACTTCCAAAAGGTAAAGGAATATGGCCTGCTCTATGGATGCTTGGCGAAAACATCACACAAGTAGGATGGCCTACTTGTGGCGAGATAGATGTAATGGAACTTTTAGGACATGAACCTAACAAGGTATATGGTACAATACATGGACCTGGATACTCTGGAGCAAGTGGTAAGGGAGGAAACTATACCCTTCCATCGGGAGACTTCTCCCAAGACTTCCACATCTTTGCCATAGAGTGGGATCCAATAGGAATATCCTGGTATGTGGATGATCAGAAGTTCTTCACTATAACAAGAACAGAGGTTCCCGGAGATTGGGTATTTGATCATCCATTCTTTATCATAATGAATGTAGCAGTAGGTGGTTACTGGCCTGGATACCCTGATAATACTACCGTATTTCCACAGAAAATGTATGTGGATTATATAAAAGTATACAAAGGTGTAACCATGGAAGAAATAAACAACGGAACATTTGAATTCCCATTCACAAATGATCAAACAAACTGGCCCGATGACTGGTTCTTATGGTATGGATCACCATACGGTATGGGTGGAACTGCTACAGCAACAATAGATACCGCAAACAAAATGGCAATAGTAGATGTGACAGACACAGGCTGGGAATCTTGGCATGTACAGTTCAATCAATGGGTAGGACTGACAGCAGGAAATACCTACAGATTAACTTTCCAAGCTAAAGCAGACACTCCAAGAGATATTAATGTAAAATTCCTTAACCCAACAACCTATGCTCTATATGCAAACACAACTTGCAATCTAACTACTAATTGGCAAACCTTTACCCTTGAGTTCACCTTTAACAATAATCAAGATCCAAGAGCAAATCTCTCCTTTGAACTTGGAAAAACTTCAAATCCTGCCACAGGAAAAGTCTACTTCAAAGATGTTAAGTTAGAAAAAGTTCAATAAAAATAAAAAAAATAAAAAATATAGGGAGAGAGGATAAAAATCCTCTCTCCCCTTCCCTTTAAATCCCCCCACCTCGCTTTTATGGCTCTACATAAACCCACATCTTATTTTTATACTTAGGATCTGTAGGATCTACACCCTTTCTCTTGAAGAGCTCACTTAGGGTTACAAACTCATATCCTCTCTTTTTTAACTCTGGTATTAAGATATCCAAAGCCTCGGGAGTAGGATGAGGTTCTGGCTGTACATCGTGTAAGAGTATAATAGCACCATCTCTAATACCTTTTAAAACATTATTTGCAATATTTTCAGGAGTTCTATCACATCCTGCCCAATCAAATCCAAGAACCCCACTTGCGAAGGGCATATTTATAACCTCAAACATAACAGGACTTACTGCAAGATTTGGTGGACGGAAAAAGTGAGGAGTTTTCCCTGTATATTTTTCTATAGCTTCATTAGTCCTTCTTATGTATTCCTTAATCTTTTCAGGATCCATCTTATCCATCGGATTATAATCCCAAGAATGATTGCCAAATTCACATCCCATAGCTACCATTCTATCAAGCACAGGCTTTACACTATCATTTATTCTCTGCCCAACAAGGAAAAAGGTAGCAACTACGTTATTATTTTTCAAGCTTATCAAGTACTCGTGGGGTAAGCCTTGCATCAGGTCCGTCATCAAAAGTTAATGCACAGAGTTTATCAGGCTTTGGATACTCTTGGGTGCAAGGGATGGGACAAAAAATAAAGAAAGAAGTAAAACCATGACTAACTTTTTCATAACAAACCTCCCCACTTATTTAATATATAAAAACGTTTTGATAAACAATATACTACCCAAAAAACCACTTGTCAATCCATCAATTTACATACTTTATATATAATTCCTTTAGCCTTTTCTATATCCTCAAAGGAAACATCTTTATGAGTAACAAATCTTAAAGTTTCATCATCGAAACTTGTGGCAAGAAGCCCATATTTTTTAAACTCGGCTAAAAATTCTCTTGCCTTTTTATTTATTTTAATTTTTACCTTTAAAATATTAGTATCAGGCCTTTCAACATTAAAAATCTCCATATCTTTCAAAAATTCATATAATATCTTAGCCTTCTCATGATCCTCTTCTAACCTGTCAATCATCTTTTCAAGGGCAACAATTCCACATGCAGCGACTACACCAGCTTGTCTTAACCCCCCACCAAGTCTTTGTCTTTTTCTTCTTGCTTCCTCTATGAATTCTTTAGGGCCTACAAGAAGAGAGCCCATAGGACAAGAAAGTCCTTTAGAGAGGCAAAACATAACTGAGTCCGTATATTTTGCAATCTCTTTAGCAGAAACTTTCAGAGGGATAGCTGCATTGAATATCCTCGCACCATCAAGATGGATAGGTATATTATGTTCTCTACTTAACTCATAAACCTCTTTCATATAACCAAGAGGTAAAACTTTACCTCCAGCTCTATTATGAGTATTTTCAAGAACTATAAGAGATGTATTAGGAAAAACTCTACCTTTAGGTCTTATGGCTTTTCTTATCTCCTCTATAGGCATCATTCCATCTTTTCCGTCAATCAAAAAGGGCTGAACCCCCGAATTAGCAGCCATTCCACCTGCCTCATAATAGTAAATATGAGATTCAGACTCTAATATAACTTCATCTCCGGAGCGGGTCCAAGTTAACAAAGCTACCTGATTTCCCATGGTCCCAGAGACTACAAAAAGTCCTGCCTCTTTGCCTAAGATTTCTGCTGCCTTTTCTTCTAAAAGATTTACCGTAGGATCTTCTCCATATCCGTCATCTCCAACCTCAGCAGAATACATCGCTTTACGCATCTCTTCCGTAGGTTTTGTTACAGTATCACTTCTCAAGTCTATAAATCCCATAAAATATCACTCCTTTTATAAAAAAATTATTTAGTTAAAATTATAAACCATAATTATTAAATGACATATTGAAATTTTTTATATTTGTATGTATAATTATTTCAAATTCAAAAGGGGGTGAAAAAAATGAACGTAGGGAAGACTGATGCCATCATAAGAGTTATTATAGGTTTAATCCTTCCTCACTTAACAAAATGGGGAGTATTGTCAGGAACAGCTTGGGCAGTTATTCTCCATATAATTGGTACCATCCTTGTTTTCACAGCCGCAATAAGATATTGTCCTCTTTATAGATTAATAAACAAATCCACTGCTAAATAAGAGATAGTATCATCCAGGGTCAAAGGGGGGAATGATTCCCCCCTAATTTTACTTGATTATTTCTATATATTTTGCTTCTACTTCTGGTAATGTAATAGTCTTATTTTCTCCTTACAAGTATAGCATCATCCCAATAGAAATCTTTAAAAGTTACATTAACTCTCATCAAAGTCTCTCCCAAATCTTACAAGGTATAAACACACATTTTTTCTTAAACTCTGATGGAGATTCCTCTTTTACAGGAGTGATATTCTGACTAACAGTCTTGGTTGCGTAAAAAACTTCCAAAAAGAGAATCTTTTTCTCTTCACTTCCCTCTCTTCCCTCACAAAAATCCCTCCCCTATTAATTGATGTCTTATTATGATGTCTTATTAATTATGAATTATTATCCATTATAGGGTCAAAATAAGTCCTTTTACAAATAAAAAAATAATAATAAACACGCCATTTTCTAAATTTAAAAACTGTTTATAAATTATGCGTTAATATCATTAAGTTATAGTGATAGATCTATAAGTTATATTACTAAAAAAGTAGGGGGTCTCAATGAATTTGCATTGAAACCCCCCAAATGACTGTTTAAGTTTAACGTCACTTTTTGATCTGCGAGAATAACCACTCTATCATTCTTTGATTCTTATAAGCAGGAACCCATGACCAGTGAGCCATTAAAGCAAGTGGTGGCGATACAACTCCTTTTTCATATTCTGTATATCTTACAGGAGCATTCAATTCCTGTAAGGCCTTAACTATTGCTCTAACACCTTCAACTTGCACCACAGGATCATCCTCAGCAGTAAATACCCATACAGGAATATTTGCTATTCTACTTGCTTTTGTAGGATCACCCCATCCACATATAGGTACCAATGCTGCAAAAGTCTCAGGATGCGACATTGCTAATGCCCAAGTTCCAAATCCTCCCATAGAAAGTCCTGTTAGATATATTCTCTTTTTGTCTATATTATACTTTTTGCTCAACTCCAAAATTAACTCATGTACCATCTCCAAATGTACAGTAGGCTCAAATGGTTTCCCACCCCATAGATCGGTCCATGATGAATTTTGAGGACACTGGGGGGGCAAGAACAAAACATGGATACTGACTTTGAACCATTTCACTTGCCCAAACTACTGCTCCTTCATTAGCCTTTAATGGCATTTGGTTAGCATATCCTCTTTCCCCTGCTCCATGTAAAAATACTACCAATGGATAAGACTTATTAGCATCGTAATTATTAGGAATAAATAAACTGTATGGCAATTCTTTATCTCCTTTTTTATAAATATCATTTTTAAATTCATCAACTATAAGGTTTATCCTCTCTCTTCCTACAAAAGATCCTGCAGGAATTATCTTACCATCTATACTTTTCAAATTTTCTCTCTGAATAACAGTATATTCCAAACTATAATCAAAATTAAATCCTCCTTTAGCAAAATCGTAATAAATAGTACCTGCATTAGTATCATTAGCATTAAGTTCAATAATTACATATTTACCTGGTACTGGTTTTGCAGTTAAAGAAGGAGCATTATTCGTATAAACTTTGGTTATAGTCCTTGGAGAAATCTCACCACCATATTCATTAACACGGTTAGCCAAAACATAAAATAGAGATGGGGAAACCTGAGAAGGATCAATTTCACAATTATATTCTAATATTAAACCTATAACAACCTGCCCCCACGCTTGAGTTTGAGTTACTAATTTAACCTTTGCAGTATCGAGAGCCATTATAGGTGTAGTTAACAAAAAGAGAAGTAATAAAACTAGCAAAAAATTTAGCACTTCGAAACATTTTTATACCTCCCCCTTATTAATTATTTCTCTCAGGTACAAATTTATAGTAACTCTCTCTAATTTTTTTTGTCAACAAAAAATATTTATGAAGTACTCTTACTACAAACTACAAATAAATTTTCTGAATTATAATTCAACTATACTTCTATTAAAAAACACTTTCTTAAGATATATGAGTAAAGTTGCCATTTTATTGAGTATGCATCTCTCAGAAAAGATTTAACAATTGAGATTCAGACTAAGTCAGCTGAATATAAGGATCTACAAAACTTAAAACCATCTGAGAATGTAATATTAACATGGACTTTACTACCTCAAGAGATTATAGAGAAATTTGAACCTAAAACTCCAAGTTTAAGGTCAAGGAATGGGGAAATTCCAGAGAATAAACATCGAGACAAAATTGAAGAGGCTCTAAATCAGGCAGGATTTGAGTACGAAGAAGGATAATGTAAAAGGTCTAACAATAACTTTTAAATACTTTACATCCTAACTTCTTTTGAGAGACTACTATTCCCTAAAATAGAGGTTTATCATATTTTATNANTTTTATAAGAAATACTTGTTCTTAAAATATTTCCAACGTTTTCAAATTTTCAATTGCTTTTCTTAAGGATTCTTCATAATAAGGCAAATCATCCATATTATATATCTCCAGCATATAGTTTCTTAGCACAGAATAAAGAGGTCTTTTAGCAGGAGCTTTAAAAGTTTCGGGATTTAAAGGAATAACTTTTTCCTTTGAAAATCCTGCAATTTCTGCAACTTTGCAAGCAAAATCATATCTTGTTATGATTCCCTTATTTACTATGTGATAGGTTCCGTAAAGATTTGTAAAGGATAGTTCTTTTACTTTTCTTACAAGATCTTTTGCATAGGTACAGGACGCAAAATGGTAATTACTAAGTTTTATTTCTTTTCCTTCTTTCAAGCTATTATAGATTTGAGTTAGTGCATTGTTTCCGTATTCTCCAAACACATAAGAAGTTCTTATTATAAAATGCTTTTTACAGAACTCTTTTGTAAAAATCTCCCCATAAAGTTTTGTTTTTCCGTAAAGATTAATAGGATTTGGAGGATCAAATTCAGTATAAGGAGTATCTTTTCCCCCTGAGAAAACATAATCAGTACTTATATAAATTAATGGTATATCTAAAAGGGAACAGGCTATAGCAACATGTTTTGTCCCTACTGCATTTACTTTCCAAGCTTTTTCTGGATCTTCTTCGCATATATCAGGAGATCTTATAGCTGCAGGATGGATTACAAGATCAGGCTTTAGAGAGGTAATTTTTTCAATAGCATTTTTATCTTCCAAGTTTATATCTTGATGGGTGATAGGTATAACTTCCTCATCCTCAAATTCTTTTACAAAATATTGCCCTAAAAATCCTTTTGCTCCTGTTATTAAGATTCTTTTCTTCATAATAATCTACACCATCTCCATCCTACTTTTCTAATTTTTTATCTTTTCTTCCTCATCTTCCAGTATTACTACAAAGTGCCTACCTATTGGGTTTTTAAGAAAGTCGTCACCTTTTTTCTTTACTGAATAACTTGTTTTTATTTTATAATAAACTTTTTTGAATCTCCACATTAAAAAGGTGAAAGCATAAGAAGGAGAGTCAACTCAATGCTATAATCAATCTAAAAGAGTATAGGGAGGTATTTAGTATGGATAAAGTTGCCATAGTTACAGGAGGAGGTCAGGGTATAGGAAAGGCTATTGCAAGAAGATTTTTGGAAAATAACATCTCAGTGGTAATTGCAGAGATAGATGAGGAAGCAGGTAAAGAAACAGAAGAAGAATATTCTTCCTTAGGCAAGATAAAATTTGTCAAAACTGATGTTTCCAAAGAAGAAGATGTAATCAATATGGTAGAAGAGACGGTAAAAACTTTTTGGTAAAATTAATTACCTAATAAATAATGCAGGGATTAGTATAAACAAACCCATATCAGAGCTCACATTAGAAGAATGGAATAAAGTTTTAGGTGTAAATCTAACAGGAGCCTTTTTATGTGCAAAATACGCCTCTCCCTATTTAAGAAAAGAAAAAGGAGTAATAATCAATATTAGTTCTACAAGAGCCTTTATGTCAGAGCCTAATACTGAAGCCTACTCAGCCTCAAAAGGTGGCATATATGCCTTAACCCATGCCCTTGCCATAAGCCTTGGACCTGAGGTAAGAGTAAATTGTATAAGTCCCGGCTGGATAGAAACCTCTGAGTGGAAAAAGAAAGCCTTAAGAAGAAAGCCCGAATTAACAGAACTTGATCATACACAACATCCTGCAGGAAGAGTAGGTAAGCCAGAAGATATTGCAAGCTTAGTTATGTTTTTGATATCGGAAGAAGCAGAATTTATTACAGGGGCAAATTTCATTGTAGATGGAGGTATGACAAGAAAGATGATTTATCTCTAATATGTAATAACTACTTTACCTGCCTTTCTTTCTCTTACAAGATCAAGACCGTAATTTATTTCATCTAAGGAGATCTTATGGGTAATTAGAGTAGCAAATAAGTCTTGATGCTTCTCAACAAAAGAGACTGCTTTTTTAAAAATGTTCTGCATCACTAACCCATACTCCTTTTATAGTAATATTTTTTGAAGAAACCTCATAAAAATCTATAGGGACCTTTTCTTGAGGGGATGCTACTCCAGCTATAATATATGTTCCACCTTTTCTCAAAAATCTTAAACCTTCGGATACAGCCTTATTAGTTCCGGTAGCCTCTATAACTACATCTGCACCTCTACCATAAGTTATATCAAGAATTTTATTTAATCTCTCTTCTGCCGATGTACTTCTATCAAGAATCATATCTATTCCTATCTTTTCCGCAATCTCCTTTCTAAAACTACTCCCTGTAATAAGGATGGTGTTTTTTGCCCCTTGAAATTTAGCAAGAGATAAAGCAAATATACCAAGAGGACCTCCCCCTTGCACCACTACTGTTTTATCAAGCAAATTATCCTCAAGAGCATCAATTGCGTGTACAGCCGTTGCTCCAGAACATCCTGCCATTACTATTACATTAGGATCCGTATTAGGAGACAATCTTAAAATCTCAGTTTTCTCTTCAAGAATTATAAACTCAGCAAAAGCCCCAGAAAGATGAGGATATTCTTTAAAAGACCTATTAATCCCATAAATTTTTCTATTTTCACATAGATAAGGCATTTTCAAAACTTTACAAAAATAGCATTCACCACATACTACTCCCCTATTCCATATAATTAGATCTCCCTTTTTAAGAATTTCCCCATTTAAATCTCTTTTATCCCCATTTATCTCTACTATCTCTCCTACTCCTTCATGGCCTAAGATTATAGGTACAGGAACCCTCGGATCCTCTCCATCAACCATATGAATATCGGATCCACATATACCCGAAGATACCATCTTAACCAAAATACCCCCTTCAAGAAGAGGGGGTATGTCTACATACCTTATTACAAGAGGTTTTTTAAATTCCTCCAGAATTGCAGCCTTTGCCTTCATATTTATAATTTAGGCCTCACAGGCTCTCTTATTTCAAACCTTAATTCTCCATCCTTTTTAGAGAAGACTATATATTTATTCCACTCAGGTTTTTTGGGAACAAACTCCATAATGGGAGGAGAAAATCTATAAAATCTCAAATGAGGGCCTCTACTTTCATCTCTTATCAAAATTGCATGAAGAATTACCTCTGCGATATCTAACATATTTACTGTCTCATAATAATAGGCGAGTCCTTTTTCATCAGGAAAAATTCCCTTCTCCCTAATATTCCTAAGCTCAGAAATTCCTTTCTTTATATCCTCTTCAATCCTTACCAAAAATCCATATTCAGAAACTATATCCTTTATCTTCTTTCTTGCAAAGGTTGCAGGAATTTCGCCCTCAATTTTTTCTTCCTCTATTTCAAAATCCACAAAATCGTTGTTTTTAGCATAATTTACAGCACTCTCACCAGCAATCCTCCCAAAAACCTGTGTATCAAGAAGAGAATTTCCTCCAGGTCTATTGGCACCATGCTGTCCTCCTGCCACCTCTCCTGCTGCAAAAAGTCCTTTAAGAGATGTTTCTGCATTCTCTCTTATCTTTACCCCTCCTTGGAAGTGCTGCAGAGCATTCTGAATAGGCAAAAGTTCTTTAGAAAGATCAATATTGTACTCCTTCAACCACTCTATAATTTGAGGATTAATCTTTTGAAGTCTCTCATAAGGAGTAGTACCTTTAAAAACTTCCTTTCCTATTTTCTCACTCCATTTAAGAATTTCTTCAGGAATATTTTCATAGTCTAAATACGACGGATTTTCCATAAAGTTCATAAATACCTTATGCCCATTTTTGATATGATAATAAACTGCTAAATCTATTACCTTTGTGGGCGACTCATAAGAAACAGGCCAATGAGCTCCCTTTTTAAATTCAAGTACACATAGGTTTTTCCTGTCTTCTTTAAGATAATCCAGTAAAAATTCTCTTCCATTTTCATCAACAATCTTAGGAAGAGCTCTAAACATACTTCCTGACTCAGCAAAGAGAATGTTGGGATGGCATATACCTATCTGCATAAACTCCATATTGACAAGTTCTGCACCTGCTCTTAATGCTGCTGCATAACCATCTCCTGTCATCTCTGAGGTAAAAACATTTTGATGATAAAGTTCTCCTGCTCCTCCCCGTTGCCAAAATAAATGCCTTTCCTTGAATTAAATATTTTTCTTGAGATAATACATTTATCGCCTTTGCTCCGATTACCCTATTATCTTTAACAATAAAATCATAAACCATTATATTCTCATAAATTTCCACCTTTGTTTCCCTTAATCTCTTCATTAATGCCTTTGAAATCTCAATAGCAGTGTTAGGCCCCACATAACAAGCTCTTGGATACTCCGAACCATCAGTTAAAAACTGATCTATTTTTCCATCTTCTCTTCTGACAAAAGGTACTCCAATAGAGATGAGATAGTTAATCTCTTCTTCGCTTCTCCTTGCTAAAATCTCTGCCAGATTATAATCCGAAACCTCTCCCCCTATTTTGTATATATCAAGGGCATGGTACAAATAGTTATTTTCATAAGGTAATGTATAAGACAGAGTAGCATGAAAAGCCATCCTATCAGAAAAAGCATTAGCAGTAACACCACCAACCCCAATAGGTTTCTTAGAAATAAGTAAAATCTTTAAAGACGGATCCTTTTCGTAGGCAGAAATAGCAGATTTTAAACCTGCCCCTCCAGCTCCAATTACTATTACATCGCCTTTAATTTTTTGTCATTTTCTCTTCCTCCCACAAAAACCATGCTTATAGCTCTTACAGGACAGAGTTTTACACAAAGCCCACAACCATCGCATAAATCAGTAATGATATATTTGCCTTCTTTTTCTACTGGTGCGTCATAAATACAAACTTTTTTACTATATACCACAAGAAGTACACAAGTCAGGATTTATATATGCCTCATATAAATGTCTTCTATCAATCTCATTATTACCAAGAATAACCCTTCCAGAAACTTTTCCTCTAAATTCACTTAAAGTGTTATAACCCTTCTTTTCCATAAATCTCTTTAATCCATCAATAATTCGTGGGATAATTTCATATCCCATAAGATACACAATACTACATATCTGCACCACGTCAGCCCCAGTAAGTATATATTTTGCTACATCATCCCCACTTCCAACTCCTCCAGAGCCTGCTATGGAAAGCTTTAAGTGAGGACGAGAAGTAGATATCCACCTTAACACATAATTAAATGCCCAAGGTCCTCCATGCCCTGCATAACCCCCATGAAGGATAGGCTTTTCTGTCTCTAAATCTATATCAAGTCCTGTAAGTCTATTGAACATAACTACCCCGTCTATTCCAATATTCTCAAGGGCTTTTGCCACAGCAAGAGGTGAAGAAAGTTGCATTGGTAGCTTTACAATGATTGGAATTTTAACATTATCCCTTACAAGCCTTGCCACATGAAGAATAGTATCATCCACATCTTGTCCTCGAAAGGATATAGAAGCATGAGGACAGGAAACATTTAACTCCAAAGCAGGAGCACCAGCTTCCTCTGCCATCTTTGAATATTTTAACCATCCCTCATCGGTGATGCAGTTTATGCTTGGGATAACAGGAATAGATAAAACATCTAAGGCTTTATTTATCTCCTTAAAATACTCTTCAGGCCCAAAGGGACTTGCCTGTTCAAAAGAGTAAAAAGTCTGAGACCTCAGTGGTCCCATACTTCTGTTTATTATTTCAAAACGTGGAGTAGGTGAAACTCTACATACCTCTTCTTCAAATAGTGATTTTACCACTAAAGCACCCGCTCCGTTTTCCTCACATTTTTTCATATTCTTCAAATTCTCTGTAAGACCTGAAGATGCAATAATTACAGGATTTCTAAGCTTAAGTCCCACATAATTTACAGATAAGTCCATATAAAAACCTCCTTAAGCTTTGCTTCTCATAGCAGAACTTATCTTTTCACAGGTATTTAGAAGTTCTCTAAGAAGCCTCTCCCCATTCTCCCCTTCAAAATTCTTGTAATAGCCTGAAATGGAAACTGCAGCAACTACATTTCCAGAAAAATCAAATATAGGTGCCCCCATACACTTAATTCCCCTCTCATTTTCCTCATTATCAAAAGCGTATCCTTGTTTTCTCACTTTTAAAAGTTCCTCTCTCAATTTTTCAGGATCAGTTATAGTATTTTCCGTCCTTGGAATAAGAGGAACCTTCTTTAGATATTCATTTATGAAACTTTCAGGACTGTATGCAAGAAGCACTTTACCAAAACTGGTAGAGTATAAAGGCATTCTCATTCCAATTCGAGACATCATAGGAAGAGTACCAGGACCTTCAACCTTATCTATATAAACTCCCTCATAACCATCCCTAATGGTTAAATGTACCGTTTGTTTTGTATTTTCCATAAGTTCTATAAGATAGGGACGAGCAATTTCTCTCAAATCAAGACTCTGAAGAATATATGAGGAAAGTTCCAATATTCTAAATCCAGGCTTATAAAGTCCATTGGGAGTTCTTCTCACATATCCCTTTTCCAAGAGGGAAGAAAGATAACGGTGTACTGTGGAAACATGAAGCCCAATCTCTTCTGCAATCTCCTTTAAGGATACTTCTCTTCCTGAAAGAACAATATACTCTAAAATCTCAAGGGTCTGATTTGCAGAACTTATACCTATTTTTTGTTTCATCTTTCAACACTCCTATTATTTTCTGACTCTAAAAGCTCTAAAAGAGTCTTTCTATCTAAAGTAGGAAAATCACCAAAAAGGCTCATTTTAATTGAAGCAAGCAAACTCCCATATTTTGCAGATTCTTTTAAGGTCTTTCCTGTAAGATAACCATATAAGAAACCAGCTACAAAAGCATCACCTGCTCCAATTCTATCTACCACGTCAGTGTTATATGCTTGTTGAGAAAAGTACTCATCCTTAAAGAGCACTGAACACCCTTCTTCTCCTTGGGTCAAAATGTAAATCTTCTCTTTTCCGTAAGATTTTTGAAGCTTGGAGAGAATCTTTTCTTCATCATTTTCTTCCTCAAAAAGGAGATTATAGTCTTCTTTTTTAACAAACAAAATATCTACAAAAGGAAGGATGATATCAAGAAATCTCCTACACTCTTTCTCACTCCATAATTTTTTTCTATAGTTTATATCAAAGGATAAAATCTGGCTATCTTTTTTGGAAGTACATATCTTAATAACATTAGTCTTACAAATATCACTTAAACTTGGAGTAACTCCTGTAAGGTGTATAAGCCTTGCCTTTCTTATGAATTCAAGGTCTGTATCCGAAAGAACTCCTCTGGAAAAAGAGGAGTCTCTTCTATCATAAAGAACCCTTATACCTTTCGAGCGATGATGTAGTTCCACAAAATAAAGCCCCATTCTTCCTTCTTGAACAAGCCTTACTTTATCAACCCCAACTCCATACTTCTTTAGTTCACTAATTGCTTTAAAGCCAAAGAAAATTATCAGGAAAAAAGGATATAAACTCAGTCTTTAATCCTAAAAGAGAAAGCGAAGCAAGAACATTAGCCTCTGTACCTCCAACCTCTACATTCCAAGTATTGCTATTTAAAAAAGTACGATATCTTTCAGGAGTAAATCTCAACATTACCTCACCATAAGAAATTACATCAACCATAATTCCTCCCTCAATAATCTATTCTCTAAATTTCACCACATAAAGTTCACTATTAGCAGTACTAAAAGATTCTGATCTGCCTACCACCACAAACCAACCATCGTCTAATATTAGTCCCCAACCCTCATCAAGATCTGCACCACCAAAATATTTCTCCCAAAGAAGTTTTCCATTATTATCAAGCTCAACTATATAAACATCGCTATTTCCTGCACCTTGAGAATTTGAACCACCTACAATTAAAAATTTATCATCATCTTGTAAAACGAAAAATCCAGTATCGTATCCCTTACTCCTATAGGTCTTTTCCCAAATCTTACCACCATTTTTGTCAATTTTTAACACATATAAATCCACCGAATCAGAAAAAGAATTAGAGTTGCCTACCATTAAATATCCATCTTCGCAATTTGTTACATCATAAGCATAGTCATAACCTTTTCCACCATAAACCTTTTCCCACGAAAGATTGCCATTTTTATCCACTTTAACCACATATACATCTTGTCCTTCTGAAAAGGAGTTTGTAATTCCAACTGCTACATATCCATCATTATCAGCACATATCCCATAACCATACTCACTCATTTCTCTCCCATAAGCCTTTTCCCAAATAAGATTCCCATCTTCATCTATCTTTAAAAGGTAAAGATCATATTGACCATTTCCAAAAGAATTAGTTCTGCCAACCACTACATAATTTCCTTCATTATCTCTTGTTATCCTCCAACCCTCTTCAAATCCCTTTCCTCCATAAGTTTTTTGCCAAAGAATTTCTCCATCCTCTTTCACTTTAACTATATACACATCACTATTGCCAACCCCAAAAGACCTTGTAGCACCCACTATGAAATATCCTTCTTTTCCCTCAAGTATAGAGAAGGCATAATCATCCTTTTGTCCACCAATAGCCTTTTCAAAAATTTTATTTCCATTCCTGTCAATCTTTAAAAGATAAATATCTTTCCCACCGCTTCCAAAAAGATGTAGTCTCTCCAACCAATAAGTACCCATCTTTGACCTTTACAATTCCATATCCCTTTTCACTCTTTGGTCCCCCATAGACCTTATCCCACCCTCCCAGGAACTTGTCCTGGGACAGGGCGGGAATTAGGATTAACAATATACAGAGCGACAGAATTAGTATTCTTTTCATAAAATTCACCTTCTAATCCTTCTCTCCTCCAAAATATTTAGGAAGGTATCTCTTAGTACCCTCTATCATCTCTTTGAATAGTTTTCTTGCAGTATCAAAATCTAATTTGGATTCTACTATTGGATCATTGTAAAAAGCCCGAAAAGCAAGCTCTAAATCTTTATCCAAAACTGCCTCAAGAATCATCTCTTGATTCATTATGTGCCTCAAGACCCAGGAATTTACATCATTGGGAAGTTTACCTGCGTATATTGGCCTTATACTATCTCTTGTGATGTACACATTAGTTTCTACTATTACATCTTGGGGAACATTATCCATCTGTCCTACGTTAGGATAGTTTACATTAGTAATGAAATCAGAAAGACCAAGAAGTGCCTTCATTATCTGCACTCCAACTTCTCCTGATGGCTTTATTGGAAACTCCATTTCACCTTTTGCAAGTTTTTGGCTCATCTCATATAATTCCTTTGCCTGCTCTCTGCGGAATGAAACAGGAGTTAAGGAAAACTTCCACTCTCTAACCTTTTCAGGATTTTCTAAATACCAATTAGCAGGGAAAAATTCAGCAAGATGCCTATCTCCTGCTGCAGCTATAATTTTATATCTTCTATATAGATCAAATTTAACCCTATTGGCCGAGGCAAAATAATCTCTCTTCCATCTATCTTTCTCTTCTTCAAAACCTTCTTCATAATATTTCTCTGCAAATTCTCCATAAACAGGAAGAAGATCTTTATTTTTATATGAAATCTTATCTACCCATGTGAAATGATTTATGCCAAGAACTATTTTGTTTTATCTCTGATGGATCTGCGTTTATTCCTTCCTTTTCCTTTAACATAAGAGATAAAATCTTTGGAATTTTAAATACTTCATGGCAACACCCTATAGCTTTTACCTTTGGAAAGGTGACATAGAGAGTTCTGACACAAAGAGCCATAGGATTGGTATAGTTTATTACCCAAGCAGAAGGTGCATATTTTTTTATAGCCTCTGCAAATTCTATATAAATAGGTATAGTTCTAAGACTTCTTATAACACCCCCAGGACCCGGCGTATCTCCTACTGCTTGATAAATACCATATTTTTCTGGAAGATGAACATCTACCTCCATTTCATCAAGAGTTCCAGGAAGTATAGAGATAATCACAAAATCAGCACCATCTAATGCCTCTCCTATCTCTTTTACAGCTCTATATCGCCACTTACTTTTAGCATACTTTTGTTCACTGATTCTGTTTCCAATAATTTCATTAGTCTTCGCAGCCTCAAAATTAATATCATAGAGCCTTACCTCACCGCTAAAGCTTTCTTCCAAAGCGAGATCTGCCATAAATTTCCATGCCCAACCCTTTGAACCACCACCAATATATGCGATCTTTACATTATCCATTTTTATCCTCCTTTCCTAACCTCTCAATCCTGTAGTTGTAACACCCTGAACGATATATTTTTGGAATAACACAAATATCACCAAAACTGGAATAAGAGACAATGTGGACATAGCAAATACTGCACCCCAGTTAGTTACAGCAGAAGGATCTGAGAAAGCCCTAAGGGCTACTGATACAGGATACTTTTCAGGACTATTCAAATATACCAAGGGTCCCATAAAGTCATTCCATGTCCAATAAAAAGCAAAAATCGCTGCTGTAGTTATCACAGGCTTTAAATTGGGAAGAATAATATGATAGAAAATCTTAATTCTGTCAGCCCCATCAATAAAGGCAGATTCATCAAGCTCCTTTGGTATTCCTCTAATAAATTGCATTACCATAAATATGAAGAAGGGCCCTCCTAAAAAGGCAGGAACAATTAAAGGATAAAAGGTATTTATCCAACCAATTTTGGAAAAGAGTATATATCTTGGAACAATCTGGACTTGCATAGGAAGCATAAGGGTTAATATGACCGTTGTAAAGATTATTCTCCTTCCTGGGAAAGGTATTCTTGAAAGTCCATAGGCAACAATAGTTGAAGAAATCACTGTTCCGATAGTGTTCAATCCTGCAATAATAAAGGAGTTCTTAAAGAAGGTTGCAAAAGTTATACCACCAAATCCTTGCCAACCCTCTTTATAGTTATTTAAAGTAGGCTCCTTTGGAATAAGATTTAAAATATCTCCAAATATTTCCCAGGGCTGTTTAAAAGAACTGCTCAACATCCAAAGAGCAGGATAAACCATAAAGATAGCAATTAAGGTAACAACAGTATAATAAATTATGGTATTCTAAAGTTTTTCTTTTCACTATACTCCCTCCTCTGCCTCATAATAGACCCAACGATTGGAGGTCTTAAATATAATAACGGTAAATATTCCCACAAGAGCAAGCATGAACCAGGCAAGAGCAGATGCGTAACCCATTTCAAAGTCATTAAAGGCTTTTCTATACATATAAACTGCATAGAACAAGGTGGAGTCCAATGGTCCACCCTGAGTTATAATATAAGACTGTGTGAAGGCCATAAATGCATGTATCATCTGATTTATAAGGTTAAAAAGAATCACTGGAGTTACCATTGGAATGGTAATCTTAAACAATCTACCCCAGAAATTTGCACCATCAATAGTTGCTGCCTCATATAACTCAGTAGGAACTTGCTTCAAAGCAGCCAAAAATATAAGCATGGGGGATCCAAACTGCCATACTGCAAGTAATATAAGGGTCCATATAGCAGTTCGAGTATCTCCCAGCCAATTTATTCCTCTAAGTCCGAGGATGGATAATATGGCATTAACTATACCATCAGGATATCCCCATATTTGTCTCCAAACCACAGCAATTGCCACACTTCCACCTATAAGAGAAGGAATATAGTAAATAGCACGGTATAGGTTTAATATTTTACTTTCTCTTTGGCTAAAAATAAGAGCTACAATAAAGGCAAAAAGAAGTCTTAAAGGCACCTCAAATATTACATACTTAAACGTTGCTTTAGTCGCATTCCAGAACCTTGGATCTTGAGTAAACATTCTTACCCAGTTTTGCAAACCTATCCACCTTGGAGCAGATAGAATGTCATATCTTGTAAAAGAAAGATACAAAGAAGTCACCAAAGGAAATACAATAAAGAACAAAAAGCCTAATATCCAAGGACTGGTAAAAAGATATCCCATCCAAATATCATGTTTCTTCTTCTTAGTAAGTTTCTTCATTCAAACTTAACCTCCCTAAGAATAAAACTTCGAGGGGAGGGATAATCCCCTCCCCCTCTACTTTACTTCCTCAATATCTGAGTTACCTGCTCTCTAAACTTCTTTGCAGCCTCTTCTGGAGTAATCTTCTTATACATTATCTGATCGTAAAGTGGAGTATAGACATTATTATAAATTTCTTGCCATCTCTCTGGATCTGGTGGAGGAGTTGGAGCCCCATATTTCTCAACAGTAGCTATAAAATTGAACATTTCTTTCTCAACTGGAGTTAAGAGTGGCTTTAAAGCAAGCTGTACTCTCTTGGATACTGGTACTCCTCTTTCTGCCATTAATATCTTAGCAGCTTCAATATCGTTGATGAAGAAGTTTATAAACATGGCTGCTTCCTTAGGATATTTTGTCTTAGCATTAATTGCAAAGAACATTGATGGTTTCAAGAAGTTTCCAACCTTTCCATTCAGAGTTGGAAGCATATATAGCTTTAATGGTTTACCCTTCAGAGCAGTACTCATTGCTGTGAGCTGATTGCTCCAGGTGAATTGCATTGCAGCCTTTCCAAGGCAGAGAAATCTTTGCTCAGGGCTTACACTACCTCTTGCTACTTCCACATCTCTGGAAGGAATTACACCTTCATCTTGAAGTTCAAGAAGCATTTTATAAAAACTTGCATATACATTATCATCTTCATAGCCTAAAGATTTGCCATCCTCACTAAAGAGATATCCACCATTTTCAATAGTCCATACTCTAAATACATTGTGGTCACCAAGGTTTTCTGCTGCTCCATATATTCCAAGCTTTCTATGGATTATTCTTGCAATTCTCTTGAAATCATCCCATGTCCATAAAGTTGGTGGAAGGGGAACTCCAGCTTTTCTAAATAACTCTGGATCAATTGCAAAAGCTTGAGAGTTATTACCCAAGTTTATTGCGTAAAGTTTTCCACCCAATCTTCCAGAATCAACTATGCTTTTTGACACATCCTTAAGATTGATAACACCTTGAGCTACTAAATCATCAAGGGGTAGAAGGAGCCCTTTCTCTACCCATCCCCTAATATAGGCATGATCCTGTTGCATAATATCTGGAAGGTTTCCACCTGCAGCCATGGTGGTAAGCTTGGTATAATACTCAGACCATCCTGTATACTCTGATACGATCTTAATATTAGGATATTTCTTTTGGAAAAGATCAATTACCTTTAAAGTTCTATTATGTCTATCTTGAGAACCCCACCAAATAATTCTTAAGGTGATCTGCTGCTGAGCAGGAGAAATCGCAAGGATAAAACTAACTAAAATCAACATTAAAACTACTAATTTAAAGTATTTTTTCATATCTTTTTAGCCTCCCCCAAACGAATTTTTAAAATAAGAGAAACAAAAGCAAGAAGGTAAAAATTTTTGTTTTTCTCTACTTAATGTCACCTCCTTTGCATATAATAAAATACTTTTGTATATTATACACAAAATTTAAAATTTTCTTCAACAAAAAAAATAAGAACCTCTAATGGAAAAAGATAAGGGGAAAAATTTCTTCTCAAAGGGGAATAAATAAAAAAATTGTGGACAAAAAAAATAAAGGGGAGAGAACAATGCTCTCCCCCTAAGATTTATAAAGTTACTTAATCTCTACCTCTTTTCCTGCTCCAGCATCTTTTTCAAGAAGGTAAGAAAGTACATCAGCCTCATTCAATTCATAATTATATGGTACCTTTAGCTCTTTTAACTCTTGAGTTATATTATTATCTCCACAATCCCAGTATAAATTTCCTGATTCTTTAACATACCCATCTTGAGGACTTTCGAACTGAGTTGTAATAGGAAGAGCTACAGTATCAAAATAGTTATTCTCCACAAGAACCTTTGCTCCCATTCTGGATGCTATAGCATAAAGAAGTATATTCTGGTAATAGTTATTGTATATATGTACTACTCCAAATCTTACACTGGGATTTCTGGAATTTGTATTTCTAAATATGTTATGATGATATGTAACTCTCGCCTCTGCATCTATTGTAGAACTATCACTACTTCCTACCTGAGTACATTTCCAGCTATTCTCAAAGATATTCCAAGAAACAGTTATTCCTTTAGAGCCTTTTATTATATCAAGGAGTGCATCCACCTTATCTTTATCTTTTTCTCTTTCTGGAACAACAACCATATCACTAGATAGCGTGCAGTGGTCAATCCAAACATTTTGAGAGGCTTCAACAGTAATGGCATCGTTTTTGGGATTCTCAACTTTATTTTTTATGGTTAGATTTCTTATTATCACATTATTTACTTCTTTTAGATATAATCCCCATCCAATTATGCTTGCATCAGGGGTAATTCCAATTATCGTCTTGTTTGACCCTATCTTTACTTGACCTTCTTCTTTACTGGTGTCTATTACTCCTTTCACCAGTATTATGTAAGGTTCCTGAGCTTGCGCATACTTCTTAAAATCACTTATATTATCAACAGTTACAATCTTTCCACCTGCACCACCTGTAGTTGATTCTCCAAAACCTACTGGTTTGTCATTTAGGGTAAGCACATTCTCTTTAAACTCTTCTTGAGAAAAACCCAAAGTAAGAATTAACCCTAAGAGAATCATAAAAACGATTAAGTACTTCTTCATACTCAACCTCCTCAATTATAATCTTTGCAAATATATTTTAGCACAGGAGTATTTTTTCATAATAAATAAAAAAGGAGGAGAGTTTAAATTCTCTCCTCCTTATTCTTAAAAAATATTGAAGAATAAAATATTTACCTTTATAGTTTTAGCTCAGTAGAATTCTCCCAAAGACCATGTATATTACAATAAGATGTTGCGAAGATTACACCATCTTTTTGGGTCTTGAATACAAATTCAACTACAGGTTCAGAATATACTGTACTGGTATCAGGTCCCTGTACTGTGGCCCCATGGGCTACAAATTCAAATCTTCCTACGTGGTATGGATATTTATCGCCCTCTGGTTGGAAATAGACTTCTATCCAAACAATATGATGAGCAGTGGTATTTGGATGAGGAATTTCTTTCCCTACAGAGACTCTAACTCTAACTCCCTTCTCTTTATCTTTTTCTAATATCTCAATGACAGGAACATGCTTTTCCTTTGTCCAATCGGCACTTTGGAAAAGATCTTTTACGCTTGCCATCTTTATCCCTCCCCTAATTAAAATTATTTCAATTTGATTTTATACCAAACTGAGAGGGATTGCAACTTTTGAATTTTTTAATTTTTCTTTTCTGTTACTTCTTTATATTTTTCATAATTTCTAATCCATTCCTCAGTATTCTGTGGCTGATAAACTTTCATTTCAGAGGAATCCCTTATAATCTTTCTTGCTTCTACAACATCTTTAATAGCTCCTTTTGTTATAGCTTGAACCACAATATTTCCAAGAGCAGTAGCCTCTATAGGCCCTGTAATAACTGGTATTCCAAGAATATTAGCAGTAAATTGTGAAAGCAGTTGATTTTGAGAACCGCCACCTACAATATGCAATACACTAATCTTTTTATTCAATATTCTCTCCAAATCCGTAAATACATCTTTATATCTGAAAGCAAGTGACTCTAATATGCATCTTGCAATTTCGCCCTTTTTCTCTGGAATCTCCTGTCCAGTTTTCTTACAGTAATACTGTATTGCCTTAATCATACTGGGAGGATTTAAGAAAGAAACATCATCAGGATTTATAAAATATTGAAAAGACTTTTCTTGTTCTGCAAGTCTTGTAATCTCGTTATAAGATAAATCTTCGCCCTCTTTTGCCCATTCTCTCTTTACTCTCTGTAATAACCAAAGCCCCATAATATTTTTCAAAAATCTAAAAGTCTTGTTATATCCTCCCTCGTTAGTGAAATTAGCTTTTAAAGATTCATTATTTATAATTGGAGATTTTAGTTCAACTCCCATCAAAGACCAAGTACCAGAACTAATATAAGCCCAGTCCTCACCTTCTCCTGGAACTCCCACCACTGCACATCCTGTATCATGTTCACAAGGAGCTATAACAGAAATATTCTTAACTCCTAACTCTTCTTCTATACTTTTATTTAGATTCCCTATTACTGTTCCTGGGGGTAAGACCTCAGGCATAAGATCCTTTGGTATACCGAATTTTTCCAATATCTCTTCTTCCCATCCATCTTTTATAGGGTTATACATTTGAGAAGTAGTAGCTATAGAAAATTCAGTTTTCATCTCTCCAGTTAGCATAAAATTGAATAGATCAGGCATAAACAATAGTTTATAAGCAGAGTTAAAAAGAGAGGATTTTTCAAGAACCATGCTGTAAAGTTGAAACAGTGTGTTAATCTGCATTATTTGTATTCCCGTCAATTCATATATCCTTTCTCTGGACATAACCTCAAAAGCTTTTTCAAGAATACCATCAGTCCTATGATCTCTATAACATACAGGTATGCCAGCAAAGTATCCCTCTTTGGTTACTAATCCAAAATCAACCCCCCATGTATCAATACCTATACTTTCTATATCTCTATACTTAGAAAATGCCTTTACTAAACCATCCTTTATGTCTTGAAATATTTGAGTTACATTCCAATATAATCTACCTAAGATATCTACAGGTCTATTTATAAATCTGTGAACTTCTTCAATAGTTAATTTTCCATCCTTTAATATCCCTACAATTACTCTACCACTTTCTGCTCCAAGATCGATAGCAAGAAATTTCCTATCTTCCATATGCCTCCCCCTTATCCTCTCTCTTTAATCACTTTTTCCATGTATCCACTTTCTCTAAACGCTTTAAGAGGATCAAGAGGAACTCCCATCTCCTCTCTAACCTTGTAGATTAAAGGCATTACATCAGTCTCAAAAGCCTTAACCAAAGTATTCTCAGCCATAACTATATCTTGTTCTTCTTGATATTTTCTAAGAACTTTTCTGTTAACAATTAAAGCTTTTGCATAGGTTCTAAATATATTTTCTACACTTTGTATCATTTCCTCTATCTTATTTTTTAAATTATGAGACTCATCTATCATATAAGCTATATTCATCTTTAAACCATCTTGCTCTGCAGAAACAAGTTCGACTAAAAATACAAAAACAAGCTCATAAGGATTAATAGAACCAGTAGTTAAATCATCATCAGCGTATTTCTTATTATTAAAATGAAAACCACCAAGTTTTCCTTCATCAAGGAGAATAGCAACTATCTGTTCAATATTAGTTCCAAGAGGATGATGTCCCAAATCCACTAGAACATAGGCTTTATCTCCAAGCTTTTTAGAAAGTATGATAGCAGTCCCCCAATCAGGAATATCAGTGTGATAAAAAGCAGGTTCAAAAAACTTATATTCTATTAGAAGCCTCATATTAGGTTCTAAATGAGAATAAACCTCTTTTAGACTTTCTTCCAATCTATGCTTCCTTAATCTAAAGTCATCTTGCCCCGGATGGTTAGTCCCATCAGCAAGCCATAAAGAAATATCCCTTGAGCCAAGTTTTTTGGCTATTTCAATGCAATCTAAAATATGTCTTATAGCTTTTTCTCTTACTCTTTTATCAGGATGCGTTAAACTTCCGAACTTATAATCATCGTCTTGAAAGAGGTTAGGATTAATAGCTCCAGGTCTTACCCCAAGAGACTCAGCATATCTTAAAAGTTCGTCCCAATCATCGTACATATCCCATGGAATATGAAGAGCTACAGTAGGACATATCCCTGTCAGTTTATGCACTATTGCAGCATCTTGGAGCTTTTCCTTTACATTTCTTGCAGCTCCTTTCTGTTTAAAAACGTAAAATCGAGTTCCCGAATCACCATACCCCCAAGAAGGAGTTTCCACTTTGAAACTTTTTAACTTTTTCTCTACATCATCCACATCTATACCTTCTTCTTCCAGCATATCTCTGAGGATTTCATATCTCTTTTCATAATCTTTCATAAAAAATTCCCCCTATTAATTTTTATTTTTTATCCATTATTTTTAATTTTTTATTTTCATTTTTTTATTACTTTAAAAGTATCACAAAAGTCTTTAAAGGTCAATAACAGAGCTTATAACTTTGAAACTGAAGTAGTAGCAATTCCAGCTTCCATATACTTTTGGAAGAACACAAAAATAAAGAATATAGGGACCAATGAAAGGACCGACATAGCAAAAACAGCACCCCAATTTGTGATTGTAGTAGGATCTGCAAAAGCCTTTAGAGCAAGGGCTACGGGATAAAGTTCAGGCTTATTTAAATATAAGAGAGGCCCCATAAAATCATCCCATGTCCAGTAAAAAGCAAATATAATACTTGTTATAATAGCAGGTTTCAATCCAGGAAGAATTATATACCAGAATATCTGATATTTACTCGCACCATCAATAGAAGCAGCCTCGTCATATTCATAGGGAATACCTCTAATAAATTGCATCATTAAGAAGATAAAAAATGGTCCTCCAAAAAAGGCTGGGATAATTAAGGGCTTAAAAGAATTTACCCAACCAAGTTTATAGAACAATATATACCTTGGCACTATGAGTACTTGTCCTGGTAGAAGAAGAGTCAGCATAATAGTAGTAAACCAGAAATTTCTTCCAGGGAAAGCTATTCTTGAAAGTCCATAAGCAATCATAGTAGAGGAAATTAAAACACCAATTGTAACTCCAGTAGAGAGAATAAATGAATTTTTAAAAAAGGTGGCAAAAGTTATACCTCCAAAACCCTTCCAACCCTCAATATAATTTTCAAAAGTTATTTTTTTAGGAATCAAAGATGTCATATTAGAAAAAATTTCCTGATGAGTTTTGAAAGAAGACCCGATAAGCCACAATAGAGGATAAACCATGACGAAAGCAAAAACAGTTATTAAAATATAATAAATTATATAGAAGCTTAAGGATTTTCTTATCATAAATTATTTAACCTCCCCTGCCTCATAGTAAACCCACTTTTTAGAACTCCTAAATAACAAGAAGGTCACTATAGCAACAATAACCAACATAAACCATGCCATAGCTGATGCATATCCCATATCATAATCTCTGAAGGCTTTTTGGTATACATAGAGAGCATAAAACAAAGTAGTATCAAGAGGTGCTCCTCCAGTTATAATATATGCTTGAGTAAACACCATGAATCCTCCAATAGTTTGCATGACAAGATTAAAAAAGATTACAGGACTTAAGAGGGGTATGGTAATTTTAAAAAGTTGTCTCCAAAAGCTTGCTCCATCAATAGAAGCTGCCTCATAAAGTTCTACAGGTATCTGTTTCAATCCTGCTAAAAATATAAGCATGGGAGATCCAAACTGCCACATTGCAAGCAAAATCAAAGTCCATATAGCAAAGCGAGGATCACCAAGCCACATAATCTTTTCTGAAAAACCAAAAAAGTTTTGCAAAATATAATTTACAAGTCCATCCATTCCAAAGATTTGTTTCCACATTACAGCAACAGCAACACTTCCCCCAACAAGAGATGGAACATAGTATATTGCACGATATAACCTTATAATCTTATGTTCAACTAAATTTAAAACCAATGCTACTATAAATGCAAACAATAATCTAAAAGGTACAGCAAAAACCACATATTTGAAAGTTGCTCTCAAAGCATTATAAAAACGTCTATCTTCAAAAAACATTCTCTGCCAATTTTCCAATCCTATGAATTTAGGAGTACCTAATACATCATATTTAGTAAAGGACAAAAGGAAAGAAGCTACAAGCGGAAAAAGAATAAAAACTAAAAATCCAATAATCCACGGAGAAATGAAAAAATATCCTGCAATAATGTTAGACATCTTTTTCTTTAGTATAATCTCATATTCCTAATACTCCCCCTATTGATTTAGGATAAAAAATAGGGGGGAAGAATCATATCTTCCCCCCTTAATGAAATTAGAATTATCTATTTAATATTCTTTCTGCCTCTTTCTTTAGATTATTGTAGGCATCCTCTATACTGATCTTTTTATATCTAATCTGTTCCCAGATAGGTGCTATGACGTTATTAGATACCTCAGCATGTTTTGGAATATCAGGAGGTGGTGTAGGAGAACCTTCTTTCTCGGCAAGTTTTACAAAAGACAAAAGCCTCTTTCTGAGGCGCTTCAAGATATGGTTTTAAGAAGGTTTGGACTCTGCTTGATATAGGTACTCCTCTTTCTGCTTTCATTATTTTATGAGCTTCTAAACTATTAGTAAAAAAGTCTATAAACATAGCTGATTCTTTAGGATATTTTGTCCTTGCGTTAATAGAGAAAAACATTGAGGCTTTAAGGTATGTACCAGATTTTGACTTTTTATCAAGTCTTGGGAAAAGAACCATTTTTAAAGGTCTACCTGCTGCTCTTGATATAGCAATAAGTTGATTACTCCAAGCAAGAGACATAGCAGATTTCTTGGTTACAATAAACTGGTCTTCTACTCCAAGACCACTTCTTGAAACATCTACAGCAATATTAGGAGCTGCACCTGCATCTTCTATATCCAACATCATCTTCCACCATTTTACAAATGTATCCTTGCTAAATCCTATTGATTTTCCATCAGAAGCATATAACCACTCTCCATTTTCAATTAACCATATTTTGAAACATTCTATCTGACCTGTAAAACCTTCTACACCATAAATTCCTAATTTATTTTTTATTCGAATTACTGTATCCTTAAATTCATCCCAAGTCCAATCGTTCTTTGGGGTAGGAACTCCTGCTTGTTTAAAAATCTCAGGATCATATACTAATCCTAATGCATTTACTCCTAAATTAATACCATAAAGTTTACCATTCACTATCCCAGGTTTTATGTAATTAGGAGCTACATCTTTGAGGTTAATAACATTATTTTTTACAAAATCGTCCAAAGGTAAAAGAAGTCCCCTATTTACCCATTCAGTTATATATTGATAATCATGCTGTATAACATCGGGTAAATTCTGAGCAGCAGCTTGAGTATTAAGTTTAGTCCAATAATCACTCCAAGAAGTATACTCAGGAGTTATCTTTATGTAAGGATACCTTTTCTCAAAAAGCTTTATCACTTCTAAGGTTTGGTTATGTCTTGTTTGACTCCCCCCACCAAGCAACTCTCAAATTTATAGGTTGTTGTGAATAACTTACAGTAAAAACAATAAGAAGGAGAAGAAATAGAACAATAAACTTTTTAAACCTCATTTTTAAAATCCCCCTTTAAAGTTATTTTTAGATTACCTTAGAAAAAACTTTTATCTTTTAATCACCCCCCTTTGTATATTATGCAATAGCTTTGCACTTTTTTGCATTATATTTTATTTTAATTTTTCATTAATGTCAAGTTTTAATCAGAGAACCATTTTAGAAGATAAATAGATTTGTTATAATAAAGACATGATAAGTCTTGAGAATAAAATAATTCTAATAACTGGTGCAAGCAGAGGGATAGGCGAAGAGATAGCAAGAAGACTCTCAAAAGAAAGAGCTAATCTTGCTCTTATAGCAAGGGACGCAAAGAGACTAAAGGAACTCAAAGAAGAATTAGAGAAGGAAAATATAAACGTCTTCACACTACCCATAGATCTAACGGAGAAAAATGCCCCAAGGATTGTAATAGAAGAAGTAATAAAATATTTCGGAAAATTAGATATATTAATTAACAATGCAGGAACAGCCCTATCTAAACCTCTTATTGAAACCTCAGAAGAAGAATGGGATGAGATAATGACTATTAATGCAAAGGTCCCTTACTTTTTATGTAAGTATGCTATCCCTTATCTAGAAAAACTCAGAAATTCCAACAATTATAAATATATCTTCGGTGGTAGGATATAAGGGTTATGTAAATCAAAGTGCTTATACAGCCTCAAAGCATGCATTACATGGGTTTACAAAAGTTCTTGCTCAAGAAGTATATGAATATGGGATAAGAGTACACTTAATCTCGCCAGGTGGTGTAGCAACAGATCTTGTAAATAAAGTAAGACCTGACCTTCAAAAAGCATCACTAATTCAGCCTTTTGAGATCGCAGAAATAATTGTCTTCTTATTAAAATTTAGAAACAATGCTGTTATAGACGAGATCCAAATAAGAAGAAAAGATAATATTCCTTGGAGATAATTAACCCTTTTCTTTTAATAGTTTTCTTCTATATTTTTCCACCTCTAAGTTATCAATTTCTTCAATCTGCTCTTTTGTAAAGAAGCGCATATTACCAAATAATTTTGCTATGAATATGGTCTTTATAGAATTTTCAATTAGAAGAGTCCTGTAAAGCGCCTCTTTAAGATTACTTCCTACAGTTACTAATCCATGATTTTTAACAAGAACACCATTATGATTTTTTATAACCTCTCCAACTACCCTTGCAAATTCTTTACCACCAGGCACCACATATTCCACCACAGGAATCTCTCCTCCAAGAAGAGCTACCATGTCAGGTGTAAATAATTTTAAAGGTTCATCTTGAAAAGCATAAGCAATTGAATATATAGGATGAGTATGCACCACTGCCCTAACATCTTCTCTTACTTTATAACACTCAAGATGCATCCATATTTCGGAAGATGGCCTTTTATCACCTTCAATTACTCTACCTGAATTCAAATCAACACCAATATAATCATCTTCAGTAGCATCCTCAAAAGAAACACCACTTGCCTTTATATATACTTTATCTTCGATTTTTGCACTAATATTTCCTCCAGGTCCCACAATTAAATTTTCTTGCGCTATTCTTTTTCCTATCTCTACAAGCTCCCTTTTTATTTTTTCTACCTCAGAATTCATAATAAATGCCTCCTTGCGGAATATATTTTCTTAAATATTCAGCAGTCTCTTTAAGCTCCTTTAAAAGTTTTTCCTCAGTTTTTGTAGATGAAGGAATAACTTCAACAATTAGAATAATTTCTTCTACAGGCCTCAAATATTGAGAAACAGGATTTTCCTTATAATGCTTAAAAGAGTATTCAATTGCAGAGAGAACTTTATCGATCTTTACATGACCTATAGCATTATATTCTTCTGTAAAGGGCCAATGCGCACTAGCATCTCTTGTAGTCTGTTGTAAATGAATTATAGGAGAGAATACTGCAAACCTTTTTAGCCATTCCTCGTAGGACAAATCTTCTCCAGAAAGACCATAATGCATTCCAGCTTGATGTCCTACATCAATGGTTATATATACAGGAACACCATCATTTTCCTTATTTACCTCAATAAGAAATTCCTCAGCCTCCTTAAGAGTCCAGGGCTTTTCACTGGGTATATACATCTGTTCATTAGATATACCTAAAAGTACCTTTTTCTTTTGCTATCTTCGCAAGTTCCTTAAAAGTCTTATAAACATATTCGATCCTTTCTTTCGTCTTTTCTAGATCTTGCAAAACTTCCACCGACAAAGCATCCCAGTGCCCTCCGAGATATTTTGCCCCCATTTCTTTAACAATATCCATAGCAGATATTATCCATTCCTTCATCCTCTGTCTTACTCTTTCATCACTGTGAGATAGACCATGAAACCTATGAGTTGCCATTCCAGTATAATAATCCCATATCTCAACCTTATATTTCTCCGCATACTCTCTTACCTCTTTAGCAGTTTCTATTTGATAAGATTTATCACCACTAAAGAATGGATCTAAAACATCACTGCAAAAGGAATGATAATCATATCCCAACTCTTTAGTGAGTTTTATAAAATTTTCAGGATTCTCCCATCTTCTTGTCAAAAAAGCCCCATTAATACCAATATCTATATGTACCTTCATCTCTTCACCTCATTTCTACGCCACCGCTTACATTTACTGCATCGCCAGTAATGTAAGAGGCCTCGTCACTAGCAAGAAATACTACCACATTTGCTACATCATCATAAGTACACGCCCTACCAAGAGGCACCTGCTTTAAATATCTTTCTCTTACTTCTTCTTTACTTATTCCTAATCTCTTAGCATACTGATCATAAAGGCTTTCCTTCCATAGTGGAGAATCTAAAAGATCCCCTGGACATACCGCTACCACTCTTACGTTATAAGGTGCAAGATCTAATGCAATACTTTGAGTAAATCCTATTCCTCCAAATTTTGATGCGGAATAAGCAGAATTTCTAAAACTTCCTTTTTTTCCAGATTTTGAATTGATCTGAATTATTACTCCAGACTTCTGCTTTACCATAACTTTTGCTGCCTCTCTTGCACAAAGGAAATATCCTGTCAAATTAACATCTATTACCTTCTTCCAATCCTCAAGAGGAAACTCCGTAATATCATGAGCAATCAAAATACCAGCATTGGCTACCATTATATCAAGCTTTCCAAAGGCCTCAACAGTTTTTTCTACCATATTTTTTACATCTTCTTCGCTGGTAACATCACACTTCACCGCAAGAGCCTTTCTGCCATATTCTTCTTCAATCCTTTTTGCTACCTCTTGAAGTTTTTCTATTTTTATATCAGCCACAGTTACATTACATCCCTCTTTAGCAAGTCTATAAGAAAGAGCCTCTCCAAGCCCCTGAGCTGCACCTGTAACAATCGCAACCCTATCTTTTAATCTTTGACATTCACACATCTATTTTCTCCCCCCTTGTCAATAAATATTCTTCAGCTTCTTTACACCACCAGCCGTTATTACTTCTCACTATTTGAGCTAAATCTCTATATATATCTCTCAACTCTTTAGGTCCCTCTACACTTAATCTCTCAAAATCCTCTATTTCTGATAATGGAAATCTTATATGAGTATAGATCAACTTTTTACCACCCGGAATGTTAGGAAAGTTCAAAAGCACATCCTTTGCCACATTCAAACCACCTACATGAGTAATCATAGGAGAAGGATCTATTATTTTTCTTTGCACAAGATCTAATGCTATTTTCATATCATCAGCATTACCACCAGATGTAGCCACAAAATGATGTTTATCATAATGGACTTTATAAAAGTTAACACAAGCAGTAAAGTTATGATCGGTAGGCCCCGCAAAGAAATTTAAACAACCATCTCTAGCAAGAAGAGAATCCGCTTCTTCTACTAATTTAGGACTTGGATATAAAACAAAAATGTCATCATATCTTATATCTTTATAAGATTGATCTTTCGTTGGATTTACAAATCTAATATCTATTCCTCTTTTATTCACTTCTTCCTTAGGAAAAGCTCTCATAGCTCTTTGTAATTTCATATCATCAATATCAGTAATAACCAGTAAGCTTGGATTTTGAGGACCATAGATAAGATAAGCAAGGAAAGCAAGTCCCATAGGTCCTGCACCACCAAGAATTGCAGTCTTACCACCACGTTTTATCCCCATTATATGCTCATAAGAATTTTCCTTAGTATGATATTGAGCATTTACAGCACCTACGACACAAGACAAAGGCTCTACTAAAGATGCTTTATAAAAGGCATCTCCTTCATAAATTAAAAGGCAATCTTGTTCCATAACCTCGTTAGGAATAATAACCTTTGTGGCAAGACCTCCCAAATATTTATATGAATAGCCTGGAGCGCTTAACACTCCTACAGGACCCTTTTCATACAGTAAGGCAGGTTGAATTGTAAACTTTTGACCCTCCTCATATTTACCCTTCCATTTAGATCCTACCTTCAAAATTACCCCTGCCATTTCATGTCCTACAATAACAGGATTCTTGTCCACATCTTTTGGAACTCTTGGATGATCTGGCCCTTGTAAAATTTCTTTATAGGTTGAAGGACAACTAGTATCTGAAATTATCTCTGCAAGTATTTCATCTTCCTTAATCTGAGGAAGTTCAAATTTCTCAAGTCTCAAATCCATCTTTCCATACATTCTCAAAGCTATTGTCTCCATCTTTATTCCTCCCTGCTTACTAATAAATCAGGACTTTCTAAAAATTCCTTTATTTTCATAAGAAACTTAGATCCATATGCTCCATCTATTACCCTATGATCTGCTGAGAGAGTTATATCCATCATCTTTCTGATTCTTACTTCCCCATTAACTACCACCACTCTATCCTGAATAGCCCCACATGTAACAATAGCTACTTCTGGAGGATTAATTATAGCAAGTATTGATCTCACTCCAAATACGCCTACATTATTCACGGTAATACTTCTATCAGAGATATCTTCTACTCTTAATTTTCTATTTCTTGCTTTTTCTACAAGAGAAATCCTTTCTTCAAATATTTGAGTTATAGCCTTTTTATCAGCATCTCTTATAACAGGTACTACTACACCCTCTTCTCCTAAGGCTACGGCAAAACCAATATTTATGTGTTCTAAAAGCTCTATTTCTGTTTCTCTAAAACGAGCATTTATCAATGGAAATTCTTTCATAGAAAGGGCTGTAGCTTTAATTATGAAATCATCATAAGAAATCTTTATATTTTTCTCATTGACAAAATTAGCTCTTGCTTCAACTAAATTTGTAGCATCAACTTCAGCTACAGCAATAAAAATAGAGGAATTGATTGCTTGCTTTTTGATAATCTTTCGGCAATAGTTCTTCTTACAGTATTTAAAGGAATTCTCTTGCTTACATTGTTCTCGTTCAAAGTTTAAACCTCCTTACTCAGGTATATTCTCATCTAAGGTATCAGTAATATAGGCTAAAATGGTACCTACAGGTACTGTTTCACCCTCTTTTACCAATATCTTTCTTAAATAACCGTCATATTCACTTTCTATCTCCATTATTGCTTTTTCTACTTCAATCTCTAATAAAGGCTCACCTTTTTCTACCTTATCTCCCTCTTTTTTAAGCCAAGAAGCAACAGTACCATTTTCCATCACATCACTAACTTTAGGCATAATGACATTTTTCACCATAAATTATTACCTCCTTCTTAAAATAACTTCTTAATTTCTTCTATAATCCTTTTATCATTAGGTAAATACGCTTTTTCAAGAACAGGAGAAGCTGGTGGAGGGCAGAAAGGAGCACCTATTCTTATCGGTGGCCTAACAAGAAAAGACGAAGCTTTTTGATAAAGCTGAGTTATTATCTCAGAAGATAAGGACATGAATTCTACAGCTTGAGTAACAACAGCAAACCTTCCTGTCCTTTTTACAGAATCAATGATGGTATCTATATCTAAAGGATATAAACTTCTAAGATCTACCACCTCTAATTCAATCCCTTCTTTTTCTAATTCCTCTGCCGCCTTAAGCACAGCATAAATCATAGCAGACCATGAAACTACAGTCACACTTTTATCATAATTTTTAGCTTTTCTCTTAATATCTGCTTTTCCAATAGGGACTATGTAATCTTCTTTAGGAACCTTTCTCTTTGATAAAGATAGTAATAAAGGATCTTGAAGTAGATTTTGATGCTCTATATAAATTACAGGATTTTTATCTCTTATGGAAGCTATCAATAAGCCTTTTGCATCATAAGCATCTGAAGGAGCAACAACTTTCAATCCTGGGAAATGAGTCAGAATTGATTCGATACTCTGAGAATGCTGACCTGCATACCCTTTACCACCACCAATGGTGGTTATTATAGTGAGAGGTATTTCTGCTTGTCCTCCCGACATATAACGCATCTTAGCAGCCTGATTTGCTATTTGATCCATAGCAATTAAAATAAAATCGATATACATTATTTCTACTATAGGCCTCAAACCTCTCATTGCTGCTCCAACCCCTGCCCCTACTATTGCCGCCTCAGAAATGGCAGTATTGAATATCCTATCCCTTCCAAATATTTCTAAAAGTCCCTTCGTCTCTCCAAAAGATCCACCATAATCAGCTATATCCTCCCCCCACATTAATACTCTTCCATCTCTTTTCATCTCTTGATACAATGCTTCAATAATTGCTTCTTTGTAGTTTATTTCTACATCTGGATCTCTATCTTTGAATTTTGGTTCCTTAAGCACAGTAACGTTTCTAAACTTTTCAGGTACAAAACTATCTATGGAATCCTCTTTAAAAACATATTTGGTCATATCCTTAGGATCCGGATTAGGAGATTCTATTACCTTTGCAGCAATATTTTCATTTCTCTGTCTATATTCTTTTTTCAGATTCTCAATTTCTTCAGGAGTAAGCACTTCTGCATCTATCAACTCTTTGGCATAAAGCTCTAAGGGATCATATTTCTTCCATGCTTGTAGTTCATCATAAGTCCTATAAGTACCATCTTCTGGTTTTTCTAAGGTATCACTTAATGAATGTCCCATAAATCTATATCCCCAAAATTCAAGAAGAATTGGTCCCTCTCCTTTTCTTGCCTTTTCTACGGCTCTTTTAACTGCATCTCTTACTGCAAGTACATTCATAGCATTTACTATTTCTGCATTCATACCATTCTTGCTATATGCAAAAACCCCTCTCTGCAATATAATCTATCCCTGTTACCTCGCCCCTTTGTTGCCCTGATTCTCCATATTGATTATTCATAACCATAAATATTACAGGAACTCCAAATCTTTTGCTCATAAGCCCATTGGTAAATTGCGACATACACGCCATATTTATTGCCTCATGAGCTATTCCTGTATTCATTGCACCATCCCCTATGAAACACAATGTTACTCTACCATCTTCCATGTATCTTGAAGCCATAGCAGATCCTACTGCTATTCCCATACTGCCACCAACAATGGCATTTGCGCCCAAATGCCCCACACTAAAATCTGCAATGTGCATAGATCCTCCTCTTCCTTTGCAAGCCCCCCATTCTTTCCCAAAAAGTTCTCCTATTGCCTTAAACAATTCAATATCAAGAGCATATTGATAAAGAGTATTTCTATCTTTATTCTTCCACTCATAGCCCAAAAAACTTGCAATCTCCCTATTATTCTCAATGAAAGCTATAAGTTCTTCTTCACTCATATCTTTTAATCCAAAATAGCTTTTAGCAATAGCATCACCATGCCCTCTATGAGTACTGGTGATATAATCATCCTTTTTAATAACCGAAATGCCTCCTGTAGGAACTGCTTCTTGTCCAATGGAAAGATGAGTAGCACCTATGTATAAATACCTAATATTTCCATATTTACCTTTATTAACTCTTAACTCATAGATCATTTCCTCAAAATTTCTAATCATAAGCATGCATTTAAAGAGATCTATACTCTCTTCTTTAGTTATATTTCCTTCTTTTAATTCTTCTTTTAAAGATTTTCTGTATTGAAATTTAGGTATTTTTCCTACCTACCTCAATATATCCTGGTTCAAATTCCGGAAGTATAGGTATTTCCTTTGGCAATTTAAACACCTCCTATTTTTTAACTAGCTTTTATTTTGTCTCAATATTAAATAATGTTAATCAACATCCCAAGCTATAGCAGTCATATATGAAAGATTAGGTTGCCGAGTATCCAGCCTGGAATGTTGAACTACAATCTTTACATCACTCTCTACTTTTATTGCAAAAGGTACATTTCTCTCAAGTTTAACCCCAAGAATTTCCTCTGACTTGTCAAGTCTTACATGCCAAGTTCTTTTTGGAGGTACAATTATCTCCTTGGACTCTATGGGATCCTTATCTTCAAAATAAAAAGTAAATTTGACCTTAGCAGGCTTATCATTGACATTTAAAATACAAGTAGATTCGTGACTTGGCAAATTAGGATCACCAATTTCAGGTAAATAAGCATCCGGGATAAGCCAAATCCTTGCTCCTATCTCTCTATCCATCTTCTCTACACCACCTTTCTATTTATTTACCTACTCTTACTCTCCTTTGTTCTAACAAATTAGATATGAGAACAGTCCCTACAAGAAGTGAACCCATAATTATGGTTATCACCTGGCTTGGTATGTTTAACAAATTCAAACTATAGGTTAAAAAACCAATCAAAAACAAAGATAAGACAACCCCAATCATGTTCCCAGATCCCCCAAGAATACTAACTCCTCCAAGAACTACCGTTGCAATAACCTCAAGCTCCAAGCCACTACCAATATCTGGTCTTATACTACTCAATCTAGAAGTAAGCAGAATAGCTCCTAAACCAGACATAAAGCCAGTGATGGTAAAAAGAATTATCTTTATCTTCTCTACCGGAATTGCTGAAAATTTACATGCCTGTTCATTGTTCCCAATGGAATAGACATATCTTCCAAAAGTAGTTTTATGTAAGATAAAACCAAAAATAGATTGCAAAAATAATATACAAAACCAAAGAAAAAGGAATAGGAGTTCCTGCAATATAACCCTGACCTAAATACATAAAACTCTCTGAATCAATCCCTACGGCTGTATCTTGAAGCAAAATATAAGCTATTCCCCTATATAGCGCATAGGTGCCTAAGGTCACTGCAATAGCGGGAAGCTTAAATCTTACAATCAAATATCCATTTAAATAACCCCCTAAGGTAGCAATTATAAGTCCTATAAGGGCACAGATCCAAATATTAGTTCCCATTCTATGAAGAACTCCCATAAAAGCAGAAGTCATTCCCATATTAGATGCTACCGAGATATCTATATTGCCACTTATAATAATGTAAGTCATTGCAAGAGAAATAAGACCTTTTTCCATAAAGTTCGTAGTAGTATCTAATAGATTAACAATATCTAAAAAGTAAGGTGAGAGAAAACTACTTACTAAAAAGACCAGTATAATTAATATGAGAAGTATTATTTCCCATGTTATTTTTAGTTTTATCTTCATGCTCTCCTCCTATATCCCTTCTGGTATCTCTCTGCAATTAAAGAATCTACAATTACGGCAATTAAGAACATTAAACCTTGAAGAGCAAGCTTATAAAAAGGTGATATCTTCATAACGTTCAACCCATTAACAATCATTGTCAAGAGCAAAGCTCCTAAAACTACCCCCACCTATCTTACCAGCTCCACCTGTAGTTTTTACTCCTCCGATAACCACAGCAGAAATAGCAGAAAGTTCAAACCCCATTGCAGCACTGCTTTCTGCAGAGGCAAAACGGGATGTATATAAAACTCCACCAAGTCCAGCAAGAATGCCTGAGATAAGATAAACCAAAAATAAGACTTTCACCCTATTAATACCAATATATACTGCTGACTGAGGATTATTTCCAACAGCATATATACTCCTTCCAATGGCCTTGTAGTTCAAAAGATAATAAAAAAGACAAAAAAAACAATGATTGCATAAATTACCAATATAGGGATACCTAATATCTCAACTCGGGTAAGAAGTTTATAGCCTTCGGGCATCTCATGAGCATTAACCCATCTTCCCTTACTAATTATATACACAATCCCCCTAAATATATACATGGTCGAAAGAGTAGCAATTATAGGAATAACTTTTCCCTTTGCCACAAAAAGGCCATTTATAGTTCCACATATTCCTCCAATTAAAATTCCAATCAAAGGAGCTAATATTACAGGGAAATTGGGTAAGTCTCTATAAAGCATTGATACCACCATTCCAGTTAAAGCAAGATTGGAACCTACGGAAAGATCTATTCCACCAGTAAGTATAACCATCATTTCCCCTATAGCCACGATAGTTAATATAGATGCATCAAGAAAAATATAACGAAGATTTTCCCAGCTTATAAAATAAGGATTTCTCAATGCTATAATTAGTCCAAAAAGAAAAAGAGGAAAGATTATTCCAATCTCTCTTAACCTTGAAATATCATAAGTTTTCTCCTTTAGCTCATTTACAGAACCCACTCTTCCCATCTTCTCCTCCTTAAATTACAAACTTTTCGAATATATCTTTCTTCCTAAAGCCATAGCCAAAATCTTCTCCTGAGTTGCTTCCTTTCTTGAGATAGTACCAACTATTCTTCCCTCGTGCATTACAAGTATCCTATCACTCATCCCAATAATCTCTGGCATCTCAGATGAGATGAGAATTATACCATAGCCTTCCTGGGCAAGCTTGTTTATCAGATGATATATAGCCACCTTTGCTCCTACATCTATTCCTCTCGTAGGCTCATCAAGAAACAGAACTTTTGGCTTAGTAGCAAGCCATTTTGCAAGTACAACCTTCTGCTGATTTCCTCCCGAAAGACTCATTACCTTCTGCCTTATTCCAGATGCCCTAATATCAAGAATTTCAAAATATCTTTTTGTAAGTATTTCCTCCTCTCTTCTATCTATTATTCCCCTACTCGCCAAACTTTCTAAAACAGGAAGTGTAATATTACAAACTATATCCATAGGTAAAAGTAAACCATGCTGATGTCTATCTTCAGGGACATATACAATTCCAAGACTTATAGCATCTTTTGGGCTCTTTATATCTACTTCTCTCCCCCTTACATATATCTTTCCCCCATCTTTCTTTCTTATACCAAATATAGTTTGAGCAACTTCAGTCCTACCCGAGCCAACAAGACCAGCAATACCTAAAACCTCTCCTTCAAAAAGTTCAAAAGAAATATCATAAAATTCTCCACTTCTTGTCAAACCATCAACCTTTAACAAGAGCTTTCCTCTTTTTGCTTCTACCTTTGGATACATATCTTCTAACTTTCTTCCTACCATCATCTGGATAAGTTCGTCTACATTAGTCTCCGACACATTTTTTGTCCCTATATATTGCCCATCCCTTAAAACCGTTACCCTATCTGCTATTTCAAAAACTTCTTCCAATCTATGAGAGATGAAAATTATGGATGTTCCTCTTTCTTTTGAGCTCTTGATAATACTAAAAAGCCTCTGAGTCTCTTCTAAGGTTAAAGAAGATGTAGGCTCATCCATAATCAAAATCTCAGGATTTATAGATAGAACTCTCGCAATTTCTACTATTTGTCTTTCTGCAATACTCAAATTCTTAACAGGAACCTTGGGATCTATTTCAATACCTAAGGAACTTAAAAAATCCTTTGCCTCTTTGTATAAATCCTTCCAATTAATACTTTTAAAAGGAGTCTTATACTTATAATGCCCAATAAATATATTCTCTGCTACACTTAACTCAGGAAATAAAGCAAGTTCCTGAAAAACTGCTGCAATACCATGTCTTTGAGCATCTAACGGATTACTAAAATGTACTTTCTTACCCTTTAATAGAATATCTCCATGGTCAGGCTGTAGAACCCCACTTATAATTTTTATCAATGTAGACTTTCCAGCTCCGTTTTCACCAAGTAAAGCATGGATCTCGCCCTTTTTTAAGCTAAGACTTACTCCTTCTAAAACTGGTTTTGTTCCTGTAAAAGATTTGTATATATTTCTAACCTCTAAAATATACTCTTCCATAATCTGAAAACTCCTCTCAATTAAAAATAAAAGGGGGAGAATTAACATCCTCCCCCTTTAGAATTTTTCTATTAGTAGACCTTAGACCAATAATCTATATTAGAAGCATCAAATACAAATGGAGGTCCAAGAATTATCATTCTTCCCCCGTTTCCTTCATCTACAATTGTTCTTTCTCCAAGTTTTCCCAAATTAACCTTTTCTCCCACATTCCCTTTAATTTCTCTAGTTAACAAACGATAAGTAGCATAAATTGTTGCGTATCCTAAATCTATAGGATTCCACAAAGCAAATGCTTTACAAGTACCTCTCTTCACATACTCCGCCATTTCACTCGGCAAACCAAGTCCTGTAAGTTGAACTTTTCCAGATAATCCAGCATCTTCAATGGCACGAGCAGCTGCTGCAATACCAACAGTAGTAGGAGCAATTATACCCTTTAAGTTAGGATAGGATTTAAATAATCCCATTGCCTCATTATAACTCTTTTCCCTTATATCATCCCCGTAAACTATAGCTACCAATTTCATCTTACTATATTCTGGTTTCTTTAATTCTTCCTTCATCCAAGCAATCCAAGTATTTTGGTTTGCCATTGTAGATGCAGCACTCAGTATAGCAATTTCACCTTCATAGTTGATCATCTTTGCCAAAAGTTGTACTTGAATTCTTCCTATCTGTTCCATATCTGCTTGGTTTACAAATAACTTCCTTCCCTCTGGTTTTACTGCTGAGTCAAAAGTTACTACCGGAATTCCCCTAAGTTGTGCCTTTCTGCATGCAGGTACCAAAGCATCAGGATCATTTGCAGAAATACAGATTGCACTTACCTTTTGAGCAATCATTGAGTTAATTATATCAATCTGACCTTGTACACTTGATGCTGCAGGAGCTTGATGTATCACAGTAATACCTAATTCCTTTGCTGCTTCTTGTGCCCCCTTATTTACTGCCTCAAAGAATGGATTACCAGCTGTCTTTGTTACTAATCCAATCACATACTTCTTTTGAGCAAAACTCTCTGTACCTAACACAATTAGCAATACAAGAAGTACAAAAATTAAAAACTTTTTCATATAGCTCCCCCCAAATAAGATTTTGTAGTTAAAAGGTACAATTAAAGGCTTATTAATTTTACACCTCCTCCTTAGTAATTTTTTTCATTTTTGATTATTTTTTACTTTCATTTGTTTTTATTCTACATAAAAATATATGATTTGTCAAAAAAGAGACAAAAAATAAAAGGGGAGGCTTTTTAGCCTCCCTTATGATTTCTATCTTCTATTTATCAATTAGCAGTCAGATTTGTAACTATTCGTATAAGCACTGTTTTATCTTAGGATCATCTATATTAGTCTTATCATACCAATAGAAACCACTGTCGATAAATTTTGGTAATTTCTCGCCTTTGATTGCCTTTACAGCTGCTTCAACAGCCATATAACCCATTCCTACTGGGTTCTGAGTAATAGCTCCTGCCATCAAGCCAGATTTTATAGCATCAATTTGCTGTTTACCAGAATCGTATCCTATTACCACTATTTTTCCAACTTTGTTCATCTCTCTCACAGCATTAATAACTCCTATAGCTGATCCCTCATTAGCACCAAATATTCCCTTTAATCTTGGATGAGCCTGTATAATAGCCTTTGTTAAATCAGTAGACTTAAGATGATCTCCTCCACCATATTGAATATCTACAATCTTAATTAATGGGTATTTTTGTTTAATCCTATTTACAAAACCATCCCTTCTATCAATTCCAGTTCTACTTGTTTGGTCATGAACTACTAAAGCCACCTCTCCCACCCTGTTAATAAACTTTGCCATCATATCGGCAGCATATCCTGCTGCTTTAATATTGTCAGTTGCTACAGTAGTCACAGGAATATCGCTGTCTACTCCAGAGTCAAAACCAATTACTGGAATTCCCATAGAATGTGCCTTTTCAAGATATGGTATAACTGCTTTACTGTCAAGAGCTGCAATACAAAGAGCTGCAGGTTTCTTAGCGAGAGCAGCTTGTAACATCTCAATTTGCTTATCTACCATTGCTTCAGACTCAGGTCCCTCAAAAGTAATAGTAACATTCAAATCTTTTGCTGCCTTTTCAGCTCCCATTTTCACTGCTTGCCAAAATTGATGTTGGAACCCTTTTGAGATCATTGCAATATATGGTCTTTGAGCTGATGTAATTGAGAAACCAATTAGGAAAAGAGAAATTAAGGTTACAATTAGAAAACGCTTCATTTTGAAAACCTCCCCCAAATTAAGATTTTTATAATATTTGCCAGAACTGGCAAATATTACCTAATTTATTCATACTTCTCTGCTCCTTCTTATGATATCAAGATAAACAGCACCGATAACTATAATTCCACTTACCACAATCTGCCATTCCTGAGGTACAGATAAGATTCTTAAACCATTAGTAAGAGTGCTCATTATCAAGGCTCCTATAACAGTTCCAATTATTGAACCTTCTCCCCCTCTCAAAGACGTCCCTCCTATTACTACAGCAGCTATAGCATCAAGCTCATATCCTTGGCCTAAAGCAGGTTGGGCTGAATTCAATCTGGAAGCCATTATAACTCCTGCTATACCCACAAACATTCCACATAAGGCATATATTATGGTCTTCCATTTATCTACATTTAACCCTGAAAGTCTTGCAGCTTCTTCATTACTTCCAATTGCAAAGGTATATCTACCAAGAGCAGTTCTTGTAAGAATAATATGTGCAATAATTATAAATAGAATAAACCATAAGATTGCATTAGGAAACTCACCTAAACCAGGAAATATACTACCCAATATAGATCCCATAGCAATCTTATTAAAAATAGGAGCGTCATTAAAATATATAGGTTTACATCCTGAAACTACCAAAGCTAAACCTTTAGCTATCATCATCATACCTAAGGTGGCAATAAAAGGTGGTAATTTCATCTTAGAAATAACAGTACCGTTTATAAACCCCGCCAAAACCCCAGTTAGAATTCCCCCAAGAACTCCAACAAAAACAGGTAATTTCCAGAAAGTTATAAAAACACCACTCATAACAGCAGAAATCGTCATAACCGTTCCAATAGAAAGATCAATACCTCCTGTAATAATTACAAAAGTTACACCAAGAGCAAGAAGCCCATTTACACAAGTTGCAAGTAAAATCGCAATTACATTCTCATAAGTTAAAAAATTAGGCGAAGCTAATGAGAAAAAAGCAAAAAGCAAAAACAGACTTGCAAACATTAATATCTGTCTCAAGCCACTTTTAGAAAATAAAGCTGATAATTTTTCAGCCATCTAAATTAAACCTCCTTTTAATCCTCATACATGGTAGCATATTTTAAAATCTTCTCTTCCGTTGCCTCATTGGCATCTAATATTCCGGTAATTCTTCCTTCACACATCACCACAATTCTATGACTCATTCTCAAAATCTCAGGAAGCTCTGAAGAAATCATAATTATCGATTTTCCCTCAGCTATCAATTCATTCAACAACTTATATATTTCATTTTTCGCACCTACATCTATCCCTCTGGTGGGTTCATCAAATATGAGAATATCACAGTTTTTAAGCAACCATTTTGCTACTACTACCTTCTGTTGATTTCCTCCAGAAAGATTCTTAACTTTTTGCTTTACCGATGGGGTCCTTATTTTTAATCTTTTTACATACTCATTACTTACACTTTCAGCCTTTTTATCATCCACAAAACCTAAGGCTCTGAGAAAATCTCTCATCGAAGGTAAAATAATATTAGATTTGACATCAAGATCAGGCATCAATCCATATCTCTTTCTATCCTCAGAAAGATATGCAATTCTATGATTAATAGCATCCCATGGATTTTTTATACTTACTCTTTTACCTTTAACATAGATCTCACCAGAATCTATAGGATCAGCCCCAAATATAGCTCTTGCAACCTCCGTTCTTCCTGCTCCTATTAAACCTGCAAATCCTAAAATTTCTCCTTTTCTCAAACTAAAACTAATATCTTTAAAAACTTTACCTCTTTTAAGATTTCTTACTTCTAATACAACCTCAGCATTTTCATCTACTTCTCTCTCCCGTAAAGTCTCATATATCTCTCTACCCACCATCATGCTTATAATCTTCTCTATAGTTAAATTTTTCATGTAATCAGTAGCTATGTATTGTCCATCTCTCATAACAGTAACTCTATCAGCTATTTCTTTTAATTCTTCCAACCTATGAGAAATATATATTATTCCTATTCCTTGACTTTTAAGCTTTCTTATCACATTAAAAAGTTCTTCAGTTTCTGCTTCACTCAACGCAGCAGTAGGTTCATCAAAAATGATAACCTCTGAATTAAAAGATAGTGCTTTTGCAATTTCTACCATTTGCTGCTTCCCTACACTCAAATTCGAGACTTTAACATTAGGTTCTACCTTTAAATGAAGCATATCAAGAAGCTCTTTTGTTCTCTTGTTTATCTCATTATCATCTAAAAATATAGGTATATTTTTTCGTTTTGGTTCTCTTCCGATGAATATATTTTGTGCCACAGTTAAATGCGGCATTAAGTTCAACTCCTGAAATACCATACTTATTCCCATCTCTTGAGCAACACGAGGATTAGGAATATCTACCTCTTTCCCCTTGTAAATAATCCTTCCAGAATCTTTCCTGTAAGCTCCTACTAAAATTTTCATTAGGGTGGACTTTCCTGCACCATTTTCCCCAACTAATGCATGTACTTCTCCTCGATTAAGTTCAAAATAAGCATCTTTTAAAGCCTGAACTCCAGGAAAGCTTTTGTTTATATTCTCCATTAAAACTAAGGTTTCAGTACTTATAGTTTCAGTCCCCCTTCCTTTTACTTGGCTACCTTCTTATATAAAGGACCAAAATTCACACAAGCCCTAAAATCAGCACCTTCTAAATCCTCCGTACCAAACATAGACCAAGCACTAGGCCTAAATATTCTTTCTTCTTCCACATTATGCATATTTACTGGAATTCTCAAAATAGAAGCGAGAGTAATAAACAAATCTCCTACATGTCCATAGGTTATGGCACAATGATTAGCTCCCCAATTTTCCATCACAGAGTAAACACTCTTAAAGGTACCTTTACCTGTTAATTTAGGAACAAACCATGTGGTAGGCCAAGTTGGATCTGTCCTTCTATCGAGAATTTCATGGACATGAGGAGGAAGTTCTACTGTGTATCCTTCAGCAATTTGTAATACAGGCCCCAGCCCCTTAACTATATTTAATCTACTTATAGTTACAGGCATTCCACCTCTTGTGATGAATTTAGTAGAGAATCCTCCACCCCTAAAATAACCTAAATTAGCATAGCAGAACTTAGTTGCATCTAAACATTTTATAACTTCCTCATCGCTTATATCCCAGAATGGTTTTATTGCTGGTCTACCTTCAATCTCTTGCTGACCTGTTCCATCAAGTGCTGCAGGTCCAGAATTTATCAAATGAATTATTCCGTTTTGAGCTAACCCTTCTGGCTTCCAACCTGTAACCCTATAAATCGCTTCAGGACTCCAATAGGTTCTTACATCAGCAAAAATTTGGGCAGTATTTGTCAATAAATGCCCAAAAAGCATAACCACACCATTAAGACTATCATTCTCTGTAGCCAATATATATGGCTGTCTAAGTCCATTCCAATCAAAAGAAGTATTTAAAATTGCCTCTGTAAAATCACCATTAGGGAAATGATCTGTCCATTGACGTTGTCCTTGAAAGCCTGCAACTATTGCGTTGTGCCCCAAGCTTTCTTCAGGATAACCTAATTCCTCTAACTTTTTATTTCCTACCATTAAATCTCTTATAATTAAAGTCATCTTAACTACAAATTCCCAAACCTCTTGCTTCTTCTTTTCATCAACCCTCTTATCAGGAGGATTGGGATCCTCTCCCTCCTTACAATATTTCTTCACCCACTCCATTGCCCTCTTAAATTCTTCTTCATCATAAATTTTTCTCTCTATTCTCCTGATAATCTCCGTCATATCCACATATTCAACTCTCATCCCCAAATAATCTTCAAAGAAATCAGGATCTACAATAGATCCAGCAATACCCATGGAAACACTACCGATAGAAAGATAAGATTTATTCTTCATAATTGCTACTGCAAGAGCGCTTTTGACGAACTTTAAAATCTTTTCTTTTACATCTGAAGGTATACTGTAATCATCTTTATCCTGTACATCTTTTCCATAGATCTTAAATATAGGTAGACCCTTCTGATTATGCGCAGCAGAAACAGCCGCCAAGTAAACAGCCCCAGGCCTTTCTGTCCCATTAAATCCCCACACTGCTTTCGGTATATCCAGACTCATATCCATGGTTTCTGCACCATAACACCAGCAAGGCGTAACAGTAATAGAAACTCCTACTCCTTCTCTTCTAAACAACTCATCTGCCATTCTCGCTTCAGCCACCCCTCCAATGCACCTTTGAGGAATCACACATTTAACTTTCTCTCCATTGGGTAAATAAACATTATTTTCAATAAATTCAGCAACAGCCTTGGCTAAATTCATGGTTTGTTCTTCCAACGATTCTCTTACCCCTCCATATCTACCATCGATGGTTGGACGAATTCCTACCTTAGGATAATCCTCAATAAACCTTTTCTCTCCAATTCTCACAGGAAAAATCCTGTTCATTATAAATTCCTCCCCTCCATCTATGTTTTTCTTTTGGGTGGAGCAGTCGACTTTCTTATGATTAACTCAGGAGTAAGAAGTATCTCTCTTTTCTCCTTAATTTTATCTCTGTTCTCTATTCTCCTTATTAAAATTTCCGTAGCAATAACCCCCATAGTATAAGCAGGTTGTTTAACGACCGTTAAAAAAGGATAGACTTCTGATAAACTTTCAATATCATCAAAAGAGACAAGAGAGATATCTTCAGGTATCTCTAATCCTCTTTCTCTTATTGCAAGAAGTGCTCCTACAGCCATAAGGTTGTTTCCTCCAAAAATGGCAGTAGGAGGATTTTCCAAATTCAAAAGTTCCTTAGTTAATCTATAGCCATCCTCTTTAGAAAACTTAGAGTTTTCATTGATCTTAATTAATGATTCATCTATCGGTATATTTGCCTCATTTAGAGCTTTTTTATATCCTTCTACTCTGTCTCTTGCTGTTGAAATAAAATGACTTCCTACAATAATTCCAATTCTTCTATGTCCTAAATCAATTAAATGTTTAGTGAGAAGGTAAGCCCCTAAAACACTGTCTCCTCTTACAATATCTAAGTCATTTACGCCTTCTATAGTTCTATCAAATTAAAACAATAGGAATTCTTTTTTAAAAATAGAGACTTTAAAGGAGTCTTTTTTGCCAGAGGCAGAGGCATAAATAACTCCATCAACTTTACTCCTAGCTAAAACCTCAGCATACATCATTTCTTTTTCTGGATCTTCGTCAGTATTACAAAGGATAACAGTAAAATGTTTAGAAATTGCGGTATCCTCAACTCCCCTTGCAATGGTTGTAAAAAATGGGTTTGTTATATCTGATATTACAAGTCCTATAGTTAAAGTTTTATTTAAAATAAGACTCCTTGCTACTGAATTAGGAACATAACCTAACTCTTCGATCGTCCTCAAAACCTTCTCCCGAGTACTTTCCTTTACATTCTTACTACCATTAATAACTCGGGATACGGTCATCACTGAAACCCCTGCTTTTTTAGCCACATCTTTTATGGTGACCAATATAAATCCCCCTAAANCTTTNATTTTAATGTTAACGATAACATTATACTATAAAAATTAAAAATAGTAAACACCCTATATGTATAAAGATAAGCATCAGCATAAAGAATAACTGTATTACTTCTTCCTTATAATTGCAACATCTCAAAAACCGCTAAGATTTTAAAATTGGCTTCTCCTTCATCCTACTGATATGTATAATCCCATGATTAAGTTTAACCTTTATTCAAGAGAGCGCATAACGTGAGATATGAAATGGATATAAGAGTAGATAATAGTGAGGAGCTCTGTATGGAAAATAAAAAGGTGTAGAAATAAAATCAATAACAAAAGAAACTGAATATCCTCCTTTTTATCTATTATTCTTATAGAAGGACTTTCTTTAATATGGTCTTTTACAAAAAATCCATCCTTATTATTTAAGCAGTATCTGTATTCCTCCCAAGTGCTATAAAAAAGAATCCTTCCTAATCAAAAACAGATATAGGGGAGAAGCTAAAAAATAAGAAATTATGGTAGAAAAATCTAGAATTCTTCATCCTATTCCCAAAAGATAACCAAATAACTTAAATATTCCTAAATATTTTTTACATTTTTAATTTTTTTCTTCTTGAAATTTACCAATAGAGAGTTAGCTAAAAATAAACTCTTTTTACCGAGTTTTAGAATAAAAACGATTTAAAATAATTACTAAAATCAATATTATCCCCCACAACGCATTACTTAAATGAGAAGAGAACCCTAATAAATTAAATCCTGTTCCAACTATTTGAAGTATTGTTACAGCAATAAATACTCCTAAGACTCTTCCAAAACCACCCGAAGGGCTTACCCCTCCAAGAACGCAAATTAATACTGTAAGTAGAAGAAAAGAAACCCCATAATCTGCTTGGGCTGCATTAAATCGCGAAATCATAACTAAAGAAGCAACTCCAGAAAGAAAGGAGGAAATTAAGTAACTTTTAAATAGGAGTGATTTGTTATTAATCCCAGAGAATAAGGTTGCTAACGGATTTGATCCTAACATATATATATAAATTCCAAAGGAAGTTCTATACAATATAAGAGCCATAAGTAAAGAAAAAAAGATAAAAATAATAAAAGGAGTGGGTATACCTAAGATATAACCGTTACCAATGAAAAGAAAACTGTCTGGAAAGCCTGATATAACATAACCCTTAGTTATTGCAAGAGAAATTCCCTTTATAAGAATCATACTTCCAAGAGTACCAATTATTGGGGGAACTTCAATAAAAGATATAATAAAACCATTAAAAATCCCAATAAGGAGAGCAGAACAAAGTCCTAAAAAAATTGCTAAGGGAACACTATACCATGCTTTCATATTAGTCAAAATAAGAGCAGTGATTATTCCCGATAAATTTGCTGTAGAAATTATAGAAAGATCAATTCCTCCAGTTAGCATAGGAATAAGTTGAGCTAAGGTAAGTAACCCTAAAAGAGGCATTTGAAAGGCCATTGCTTCCAGACTATTAAGTTTTAAAAATTTTCCTCCAGTAAGAAGAGCCATAGAGACTAAAAGAAAAGATAGAATTATTACTAAGATAATAATTTCAAAATTCTTTGTATAAAATTGAGAAAATTTATTATTCAACATCGATTTTCACCATCCTTTTCCATCTAAGTTTAGATTGATAAGTAGCAAAGCTCGCAGCTATCGCTATAATTAATCCTACAACTACTTGATGCCAATAGGAAGGTAATTTCATAAGAATAAGGCCATTTTTAATAATTGCAAATAATAAAACTCCTAATATAGTTCCAAGAACACTTCCTGTACCTCCTGATATACTTGCTCCTCCTAATATTACTGCTGCAATAACATCTAATTCTTGTCCTACTATTGCATTTGGCTGAATTATCTGTCCTAATTGAGCATGAACAAAAGCAGCTATTCCTGATAAGAAGCCCATGTATCCATAAACAAAAAGTTGAATACGAAATATGTTAAATCCTACTCTTCTTGCAGCCTCCAAATTTCCTCCTATAGCATATATCTTCCTACCTATGGGAAGGTATTTTAAAATAAACCATGTCATTACAGCAAGAATTATCCAAAAAAGAGTAAAAACAGAAAGTCCTGTAGTACTATATGGTGTGGTAACCTGAAATACCTTTATGTAAGCAAAATCTGTAAAGGATGGTGGAAAAGAGTACATCCACCTTCCACCAGTAAAAAATATTAAAAGTCCATAGAAGATATTTAATGTAGCTATTGTAATAATTACAGGATGCACTTTTGTTATATAAATTAAAACTGCATTAATTAAACCAAGAACTACTCCTATAGGAATAGGAATTAAAAAAGTAAGAAAAATATTATTCACATAATAACTAGTAATAATTATCCCCATTATATATTGAGCTACAGTAGTAATTGCCGTAAAGGAAACATCTATACCTCCTGAGATTAAAACAACTAATTCCCCAAGAGCTAAGATTCCTAAGAAAGCATTATTTCTTAAAAGATCAAAAATATTATCAAGAGTTAAAAAAGTAGGATTTATAATTGTTAAAATTAAAGACAAAACAATAATAATTAGAAGTATATAAAATTCATGCCTACGGAAAAACTTAGAATTAAGAAGATTCTTCATGATATCTTCACCTCTACTTCTTTACTCCAGACCTTCTGGTACAAATCTTCTTCTGTCATATTTTCACTAGAAAACTCTCCTGTAATTCTTCCTTTTCTCATTACCAAAATACGGTTACAATTGTTAAGAATTTCTGGAATTTCTTCAGAGATAAGTATTATACTAACCCCATGAGAAGATAATTCTCTAATAGTTTCATAAATACTGTTCTTAGCTAAAACATCTATTCCTATAGTAGGGCTATCCATAATAAGAATTTGAGGCTGAATTAGGAACCATTTAGCAATAACAACTTTTTGTTGATTTCCTCCCGAAAGGTTTTTAACAGGTGAATCTATTGAGGGAACTTTGATATTAAATTTCCTTATCGCTTCTTTAGCAGTTTCCCTTTTCTTCAGAACATCTATTAATCTAAAACGATTTAAGAATTTTTTCAAAATAGTAATAGTAATATTGTTTTCTACAGATTGACTTAACACTAAACCTTGATTTAATCTATCTTCAGGAATATACCCTATCCCATAATTTATAGCATCAATATTTGAGTTCAACTTCACCAACTTTCCATTAATATAAATTTCGCCACTATCAGGGGGGTTCATGCCAAAAAAGAGAAAGGGCAAGCTCAGTTTTTCCTGAACCCAAGGGACCCACTATACCTAAAACTTCCCCTTTATAAAGCTTAAAGCTTATATTTTTAAATTGTCCTCTTTTAGATAAATTTTTCACTTCCAATATTATTTCTTTATAATTAGGTTTATAATTATATTTTTGATAAAAAATTTCTTTACCTGTCATTAAATAGGTAAGTTTTTGCTTATTAACTTCATCTTTATTTAAAGTAGCTATTTTCTTACCATCTCTTAATATTGTTATCCTTTCACCTATCTCCAAGATCTCATCTAATTTATGGCTAATAAATAAAATAGAAATACCTCTTTCTTTTAAACCCCTTATAATCTTAAATAGATTTACTACTTCTTCTCTTGTCAAAGAAGAGGTAGATTCATCCATTATAATTAATTTTGCCTCACTAGCTAAAGCCCTACAAATAGCAATTAATTGCTGCTCAGCGATAGGCAGTGTACCTACAGAAACATCTAAAGGAAGTTTTATTTCCAATTTATCCATAGTCTCTTTTGCAATTTTCCTCATCTCTCCCCAATTGATAGGATTTGAGTATTTTATATACTGAGATATAGAGATATTCTCTACCGCTGATAAATTTGGAAACAAAGAAAAATCTTGGTGAACTACTTGGATGCCTCTCTTAAATGCTTCAAGAGGTGTAAGCTTAGAAAACTTAACCCCCTCGATGATTATTTCTCCACCTACTTCAGGGTCTACCACACCAGTTATAACTTTTACAAATGTACTTTTCCCTGATCCATTTTCCCCTACTAAGCAATGAATCTCACCCTTTTTAATAATAAGATCAACATTAGAAAGAGCAATAACTCCACCATAACTTTTATTTATATTTTTTACTTCTAAAAAAACCTCATTCATTGTTATCTCATCCTCCTATAATTAATAAGGGATGGGGAAATTTCCCCATCCCAAGAAATAAAAGTTACCTAAGTAATTAGAATCCTAATTTTCTTGCATCAGTTGCTGTTCTCATTAATTTAATTCTATTTACGCTAATAACCTTTCCATCAACCTTAATTGGTCCCAAATTAGGTATTTCTAAACCTGAGGTTATTGGTTTCTTATCTAGCATTAATTTTGCAATATAAACCATCATGTAACCTGCTTCTTTAGGATCCCAAAGCTGAGCCCAGTCCATAGAACCGTCTCTTAAATAATCAACAGCAGTTGAGGGAATAGCACTTCCACCTACAATTACTTTGTGCTGCATACCCAATTCCCTGACAGCTCTTGCCGCACCAAGAGGCCCTAAACTACCCCATCCAATTACAGCCTTAAGCTTATCACCATACGTCCTAATCAAATCTAAGGTAGCCTTTCTGGAATCCTCAACACTTTCTGCAACAGGTAATCTTGGAGTAAGTTCTTTTAAGAATGGTATATTTTCTTTTACATATTTCAAAGCTACATCTGCCCAGAAATTATGTAGTGGAACTGTTAGACCTCCAACAAACATAACAAAACCTGCAGGATTTTCAGCAGTGTATTTTACTCCACCAGAATGCTTTGAAAGATTAAGTACTATCTCATTAATTGCTAATTTAGCATAAGCAACACTATCTATAGTTTCAATATCATAATCTACATCTTCCACCTCAAAAGGTGACTCATGGGTTAAAATAACTATTCCCTTGCTTCTTGCTTTCTTAAATGCAGGACCTAATGCCTTTGCATCCGTCGGTACAACACAAATAGCATCAACCCCCCTCGGTTATTAAGTCTTCTACCATTGCTACTTGCGATGCAGCATCAGCAGTAGATGGTCCTATTAATGATGCTTTTATTCCAAGCTCTTTCCCTGCTTGTTGTACTCCCTCGGCCATGCGGTTGAACCATGGAATACCCCCAATTTTCACTACTACAACAACTTCTTTTTGTGCCTGAGCATTAATTGGAAATATAAGAAGAGACAGGAATTAAAAAAACCAAGACTAAACCTAGGGAAATATATTTCTTCTTCATACTTTCCCCTCCTTTTAGAGGTAGATTTTGATTAAATTATATCAAAAATGAAAAATAAAAACAATAAAAATCGAAAATTTTAGAGCAAGCAGACAGAAAGATAGATATGAGTTAAAATATTAGAGCTTTTCAAACACTACTCTAGTTTCTTCAACTTTCCATTATTTTGGACAAAAAGATTATTCCTAAGAGAAAAAAATACCAAGAATAATAACTGCGAATTTTCTACACCTCTAAATCTTTTCCTAGAAAGCATAAAAATATCTAAAGAGAAAGGGAAAAATCAATTATTCCTAAATTATTAATGTAAATAGGACTACTGTGGATGGAAGAAGAATAATCAAGGGACTTCTAGATTTAACATAGTTAATTTTTTTTNNTTAACAAGATTTTTGAAAAGATCTATGCGGTTCTTTGGTTGAATATGATATAATAAAACCATAATAATATATATTTTTACAGGAGCATTAATGGAAATAAGGCCTCTTTTAACCTCTAGAATTCGTAGTATTTTATTGTCGTATAAATTTGTAACCCAAATCCAAGATAAAAATTTGTCTATGTTCTATTTTAAATATCTTCATTCCTGACTTCTCTAATCTTAAAAGTCACAAAAAGAAAATAACAAACTAGTAAGGGATTAGCTTTTAAACATAAAGAGAAGGAGGACAAAAAAAATGAGTCCAGAAAACCCACAAGAAATAAAGGAGAGATTTTTTAATCATCACTGCTGATGATTTGGGAATGTGCCACTCCGTTAATCTTGTCTATTTTTAAGCTTTTAGAAGAAAAAGCTATTTCATCTACCACCATTATGGCTCCATGTCCTTGGGCAAAAGAGGCAGGAGAATTTTGCAAATCCCATCCAGAATTTGATGTAGGAATCCATCTAACTTTTACCAGTGAATGGAAAAATTTTAAGTGGGGACCTGTTACAAGAGAAAAATCTGTGAAATCTTTAGTTGATAAGGAAAGCTTATTTTTTTTGAGACTTCTGAAGAGTTACGAAAAAAATGNNAAACCTGAAGAGGTAGAAGAAGAGTTAATCTTGCTTTTAAATTAGGAGTAAACCCTACCCATCTTGATAATCATATGGGGAGTTTATATGGATTTTCTGGAAAAACTTTTATTCCCATAGTTTTCCAATTTTGCAAAGAATATAATTTACCTTTTAGATTACCCAAAAGGCTTTCTCCAGAAATAGTTTCTCAATTATCCCAAGATTTAATAGACCTACATATGAAGTTAATATCGATGGCAAGGGACATGGGAATTTTATTGATAGATTATCTAATAACATACCCTTATGATCTTCCTAATTGTCCTGATTATACCTCTTTTAAAAGAATGATCATTAGTTTGCTAGGAAGATTGAGACCTGGAGTATCAGAAATTGTTATTCATCCCTCTGTTGAAAGTGAAGAGATAAAAGTGATTAATCCTACCTAGGAAAAAAAGAATCTGGGAATACTTAATCTTTAGAGATGAAGAGGTAAAAAAAGTAATAGATGAAGAGAAGATAAAGTTGATTTCCTGGAGAGATTTTAAAAAGATTAACCCCTATCCAATACATAAGTACGGTACAGAGATAAGTACCAATATGAGGAATAATGAATATGATAAATAAAAGAGAAAAATTACTGCATAAGAATTGAAAAAGTATAGAGCTGAAAAAACACTAAAAAGAACTAAATATCCTCATGTGTTTTCTATAACTACTATTTCTATGAAAGATCTTATCTCCTTAACAAAACCTAAGATTTATCTTTACGTTATTAGAAAGCTATAAATATTATTGAAGCACAATTTTAATCAAAAAAATTAAAAGATATTTAAAAAAATAAGTCTTCCCACAAAAATGAATATAATATCTTTTACAGTTTATTAAGTCTTATTATTTTAAGATTAATAAGAAAATACCATAACAGTCTTATAGACTTTTTTGACAAAAATCCAAATCCTATGATATTATTTTTCAACAAAAAACGATTTAATAAAGGTGAAAATATGTTACCAGAAGAAAGAAGGACAAAAATATTAGAGCTATTAGAAAAAGAAAGAGGAGTCAAAGTCTCTGATTTAGTAAAAATATTTAACGTTACAGGAGCAACTATTAGAAGAGATTTAGAGACTTTAGAAAAAGAAGGGCTTCTTAAAAGAACTCATGGTGGTGCAGTTTTACCTCATAGTTTTTCTTTTGAACCTTTATACATAACTAAGAAGCGTCAAAATCTTAAAGAAAAACAAGCCATAGGAAAAGTAGCTGCAGAATTAATAAATGACGGAGAAAGCGTATTTATTGAGACAGGAAGTACTACCTTACAAATTGCTAAAAATATCAAACATAAACATGATGTTACGGTAATTACAAACTCTATAGAAGTAGCAAGAGAGCTTTTGAGTGCAAGAGGAGTAGAGGTTATACTAACAGGAGGGTTACTAAGAAAGGAAACTGTGGCTCTTATTGGTCCTCTTGCAGAAAGAGTTTTAAAAGAATTTAGAGTGGATAAAGTATTTTTAGGAATATCAGGAATTATTCCCTCAAAAGGAATGTATACAGCAAGTATAGCTGAGGCTCAAATTAAAAAGTTAATTATAGAGATGGGAAGAGAAATAATAGGAGTTAGTGATCATAGCAAATTTGGTAAGGAGTGCTTTGCATTTGTTGCCCCAACAAAAGCGATGAATAAAATAATAGTGGATGAAAAAGTACCTACTCACTATATAGATGAATTAAAAAACCAGGGTGTAGAAGTAATAATAGCCCCTGTAGAAGATTAATTTCCCTATTCTCTCAATCTCTTGCATGATATAATCTTTAAAAAACTCAAAGGAAAGGAGTGTTCCTTTATGCTACTTCAANGGNAAAAAATAGCTGTTTTCAATGTGGACTAANNAAAAAAGTATCGCTTGGGCCATCGCCCAATCCATAATGAAATTTGGAGGAGAAGTAATAATTGGTTATCAAAATGAAAGACTAAAAGAAAATGTAGAGGAACTTATAGCTGATTTAAATCCAAAGCCTCTAATTGTGGAATGTGATGTCTCTAAAGATGAAAATATTGAAAAAGTAGTAAAAGAAATAGAAAGCAATGTGGGAAAAATAGATGGATTTGTCCACTCCATAGCCTTTGCCCCCTCAGAAGCCCTCAAAAATCCCTTCATACAGACATCAAGAGAAGCCTTCCTTACAGCTATGGAGGTAAGTGTTTATTCCTTTGTTGCCATGAGTAGAATCTTTAAGCCCATTTTTAAATACAAATTCCAGTATCATTACCCTCACCTACTATGGTTCTGAAAAGGTTATTCCTAATTACAACGTAATGGGAGTTGCAAAAGCAGCCTTAGAAGCTTCAGTAAGATATCTTGCTTATGATCTTGGCAGTGAAAACATAAGAGTCAATGCCATATCTGCAGGACCATTAAGTACCTTAGCAGCAAGAGGTATAGCAAGATTTACTGATATGCTGGAATACCATAAAGAAAGAGCACCTTTAAGAAGAAATATTGAACATAGAGAGGTAGGAGACACTGCTATATTTCTTTTGAGTGATCTATCTTCTGGAATTACAGGTGAGGTTATATATGTAGATGCTGGATATAACATAATGGGTATGTAAAATCTTACAAAAAAGGAGTTTAAAATGAAATTACCAAGTTTAAAAATCGGCGACCTCATAGCCTCGGTGCCTATCGTACAAGGTGGAATGGCAGTAGGAATATCCCTTTCAGGATTAGCATCGGCAGTAGCTGAAGAAGGAGGAATAGGAGTTATAGGCACCGCAGGAATAGGAATGGAAGAAGAAGACTTTTTTGAAAATTTTATAGAAGCAAATATTAGAGCCTTAAGAAAAGAGATTAGAAAGGCAAAGGAAAAAACAAAGGGAATAATAGGAGTAAACATATTGGTTGCCCTTTCTAACTTTGCAGACATGGTTAAAACGGCCTTAGAAGAAAAGATTGATATTATTTTTTCAGGAGCAGGCCTTCCTTTAGATCTTCCTAAATATCTTAAAAAGGGAGATAAAACAAAACTTGTGCCTATTGTATCTTCAGGGAGAGCAGCAAGAATCATAGCCAAAAATTGGATTGAAAAATATGATTATATCCCTGATGCCTTTGTAGTAGAAGGCCCTTTAGCGGGAGGACATCTTGGATTTAAAAAAGAAGAATTGAAAGATCCAGAGATTACTCTTGAAACTAGGCTCAAAGAAGTATTAGATGAGGTAAAAATATTAGAAGAAAAATATGACAAAGAAATTCCTGTTATAGCAGGAGGAGGAATATACGACGGAAAAGATATTGCCAAATTCTTAAAATTAGGAGCAAAAGGTGTACAAATGGCAACAAGATTTGTAGCAACTTACGAATGCGATGCAGACGAAAAATTCAAAGAAGCTTACTTAAAATGTAAAAAGGAAGATATAGTGATAATAGATAGCCCAGTAGGACTTCCTGGAAGAGCTATAAAAAATGAATTTCTTGAAGCAGTAGAAAGAGGAGAGAAAAAACCATATAAATGTCCATTTCATTGTATAAGAACCTGTGATTACCAGAACTCTCCCTACTGTATTGCCATAGCCCTTCTAAATGCTAAAAAAGGAAATTTTAAATATGGCTTTGCCTTCGCAGGTGCAAATGCCTACAGAATCGAAAAGATAGTAAAGGTAAAAGATCTCATGGCAGAACTGGTAAAAGAAGCAGAAGAAAACATGTGAAAGGGGGTCTGAATAATGGAGAAAAAAGCTCCAAACTTTACTCTTCCTGATCAGAATGGAAAAGAAATTTCCCTTTCAGATTACAAAGGAAAATGGGTAATATTATACTTTTATCCTAAAGATATGACTTCAGGATGTACCAAAGAGGCCGTAGGATTCTCTGAAAAGATCGATGAATTTACAAAAAGAAATGCGGTAGTAATTGGAATAAGCAAGGACTCTGTAGAAAGCCATAAAAAATTTGCCGATAAGTACAATTTAAAAATAACTTTGCTTTCAGATAAAGATGCAAAGGTAATAAAAGAATATGGGGCTTGGGGAAAGAAGAAAATGTATGGCAAAGAAACAGAAGGCACTATAAGAAGTACTTTTATTATCTCACCAGAAGGAGAAATTCTTCACGAATGGAAGAATGTAAAGGTTGATGGACATGTAGAGGAAGTTATTAAGAAACTTGATGAATTAATTGCATCATAAATCTTCCTTGACCACTTTATTTCTTAAAACTCCAATCTTTTCTACAATACATTCCACTACATCTCCTGGATAAATAGGAGCAATTCCAGAAGGCGTGCCTGTTGCTATAATATCTCCTGCCTCTAAGGTGAGATGCTTGGAGATATAGGAGATTATTTGAGGTATCTTAAATAACATATTTTTAGTATTATCCTTTTGACGTACCTCTCCATTAACTCTTAACTCTATATTTAAATTATGAGGATCCTTTATACTCTCTTTTAATACTAAGAATGGGCCAACAGGACAAAAGGTATCAAAACTCTTTGATCTAAACCATGGATTGGTATTAGAGAAATCTTCAGCTTGCATATCCCTTGCCGTAACATCATTTACCACTGTATAACCTAAGACATAATCGAAGGCTTCATCCTCTTTTATATATTTCCCTCTTTTCCTAATAATAACTCCTAACTCTACCTCAGGATCAACCCTTGTCAAAAAACTAGGATAAACTATCTTTCCTTCATGAGCCAAAAGAGAGGAGAGAGCTTTGACTAAAAAATACAGGTTCCTTAGGCACTTTATGCCCTAACTCCTTAGCATGTTCTACATAGTTTCTTCCTAAGGCAAGAATCTTTTGAGGTTTCAAAATTGGAGGCAAAAACTTATATTTCTCTTCGGCCAAAGAATATATTAAATTGTGTTCTAAAATAAAGTCCTGCACTTTATTTAAATACTCATAAAGATTATCTATGTAAAGAAGATCATCTATCTTTTCCATATGCTTTAGAGTTTTATCATAAATAGAAGAGTACATTAAAATAGCCTTTGTAAGATTTAGAATTTTATCCTCGAAAAGGAGACCTATAAAAAATCTATCTCCTGATATTAAGTTAGCTATCTTCATTTATAGCTCCTCCTTTTGACAAAAACCTTAAAGTTAATTATATCACAAGCTACATTATAAAACTGTTTTGAAAATTTACAAACCTAGTAATAATGCTAAAATAAATTCTAATGCAATGTACGAAAGAAAGGGGGAAATTATAAGATGCCTAAAATTGCGTTTATCGGCGCTGGAAGTGTCGTATTTGCCAAAAGACTTATAATGGACATACTCTCATACCCTGAATTGTCAGATGCTGAAATAGCCTTGATGGATATAAATAAAGAAAGATTAGAGCTTATCTATGAACTTACTAAAAAGATAATAGAAAAATTAAACTCACCTGCAAAAGTTATAGCCACATTAGACCGAAGAGAAGCTCTTGATGGTGCCAATTATGTGATAAACATGATACAAGTTGGTGGCTTAGAAATGTTTGAAAAAGATGTGGAAATACCAAGGAAATATGGAATAGATCAGACAGTAGGTGATACCATTGGGCCAGGAGGAGTTTTTAGAGGGCTAAGAACCATACCTGTACTTCTTGATATTGCAAGAGACATGGAAGAATTATGTCCAGATGCTCTTTTTATAAACTACAGCAATCCAATGGCTATTAACTGCTGGGCTCTAAACAAGGCAACTAAAATAAAAAATGTAGGGCTCTGCCATAGCGTTCAAGGAACTGCTATGCAGCTTGCAAGTTACATAGGAGTACCCTATGAGGAAGTTTACTACTGGGTGGCTGGAATAAACCATATGGCTTGGTTTTTAGAGTTTAAAAGAAATAGGTGAAGATCTCTATCCAAGACTTTGGCAAGCAATGGAAAACCCTGAAATATATAAAAAAGATGCAGTAAGATTTGAAATTATGAAACATTTGGGATACTTTGTCACCGAATCAACCCACCACATGTCCGAGTATGTTCCATACTTTAGAAAGAATCCTGGAAAGGATAAAAGAACTTATACCTGAGAGATGGGATTATTTAGAGATTTGCAAAAACGGATGGCAACCCCACTATNNAAGGATAAAAAAGGAAATTAAAGGAGAGGAACCTATAATCATTGAAAGATCCCATGAATATGCATCATCTATTATATATTCCATGGAAACAAACAACCCCTGTAGAATAAATGGCAACGTAAATAACGATAATCTCATTACAAACTTGCCCAAAGACTGCTGTGTCGAAGTCCCTTGCTTGGTGGACAAATCAGGAATTCATCCATGCTTTGTAGGAGACTTACCACCTCAACTGGCAGCCTTGAATAGAACAAACATTAACGTACAGGAATTAGCAGTTTTAGGGGCATTAGAGAAAGATCCCAATAAAATTTATCAAGCAATTATGTTAGACCCATTAACATCTGCAATCTTAGAGCTAAGAGAAGTTAAAAAGATGGTAGATGAAATGCTTGAGGCAGAGAAAGAATGGATAAAAATATTTGAGTAAAAATTAAAAATAAAATTATTAAAAATCCTTCCTTATTCTGGGAATAAAATAACAACTATAACCGTCAAATTTTTCTAGAAGGAGAAATATACTCAAAAGGAGGGATAAATAAATGAATAACAAAATTCGTAAATGGCTACCCTACATAATTGTAGCAGTAATTGTTATAATTGTTATTGGAGTAATAGTAAGCACCTCTAAAAAACCTGCTGAGCAAGTAACTACTACTCCTGAAACTCAAACTCCTATAGTCCAAGAAACTACAACAACTCCTACAGAAGAAACCAAAACTGCAAAAACACCAGATGAAGAAGCATATGAAAAAGCAAGAGATCTGTATTACGAAGGAAAATACAAAGAAGCTATAGAAGCTTATAGGAAATTCTTAAAGGACTATCCAAAAAGTGAGTATGCCGACGATGCACAATACGAAATCGCATTATGCTATGAGTTCACAGAAGATTACAAAAAAGCAATTGAAGAATATGAAAAGCTTATAAAGAATTATCCTAATAGCGAATATGTCGAAGCTGCAAAATCAAGTATTGAGTACCTCAAAGAGTACGCAAAATAAGCAAAAATAAAGGGGGACGTAACACCTCAGCCCCCTTCAAATCAAAAAATTTTAATCTTGTAATTCACCTTTAAAAAATCTCTTTTAATATTAAATTTTAATTAAAATTTCAGTTTTTAACTTGCTTTTCCATAAATCATATGCTAATATAGGCAAATGGGAAGATAAAATGAAAAGATATGAGAGAATTCTAAAAGCTTTATCAGAAGAAAAAAGATTAAAAGTTTTTGCTCTCCTCCTACATATGGGAGGAGAATATTATGTTTGTGAAATTGCAGACGCTCTTGAAGAATTTCACTATAACGTATCTAAATACTTGAAAGAGCTTAAAATGGTAGATCTTGTAGAAGAAAATAGAATAGGTAAAGGAGTTTTATATTCAGTAAAAGAGCCTAAAGATGAGTTTTTGAAAAACTTATACGATGCAATTTTATCTATTAAAAATGAAGATCTCGAAAAGGCTAAAGAACTTCTTAAGTTAAGAGTCTCTCTAAGAGAAGAAAACAAGTGCGTCATGAGAAAACACCCTAAATGGGAAGAAATAGTAAAAGAGGTTAAAATTAAATAAGGAGGTTATAAAATATGTCCAAGACTTGGTATCCAGTTATTGATTATGAAAAATGCATTTCTTGTCTTGCTTGTGTTAATTTTTGTCCTCATGGAGTATACGACGTGCAAGATGGAAAACCAGTTGTGGTAAGGCCTGAGGAATGTGTGGATTTCTGCAAAGGATGTCTTAAGGGCGCATGCCCTACAGGAGCTATAAGCTTCGTAGGAGACAAAGTTAAAACTATCACCGATGGAGGTGAAGCACAATGAAAGGACTACTTCTTTGTGTATGTCAAGGGACCTGCCCCTCATTCCAAAATATGAATATTTTTGAAATTTTAAATACATTAAGAAGAGAGGGGCTTGTAGACTTTGTGGCTATTCATCCACAGCTTTGTGCTGATGATGGAGATAACTTCTTATCTCAAATAGCAAAAGACGGAAATAGTATAGAGAAACTATACATAGCAGGATGCGATCCTAAGATGCAAGCAAAAATGTTTAGAGATGCCTTTGAAAAAGCAGGTTTTGACAGGATAAAACATGTAGGTGTGGATATAAGAAATATGAACACAGAGCAGGCTCTGGAAGCAATAAGAAAATTAATTCAAGAGTCTTAAGGAATTAAAATATAAAAAAGAAGGAAATTATCTATGTTAAGGTGGGGAGCAAAAAGCCCCACCTTACTTTTTTCTATAAAAATTTAACCCCGCTTAAACCTATTTTTTTCCTATTCTAAAAAACCTTGAAAAGGAAAAAAGTTTTAAGATAAGGGTATAAACCTCAACTCCATATTAAAGGGGAGAGAAATTGGAATTTGCAATCTCTCTCCCCTTCGATAATTAGATTTTTTTATTAGTATCAAATTTTAACCTATCCTTAAAATTTCAATTTATCTCTCATAACAACCCATATCATAGCCATTCCCTTGAGGCCTCGAGTTTTTATCTAAGTCCTTATTGGGTGCACCTTCTGAGGTACCACTATCAATTGCAGGGCTTCCATTCCGTAAGTGATAATCTCCTACCTGTCCCAATATGGCAGGATTTTCAAATAAAGGATCACCATATTTATTCCCTGGACCTAAACTTGAAATATCCTGAGATGTGTATTGGTTTTCTCCATGCTGTAAAACCCAAAGCGAATTTGGAAAATAGAATAAGTTATGATCTATAGTAGGAGTTACACACTCTCCCATATAAATTGGACATTCAGGCCCTCTTCCACAGAAGATATTATTTCGCAGTAATACTGGGATAGGTAAAAGTGTATTAGGATCACTTTCATCAGGATACTGGAAATACATAAGATAGTTTTGTCCTACAAAATCATCCACTGTAACATTTACAATTTCAAAACGTGCGTTTGACCTAGATACACTACTAATTACAATGGCTGCCCATGGTGCTGGAGTAGGATCTCCATATCTTCTTCCATAAATAAGAGTATTTTCAATTCTACTTCCATCTCCCCAAAGCTTTACTCCATCACAAGTATTATTTGCTACTATACATCCAGAAATTAATGTCCTTTCTGCTTTAGAATCTAAGCCGTCTCCTTTGTTATATTCTGCTATAGTATCTATAATATAGATTAGTCCTTCTGAAGATTCAATTCCAAAGCCGTCAGACCTATCATAAGGATTTTCAGGATTATCAAACACTCCTTGATAATAGTGTCCACTATATGCTAATCTACATTTCTCAATTCTTACATTTCTTCAACCACCATATGCTCCTTCTGGTCCACCAATTGCTTCAAATCCGCAATATTCAATATTACAATTTAATATTTGTAAGTCCTCTACATCCTGAAAATTCATACCCATCCCATCTATATGATGAATATAAAGGTCTTTCAGGACAATGTGGGATGCAGGTCTTCCTACGATTAAAATACCATCCCAAAAGTATACAGCTTCTCCTTGAGCATTAGGATCATGGGTGATTTCAAGGTTTTCAATCCTCACATAAGAAACTCCAGAAAGATCTATAGCGGTAGCTAAAGCTTCTCTTCCTGCAAGGATTGGTCTATTATTTTCTTGTCCTTTTATGGTTATCCATGCATTAGGATTTCCTGAGGGTGGCTTTATTATATCATCGTCATACTGTCGTAAAATGTAAGTTCCTCCAAGAATTATTAATGTATCTCCTGGTTTTAGCTGTCTTGAAGCATAGCCTGGATTTCTCCAAGGTTGATCATAGGTACCAGGATTATTATCATTTCCATTAAGAGATACATAATAAACGTTACCAGTAGTATCTCCAGGAGGCGGTGGTGGAGGGGGCTGATTTTTAGAACAAGAAATACTACTCAAAGCAATTAAAAAAATTAAAAATACTAAAAAAAGTAGTCTTTCTCATTCTTAGTACCCCCTATTTTAGATTTAAATATTTTATTTAATTTATTAATTATTATTGTATATAAAATCTCTTTAATGTCAAGAAATATCAAAAAGACTTAACCACATAGGTATGGAGATAGGTACCAGTATGAGAAATATAGGAATAATAATGAAGATAAGAAGATAAAAAGAATTGAGGCTGTATCCCTTCTCCTTGGTATAATTAAGAAATTAAATCTCACTTTCTTTAGATCTCTCAATCCTTTCCAAGGAGGAGGATACAGCCTATGATCTTGTCTTACCATGAAATTAGAAATTTGTCTCCTGAAAAGGCAAGAGAAATTGTAATAAGAGCTATAAATGGCCCTCTTCATGACCTACCTAAAAAACCTCATTCCTCTCCTAATAAAACTCCTCCTTCCCTCCAAAACTTGATAACTCTCGAGGCTAAAAGAACTGGCTTCTCCTATAGAAGACTTAAAGCTCTTATCTTAAGAAAATACTCCATATCTATCTCTGAAAATACTATCAAAAAAAGNTCCTTGATAAAAATTCTCTTCCTACTGATGTGTATAATCATTTGGTTAAGTTTAATCTACCTCAGTATGAATGGAATATCATTGACGCTAAAACAAGAACAAGATGTAATGCTTACTTTTTTATCATCTTCCACCATATTGAATATTTATAAATAATTTATCTTCTTATCCTAAAAGTTTGTATATACTCATATTGATCATCAGCTAACTATAAAATGATATATTAAGAAAGCCATCCTCAAAGACAAAGCTAAAATATTTTATTTTTCATAAAAAGGTGATATTATAAAAAAGACCTATGAAATTGGGATAAATTATGAGAAAAAAAGAGTATTTTTTTATTTTTTTCTCTTAGTTATCTTGCTCCTAATCTCTGGATGTGCTTTAAAGTACTCCTCCAGAGAGGTAACTTATGAAGAAAGCAAAAAAGCTTTAGAATTTGCCCTAAAGCAAATTGGGAAACCCTACGTATATGGTGGTCAGGATCCTAAAATGGGATTTGACTGCTCAGGTCTTGTTATTTGGAGTTATCAGCAAGTAATTCCAAATGCTATGTTTTTCAATAATGGGAAGTTATATCCTGATGCTACGGTAGAGGCTTTATATAATGAGAATACAAGACATATTGAGATTGATGAATTAAGAGAAGGTGACATCGTCTTTTTTGCAGATGAAGAAAATAACATAGAACATTGTGGTTTATATGTGGAAAGAACTAACGAAAATAATATAAAAGTTATTCATGCATCAGGAGGACTTAATAAAGTGGTATTAGAAGAATGTAACCCTAATGAACCACTAAGAGGTTATCATATTTGGGGCTTTGGAAGATTGATAGTGTCTTTAGTCCTTAGATAATTTAAATTACAAGGGGGTGTGTAGAAATGTTAAAAAAGTTTTTGATAATCTCAGTATTATTTTTAATCTTCAGCCAAATGGTTTATTCCAATCAAATTTCATTACCCCAAAATCCACCATTAAAAATAACTCCTTCCGATCCTATACTCTTTGAAAAGGTTGAAATATCAAATGATATAAACATGCAGTATACAATAAATTTAAAAAACAAACGGCTCTTATACCATTTCTGTGAAAGATCTTAAGGTAGAGATATATCACGTAGGATCAAATTTCAGAGGTGCGTGGGCTCCTTCCATTGAGCTTAGAAAACCATCTTTAGATACTCAAATCCAGCCTAAGGCTTCTTTTCAGCTAATATACAAATGTAATAATAGTAGGGAAGAGATTCTAAAACAAATGGACGAAGGAATACTCACATACAACTCTCCAAATCATTTTCGCATAAGCATTAAATATAAAGATAGATACTATACATACGAGGGCGATTTCTTATGGAAACCACAACTTGCAGATTTAAAGGTTAACAATGTAGAAATTGAGGATCTACATGAGACAAAAAGTGGATTTCACTTTAATTACTTAAAAGTATCTATTGAGTTAGAAAATATTGGCGATATGTTGCCCATATTTCTCAAGGATAAAAACCAAAAAACCTTAGAGACTTCTTTTGTTAAAATCATTGTTAGAAGAAAAAGTGATAAAAAGATTGTTGCAGTTCTTAATGCATATCCTGAAATAAACAATGAAAGAGAAAACAATTTGAGCATATACATTGACACTAATTTAATGATATCACCTAAAGAAAAGAGGAAATTAACTTTTAAGGCAGAATACTCTGATCCATTTTCTCTAATCGGCGATTTTGACATTACCATAGGTTTTGATGCCAAGATAGAGGAATCAAATATTATCTACTATCACTTTTTTGGGGATAAAAACTGGCAAAACAATATAGTTACAAAGAGTGTTTCTTTTGGTAGTAACTCCTTTGAAATAATCTCCTTCTACCCTGAAAAATTATCTTCCATATCACCTGCTCCCACTACTCCCAAGGAGTTTCCAAGGAAAGAAAACAATTTAATGTACATAAGAGTCAATAGTTATTTACCATTAACTTTCGCCAATGAGAATGAAATAAAGGTCTATTTCAACAATGAACCCTTAAGAATTTTTAGTATAAAGTTCTTAGACTTTACCAAAAATTACTCTAAATATCTGATCTGGATTGAAAAACTAAGAAAGATTGAAAAAGGCCAATTTAAAATTGATATTTTAGGCATCTCAAAATTTTCTAATTATTTAGAGATTGACAACAAATTCACAGGAATAACAACCTCTTCCTCTGCTACCTTTTTACTTTGATTCTGTACCCATATACTACGCTTCTCCAGATGATGGCAAATCTCCTTACGGATTATGCCCTATATCAATAGAGGATATCAATTTAAGAGGAAATGCTCCAATGAATTTATCCATAATTCTAAGGCCTAAAAATCTTATATGGCTCGAACAAGGAAAGGGTTGGAGTGATGTTCAAAAAGAAAATCCCAATGCAGACTTATCAAAGTATGTAAGTAGTATGGCATCGGTGTATAAGGTTTATGTATATGTAAGACCAAAAGATAAGATAGCTTGGAACTTTATCGATGGTGCAGAATCTCCTATAACGTTAGGTCCTGATAAAAGAAATATCATCAACTTTTCCATTGACGAAGTTAAAAATATCCTCAAAGGAAATCTAAAGGGTGGTGTAAACGAAATTTTAATCTTCGTCACATATACCTACAAAGATGAAGAAATAGTAAAAGAGGTAATCTCAGATATGTACTGGACAGAGTTTACTATTAAGTGAATAGAAAGATTTTTTTCTNTATAATAAGCTAAATATTTTAGTTATTGATTTTATAAACCTTTACTTCATATAATAAAATAGTTTTTATAAATTCATAAAAGGGGAGGTCTTAAAAGATGAAGTCTTCATTATTAAACTTTTTAAATCGCTTCCTACCCTTCTCTATCACTTACGCTCAAGAGGTTCCCAAAGCAACTATCGTAACAAGAGTCATGCCTATAGGTGAAAGAGTTGTGGCAGTAACTCTTGAATACAGCAGTGAGATAAATGCCAACAACTTAAAACCAGACATGTTCTCAGTGGAAACAAAACTCGAAGGAAATTTTGTAAAAAGAACCATAAAAAAAGTTTATGCCAACAACAATGGAGCATTACTTCCTGCCCCATTTACCAATCAAGGAAAATTTTTGGTGCTTGAATTAGATCCCTACGAACCATCAGCCGTCACTGCCACCCACGATCCCCAAAGGCTTATTTCCAAGAGATTAAAACTTGAGTATAAAGTAGAGCAAAAAGTAAGTATAAGAAGTGTTGATGGAAAAGAATTTTCTCCATTCTCTTTGACTACCTCCGAGGAAAAACATCTCATAATAGATGAATT
>Ga0065718_1004953_pt1 | contig 131412 bp, 129 predicted proteins | sample GBSCel77sediment_2_FD_59105 | JGI IMG/M metagenome (GOLD analysis project Ga0065718, IMG submission 59105) | Hot spring sediment microbial communities from Great Boiling Spring, Nevada - cellulolytic enrichment CS 77C v3 (version 3) | ecosystem: Environmental > Aquatic > Thermal springs > Hot...
GTTTCAATCCCTTATAGGCACGCTACAAACCCGTTAACACTACATAAACGCTACAAAATTTATTTTAATACCCTCATAGGAAAGCTACAATTTTAAGGATAATATATCACAAAAAAATTAAGTAGTAAAGAGGATTTCATGCAAAAAATTACTTTTCTGTCGATCCCCCGGGGTTTTGGGGTTATTGGAGGTCGACAGAAAAATAAACTTTTAAGAATAAGATAAAATAAAGTCCAAATTAGATATCAACATAATTTATGACATTTTAGGGGTTAAAATTAAATGAAAAATAGTATTTACCTAAATTTTATTCGTTTTTTCCTTAAAATTTTTGTTACATTTTCTGTCGACCTCAAAAAATATAGTAAAATACATGATTAAAAAAGATTTTCAATTGTAACAAAATGGTCAAGAGGAAAAATTCAGAAAATAAGCACAAATTTTAAAGTGAACCTGTTATCTCTTTAATATAGTTTTTTGGAGTTTTTCCCGTATATTTCTTAAACTTCATAACAAAATAATCTATATCTTTATAGCCTACCCTTTCTGCCACTTCTCCAACCTTACCTCCACTTATTAGGAGTTCTTTTGCCTTATTTACTCTTATTTTATCCAAATAGGCATTAAAATTCTCTCCCATATACTTTCTAAAAATCTTTCCAAGATAACATGGATTATAGCCAAATTCTTTAGCAATTTCTTTTAACCTTAAATCCTTATAATAATTAGCCTCTATATATTCTGCAATCTTTCTAAGAGGAGAGGTTCCCAAAATATCAAAAAGATCTTTTGATAATTCTAATAGTAGATCTTTTATATAATTGTGTAAATCTAAAAGAGTTCTTTTAGAATAAAATTCTTCAAACAATCTCTTTTTTAAATATTTTGAAGAATACTCCTTAAATTTGGGATACTTTTTTAAAAAGGCAGTAATTACATTTATGTATAATTCGAAATAACTTAATTTAATCTCTTGCTCCTCCTCTTCTCTTATCATGTGGTATCTCATTTTTTCCTCTAATAAAGCCTCAAATTTAATAAAATCACAAGATTCCAGAGCACAGATTACTTCATCAGTTATATCAATATCGGTAAAATTATTTGCGTTAACCTTCTTACATGGGTATAATAAAAAGCCTTTATTTTCCCATAAAAATCTTTTACGAAGCAAAGAAAGAGCAGTTTCATAAGAATAGTTAATTTGAGAAATAGAAAGAACCTTATCCCCAACTGAAAAGATAAAATACTCTTTGAATTTATTTTTTAAGTAATTTCTAAGAGATGTTATTTTTCTTATTATCCTTTTTAAAGTTCTTCTATCACAAAACCTAAGGTTCCATCTATCATGAAAGAAATAGGGGAAAAATTTTTCTAATTCTTTAGAAATTTGATACTTATCTACATTTTCATTATCTGAATACATCAAAACCACCTGATAAGAGTCCCAAGAAAGGTCAAAATTAAGCAACCTGTTTACATCTTTCTCAGTCAAGCTTATTTGACCCTTTAAAAGCTTCTCCAGAATCTTTTCTTTAGCTCCCTCAAGCTAAAAATTTTTTCCTTTCTAAATCCTCATAAATTTTTGTCAATTCATCTTTAAGAATCTGCGGATCTACAGGCTTTAATATATAACTCTGAACTCCTAAACTGATTGCTTTTTGTGCATATTCAAATTCAGGATACCCTGTAAGAATGATTATCTTAATCTCGCTTTTAGACTTTCTTATCTCTGAAATCAATTCAAGCCCATCCATACCTGGCATTCTTATGTCTATAACACAGAGATCAGGATCAAGCTTATGCACTTTATCCAAAGCTTCAATCCCATTCTCTGCCTCTCCTACAATTTTAAATCCCAGAATATTCCAGTTCACAATCTTTTTTAAACCCTGTCTTATTACAGGTTCGTCATCTGCTATAAGAACTTTATAGTACATCCCCCATTTCCCTCCTAGGTGGATATGGCAGAATTATATCTACCCTTGTACCATTATCTTCAGAGCTTTCTATTTTAATTCCATACTCTTCCCCATAAAACAACTTGATTCTTTCTAAAGTATTTCTAATACCAATTTTAGAACTTTCACCGTTAAAAGAATCAGATAACAAACTTTCAATTTTCTCTTTACTCATACCTATACCATTATCTTCTACTGAGATTATAAGTCTTTTATCTTCTTTAAATATTTTTATCTTTATAAAGCCACCATCTTTTTTATTTTCCAGACCGTGAATAATAGAGTTTTCTACTATTGGTTGGATTAAAAATGGTAGAACATAGATTTCACTTATATCTGTAAGAATTTCTATATCATAATTCAATCTTCCCAATCTATACTTTTGAATTTCTAAATAGCTCTTAACAAGCTCTATTTCAGATTCAAGCCTTATAGGAGTACCTTTTGATTCTATTGTCTTCCTAAGAATTTTTCCTAATTTTAAAACCATGTCAGCAATTTCTTTTTGTTCATTACATACAGCCATCATATGTATGGTTTCTAACGTATTAAACAAAAAATGAGGATTAAGTTGATTAGTTAAAACTTTAAATTTCATATCTTTTTGTTTCATTACAAGTTCATTTAATCTTTTAATATTCTTTGCCATCATCTTTACATTTTCAGAGAGTCTTCCTATTTCATCTCTACCTTGCAAAGGGATATCTAAATCCCAATTTCCATGAGATATTTCGTCTACTGCCTTGTTTAAAATTCCTATCCTTCTACTTACACTCCTAGAAAAGATTCCTGTAAAAAACATTGATCCAGCAAAAGCAATAAAAACCATTGTTAAAGCAAATCTTTGCATTCTTTTAGGCTCTCTCATAATTATCTCCATGGGAACCATAGAAACAAGGTAAAAATCTTTATTATAGCCCGTTAATGGAAGATACACTCCAAAAACTAGATATTTTTTATTGTTTAAATCATAAGTATATCCTTTATCCGATAAAATTCTTTGAAGATCTATATCAAAAGTATTTCCCATGAAATCTTCCTTATTACTGAAAATGACAAGACCATCACTATTAACTAATAGAGTGTCATAAGAAGTATGATTAAGTATACTTTTCATCTCCAACTTATTTAAATTAATTACCAAAACTCCAAATCTCTCATTATAAACATCCCTTAGTAGCCTTATAAGGCTAAAATAGTAATCCGAATAAATGTCCTCATCCTGACGAACCAAATCCCATATAATAAAACCATTAAGATTAACTGCAAGTTTATACCAATCTTTTTCCTTAATTTTTTTAGTAGCCCTATAGAACACCCCATTTTCTAAAATAGTAGGATTTTCGGAATATATCCTTATACGATAAATAGAGTTCGCATATAGAGTTTTATAGTTTTCTATATCTTTATACTGAGAGTACTTTAAATAAGCCTCTAAGGGCGACTTATATCGGTAAAGCAAAATTTCTTTTAATCTTTGATCAATCATTAATTTATTTGCTATACTTACTGCCTCATTAGTCATCTCTATAATCTTAAATTTTGCAAAATTTAGCTCATTGTAAATTTCTTTTGCAGAGGAATTTAAGGCAAAATTCCTAAAATGAATAATTGTTACAGCACCTAAAACCAGTATTGGTATAAAAGATACCACCAAGAAAGATAGTATTAACTTTTCTCTTATTTTTAAGTCTTGAAACTTGAACATTTGATATTAGTATAGAACTTTTAATTATTTCATGTAAATTATAAAAAATCTATTTTTACGGGATAAAAATGTCAAATTTTTAGGGTTATTTTGTTTGATTTTTTATGTTAACAAATAACTTAAAAGAAATACCTAAAAGGGGATCAAAAAATGAAATTTGCACAATTATTAAAAATGATAAGAAAACAAAAATACTTAATATTAATGATTTTTCCCTTTGTGGTATGGCTTATTATTTTCAGATATATACCTCTATGGGGCTGGATTACCGCTTTTCAAAACTATAAACCCGGTATTCCCATATTTCAACAACAATGGGTAGGCCTAAAATATTTTAAAGAGATGTTCTCTGACCCTGAATTTTATCTTGTAATGAGAAATACGTTAGCCATGAGCATTCTAGGCCTTATCTTTGGATTTCCTCTTCCTATTATTCTCGCCATTCTTATTAATGAAATAAGGCATAATACCTTCAAAAGAACAGTACAAACTATCTCTTATCTTCCCCATTTCGTCTCTTGGGTAATAGTAGCAAGTATTGTACATGCCATGCTTGCCCCTGACGGTGTAGTAAATTACGCCCTATTAAAATTGGGACTTATAAAACAACCTATTCTCTTTTTCGGAGAACCTAAGTATTTCTGGTGGATTGTAGTATTTTCTGATATATGGAAAGAAGTAGGATGGAACACAATCATATTCTTAGCTGCAATGACAGCTATTAATCCTGAATTATATGAGGCAGCAGAGGTTGATGGAGCAAGCAGATTTAGAAAAATATGGCATATAACCCTACCTGGAATAATGCCAACGGTAATTATGATATTAATCCTAAGTATAGGCAACATTATAAATATAGGTTTTGAAAGACAGTTCCTTTTGAGAACCTCTGCAGTAAGGAATGTATCCGATGTGATAGACCTTTATGCTCTTGATTATGGAATAAGAGCGGGAAGATTCTCTTTTGGTACTGCGGCAGGAATATTTAAATCAGTGATAAGTTTGATCTTATTGTTTTCAGCTAACAAAGTAAGTAAAAAAGTAACAGGTCACAAAATTATTTAGGAGGCTTACTATGAAAAGAAGCCTTGGAGAGAAAATATTTGATGTCATAAACTACAGTTTAATGATTCTTTTAGTAGTAATCACTTTATACCCTTTCTTATATGTGTTAGCAGTATCGCTAAATGATCCCTTTGACACCATTAAAGGCGGTATTACAATCTTTCCAAGAATTTTTACTCTAGATAACTATAAAGAAATTTTTAACTATCCCAGCATAGGAAGAGCTGCTTTAATATCCACATTAAGGACTGTAATAGGTACCATAACAGGTGTCTTTTCCACCGCTATTGTAGCTTACGTATTAAGTAGAAAAGACTTCTTTGCAAGAAAACTTATTACAACCCTATTCATCATAACTATGTATGTAGGAGGAGGGTTAGTTCCTGAATATCTTTTGATAAGAGGCCTTGGGCTTATGAACAATTTTCTTGTATACATCCTTCCAGGACTTATAAATCCATTTAACTTAATTGTAGTAAGAGCCTACATTGAAACTCTTCCTTCGGAATTACAAGAGTCAGCCATGATTGATGGGGCAAATGATTTTGTAATATTTCTAAAAGTGATCTTACCTCTCTGTATTCCAGTTTTAGCAACGATCGCATTATTTATAGCAGTAGGACATTGGAACTCCTGGTTTGATACCTACCTTTATTGTGGGGGAAACAAAAACTTAACCACTCTTCAATATGAACTTCAAAAAATCTTAGCCAATGCAGCAGCAAGCTCTACCACTATTGATTACTATAGTAACTTAGATCCTACAAGAACTATGAGAGTAACTCCCCAATCTTTAAGAATGGCAATGACTATAATAACCACTCTACCTATAGTGCTGGTCTATCCATTTCTACAAAAATACTTCATAAAAGGAATGACTCTCGGAGCTATAAAGAACTAAAGGATAAATAAGAAAGGGGGTGGTTTGAAAAGATTTCTCTACTTAAAAAATCTCTAAGATCTAAGTAATAAAACATCTTTAAGGGGGGATACAAATTGAAAAATTTTGAAAGATTTCTAAGCTGGTTTTTAGCTTTTACATTGGTATTTAGTCTTATAGTAAGTGTAAGCATAAAAGAAGTAAGTGCTCAAGCTAAATTATATAAGCCTATGAATCCCACACCAGAAGCAAATAAACCTATAACCTTTAAAGTATATATAGGAGAAGTAAACCCTAATGATGATCAATTCAAGAGTCCTGTTGCCCAAAAAATTAAAGAACTCACAGGGGTAACATTAGACATAGAGTATGCTCCTAACCAGGCAGCTGTAAGAGAAAAAATACAAATAATGGCTGCAAGTGGAGATTATCCAGATCTAATATATGCAAAAGGGGATCTATCTCTATTAAAAGATGCAGGAGCTTTAATACCTCTTGATGATTTAATAGAAAAATATGCTCCAAATATCAAAAAAGCCTATGGAGAAAATCTAAAAAGGTTAAAATGGAGCAAAGAGGACCCTCATATTTACTGCCTTGGTCTTACCACTGATAACGATCGAACCTTAGATGTGAATGGAGGCTTCATGCTTCAGCACAGAGTAGTAATGGAACTTGGATATCCCAGGATTAGAACCCTAAGAGATTTCGAAAATGCTATAAAAGCTTATTATAAGAAACATCCTACTACTAATGGACTTCCTACCATACCTCTTACTCTCTGTGCTGACGATTGGAGAACAGTGATTAGTGTTACAAACCCTGCTTTTCAGGCCACGGGAGCACCTGATGATGGAGAATTATATGTAGATCCCAAAACTTTAAAATGCACTTTCCACTACAAGAGACCTATAGAAAAGGAATATTTTAGATGGTTAAATCGTATGTGGAATGAAGGACTCTTAGATAAAGAAACCTTCATACAAAAGGAAGATACATATAAAGCTAAAATTGCCAGTGGAAGAGTACTTGCTTTGATTGACGCCGGTTGGGCTGTAGGAGAGCCTATAACTGCCTTAAGAAGAGCAGGAAAGTATGAATACATGTACGGATATTATCCTGTAACAGTAAGTGAAAGAATAAAACAAGCACCGCCCGACGTAAGAGTAGGATATACAGGAGGCTGGGGAATAGCCATAACTAAGAGCTGTAAAGATCCAGTGAGGGCAATAAAATTCTTAGACTGGTTATGTACAGAAGATGCCAATATATTAAGACAATGGGGAATAGAAGGCGTACACCACATATATGTTAATGGTAAAAGACAATTCCTGCCAGATGTGGATCAAGCAAGAAGAACTGATCCATACTTTGGTAGAAAAACAGGAATAGGAGTATACGTATATCCATGGCCAAGACTCCCCAACTATTACATAGACTCTACCGGAAACCCCGTAGTACCAGATACTACCAAAGAGGATATTAGAAAGAATTACACCGAGGTTGAGAAAAAAGTACTTGCAGCATACAAGGCAGAAATTTGGAAAGATCTATTCCCTAAAGCAGAAGAGTATCCAGTAAAAACTTGGGGATACTTATGGATGTATCCTACACCTGATGAGGATATGCGTGCTATAGGTAATAAACTATTTGACTATGTAATTAAAAACATTCCAAAGGTAGTAATGGCACCTACAAAAGAATTTGACAAAGTATGGAACGAATTCCTAAAAGGATTGGACGATCTGGGAGCAAAGAAATACGAGGAATATAAGACAAAACAAATAAGAGAAATGGTTGAGTTCTGGAAAAAGTAAAAAGTAGGGGGGTAAAATCCCCCCTACTTTAATTCATTCACTTTCATATTCTCCAATTTAGTATAAAAAACAGAGCATACAAAACTAAAAAGATTAAACCAGTTTTTCTCCCAATAATGTTATCTCTTTTTAGAGAAATTGTTAAAGCAAGAACTATTAGTAAAATAATAGGTAAGGCTAAATATAAAAATTTCTTAGCCAAGATTACTGGATTTATCAAGATTGCAACCCCAGAGACAATTAAGATATTAAGAATACATGCTCCTATTATATTTCCAACCCCAATATTGGGAGTTTTCTTCCTTATTGAAGTAATGGTATTCACAAACTCAGGTAAAGAAGTGCCAGAGGCTACAATGGTAAGCCCAATTATCATCTCCGAAATTTTTAGCATCCTTGCAAAAAACACAGCACTATCTACTAAAAGTTTAGATCCTAAAACTACTATTCCTCCCGTGATGAAAACATAAACAATATCTCTTACCAAAATTTTTTTCTTATGCTCTTTTTGATTTGCCCATTCTCCCTTTAAAGTTCTTTTTACTAAAAATCCCATACAAAATTAAAAGAATTAAACCCTCCTACCGAGATAAATATCTATCTATAGCCGCAAAACCAAAAATAATAGATATGCAAAAAAGTAATAGAGAATTTTTCCAACCCTTTTCATCTACCTTAATAGGCATAATCAGTGAAGAAACCCCAAGAATAACAGAAATATTAAATAAAACACTACCAAGAGCATTACCAATCGCCAAAGAACTTTTCCCTTGAAGAGAAGATATTATAGAAACACTTATTTCAGGAAGCGTAGTTGCAACACTTGCAAGTATAGCACCAACAACAAACTCGCTTACTCCCATTTTTTTAGTCTATTAATTTTAGCCTTTCAATAAAAAGATCAGATCCTCTAATCAAAAAAGATTAGTCCTAAGATAAATAGAAGAATGTTAAATAGTATACTGCTTAAAATCATTGTTTTGAGAAGATAAAATCTTCAAAATTTTTCCTAAATAGTTGAGTTATATCTCTTTCTATATCTTCTTCTTTTAAGGTCCACCCTGATCTTATCAAAGCCAGATATTTATCATAAAGCACCTTTTTGATAATTTCTTTGCTATGTTTCCATTTATAAATAAGCTGTTCTAACACCCTTGCATCGGAATGCTGAGGAATAAAAGAAAAGCCAAGAAGTTCAAGTCTCATCTTAGTTATCTCCTCAATAAGACTTGGGGTATTTAAGAACCACCAACATCCAAAGATCATTAAATTTTTAAACTTTCTTGCAGTTACACAAAGTTCATGTTGATTCTCCCTAGAAAGCATCGTAACCATAAACTTATTGTTAGGAAAACTTCTACAAAGATTTTCAATACTCTCAATATTACTTTTACCCACACTATCTCCTGCCAGTCTTAGGGAAGGATTTACCGAACGTTTTGCTCCAATCATTAAAGCTATAGGAACTTTTCTCTCTTCAGCATAAAGCATGATCTCTTCTAACAATCTACTTCTAAGCATATCATCAGGATACCTAAAATCGGGAGGAAAGGATAAAGCAATATAAAGAGGTTCTATCATTAAAAACCATTTATCAAGATGATCCTTAATTTCTTTGTAATCTTTAACTTTTAAATATTCACGAATATTCTCCCAGTCATTTATTAACCTATCAAGCCTAAGCGATGGACGAAATCTCTTATCCTTAAAAATATTACATTTCCAATATTTCATCTCATTTTCATCAAGAGGATCATTGGTCATCACAACATAATCAATTTTTGCCTTCTCAAAAATTAAGTCCACATAGCTTTCCATATCAATCTTATCAAAATATGCTCTTATTAAAGAAAGATCTTTCTTTTCAAAGTCTACCCCAACTTCAGTTAATATAGTAACTATACCTCTTGCAGACTCACTTATAGGAGATCTATCTACAAATAGAGTCTTCCATACTAATTCTGCTTGCTCTTTTAAAGAAAGATTATAAAAATCATCGGGAGAAATAGGTAAATATCTTACAGTCTCTGCGATAAGGTAATGATAGGTAAGAAGATAATCTATACCATAGAGGAATAGATCCTTAAAAGAAGGAGGAAAAAGATGGGTATGTATATCTATAATTTTTATTTTTTCTTAAAACTTTATTAATTTTCTCTTCTAAATTTCTTTCATCAACCATAACAAAAAATATTATACATTATCAAATTAAGTTTTACAAGAAAAAGAAAAATACAAGGCCCTAATTTGACCCTATAAATTCTTAATATCATCCATAGCAATACTTATGGAGGTGAGAGTGCATGATTAAAAATCTTAAAATACAAAAAGACACTCCTGATTATATTTACCACAGTTATACTCTCTTCCTTTTATTCTTCTAAAGCCTTTGGATTTGATTGGGATAGTTTTTTAGAAAACCTCTATCACTGGAACTTAACATTACAAAGAAATATATATGGAGATACCTATATCTATAACGACTCGTTAAATACATCTTTTACAGTAATTGACGAATATGGCGACGATTATACTTTTTACATTAATCAAAATGCCAACCATACTAAGACTTCTTATCTACCTCTTACCCTAAGAATACCCTTATTTTACAATGATAATCTGAGCTTTGGACTTAGCAGTTCTCAACGATACTTTCAGACTAAGATTTTTGAGGAAATAGGATCTATAACTCATGATTACGATTATGATAATCTAATGGGAGTTGCAGTAGGGGTATATCTAAGTATAAAGGTACTCCCCAGATTGTGGATATTTACTACTTTAGGCAGAGCATACTATTATCTCAATACCACAGCCGATACCTTAAAACCTTCCTGGTATGGAGATCCAGGATTATATTGGGATGGGTACTTCTATGAGCCGGGAACACCTTTAAAGGTCAGGGGAGAAACAGATTATAAGTTTTTCTTTTCTATAGGTATGAAGTACTATATATACTCTGGAATATTTTTGGAATTAACTTACTATCATTTTCCTGAAGCTACTATAAACAACATGAGCTACATTTTAGAAGGACCTGTAGACCTAAAGATAAATGTTTCTCCTGAAAAACTACCAAAACCAATCACTATAGAAGAATCTCATGTATTTACTTTAGGAATAGGTATAGGATTATAAAAAATAAAAGGGGAGAGAAATACTTCTCTCCCCTTAGTCTCTGGAAAATATAAAACTAGTCGAATAAAATCTTCATACTCTCCTCGTGGTCTAAATCCATTACGTAAGGTATACCTGTTACTTCTGCTGCTTCCTTAGTCAAAGCTACAATATCATCCCTTGTAATATACTCAAGCTTGAATTTTCTTGCACCAGCCATAAATTGTTTCAACCCCACTGCAAGTCTGTCAAAATATCCATACACTGAAAGAGCAGCAGGTGGAACTTTCTTCCAATCATCTCCAAGAATTTTCTTTATTTCTGCTACTGCTACAAATATCTCTTCTATATCGTTTCCATACTCTGCATACTCCTTAGGTATAGTTCCTTTCTTAATCCATTCACCAAGATTCTTTCCCACCATTGCCGCAGTTAAAGTTGCTCTACCCATAGCTACAAGCTTTACATAAGGAGCTCCTAATGCAAGACCTTTGAAGATATGATCTTCAAGAGTAAAACCACCAGCAATAGCTATTGTTGGAACATGTTTTCCTTTCTCAGCAAGCATCTTAGCATATTTGTAAGTTAATGCTTCTAAATAAACTGTTGGAATTCCCCACTCATTCATCATTCTCCATGGGCTCATTCCTGTACCGCCACCTGCTCCATCTACAATTAGAAGATCTGCTTTACCCTCAGAAGCAGCTCTCAAAGCAAGAGCAAGATCTTTTGGCCTATACGCACCTGTTTTCAAAGAAATATATTTTGCTCCTCTCCTCCTTAACTCCTCTGCCCTCTTGACAAATCCCTCTACCGATGCCATTCCAAGTCTGGAATGTCTCTCAAATTCCTTAATTCCACCCTTTTGATATAGATCCTGAATTATTGGATCATCTGGATCAGGAAATACAATATATCCCCTATCTTTTAGTTGCTTCGCTCTCTTTATATCAGAAAGTTTAATTTCTCCTCCTATATCTTTTGCTCCTTGTCCCCACTTTATTTCTACAAATTCAATTCCAAGTTGCTCAATTACATACTCAAGAGTACCAAGTCTTGAATCTTCAACATTTTCCTGAACTATAACTCCGCCATAATTGTCTCTTTGCCACTCCTTAAATAATCTTATTCTCCTCTCCATCTCAGGAGATCTAACTACTTTACCATTCTTAATTTCTGCATCAGGATCTACACCACATACATTCTCTCCTACTCCAACCATTGTTCCAAAAAGAGCAGATCCAATTGCTACACCCTCCCAGTTGTCTCTTGCAATGAAGGTAGAACCAAGACCAGTGGTAAACCAAGGACCTCTTAATTTAATATCTCCAATTCTTGTCTCAATATCTACAGCAGGAAAAGTAGCTTTGTCAGGATCTGGCTCTACTCCTAAAGCTCCTACACAAGTACCGTTTATATTAAAATGAGAGAAATCTATAGGATAATCTTTTTCTGAGGCTGAAGTTACTTTTCCATAGGGTTTTGGGTAAATATATTCTCTACCACGAACACCTGATTTTGCTATTTCGCAATAGCCAGGACAACCATCAAGACAAGTTACACACATCCCACTAAATGGAGAATAGTCCTTTAAACGTAAACGAGTAAGGGTGGCTTCTGAAAAGTTAGGCTTTGAAAAAGACATTAAAATGCACCTCCCATTTTTGATGTTTAATTATAATTAACATAACCAAATTCAATTGTCAATATACTATACAATATGCCATTTTTCAAAAATACAAAGGAAGCTTATTTCCGTTAATATATTAAAAAATAAAAAGGGGAGACTTATAAGTCCTACCCCTTAAAATTATTAATTTTTAATTTTTTTACTCTGCTTTAAAAAGTCTTTGTCCTTAAATATTCTACTATAGGAGAGTTATTTATAACGGTTTCTGATCTAAGAGTAATATCTTCTACTTTATTAACATTTACCCTATTTTGTTTGGTTTTAGACTCCTTTATCTTAACTCTTCCAAGAGTTATCTTCATATTACATCCCTCCCTTTTTTATTCATTTTCATTTTTCAATAAGAATTATAACTAACCTGTGTTAATTTAAATTTAAGAATAATTTAAATTTATATTAAAAAGGTATGAATTAAATTTTAAAAAGAGGGAAAGAGCGCTTAAGCCCTTCCCCTCTAATTTATATTCACTGTTTAAGAATCTCTTCCCAAGTAGTCACAGGCCAGGTAGTCCTAAAAAGTTCCTCTATGGCAGGTTTTGCCTTCTCTCTTATTTGTGTCATAGTTTTGTCATCCAAATATATAACTGTCATACCATTTTTCATAAGCATTCTTAGAATATCATCCTCACTAGCAATAAGCTTCTTAGTAGCTGTATCGCATACTTTTTCGGCAGTTTTTACAAAAAGCTCTTGATATCCTTTAGATAGTTTGTCAAAAGTAGGTTTGTACATATGTACCCAACCAAAAGAAACAAGATGATTCGTGATAATTAAGTATTTTTGTACCTCGTAAAGTTTATATCCAGAAATTTGAGTCAAATCTCCCTCGGAAGCCTCAGCAGTACCATCCTTAAGAGCTTGATACAAACCTGTTAGTGGAACAGGAACTGCCTTTACTCCCAGAGCTTCCCAAACTTTAATCCATGTAGGTACTACAGGAAGTCTAAGTTTCAGTCCCTCAAGATCTTTTAGACTAAGTATAGGTTTATTAGAGGTCATCTGCCTATACCCTCTATAGAGATATCCAAGAGTATACATATTACCATTTTTAAGAATCTGCTCTTTTGCTTTTTCTCCTATAGGTCCTTTCATTATTCTAAAGAAGTGTTCATAATCCTTCAATACAAAGGGAGCATTAATAAAGAAATATTGAGGGGCAAATACTTCTATAGCTCTTCCTCCTGTAAATTGCATGTCTACTTCGCCCTTTGAACATCTTTCGTTAGCTTGTTCTTCTGTATCCTTTGCAATAGAAAGTTCAAATTTAATTCTTCTTTGTGTTTCTTGCTCAATTATATTTTTAAACTCTATCATCGTTTGGGTTATTATATGTCCTTCAGGAAACGGTAGATGTGGCCTTTATAAGTATATTGCTCTGGGCAGATCCAAAAGAGCTAAGAGGAACTAGTAAAAAGAGAATTAAAAGTGTAAAATATTTCTTCATAAGAAACCCCCCTACATGTATTTTTTCTGGGGAAGGGAAAATCCCTTCCCCGAGATATCTCACATTAATTCAATCTTTCTCCCCTCTTCACTAGAGTAATAGCCGGCATATAAAACTTTTGCTGTTTCTTTTGCTAAGTCAAAATTAGATACTGGTTCTTTATTTTCTTTTACTGAAAGAACGAAATCTTTAAGTTCTTGAGGAAAACCCCTAGTCCAGAAATCATCAGGTGAAGGGAAATTCCAACCTGCTTTTGTCTCAATTTTTTCGGCTACGTACTCATCTTTCCACACCGTCTCTTCAGGAGCATAAGCTACCATCATATTATTAGGATTAATGTTGGCATAAATCATACCTGAGGAAAGGTTTACCTGCACCCAATTTTTAAGTCCTCCAAGGCTAACATCATTAGAGAAGATTATGCCCTTTGTTCCATCTTCAAAATCGATCACAAGAATAGACCAATCTTCTACGTCCTCCCAAGAGGTTGCCACATAATGTTTTTCTTCCTTCAAAAATTTCTCCGTCTTCGTCAAATTCGCCACTTCACTCCATACTGCTTTTGCCCTTATAGGCTTTCCATCCCTAAGCAACCCTTCATAATGTTTTAAATGAAGCACTACAGCTACTGGATGAGACCCAAGTCTCATTAAACTACCACCACCAGAAGTTTTCCATTTTTTAGTCATAACTTGCATGAGAGCCAGAATGACTACACTCTGCTCTAATTTCAAGAATAGGAGAAGAAGAAATATAAATCATCCTCTTCATCTTCTCGATAGAAGGAGCATAAACCAAATTTTCTCCATACATAAACTTAATGCCACTTTCTTTTACAGTCCTTTCGATCCTTTCTATTTTTTCTAAAACCTTTTTATACATAAAACTTTTAGGCACTTCTATCCCTACAAGTTCCTTATCTGTATCCTCCCCAAAATAGCCTGTAAGAGGTTTCTCACATATAACATGCTTTTTATTCTTAGCAGCACAAAGAATAACTTCATCATGAAGATTTGTAGGAGTACATACATCCACAATGTCAATATCAGAAGACGCACAAAGTTCCTCAAAATCACCAAAAACTTTAGGAATTCCAAATTCTTTTGAAAATCTCTCTGCATTCTCTCTTCTTCCAGAGCAAACCCCAACTACTTCCACATATGGAGATATCTCCCTATATGCAGCCATATGTATTCTTGCTATAAAACCCGCTCCTACAAGACCAACCCTTACTTTATCCATAAAAATCCCTCCTTATAGTATTTCCAGGATATCAGGTTTTACAAAAGTCATACCTTCTACTTCTACTTTTAGAGTAGGGAAAATAATAGGTTTTGTAATCATTATTGGTCCTTTTTCAGTTATAATAAATCCATCTTCAGATTTTGTACCAGTTATGGAGGGGTTCCAACAGAAAGCTTGATTCCTACAAACCTTTTCCGTAGTTGTAGGCGTTACCCTTATATCCCTAGGATAGTATCCCATAGATCCACCTTGATGATGTAATTTCCATTCATCTTTGTATCCTCTCTTTTCATACTCTTCTATAGCAGAAAGAACTGGAATTCTCATCTCTTCACCAATCTTTGTCTTAGCTATCATAATGCACTCGATCTCTACATTATCCCTATATTGCTTCCTTAAATTTTCTGAAATTTCTCCAAAATAAGCCATTCTTGTTATTGTAGCTATCAATCCTCTATACCTAGCATTTACCGATGCCATTACTAATTTCTCGATCTTCTTGTTTTTAGATATGGGATGCCTATAATTTCTTATTCTATCGTCAGAAGCAATCATAAAAGCTGTAGGCTCAATACCATCCTTCCAGAGTCTTGCAGATATCTTACCTGCAATCTCTATCTCCGTCTCACCTGGCTTTATTTCATACATAAGTACCTCTTCCACAGTCCTTGAAAGTTTCTCTCCTAGATATAAATATCTTTCTATCTCACCTTCTGTTAATTCATACCTCAATTTTTTAAAAAGTATTGTCTACAAAATGAGTCCCTGGAAGTACAATGTCACACCCTACCTTGCCATTTCCAACAATACTCTTAACTATTTCCATCTCCTTATCCTCATACCACTCATATTCGATCACTTCAAACATATCATCTACTTCTTCTTCTCTCATTCTTCTTGCTTCAATCCTATTAGCAATGACAAACTGCTCCTTATCAGTAATCAACACTGATGTTACTCCTATCTCCGTAGCTATACCTACAAAATTTACTCCACCAGCAGTAATCCACGAAAAGTTTGGTTGCTTCTTTATAAGCATAGCAGAAAGATCATTTTCTCTTAGAAAATTTCTTACCCTTTCCAATTTAATCTTTACTTCATCTTTTTCTCTCCATTTTTTTACTCCTCCCACTTTACCTTCTCTTTTGCCTGAAATGACACCTAAAAGAATCGATAAAAACCGCAAGAATTAGTAAGGTTAGAGATATGGGACTTTTAAACATAACAGTATAATCATTTCCTGATAGAATTAATGCTCTATTTAAGTTTTGTTCAGCCATAGGCCCAAGAATAATTCCAAGTATAAGAGGAGTTGCCGGAAAATTATGTTTTCTCATAAAGTAACCCAATAATCCAAAAATAAGCGCAATTGCTACATCATACAGGCTATTTCTTATAGCAAAGGATCCAATTATCGCAAAAATAAGTACTATAGGCATTAATATCTTTTTGGGTATTTCTAAAATATATGGGGCAGTTAAGGTAGATACAAAACCCACTACAAGCATCATAAATTGAATGATAAACCATCCTGCAAAAAAGGAATAAACAAGATCAGGAGTAGCTTGAAATAAGAGTGGACCAGGTCTTACCCCAATAAGTATCATGGCTCCAAGCATTACTGCAGTAACCACATCTCCAGGAACCCCTAATGCTAAAGTTGGCACCATAGCTCCTCCCGTAACCGCATTGTTAGCACACTCGACCACTGCAACTCCTTCTACTGCACCTTTACCAAATTTCTCTTTCCTCTTTGATATGTTTTTTAGTACGTTATAGGCTAAAAATGTAGCAATGGTTCCTCCAGTTCCTGGAATTACTCCTATAACTATTCCAATGATTGCTCCTACTAATATAGGTATAATTATAGATTTAAATTCTTCCTTTGTTAGAAAAACCTCGGATATTCTATGCTGAATCTTTGTCTCTTGTCCCTTTTGTTCCAGCTCCATTAATATTTCGGTTATAGCGAAGACACCAATAAGCACAGGTAAGAGTTCAAAACCAGCAGAAAGCTGAGATATACCGAAAGTAAATCTTGTAGATCCTCTTATATTTTCAATTCCAACTGTAGAAATAAATAAACCTAAAAGTCCTGAAATTATACCTTTTAACAAATGCTTCCCTGAGACACTAGCAATTATCGAAAGACCAAAAATCGCAAGAGCAAAATAATCAATAGGAGAAAATCTCAAGGCAAAAGAGGCAAGAATAGGAGCCAAAAACACTAAAACAATACCACTAAGAATACCTCCTGAAAAAGAAGCTATTAAGGCCGTGAATATCGCTTTTCCAGCCTTACCTTGCCTTCCCAAAGGATAACCATCAATTAAAGTTGCTGCAGCCGAAGGAGTCCCTGGAACTCCTAAAAGCACAGCAGAAATAGATCCTCCAAACATAGATCCAGAATACATCCCTGCAAGCATCAATAAAGCAGATTTAGGATCTAAATAATAAGTGAAAGGAAGGAGAAGAATTATTCCCATCGAAGACGTAACTCCAGGCAAAGCTCCTACAATAATTCCCCCAACAGTACCTATTAACATTAGAAGCAAATTATTAGGCTGAAGCGCTATCTTTAAACCTTCTACCCAATAATTTATCATTTTGGACTTTTATCCCTCCTGTTTAGAATAAAGAAAACTGAGGAAGAGGAACTTTAAATATTCCATAGAACACATAATATACCAAAAGAGTAAAAATAACACTTATAACAATTGCGTAGGGTAATTTTTTGTATCCAAAAAGATACATTGTAGCCAACATAAGAAAAGGAGTAAGATATAAAAAGCCTATATATTTTACGAGATATACATATAAAAGCGAAATAAATATAAGAATTAAAACATCCTTCACAGAACTCTTAGAGTATATCTTTTTAGTCTTTTCTGAGATGAAAAAACTCTGAAAAGTTAGGATAAATCCACAAATAATTAATCCAATACTCACAATCTCAGGAAAATCCCCAGGACCAAGCCCTAAAGGCATGTCAGGCATATTTAAAGCATTAAGGAGTATGAAAACACCAAAAAGTATTATTCCTATCCCTATGCCAGTATCCCAAGAAAATTTAAGTTTCATTAACATTTCCCCCCAAGTAAAATTGAGAATCTCCCCCTACTGGTTAGGTAGGGGGAGATTAATTTAATACTTGTATTTGTTTCCTAATTTATTGCTTTTTATAAGATCTTCGTAATATTTGTCATAATCTTTAATAAACTTAGCAAAGGATGCTGGCCCTCTATATTCTAAAGTCAAAGATAGCTCTTTTGCTTTCTTCTGAAATTCAGGATCCCTCATAGCTCTATAGAATATAGTGTGCAACCTGTCGACAATTTCCTTAGGTGTGCCCTTTTGTACTGCAACTCCTCTCCACATACCAAATTGGAAATTAAATCCTTGCTCTTTTGCTGTAGGAACATCAGGATACTTCTCAAGACGTTTAGAGCCAAAAATACCTAAGATTCTAAGCTGACCAGAATCTACATTAGCAAGTCCTTCCGGAGCAGCACCCATATAGGAGTTAATATCGCCCCCCCACAAGAGCAGTAACAGCAGGGACTCCTCCCTCAAAAGGTACATGAGTAAGCTTTATCTTAGCAAAACTCTCAAAAGCAAGAGCAGCAAGATGAGTTCCTCCTCCAGCCCCTCCATTACCAATAGTGATCTTTCCAGGATTTTGTTTGGCATATTCCACATATTCCTTTAAATCCTTCCATGGAGCATCTTTTCTAACCAATATGTAACAAGGATCATTTACAATAAGAATAACCGGCTCAAAAGAATCAGCACTAAATTCCACAGGATCCATATGAGATTTAATCAAAATAGGAGCAGCAAAGGAAAGAAGAGTATATCCATCAGGTTTTGCCCTTAGGAATTCCATAGTACCAGGAACAGCTCCACCACCAGGAATATTATTCACTACCAAAGGCTGCCCATTGGCATATTTAGGAAATACCGAGGCTATAGCTCTAAAAAGAACGTCTGTTGCCCCACCAGCAGACCAAGGAACAATTATCTGTACTGGTCTTGTTGGAAAATCAATTCCACTCCCAACAGTAATCAAGAAAATCAATACCAAAGCTATAGTAGCCAATAACTTTTTAGAAAACATAATTTACCCCCCTTCAAAGATCGATTTTTATAAAACATTTTTTTAGTCCCACCCCCTAATTTAAAATTTTTTAATTTTTCTTTTTACGTTAAAATTTTGTTTTGTGCTTTATTTCTCAAATATCATAACTAATACTGATATATTTAATTCACATTCTCTTNCAATAAAAAACAAACTTTACATCTTTTTTTATAGCAAAAAATAATAAAATTGACAAGTGATATTTTAAAGAAAATTTAAAGGATAAAAATATTGAATACAAAGTACATTTAATATTTCTAAAATTAAGGGAAAGACATTTTTTTAGTTAGAGTGAAAAAATTATTGTTTTCCTTTATATTTATCAAGCAACCTTTTATAGTTTTGCATTACTATATCAACTACCTCTTCCCAATGCTTATAAAGAGTTAATCTTGCATTTTCTCCAACTTTTTTCAAAAGCTCCCTTTGAGACAATATCTCTTTCATCTTTTTAGCGTAGTTAACATAATCATCCTCTGACAAAAATCCATTAAGACCATCTATTACCCCTTCACCTTCAGCCACCGTTGACCCCTTAATAAGAAGAGATGGACACCCTAAAGCGGCAGCTTCCTTTACCACAAGAGCAGAAGTATCGTAAAGAGAAGGAAAAGCTAAAAGATCAGCCCTAGCATAATATGCCTTTAATAGTTCTCTATCAAGAACCTTTCCTGTAAAAATAACTCTATCCTCTATTTTTAACTCCTCAGCAAGCTTTTTGAAATAGTCTTCATCTTTCCCTGTTCCAATAAGTATAGCCTTGAAAGAGATATTTTCGTCCTTCAAGACCTTTAAAGATCTTAAAAGCATCTCTACATTTTTTTGCTTTACTATTTGCCCCCACAAAAAGAATAACCACTTCTTCTTTTGACAAATTATGAAGTCTTTCTACTTTCTCTCTATACTCTTCAATATTCCTAGGGGGAATAAAATCACTGCCATTAGGAATTATTTTTACCTCTTTTTTTGTAATCCATAGTCTCTAAGAGTTTCTGCTGTAGCAGAATTTACAGTCCATACCTCGTCAACCCTGTTATAAAATTCTAATATTATCTTTACCCCAAGCCTTGCAATAAAATCTGACTTTGTTGCCTCTTTAAAATCATCATAATATTTTGTGTGAAAAGAAGCCACAATTGGAATTTTTCTTTTCTTTGCAATATAAAGGCCTAAAACACCAGAAGAAAAAGGAGAATGCACATGAATAATATCAAAAGGAATACTCTCTATCTTTCTCATTGCTTTGAGATCCAAAAAAGGTATCCCAAATCTATAAGGAGGTCTTAAAACAACAGGAATGGAAAAATATCTTATTACCTCATATTCTTCCTCATCTTTGTATCCTGGAAAAGAGGGGGTCACTACATAAGCCTTACCATATTTCTTGTTTATATAATAAGCATAATTTTTTACTGCAATAGCTACACCATCCATCACAGGGGGAAAGGAATCATTAAAAAGCCCTACAATCATTTACAACTCCTGTTTTTCAAAAAGAATAATACTTACTAAAACCAAGACAAAAGAGTAAAAAAGAGTAGAGAAGATATTTTTAAAAGCATCACCCCATAATACTTCTTTCGAAATCCAAAGATTTTCTAAAGAAGAAAGATTCATAGGATTATAACTAGATAAATTAGGGAATATTAAAAGAAGATTGAAAATTATAAAGACTACAAAAAAAATCCCTGCAGTCTGAAGAGGATTCTTAGCAATGGTTCCTGAGAAAGTTAGTAAAGACAAAATAAAAAGGTTATATACCAAATAAAGTAGAGTCGCAGATAAGGAGTTATAAATAGAGATCTCCTTAAAAAGGAAATAAGTATAGTAAGCACAAATTAAGTAAGAAGATATTATCAAAATAAAAGTTAGAAAAAACCTAGAAAAAAGAACTTTGATAGTAGCCTATTTTTTTCTTTCAACACCAAGAGAAAGTAATATACTTACCGTACCTTTATTTTTCTCTTCCGAAATACTTCCCATAAAAACTATCACAACTACTATAAAAATTATTTGATTTAAGTTTTTGAAAAATTGCAAGAAAGCGTCCTTCCAGGTAGGAGGTGGAAGTTGAATAATAAATCCCTGCATTTCAGAACTCGAAGCTAAGCTCTTTATTATATCGGGTGTAAATTTCGCAATTACAGGACTTCCTATAGAGAAAAAGAGAAAAACAAAGAGAAGTGCATACAATTTACCTGTTTTAATAAGTTCTTTCCATTCTTTTTTCATTAATTTCAATATCATGAAATCACCTCAAAAAATATATCTTCAAGGGTTGGCTCCAAAACCTCAAAATGCATAAGGGATAAGCCCTCTTTTACAATAATTTCAGGAATTCTCCTTTGGGCCATTTCAAGATCTCTTACTTTTAATATTAAAGAATTTTGATTTTCTTCTAAAACTTCTTCAACAAAATCTTCTCTCCTTATTTGCTCAACTATTCTCAAGGGATTATCAACTTCCAGTCTTATGATTCTCCTTGAGAATTTTTTCTTAATATTCCCTAAAGTATCATTTAATAGAAGTCTTCCATCTTTTAAAATTCCCACTCTATCACACACTCTTTCTACATCAGCAAGAATATGGGTAGAAAAGAATACTGTTTTTTCTCCCCTAAAGGAAACTATTAAATCAAGGATTTCTTTTCTTCCCTGAGGATCCAACGAAGAAGTTGGCTCATCCAAAATGAGGAGTTTTGGATTTGGAAGTAAGGCTTGAGCAACTCCAAGCCTTTGTTTCATTCCCCTTGAAAAAGTCCCAATCCTCTTTTTTTCATTTTTAAGATCAACCATCTCTAAAACTTCATCTACCCTCTTTTTGTCTACGCCTATTATTTCACAAAGAGTTACTAAATACTCTTTAGCAGTAAAGTAATTATAAAAATTAGGTACATCAGGAAGATAACCTATCCACCTCAAATATTTTCTACTTTTAGTTATATCTTCTCCCAAAATTACAGCACTACCTTTTGTAGGTTTTGCGAGATTTAAAAGAACCCTTATGGTAGTTGTTTTACCTGCTCCATTAGGCCCTAAATACCCAAAGATTACTCCCTCAGGAACTTCCAAATTTAAATCATCTAAAGCCTTCTTATTTGGGTAATACTTGCACAAATTATACGTTTCTATCACATTCATATTACTTTCTCCCAAAGACAAAATAAGCCATAGGACCTAAAATTCCAAAAGCAAGAATAATTATAGCCCATATTATTTTATTTTCCCATCTAATTTCTTCCTTATTTCTCTTAATAAGATCAACAATAGCTAAGATTTGAAAAACTAATTGAATCAGAAGAAGTGGTAAAAACAAAATAAAATTCTCTCTTAATCCTTCCATTTACAATCTCTCCTTTACTAAGATATCTTTGAATATTATATCAAAGTAGAGCTAAACCTTAGAAAATAAAAAGGGGGGAGAGGTGATTTGACCTCTCCCCCATAAAATCAGCTTGAACTATTTAATAAAGAACTGTTCAGGAAATGCGTTCAAAGGAGTAAAGAGTGGAGCATCACTTATTAAGTATTCTGGAACGTTCCTAAAGTTGTTCTTTACTATGCAGAGAGATGGAAGTGCTCCCACGGTACCTATAATCCATATGTTCTTTCTATGGAGAGCAACAATTTGCCTAATAAGTATATCTCTCTTTGTTGCATCTGTAGTTTGATTAACTTGATCCCACAACTCATAAAGCTTTCTTATATCTCCTGTAGGTTCTTCTCCTTCTTTACCCTTGGTCCAATACCATCTGGCATAAAGAGGAGCCCATGGACCGTCAGTTATAGTTCCTAATATTCTTCCAGGGCTTAAAATAAAGTTGGAGCACCTATCCATAACCCACACACCAATCTCAATATCTCCAGAGTTACAATTGGTAACATACAAACTTCTATCTACTTGCTTGATTATGGTCTTGATCCCTATCTTTTCCCAATAGCTCTTAATCAACTCCATAATACTCATATTTGCATTTCCTGGATAGGTGGTAAAACTAATAATCAGCTCAATAGGTTTACCATCAGGACCAATTCTAAATCCATCTTTTCCAACCTTAAGCCCCATAGCATCAAGCAATATTTTGGCCCTTCCAGGATCATACTGAGCATATGCCTTTTCCCAAGAAGGATCATAATAAGCAGCACCCTTAGGAATTGCTGCTTGCATTGGAGTACCAAGTCCCATATATAGGATCTTATTTATTTCGTCCCTATTTATGGCAAGGGATAGTGCTTGTCTAAATCTTACATCTTGGAAGAGCTTCCTCTTTACAGGATCTTTTACATTTTGATTAAGGAATATCGCAGGATCAGCCCCAACAGCAGATGCCCATTTTAAAACTCTGTAGTTTCCTTTTTGTGCATTTTCCATGAATAGCGAGTAGTTAGAAACTCTCATATGCCTGTCCTGACAATCAATCTCTCCTGCCACTGCCTTCATATTAATCATTTCTGCATCGCTTACTAAGTAATGTACTACCCTATCAATATAGGGAAGCTGATTCCCCTCAGGATCCACCACATGGTAGTATGGATTTCTCTCCATTACGAATACAGGCTCATTGGGGCTCTTGCTTACAACTTTCCATGGTGCAGTCACAGGAAGTTCAGGATTTTGTAACCAATCATCTTTAAACTTGAAAAGCTCATACCATTTGTTGAAGCCTGCATCCTTAGCCATCTTCTCAAGTTTCTCCATAGGTGTATATTTAGGATGAAATTGCATTAAATAATGTTTTGGAGCATAGTAGGAAAGAGAGCCATGAGTAGTATCCATATACCACCCTTGAGCAGGAATATCATAAATGAATAGAGGCTTAGGTTCGGGGAAAATTATTCTAAAAGTATATTTATCAATTTTTTCAAACTTAGCAATAGATTTCCCATCAGAGCTTACAAATTGAGAAGGCATATTAGGAGTTAAATCTTTATTACAAATAATATCCTCATACCAGAATATTACATCATCGGTAGTAAAAGGCTCTCCATCGGACCACTTAATCCCTTCACGTATATGAAAGGTATATATTTTACCATCTTTTGAAACTGTATACTTGTCTACAAGCCAAGGAAGAACCTTTTTACCATCAGAACTAAATCTTAAAAGATTACAGGCAGACATAGAGATCCTTGCAATTCCCCATCTATCACCCGCTCCAAGCCAAGCTCTCCTCCAAGTCCCCCCATATTTACCAATTTCTTCGTAGGGTTTTAAAACTACAGGATTTTTAGGAAGCCTCTCTTCTACAGGAGGAAGTTTACCCTCTTTTACCAGTTGAGCAAGAGAAGGTGCCTCATTATATTTTGTTGCTGAAAAAGTATTACCAAGAAGAATAATGAGGAGAAAAAGAATAATAAAGATTTTAGTGTAATTTAACCTCATAAAAATACCCCCCTTTTAATTTTGCAAACGCTAATATAAACGTTTGCTTAAGTAATTTTTTACTTACTCATAATTTTTTTGTTCAAGCAGAAAAATTTCTACACCGTGTAGGTATTGGGATAAGATTAAAAATTCGCTATCTCTTACGAGTAATAGGTATATGCCTAATTATAACTTATCTCGGAAGAGCTAATAATATGAAACATATAACAAGCCCAATAGTATATATATATAAGGAAAAGTTTTAGAAGAAAAAGCAATACTTATGAGAACATAATAGTAACACCCTTTTTAACTAAGACTCATTTTTCCCCTAAAATAAGTTACAACAATATCAAGATTTAAACTAAAAAATCTCTACTCCTTGCTCCATGGGGGAATCCACTTAGGTAATCTATTCCAGAAGAAGCATGCAACTTCATGTTTATCATTTACATTTTCAAGCCCAGGATCTTTATTAAAACAAATATCCTGAGAATATAAGCAAGTATGAGAGAAGGGACATAATTTTTTCCCCAACTCTCTTTTTGGAGGCTCATAAGATTTTAATTCTATAACTTTTTTTNNTTGTAGCTAGATCTGGATCGGGTATAGGACTTGCAGATATTAGTGTTCGAGTATAAGGATGTAAAGGATTATTTACAATTTCGTCACACTCTCCTTTTTCTACAATCCTTCCACCATATAGCACTGCTATTTTTCCTCCATTAGTAGCAAAGAATCTTGCTGCTCCAATATCATGTAGGATAAGAATTATGGAAATTCCCAACTCTTTATTAAGAATTTTCAGAATCTGAATAATAGTAGCTCTAAGAGACATATCTATCATGCTTATAGGCTCATCTGCAACAAGAACTTCAGGATTTGCGGTAAGAGCTCGAGCAATAGCAAGTCTTTGTCTTCCACCTCCAGAAAGATGATGGGGATATTTATTTAAAAAATAAGAAGGAGGCGTAAGACCAACCAAATTAAGAAGTTCCTCAACCCTTCTCTCCAACTCTTTTCCTCTGATATTATTGTTTCTACTTAAAGGATCTGCTAAAGTAGCATATATTGTTCTTGAAGGATGTAAAGAAGCATAAGGATCTTGATGAACATATTGAACTCTAGTTCTAAGATAAGATAATTCCCTCCTTGAAACATTAGAAATATCTTTCCCAAACCATTTTATTTTTCCTTGAGTTGGGGTTTCTAAAAGACATGCAATTCTAGCCAAAGTAGTTTTTCCCATTCCACTTTCTCCAATAATAGCTAATCTGTCTTGCTTATTAATTCTTAAATTAATATTTTCTAAGGCAATAATATATTTTTTCTTAAAATATCCTCGGGAAAATATTTTCGTAATCCCTTCTAATTCCAATACTGGTATTTCCATCCTATTTTCCCCCTATTTATAAAGATAGCATGCTACTTTTCTGTTACTATTTAGAGAATACATAGGTGGTTTTTCTTTTTTACATTCCTCCCTAACATACGTGCATCTTGGGTGAAATCTACATCCAGAAGGTGGATCTAATAAACTAGGAGGATCTCCTGGAATTCCTTTTATCTTTTCTGGATCTGAGATTAAGCTCATTATAGAGTTAACTAAGCCTTGAGTATAAGGATGTTTTGGATCTTTTAATACGTCTCTCGTAGGACCACTTTCTACAATATTTCCTGCATAAACCACAGAAATTCTATCAGAAAGTTCTGCAGCAACAGCTATATCATGAGTAACAAAAATTAAAGTGAGTTTAAGTTGTTTCTTAAGATCTTTTAAAAGCTGAATAATATAAGCCTGAGTAAGAACGTCTAAAGCTGATGTTGGTTCATCTAAAATAAGAATTTTAGGCTTGAATACTAAAGAAAGAGCAATAAGGACTCTTTGTTTCATTCCTCCTGATAATTGATGAGGAAAAGAATAAAGGACATTTTTAGGATCAAGTCTCACAAGAGCTATTAATTCTTCTGCTTTTTTAACTATCTCATTGTTTTGCCAATTTTTGTGATGAGCATACACCGTGTCAAAAAAATGATCAATTATTCTCATTGTGGGATTTAAAGATTGTTGAGCAGCTTAGAGGAACTAATGCGATTTCAGACCATCTTATTTTTCTAAGCTCATTTTCAGAAAGTTTTAAAAGATCTCTCCCATTATAAATTACTTCTCCTTCAAGAATTTTTGAGTTAGGAGGTAGAGTTAGAGTCATTGCCTCAATTATAGTACTTTTTCCAGAAGCACTTTCTCCTACAATGGCATACACAGTATTTTCCTCTATATCAAAAGAGACCCCATCGCAAGCTTTAATAGTTCCCTCCCTAACTAAATATACAGCTCTGAGATTATTTATAGATAATATAACTCTCACTATTCATACCTCCGTAATTTGGGATTAAATATTTCCTCTATTCCTTGAGCAAAAAGGATACCCCCATATATTAACAAAACTATATGAAGCATGATAATTATAGGATAATGAAAGCCACGAGGAGTATATAAAGCACCTGCTTGATATAATGCGTAATTAAGCATTACTCCCCAATGAGTTGGATCAAATTTTGCAAGACCAAGAAACATTAATCCTACACTAAATTCCATGGCTCCTTTTAGTTGAGTAATAAAATTTATAAAAATATAAGGAATAAGTAGCGGTAGTATGTCTTTAAAAAGGATATAGTTTGTTCCTAAATTTAGCATTTTTGAAACCTCTATAAATTCCTTTGACTTTATGGAAAGAACTTGGGCAGAGATTTGTTTTGCCAAAGGAGCCCAAAGCCACATGGCAATAATTAGTGCTACTGCAATTATGTTTAAAGATTTATCAGCAAAAATCGCAGCCATAATTAAAAGAGCAGGAAAAGAAGGAATAACTAAGAATATAGTTATAATTGTGTCTAAAAATTTAGATATAAATCCTCCTAAGTAGCCTCTAGCAATACCTATAACAGACCCTATTATAACTGCAAATAAACTTGAAAGAACAGATAATCCTATCACCGAACGAGACCCATGCACTATCTGTTGAAAAATATCTATCCCAAAATAATCGGTTCCATAAGGATGTTTCCAAGAAGGAGGTTGGTACCTTTCTGCAAAATTAGAACTTAAATTTAAGGGAACAACCACAGGACCTAAAATTGCCATTAATATAAAAATACTTAATATAATAAGACCAACAAATGCCTTTCTATTCATTAAAATTGGTCTTATAAAGTCTCTCATTGTACCTTCACCCTTGGATCAATAACTGCATATAGAAGCTCAGTTATAAAAGTAGCTAAGATAACACCAATAACAATTAGAGAAAAAAGTCCTGTTAGAAGCCCAAAATCCCTCGCACTTATTGCTTGTCCAAAATAGTAGCCTATTCCCGGATAATTAAAAATAACTTCTACTAAAGTATGACCTCCTAACATGTATCCAATTCCAATAGCTAAGCTTGCTACTAATGGCAGAATAGCATTTCTTCTCACATATCTACGGGCAATAGTAGAATCAGGAAGACCTCTTATTTTAGCAAATCTAACAAAATCTTCTTCTATTACATTAGAACAATTTCCCCTCATAGCTAAGCCCCAAGAAGCCATTTGGGGAATAAAAGTAGCAATTAGCGGCCCTAAAGCATGATAAATAACAGCTAAGATGAACCCGGGGTAAAACCCCGGGTTCATCTCAATAGGATATGCTCCACCTAACGGAAGAAGTCTTAATCTTACTGCTCCCAAAAAGAGTATAACTACTGCTAATACAAAGGCTGGAATTGCTTGTATTATACTAAATATCGTAGAGATAAATGTATCAATAAATGATCCTCTCTTCTGTGCTGAGAAAGCCCCAATAGAAACACCTAAGAAAAATCCTATAACAGTTGCTAAGGATATTACAAAGAGAGTCCAAGGTAATGCTTTTCCGATTATTTCGTTAACACTTGTTTTAAAATATGTAGAATACCCAAAATTTCCTACAATTATATTTCTAAGAAATTTCAAATATTTCAATACTATTGATTCTTTGGGATTGTATCCTATTATGTTGTGAGCAATTTCTAAAGCCTTATCTAGAGGCATATTTCTGCTTTGAGCTATAGAAACTGCTAAGCCAAAAGCTGGATCTCCTGGCATAGATTGAACGATAAAGAATACTACAGTAAGAGCCAAAAATGTCATTATAAGTACTTGTACTAACCTATTCAATATATATTTCATGAGTAAGACTTCCTCCATTTATAATTAAAATTTTACAATTTAGGTCTTAATTTACCCTCAGAAAGAAGTAGTACATAAACTCTTTCAATTCCACCAGGTGCTAAACTCCAGGTAGAATCATCTGGTTCAGGCCATCCTGTCACTCTTTTTCCATCTAAATAGAATATAGGTAGAACTTTTTCTAAAAATGGAATCATTGGTAGATATTCATTAGTAATATAGGCAAGTTTCATTACATAATCTTTAGCTTCTGCAGGTTTTGTGGTAACTTCTTGTAGTTTATCTGTCAATTCATAAGGTACTAAGTCTCCCCATGGAGTTTTGAACTTACTCTTTGCAGGAAATCTTGTAAAGTCTGCAACTTCACCTTGATATATTCTTGTATAACCCATTGCAGGATGAGGATAACCCCACCATGCTGTTCCAAATTCTACTGCAGCCTCATAATCTCCACCACGCATCACTGTATCTCTCATTCCCTCAGGTATTATCTTTAAGTCTACTTTAAATCCAAAATTCTTTAGTTGTTCTGTGATCTCTCTTGCCGCTAATACCCAATCACTATGAGGTCCATATACTGAAACAGTAAATGCAACTACTTTTCCATCAGGAGTCCTCCATAAACCATCAGATCCCTTAGTATATCCTGCCTCTTTCAGAATTGCTTCAGCTTTTGCTGGATTATAACTATAATTTGTTAAAGTCTTTAGAAAATCTGCTGATAACCACGTTTTCTCCATACTTTTTAATACTCCATGAGCATAATCACTGACATCCTTTGCTTGCCATGCAGCAACATCTCTAATTTTTGTCCTGTTCAATGCATAAGCAATGGCTTTTCTAAGAGTTAAATCTTTAAATAATAGTTTTTCAAAATTGAATATTAATGCAAACTCAGAAAGATCTGATACTGCTTTTAGCTTTAAGTTAGGATTTAACAAATTAAATTGGTCTACCACATCCTTAGGAATTGAAGGATGAGCTGCATCAATTTCTCCTGCCACTAATGATGCCCATACAAACTCATTAGATGACCATCTTCTAAATACTACCCTTGGTATTCTGATTTTTCCTGCCGCCCAGTGATATTTATTCTTTGTTAATACCATCTCTGTCTGAGTGACGTTTGTCGGTTCGTAAGTACCCACAACAGGCATTCTACCAATCTCTTTAATAGGGCTAAAATTGTTTACTTTTTCTCTAAAAGCTGCTGCTTTCTTATCATAATCTTTCTTTAAATCTTCAGGTACTGTTTTCTTTTGCTCCCTGAGTTCCCAGATTTTTCTTCCCAATGATGCTACTTCTTTTGCTTCAGACAAGAATTTCCCATATATATGATATGGTGCTAATGTAGAAATTGCACCATCAGTTAGAAGGGAATGAATTAAGAAGGGATGAGTACTGCTAAGAACTAATGCAACAGTATTTTCAGACCTTACTTCTACTCCAGCTATCTCATAGGGCCATTCCCACATAGCATGCAAGAATGCAATATTACATTCAATATCCTTTGCAGTGAAAGGAGTTCCATCACTCCACCTTGTTTTTCTCAAATTAACCACCAATTTATTACCTTCAAGCTTCCACGAAGTAGCAAGCCTTGGAATATACTCTCCTGTAGCAGGGATATAATATGCAAAGGGTTCATAAGCAAACCACCAGGCACCACCTATAGCCCCAGGGCCAAAAGCATTACCATGAAAAGGATAGGGCCAAGTCGTAGCAAATCTAATTTCTGGTTCCTTTATTGCAGCAGAAGATAGAGTTAGAGTAAGCGACAAAAGAAGAACCAAAATTAAAATGAGATTTAATTTTTTCATTATCTTTACCCCCCCTATTATCTTTAAATTTTTAAAGAAAAAGGCAAACTAAAGAAACAAAACTTCTTTTTAAATCCTCACCTCCCTTTAATTTTTAACCTACTGTTTTAAGTGTATCACGCCTTAAATTCTTTGTCAAATTTCTGTTTCATTGACAATTACTATATTTTAGTCTATAATATTTCAAACGATTTTAAATTTCTTGTAAAAAAAGGAGAAAACAAATGGTAAACATAAGAGACATCGCAAAAAAAGCAGGGGTCTCCCCATCAACAGTATCTCGAGCTTTGAACGATGATTCAAAAATAAGCGAGGAAACAAGAAAAAAAATTAAAGAGATAGCTAAAAGACTAAAATACAAACCCAATCAGGCGGCAAGAGCCCTAATAACCCGAGAGACAAAGACTATCGGTTTTCTTATATTGAAGAAAGAAAAACCACTGGTAGCTGATCCTTTTTATTCTATAATTCTTTATTCTGTCCAAAATGAACTTCACGAGATGGGATATCACTTATTATACGGAATAATCCCCCATGGAAAACTAAATCCCAAAAAACCACCTCGTATGATTCAGGAAGAAAGAGTAGATGGGCTTATTTTAGCAGGACCTGATATGCCTAAGGAATTTATAGAAACTATCAAAAAAACTGGTATACCCTTAATATTAGTAGATAATTATTCTGAAGACATAGATAGCATTCTTGCAGACAATATTAGAGGAGCATATATTGCTACAAAATATCTTATAGATTTGGGACATAAAAACATTGCCTTTGCTTCAGGACCTTTAGATCATATCAGTGTTTATGAAAGATGGGAAGGATATAAAAAGGCATTGGCAGAAGCAAACTTAGAATATAATCCAAATTATATGGTGGAAGAAAAAGAATTAACTATGAAAACAGGAAAACATGCCTTTCAAATTCTTTGGAAAAATGATCCAAAACCTACAGCAATATTATCTGCCAACGATCCCATGGCATTAGGAGTAATTCAATGTGCAAAAGACATGGGAATAAGAGTTCCTGAAGAGCTTTCTGTAATAGGGATAGACGATATCGACATTTCCTCTCAATTTGATCCTCCCTTAACCACTGTAAAAATTTTTAAAGAGGAGATGGGAAGTATCGCTGCAAAAAGATTAATAGATAGAATTAAAAATCCAAATCAACCTCCTGTAAAAATAATTGTAAGTACTGAACTAATTATTAGAAGCTCTACTGCTCCATTAAAGAAATAAATCCAACAACTTCTATAACAACTTTTATTAAAAATCTTATTATAAGTTTTTGACAACATCCTAAGATTATTAAATTTTTCTCCTATTTCTCCTTTATCGATACTATTTTTCATATACATCTCTTCATTATTACAAAATTCTGATCTAACTTTTTATTGTAAAAAATGTTTTTACTATATTGGATATGGACAAATATACTAGACTAACCACATCGTAGTAAAAACATTATAAATATTTAAAAAATCAAAGTTCCACTGTATAATAACCTAAAAATACTTAGGGGGATTTGAAAAATGAAAGAAATTAAAACTTTAGGGGGAATAGGTGCAATTTTAGGACTATTAATTTTCCTTCCTTATATTGGTTTTGTTTTGGAAATAGTCTCAATAGTATTGCTATTAGTAGCCATGAGCAAGCTATCCACATATTATAATAACAAAGAAATATTTAACAAATACCTCATAGGATTTATCTTATCTATAATAAGCGGTGTAGTATTAATAATCTTCTTAGGTAGTGCTATACTCAGTATTTTCACTTCCTCACAAGAGAGCCTTTCTATTTTAAAAGGAGGACTTACCTTCTTAATAATAGGATACATACTAATGATTATGGGAATGAATGACTGGAAAAAAGTTTCTCCTTATTATCTAATTTAACTAATATCAATTATTTTAATACTGCAGGGAATTTATATCTTTGGGGAGCCATAACCGCCCCACTACTTATTGGAGGAATATTATTCATTGCTGCAGATATAATTCTTGCCATTGCGTTTTTCAACCTACCAGATTAGCCTTAATATAGCAAAGATTTTATTCATTCTCCTATTATTTTCACAAGTACCCTCTTTCTTCTCATACCATCAAATTCTCCATAAAACACTTGTTCCCATGGACCAAGGTCAAGCTTACCATTAGTGATTGCAATAACCACTTCTCTTCCCATTATAGTCCTTTTTAAATGCGCATCTGCATTATTCTCTCCCACATTGTGATAATATTGATTATAAGGTTTTTCTGGAGCAAGCTTCTCAAGCCATATTTCAAAATCCTTTAAAAGACCTGGCTCATCATCATTTATAAAAACACTTGCGGTAATATGCATAGCATTACAGAGAAGAAGACCTTCCTTTATACCACTCTCATCCACACATTTTTGTAAGGTATCTGTTATATTCACAAATCCTCTCCTTGTGGGAAGCTCAAACCAGAGTTCTTTTCTATAGGATTTCATACATATCACCTCCTATCAGCCTAACAACTTTTCTAAAGGGAATGGAATTTTCTTTTTATTTTTAACCAAAAACTCTCTATTCTTCTTGTCTTTATACTGTGCAAGAGCTCTTTGAAGTCTTCTATCTTCATAAGTTTTGGCAACATAGATTTTCTCTTTTCTCAAAGTATGATATTCGGTATAAAAGGCACAAGAAGCAGGAGTTAAGGGAAGGGGTGTATAATCTTGAATCTGCTCCAGATAATGGCCAAGACCTTTAATATACATAGCAAGATCCCATGCATCCTTTATGGTTGCACCAGGATGAGCAGATATGAAATAGGGAATTATATAGAGTTCTTTTCTGTATTTTTTCTAGATTCCTTTCAAATATATCTACAAATTCTTCATAAACTTTAAATTTAGGCTTCTTCATAATTTCAAGTACATGATCCTTTACATGCTCTGGAGCAGCAGATAAATGGCCACCAATATATCCCTCTTTAATAATCTCTCCAATATAATACTCATCCTTTAATGCAATATCATACCTTATGCCCGATGCTATAAATACATGTTTTACCTTTTTCTATCTCCTTAATCTTTTTTAAAAGATTAAGCTGAGCAGAGTGGTCAACCTCTAAGTACTTACAAACATCAGGGAAAAGACAATCTCTTTCCGGGCAAGATCCTGGAATATTATGAATTTTACACCTTAACCTATACATATTAGCTGTAGGGCCCCCTACGTCAGAGATGGTACCTCTAAATTCTCTATGCTTTGTCAGTCTATAAACCTCTTCGAGGATTGATTTCTCACTTCTTGAAATTACTTGCCATCCTTGATGAAGGTTCAAGGAACAAAAAGTGCAACTCCCAAAACATCCTCTATGAGAGACAATAGAGGTTTTCACAGTCTCAAAGGCAGGAATCTTTTCCTTATATGAGGGATGAGGAAGCCTCATAAAAGGTAAAGAATAAATAAAATCAAGATCTTGAGACGTATAAGATGGAGGAGGATTTTGAAGTAATAAATCTTTTTCCATCTCTTTGTACCAATATTTTTTTCCTTTTCATCCCCTCCAAAAGCAATCTTTGAAAATCATAATATCTATCTTTGTCTTGAGAAACTTCTTCAAAGGAAGGAAGAAGTATATAATCTTTATCTTTAATAAAAGTATCAAATTCTTTCTCGCCTAAAGAAAATACAATACCAGGTATCTGATAGATCTCATACCAAGACTTACCTTCAGAAAGCATCTTAGCAATTTGCAAAGTTTGTTTTTCTCCCATTCCATAAACTATTATCTTTGCCCTTGCGTCAAGAAGAACAGAATGTCTTACTTTATTATCCCAAAAATCATAATGAGAAAATCTACGAAGACTTGCTTCTATTCCTCCAAGAACTATAGGAACATCAGGAAAAATTTCATGTACAAAATTAGCATACACAATGGTGGCTCTATCAGGCCTTTTTCCAGGAAGACCTCCAGGTGTATACGCATCTTCCCTTCTCTTGAATTTATTAGGAGTATAATTGGCCACCATAGAGTCCACAGATCCTGCGGTTATACCAAAAAAAAGACCTTGGTTTCCCTAATACTTTAAAACTTTCCTTATCTTTCCAGTCAGGTTGAGGAATAATCCCTACTCTAAATCCAAAATATTCTAAATACCTTCCTATAACCGAAGCCCCAAAAGATGGATGATCCACATAGGCATCACCAGTAACAATTATTATATCGAGTTCATCCCATCCTCTCTTTTTTGCCTCATATAAATTTATGGGAAGGAATTTATCAATATTCACATTGGCACTCCTTCTCTTTGAAATAAGTTTCTGACTCTATCTCAAGAGTTGAATGATTAATATTAAATTTCTCTCTTAATGTATCTTTTATCTGAGAAACTATTTTCTCTGCCTCTGAAACTTTTTGATCTTCCACCACCACATGGGCAGAAAGAAGATAATCCTTTGTAGAAACCTGCCAGACATGAATATGATGTATATCCCTAACACCAGGAATTTTACAGATCAACTTTTGAATTTCATTAATATCAACTTCCCTTGGAGTCCCCTCCATTAGTATATGTAATGTCTCTTTTATAAGATCTATAGAGCTATATAGTATAAATCCAGCAATAAGAAGAGAAATTATAGTATCCGCAATATAAAGCTTATAAAAAATAATAAACATAGCACCTATAATTACTCCTACTGAAGATATAGCATCAGAAATAAGATGTAAAAAAGCTCCTTTAATGTTTAAATTATGGTGAGAATCCTCATGAAGAAGCAAAGCTCCAAGAATGTTACCTACAAGTCCTATAACTCCAATTATAACAGTCTGAATACCCTCCACTTCTTTTGGAGATTTTATCCTATGGAAAGCTTCCACTATTAAAAATAAGAATACCCCCAAAAGCAAGACACCATTCAAAAGAGCAGACAATATCTCAACTCTTCTAAATCCAAAGGTATGTTTCAAATTACTCTTTTTATTTTTTGAAATTATCTCTGCTAGGTAACTAATAAGTAAGGCAAAAAAATCATTGATATTATGAAGGGCATCACTTATAAGAGCTAAACTCCCTGAAAATATACCCCCAATAACTTCTAAAAGGGCCATACAAAAAATTTAAAAACATAGCTCCTAAAATTTTTTTTGCTTCCATTTTTTACCTCCAAAAAAACTAACCTATACTCTTAATTAAAGTCAATAAATTATACCACTACATTTACATTCTCTTTGACCTGGAGTAAACTCTAAGTTGTATACTCCAAAATAAAAACAAAATAAGGAGGGAAAAATAAATGTCTCACATACTTATCATATATTACAGTTGGTCAGGAAACACTAGGAAAATTGCTCGCATAATTCAAAAAGAAGTAGGTGGAGATATGGTAGAGATAATTCCAGAAAATCCCTACCCTTCTTCTTATAATGCTACTGTTGAACAAGACCAAAAAAGAGATAAAAATAGGATTACAAACCCCCAATAAAGACTAAGATTGAAGACATAGAAAAATATGACATAATCTTCGTAGGAACCCCAAATTGGTGGAGTACCATAGCACCCCCTGTAGCCACATTCCTAACTCAACATAACTTATCAGGAAAGACTATTATACCCTTTATAACCCATGGAGGTGGAGGTCAAGGAAGAGTAGTAAGCGATATAAAAAGACTGTGCCCAGAATCAAAAGTATTAGAGCCTCTTTCTATATATGAAGGTGGATCTACTGATCTTCGTGAGAAAATATTAGAATGGCTAAAAAAATTACCAATAAAAAGAGGTGAAAACAATGAGGATAAAAGAAGTATGTGAAAAATATGGTCTAACTCCCGACACATTGAGATTTTATGAAAAAATAGGACTTCTTCCCCGAGTAAGAAGAGATAAGAATGGCATCAGAGACTATTCAGAGGAAGATTGTAGATGGATAGAGTTTATAAAATGCATGAGATCAGCAGGAATTGAAATAGAAGCATTAGTTAGGTATGTAAAGCTCTTTCAAGAAGGAGATGCAACTTTGGAGGAGAGAAAACAAATTCTGATTGAACAAAGAGATAAACTCCAAGCAAAGATAGAAGAAATGCAAAAAGCTCTTGAGAGGTTGAATTATAAGATACAAGTATACGAGACTCACATCAAAGAAGCGGAAAGAAAACTTAAGAAAACAGTTACAAAAGTTTAATAAAACTATATTTACTCCCTTCTTTTAAAGATGTAAAATAAATTAATTACAAAAAGAAGGGAGGCTATATTTTAACTTATGAAATTTACTCTACCTCTTCTTATCCTTCTCCTAATTATTTTTTCTATTAATTTTTCTAGTGATGAAATTACTATTGAAGCAGAAAATGGGGTATTAAACGGAACCTATGTAGCAAGACAATTTCCTGGATATCAAGGCACAGGATATGTGGATGGATTTGATAAGGATGGAGATTCTTGTAGTGTAACTTTTGAAGTAAAGGAGTCTGGAATGTACGAATTAATAATTGGATATGCTGCACCCTATGGATATAAGGAAAATTCCCTTTATGTAAATGGAGAATTTCAAACCAATGTCAAATTTCCCCAATCTCAAAAATTTACAACCGTATATGCTGGTTTAATTCCTTTAAAAAATGGAAAAAATACAATAAGTATAGTAAAAAGCTGGGGATGGTTTCTTCTTGACTACTTTAAAATCAAAAAGGCAGAAATTCCTACCATGAATCCTACAAACAAATTAGTAACCCCTAATCCATCAAAAGAGGCCCAAAAATTAATGGACTATTTAGTGAGTATATATGGAAAGTATACTCTCTCGGGTCAGATGGGATATAAAGATGCCTTCTGGATTTGGAATATTACTGATAAGTTTCCAGCTATATGTGGTTTTGACATGATGGACTACTCACCTTCAAGGGTTGAAAGAGGAGCATCTTCAAGAGATGTGGAAGATGCTATAGATTGGTGGAATATGGGAGGAATAGTTCAATTTCAATGGCACTGGAATGCTCCAAAGGGACTTTATGATACTCCAGGAAAAGAATGGTGGAGAGGCTTTTACACTAATGCTACCAGTTTTGATATAGAATATGCTCTCAACCACCCTGAATCTGAAGATTACAAACTTATAATAAGGGATATAGATGCTATTGCAGTACAATTAAAAAGACTTCAAGAGGCAAAAGTCCCCATACTATGGAGACCTTTACACGAGGCAGAAGGTAGATGGTTCTGGTGGGGAGCAAAAGGTCCTGAAGCTTGTAAAAAACTATGGAGACTACTTTTTGATAGGCTTGTAAATTATCATAAAATAAATAATCTTATATGGGTTTGGACTACTACAGACTCTCCTGATGCTCTCAAATGGTATCCTGGAGATGAATATGTAGATATTGTAGGAGCAGATATATACCTTAAAGATAAAGATTATTCTCCATCTACAGGAATGTTCTATAACATTGTAAAACTATTTGGTGGGAAAAAACTCGTAGCTCTCACAGAAAATGGAATTATTCCAGATCCAGATTTAATGAAAGAGCAAAAAGCTTATTGGGTATGGTTTATGACCTGGTCAGGTTTTGAAAATGATCCAAACAAAAACGAAATCTCTCATATTAAAAAAGTATTTAATCATCCCTTTGTAATTACAAAAGATGAGCTACCAAACTTGAAAGTTGAAGAATAAAAAAGAATCCCCCAAAGTCCCTTTTTTTCTAGGCTTTGGGGGAATCATATTCTTACATCTTAGTTTCTGGTATTAGAGCTTTTAATAGAGGTTTTCTCCATTCATTTTTTACAGGATCAAAGGCGCCAAATCCTGCGCAAAACTCCCAATATGCCCAAGCTATTCCCCTTTTTTCTGCTGACCTTGCCACATAACTCGTCCATCTTACCCTTGAATCCATATCTGCTTTAGAATATGCTCCAAACTCTCCCATATAAAGTGGCACCTTTCCATTTCTAATAGACCAATCTAATGCCATGTCCAGCTCTCTATCAATCTCAGCTTTTTCATCCTCTCTTCCCCACCATCTTACCCCTACAGGAGGAGATGGTTGCACCCATTCTGCTCCTTGATGAGTAAAACTGAAAGGATTATAGTAGTGAAAGGTTACTATAATATTCTTTTCATCTTTCGGCAATTTTAAATCTTTTAATGCATAAATACTATTCCAATTTACAGGACCTACCACTATATATCTATCAGGATTACTCTCTCTTATTACCTTTATAGCTTCCGCCAAATACTTATTCCACAAATTTGCAGTCAAATTCATACAAGGCTCATTTAATAGCTCAAAGATCAAAGTTGGAGGATAATCCCTATAGTGTTCTGCTATTTGTCTCCATAAAGCTAAAAATCTATCTTTATGCTTCTCTGGATACTGCATAATTTCTTCATAGTGATGAATATTAATAATTACAAAAAGCCCATTTTTCAATGCCTCATTTACCACATGATCTACCCTATCAAAAAATGCCTTTTCAATAGTATATGGAGGATTCATATCTGCGTGAGCATTCCACCTTATAGGGATTCTAACATGGGAAAATCCTGCCTCTTTTATAATTTTGAAATACTCATCCTTTATTACTACTCCCCATTCTCCCTCTCTTGGAGCTTCAAGAGCATTCCCCATATTTATACCTCGAAGAATGGGGAGCATCTCCAGTTTAAACTCATAGGAAGAACAACCTGCTAAGAAAATTAGTAACACTAAAAGTAGTAATATTTTTAGCCTCATATCTCTACTTTCCTCCTAATTTTTCTAATTCCTTCTCAGCAAGCTTAACTGACTCCTCATGAGTCTTTACAAGCCATGGATGAGGTTCAGAATTTATAACTTTAAGAAACATCTCCTTAGCAAAATCCTTTTTACCCATTTTTAGATACAAATATCCAAGTTCAAGATAAACATTAGGGTATATTGGGGTATATTTTAAAGCTTCTTTCATATAGCTTTCAGCCTTTTCATAATTATAAAGAGGCCATGGAACATCTCTATATCTCATGCCCATGGCAAGTAGAGCAAAAGTCTTGTAAAGGGGATCATTCAAAATCTCTATGGCTTTGCCGATATATTTATCAAAATCTTTAAGCATAAACAAACTTTGAACTATCCCTTTATATTGAGCAAGCCTTCCAATGGAAGCCCCTGCTATATACCATGCTCTTCCATTATTAGGATCTATCTGTATAGCCTTTTCAGCGTAACTTCTTGCTTTCTCATACATTTTTTCTTTTTCTTTACCCTCCACTCCCCAAAGTCCATATTCTAAGTAAGAATCAGCAAGAACAGTTAAAAGCTGAGAATTTTTTGGGAGATCTTTATCACTTTCAAGAGAATTTATCAAGGATTTAATCTTTTCTACATCCCTATCTCTTCTTGCTTCAAAAAATATTCTATTAGCAGAATCAAATTCTACGCCAAAAGTATTCATAATAATGAAAACAAAAAGAAGTAAAAAAAGAAAAAATACTCCTCATATTAAAAAACCCCCTAACTATTTTTNNAGATATCACAATCATTCTCCTAGAATAAATACTTAAAGGACTACTGTCGTATCCTCCATAAAACCTCAAAACTTTTAAACCTACAATTTCAAGAAGAAGCTTTATCTCTGTAGGAGTATATAGCCTTATAAAAAAGGGCTTCTCCTTTTTAACCCCATCTCTTATTACTACTCTCTTGTTATATATTCTGCCCTCAGTTATATCCACAATATTAAAATCAATCATGTAATTACCATCTTTCTCAATAACTACATAAGGCAAAAAATTTCTTAATATGAAATCCCTATTACTTAAATCCAGCAAAAATTTACCACCTCTTTTTAGGGATTTAGACACATTTCTAAGTATCTTCAAATTATCTTCATCTTCGTAGTATCCAAAAGAGGTAAACATAGATATAACAGCATCAAATTCTTCATCAAAATTTATCTCTCTAATATCTCCTAATATATAATTAACTTTCACATTTAATTTGTCAGCATCTTCTTTTGCCATCCTCAAAAACTTCTCACTTAAATCTACACCTACTACCTCATGCCCATAAAGAGCAAGTCTATTTGCGTGTCTACCATATCCGCAAGCTATGTCAAGAATTTTCTTAGGTTCTTTAAGATCCAGTTCTCTTCGAATAAAGTCTACTTCAATTTGAGTCTGTTCATCCGTTAACATATCTTCATAAAAATAGAGGTAATCTTCAGGTTCAAAAACTGCTTCCCAGTTTACCTCAAATTTTTCTTCCATAAAAATTCCTCCGCCCTTAAAATACTCAGTAAAATTATACAATTACAATACCAAAATAAAAAGGGGACCNNNNGGTCCCCTTTTTAAATATTACGTTTGTTTATAACTAGGTTACTTTCTTCCTGTTGGCTTTAAGAATGGAAGCATGTACTTGAAGTTAGGCCAATGATGATATGGTATACAATATGGATTCTCTGCTGTAGGATAGTTAGTCCAATAGTATTCATCATATCCTACAACACCTGGATATGTAAAGGTTGGAATTGTTGGCATCTCTTGTGCCAAGATCTTTAATCCTTCCATACCAAGAGCCTTATTCTTTGGAGAATCCCAACTAACTGATTGCATTCCTTTTATTATTTCGTCCATCTTGGGGTTAGTCCATCTGCATTGATGTCCTGGATAGTACTCTCCAAGAGGTCTATAGTAGGCCGAGCTGAATTGCTCCATTGTTCTGTATAAGTCTGGATGTCCACCCCATGGTTCTCTTGCAGGCCATTGACCAGAAGTAGATACTTCAAAATCTCCTACATTCATTAGTGTTCCGTCATTTTCAGTAGCATATACTTCGGTTTCAATTCCAAACTTCTTCCAAACTTGAGATAATGCAAAGGCATTTCTATAGTTTACAGAAGCTGGGTTAGGTGGAGTAAGAATTGTGATCTTCCAAGGCTTACCTTCAGGAGTTAGCCATTTACCGTCTTTGTCTCTCTTGAATCCATTCTTAATGAGTAACTTTTCTGCTACATCAGGTGCATATTTGTACCAGCCAATTCCAAAGATCTCTCTTATTTGATTTGGATCAGTAGGAACTTTATATCCTCTCTTCCTAGCAGCCTCTGCTATTCTCATTGGTACATCAGGATCATATACCTTGAATGGTTTACCATCTACCGTAATTGTTAAGTTCTTCAACCATGGTTCTAATGGTTTAATGTACCAATTCATGTAAGCAGGAGTTGCAGGTATATGAACTGGTGAGACAGTTACTGCATAGTCATAAGCAAGTCCTACATACTCTACAATATCTATGGCAAGGGTTAACGCCCATCTTACTTCCTTATTATTCCATGGAGCTTTTGCATTGTTGAATATTACACCACTTACACAAGGATCCACGTTAACAATGTATGGGAACTCTTTCCTATATGCTCTTGCATATTTGTTAGTTTGGAGTACAGATCTCAATCCTTCCATGGTTAGATCTGCCATATCAAGTTGATGGTTATTTTGTGCAAGGACTTGTTTCTCTGTTGGTCCATAGTAGTAGAATAATACATATTTAGGTTGAGGCATTCCAAAGAGTTTTCCTGTGGGAGTTCTTTGCCAATCTTCTCTTCTCTGCCAAAGGGTCCAGTATCCACCTGGATCATAGCTATGGAGCACATAAGGACCAGTACCTACAGGAGGTTTGAAATCAAAAGTAATAGGATCTTTTACTTTTTCAAATACATGTTTTGGAAGAGGTCTGCAAGCACCCCATCTATCTAAGAAGTAAGCATGGAATCTTGCATTGGGTTTCTTTAACTCAAAGACCACTGTGTATTTATCGGTTTTATATACCCTCTTTACATATTCGTTGAAACTTGCATTGTAGCCTAATTCTTGATATTTCATTATAAGTTCTACAGTATACACTAAATCATCTGCTGTAAATTCTACTCCATCGCTCCAATAACAACCCTCTCTTATTTTTACAACCATCCTTGTAAAATCACTATTATAAATTGGCTTATCCTTTGCTAAAGCATTAATCACTTTACCTGTTGCAGGATCTACAATCCAAAGAGGCTCAAGGAGTAATTGCTGAATACCTCTATCAGGAGATCTCCATGTAGTAGTCCATACATTAAAATTATCAGGTGAACCAACCCTTCCACTCAACACATTAGCAATAATAGTTTCTTCTCTTGGTACGTTAACTGCAAGTTGCGAAAGTCCTAATTGAGAAAAACTAATTAAGGATAGCATTAATAAAATTACAAACAACAATACTTTTTTCATAAAAAATCCCCCTTACAACTTAAGACTTAAAATCAATGAAAAACAAAGATGATTTNAAAATTTTTTGTACTTATCCTCACCTCCCCTTAAAAAATCATTTACGAAATCGTTTGTTAATATAAATATAACAAATACATCTCTTTGTCAATAATTATTTATTAAAATTTTTATTTAACATTTTGAGGATTATAGACAAGGGTAGCCATACCATAAGTTACATACAGTCCACCAAAATTACCATAGGGATAGGGTTCACCCACAAGCTCCCCAGAGATAACCTTTTCTACAGCTTTTATAAGATCAAACAAATACTCCCTTGGAAAAGGCTTAAAATCTGTTCCAGCTAAATGTCCATGGTAAATTTTTTCGAATTCGTTACTTCTTTTTGAAAGTCTATATAAACTTTCTAAATATTGAGTTAAAGGAAGACATCCTGGAAGTTGCATCCAGGTATGTCCAGCACCTATAGCATCACCACTAAACAAAAGCTTATTATCTTTATCCAACAAAACAGTAGATCCAGGAGTATGTCCTGGAACTTCTATAATCTCCAACTTTCTTTTACCTAAATCTATAATCTCCCCATCTCTAATATCTAAAAAATTAGTATAGTCAATGTTCATATTAAACAATTTTATGATTTCTATATCCTTATGATTCATATACACTTTCTCAAATTGATTAGCTTGCATTATATGATCCCAATGAGCATGAGATATTATTACCTCTACCTCTTTATCAGTAAGATTCTTTATATATCCTTTCAGATCTCCATTCCCCATACCTGTGTCAAAAAGTATTGCTTTATTATCTCCAAATATCAGATAAAAACTATCACCCCTATAATCCGAAATATGATGAACTCCATCCTCAACTAACATTGAAGCATATTCATTACTCTTCATAAAAATATCCTCCTTATTTAAATTATTTCTGCATCAACAACCGATGGCAGTCCGGAGAGTCTCAACAGTAAATCATTCTTTGAAATTTTCTGAGGAAGTCTGACAAGAATTTTTAAAGAAACCTTCCCTCCCCAAGAATTTCCAAGCTCTATCTGCTTTATATCTATATTTAATTCTCCAAAAAGAGTACCTATTTCTCCTATAGATCCAGGTCTATCTTCTATTATCAAATTTAATGCCACATCTTGATGAGTACCTAAAAAAATCTTTTCAAGCTTAGTTGCCAAAACAAGTACGGATATAATAAATAAAGTAGAGACAAAAGCTGGAAAATATAATCCTGCTCCTACCGCAAGACCAACTCCAGAAACCGCCCATATACTGGCTGCAGTAGTTAAACCCTTTACAGTAAAACCAGTTCTCAAAATTGTTCCTGCCCCTATAAAACCTATACCTGTAACAACCTGAGCCGCAATTCTTCCTGGATCACTTTCTCCAGGAAAGGCATAAGCAGATACAATCATAAAAAAGAGTTGAACCCAGAGAGACTAATATATGAGTTCTAAGACCAGCTGGTTTCTCCTCTTTTTCTCTCTCCCAGCCTATAATTCCAGAAAAAATAGTAGATAAAAGAAATTTTATTAATACATCCCACACCGTTATCATAATTTGAATTATATCAAAATCTCATAAAAAATATTATTTTTTACACAACAAAAAATTAATTTAATAAAGCATTTAAGGTTAATTAACACGATTTTGTTTAAGATTATTAAATTTCTTTTTGAAAATATTGCAAATTTAATAAACAAGATATATAATTTTAAAATAAAGAATAAACTCTACCCCCAGTCAGAATTTCCTTTCTCAAAGGGAGTCCCTTTAAGGGGGCTCCCTTTTTCCAAAAAGTTATCCACACTTTACTATAATTAGTACAAAGACGGTTATTATAAAAAAACAAAAATTTGTTGTTGTAGTAAGGGCTGTGGATATTGTGGATAAAAGAAAAATGATTAATTTTTTAAAGGTTTTTGTTTGTGGATAAGTTTTCCAAACTTTTCCACATTATCCACAATTCACATTTTATCCACAAAGTTATCCACAATTTACTAAAGTTATCCACAGAGTTATCCACAACCTATGCACAAAGTTATCCACAATTGTGGATAAAGTTAAATACTTACTGATAGGATGATTTTAAAATTGAGTTTTGACAAGGATTTACAATGGGTAGAGAGTTTATTATAAGGGGGCATCTTTTGCCCCCTTTAGGCATAAGATGTTTAAATTAATTCTCTTAATCTAGTAAGTAAATCTTTCATGGGGGGAGTTTCAAACCATTCTATTTCTGTTAACTCATTAACATAGGCTTTATAAATTAGAGATATCAAGTCTTTTATTTCTTTAGGAAGTTTGGGAGGGGTACTTACATAATTTTTCCAGTTAAAACGATCCTTCTTTTTTGCTTCTTCTACCTCCTTATACCAGTCAGTTTTTCGGTAATAAATTCTTGCAATTTCTTTGCTTACAGGTATACCTTCAAAGGTAAATCTACATTCGTCAAGGGTACCAAGAGCGTCTACAAGCATTATATTACGTTCTAAGTCGAGAGCATATTCTACTTTTCCGTCTTCGTTATTTAGATTTATCTTCCTTGTCTCTTCTGTTATTAAATCATCTATAAATAAAGTAAGATTTCTAAGTTTTTCAAATTCTGTTTCAGAAAGTCCACTTATTTCTAAGGCTTCTTTTTTCGATAAATATCTATCATTTACCTCCAATTTTGTAGAAAAGTCTACAATGGGTTTTTCTAATTTTTGCCCTGGTTCTGGCATTTTATCAAGTCCTATCTCTTCTAAATTTAAGCTTCCCTCTTTCAGTCTTTTAAACACGGAGGATCCTTCGGGGAGAGCATTCCTATAAATAACTTCTAAAGGAATCAAGAAGTTTGATCTTTCTTTTTTAAATATGGAGTAATTATAAATATTTTCTTGGAGCTCTGGTTTTAGAACTCTTACCATTTTAAACTCCATAACATTTGTTGGTTCCTTGAGTTCGTATAGTGTTTTAATCTTATCATCTTCTACAAGTCCTATATAGTGGGTTTTAATCCCTAAATTTTCTAATTTTTCAAAAAAATAGGCTGTGGCTATACATATAGCTTTACCTTTATCGTCGATGAGATCAGGCATTTCTCCGTAGTCAAATACAGAGTATCGGTCGGAGAATAGGAACCTTCCTCTTCCAAGTTTTTTTTCTGTTGGTTTTTCTATTACTATTAAATCTTTCACACTACCCATTGTTTTTCACCTCTTCATCAGCTTTTTCTATTTCTCGTCTCTTTTCTTCCTGATATTTTTTGATCTTATCTATTAAGTTTTCATATTTTATAGCTAACATTTTTACAGCAGCAAGGGCTGCTTCTTCAGGCTCCAAAATGGTTAAGGGAGCTACACCAGAAGGCATTCTTAATGTGGAAAATATGTCTGCTCCTGCAAATTTATCACTATAGGGAGGACATGCAATAACTGGTTTTGTGGTATTGGCATCGGTAAAACCTGAAAGGGCATTACTTCTTCCTGCTATGGTTATGAAGACCACATCTTTATTTTCGTACTCTTTTATTATCTCTAATACTTTCAATGGGACTTTATGGGCAGAGGCAATCCTCATTACATATGGGACCTCAAATTTTTCTAAGGTTTGGGCTATTTTTTTTGCATGTTCCAGATCTCCCTTTGATCCCATAAGGATGACAACTAACATAGGGATCCCTCCTTATGATTAGTTTAAGGTATTATAAAAAAATTGCTTTGTATTGTTCAATTAAGGAAAGTTTAAAATTTAACTGTTAATTGAAAAATATATAGCATTAAACAATAACCTTAAATTATATGGATCTGAGAGTTTGATTGAGGTACCAGGTAAAGAGTTTAATTCTGGATGAAAAGAAAAAAGAATTATGTCACCCTTTTTAAAAGGTATATGCGATAGAGCGATACCAGTAGTTATTATCTTATTTAGTTCATAGAGATTGGGGAGATTATTGAGAAAATCTTTCGGAGAGGATAGAGGTAGATATGAGGCAATATTATAATTAGGGTTTATATTTTTAATTATAGGTCCATTGATATATATGACTGGTAGTTCTTCATAATTGAGACCTAATGTTATAGGGTGTTCTTTCATTTTTATTTTTAGGACTCCCATTCCAATATTCCAAGGTTTTTGGTTTAGGGTTTCTATATCTTTTAAAAATTTTAAGGATTCTATTCCGTGGGTACTATCTGATAAGAGTAAGTAGGCTCCTGCGCATATACCTATGTAGTTTCCTCCTTTTTCTATAAACTCTCTTATTTTCTTTCCTCCAATCTCTCCAAGGTTTTTGGCTATAGTATGAGATGTGCCTGGGGGAATGATTAATATATCGAAATTATTGATATCTAAGGCATTTTTCTTGATATCTTCTGGAGTTATTTTATGATAGGCAAAGTTTAGCATGTTTAATGAGTTATAAAGATAAAATGTATCTCCTGATTCAAGAACAGCAATTTTTACAGGTTTTATTTCTAAGGTAGGTACGTTTATTTTAGATATTTCGAGAAATTTTTCTATGTTGTGTCTTTTTGATAAAATCTAAAACTAAGTTTTTTATTATCTTTATTCACATAGAGTATAAGGGATCCTTTAGGAAAGGTATTATCTTTTATACTTAATGGCTCAAGAGTGAGATAAGCTTTAAAATTATCTTTATTAACTCTATTATTTAGATCTGATAAGATATTTAAAATTTTTGATTGGGTAAACTTTTCACTTTCAAGAGAGAATATTATATAGTGACTTGTTGTGTTTACATTGACAAGGACTATAATTAATAATGGTATTAACAATAAAGTGCTTACTATAACTGGAAATTTATATATAAAAGTCTTTGTTTTAGTAAAAGCGATCATAATTGTAATATATTATATAAAATTTTGGCAAATTTGACGATGGTTAACCTTTGATATAAAATACTTGAATGTGCTCTTAGAGTTTGTTTTTAAGGAAAAGAGGTGAATTTTTAACCTTTTTATGATAGAGAATGAATTAGCTCCTAAGAAGAGGGGAATTAATCCTGCAGCCTTCTTCATTATAAGTTTCTTAGTCATAATACTTACTGGAGCTGTTTTATTAACCCTTCCCATATCCTCTAGTCAGGGTAAATTTACTGATTTTCTTACCGCACTTTTTACAGCAACGTCGGCAACTTGTGTTACTGGGCTTGTTGTGGTTGATACAGGTACTTATTGGTCTGATTTTGGGCATTTAGTAATTCTTCTTCTTATACAGATTGGTGGCTTAAGTTATGCTGTAATTGCTACAGGAATGATGCTTCTTTTAAATAGAAGAATTCAACTTAGAGAAAGACTAATTTTGCAATATTCTTTAAATGCTACCTCTTTAAGAGGTATTGTTTCTTTTTTGAGAAATGTCTTGATAACTGTTTTTGTTTTTGAGACTATAGGGGCCTTTTCTTTGTTTTTTGTTTTTATTAAAAATTATCCTCTTCTGAAGAGTATAAAATTTGCTGTTTTTCATTCTGTTTCTGCTTTTTGTAATGCTGGTTTTGACTTAATAGGCGGTTTTAAGAGCTTCACTGAATACGTTTCTAATGCTCATCTTGTTTTTACTATTACGACTCTTATTATAGTTGGAGGAATAGGATTTATTGTTATACATGATATAATTCAGAAAATTAGAGGCATAAGAATGCATCTTTCTTTACACACTAAGATGGCTCTACTTACTACTTTATTTCTAATTGTAATTGGTACTCTTATAATTTTTGTACTTGAATATAATAACCCAAATACATTAAGGCCTCTAAATCTATGGGGCAAACTTTTAGGTTCCTATTTTCAGGCTGTAACTCCTAGGACAGCTGGTTTTAATACCTTGAATATTGGTAAAATGAACCCTTCTACATTGCTTTTTCTCATAGTTTTAATGTTTATTGGAGCTTCTCCTGGAGGTACTGGAGGAGGAATAAAAACAGTAACCTTTCTTGTTTTGTGGTTAAGTGTTACTGCTGTTATTCTTGAGAGAAAAAGTGTACGTTTTAAGGACAGAGCTATACCTTGGGAAAATGTAAAAAGAGCATATACAGTATTTCTGCTTTCATTAACTTTGGTAGTTGTTAGTTGGTTTTTGCTTCTTATTACTGAGCCCTTTCCACCCTTAAATATACTTTTTGAGGTAGTATCTGCCTTTGGTACTGTAGGACTTTCTACAGGAATTACTCCTTATCTTTCCCCTTTTGCAAGAATTGTTATTATTTTGACTATGTTTTTAGGAAGGGTTGGTACCGTTACTGCGGGTATGGCGGTTCTAATACCTTTCTCTAAGAGATCACAAATTGAGTATCCTTCTGAGGAGGTGAGTATAGGTTAATTTATGAAATCTTTATCTTATAGGTTAAAAAGAGCTGGCCTTGATAAGTCAAGATTAAACAGTTTTGCAGTAATAGGTCTTGGTAGGTTTGGAGCTTCAGTAGCTGTTACTCTTGAGAGAATGGGGTTTTCAGTGATTGCCATTGATAAGGATGAGAATAAAGTAGAAGAAATTAAAGATTATGTTTCTTATGCGAAGGTTTTAGATTCTACAAATATAAATGCATTAAGAGAAGCTGGCGTACAAAATGTAGATGTAGTTATAGTTTCCATTGCTCATGATATAGAGGCGAGTGTACTTACCTCACTGTTAGTTAAAGAACTTGGAGTAAAATTTGTTATTGCAAGAGCTATAAGTGAGCCTCATGAGAAAATTCTTGATAAAATAGGTGTAGATCTTGTGGTGTATCCAGAGAGAGATATGGGAGTAAGACTTGCTCAGAGATTGGTGGTTCCAAACGTTATAGATTATATGGAATTTTATGCAAATACTAAGATCTTTGAGTTAGAACCTCCAGAAGCAATTATTGGTAAGACGATACAAGAACTCGATCTTCGCAAAAATTATGGTTTATCCATAATTGCTATTCAGAGAGGCTCAGAATTAATTAGTGATATTTCTCCTTCTGAAAGAATACAAAGAGGTGATATTCTATACATTATAGGTAGTTTTGAAAATCTTAATAAGTTTTTAAACAAATTATAATCTTGGAAAGGGGGTTGTATTATGGCTTTTTTTGATTTACCTTTATCGGAACTTTGGAAGTATCTGCCTGAAAGAGAGGAGCCTGAGGATTTTGATAGTTTTTGGAGGGAGACTTTGGAAGAGTCTAGAAAATACCCTTTGAATCCTATTTTTGAGAAGGTAGATTTTGGCCTTGAGCTTGTGGATACTTATGATGTAACCTTTTCGGGATATAAAGGACAAAGAATAAAGGGATGGTTAATAGCTCCTAAAAATAGATCGGGAAAACTGCCGGGTATAGTGGAGTATATAGGATATGGTGGGGGAAGAAGTTTTGCTTATGATTTTCTTTTATGGGCAAATATGGGATTTATTCATCTTATAATGGATACAAGAGGACAAGGGAGTTCTTGGAGCCCTGGTAATACTCCTGACTATGATGATGAACCTTTCGATCCTCAGTACTCTGGATTTATGACAAGGGGTATTCTCCATCCTAAGAAGTATTATTACAGGAGAGTATTTACTGATGCGGTAAGGGCTGTGGAGACCCTTATGGCTTTTCCTGATGTGGATAGAGAGAGAATTGGAATAACAGGAGGAAGTCAAGGGGGAGGTATTACCATAGCAGTTGCAGGACTTGCCCCTTATGTAGGTATAGATATTAAGATTGCAATGCCTGATGTACCCTTTTTATGCCATTATAGAAGAGCAGTAGAGATAACGGATGGATATCCATACCAAGAAATAGTGCAATATCTTAAGACTCATAGGGATCATGTGGATAAGGTTTTTAAAACCTTATCTTATTTTGATGGGGTAAATTTTGCTGTAAGAGCAAAGGCAAAAGCACTATTTTCAGTGGCTCTTATGGACAATATATGTCCACCCTCAACGGTCTTTGCTGCATATAACTATTATGGAGGAGAAAAGGAGATAAAAGTTTATCCTTTCAATGGACACGAGGGTGGCGGTACTTTCCATACTTATGAAAAGATGAAGTTTGCAAAGAGAAATCTAAAAGATTAATCGGAATTTTCTAAGATCTTTCTTATGGTATGTAAATTATAGAGGTCTGCCATTGGAGTGTCTTTGGGGGTTTCGAGGATAAGAGGAATTTTTCTTATTTCTGGGATACTTAAAAGATTTTTAAATCCTCCTATCCCGATAGCCCCCTTTCCTATGTGAGCATGTTGATCTCTATGGGATCCTAAAGGAAAGTGAGAATCATTTACGTGAATCAGCACTAATTTTTCCATAGGAATCTTTTCAAAGAAAGAATGAAAGATTGATTGGCATACCCTCGGATTCTTCAAGTTGTACCCTGCTGCAAAGAGGTGACAAGTATCAATACAAAAATATACTACTGGGAATTCTTCATATATGGAGTAAAAGTCTTCTAAGGTTGAACCCCAACCGTCACCTTCTCCTGCGCTGTTTTCAACTATGAGTTTAGCTCTTATATCTTCTTCTAGAATTTTTTCAAGGGCTTTGAAAAAGTTCTTTTTAGCTACCTCTTTTCCCATCTTTTTACTACTTCCAGGATGTATTATTAGTCCTTCCCAGTCTAATTCTTCTGCAAGTCTTAATTCTTCTATGACTTTTTTGATAGAGAGATTAAAGACTTTTTCATCGGGAGATGCTATGTTTACTACATAAGGAGCATGGATAAAAACAGAATTAAAGGGAAAGATTGGAAGTTTCTCATTGGTAGGTTTATAGCTTCTTGGATTTCCTGAAAAAAGTTGAGCAGTATTTATTCGAAGTAATTTTATATCTTCTAATACTGATCTTCCACCTCTGAAAAGATGAACACCAAGTTTATAACTGTTCTTAGTCATTTTAAAATGGATGGCTCCCCCGTGAAGGGGGAGCCTTTTTGGTTTCATGATATTTATTTATTTGTAGCTTCTTCCATACTGAGGAGTCTTTTCCATTCTTCTTCTATATCTTTTTTGAATTCTTCTAATATATGAGCATTTTCTGGTTTGAGGAGGTGTGCAAATCTTCCTTGTACTTTTAAGAACTCCTCGACAGGTTTAAATCCTTTTGGCGGTTTGTAATTTATCTTGTATTTTCCATTCTCTACTTCGTAGAGAGGCCATACACCGGTTTCTACTGCAAGTCTTGCAATACTTATGGCAGAATTATCGGGAGTTCTCCATCCTCTTGGACATGTGGAGTATATATTTAAAAAGGCGGGTCCATCAGTACTTGCTGCCTTTTTTACCTTCTCCATTAAATCTCTCCAGTGACTTGGTGATGCTTGAGCCACATATTTTGCTCCATTTGCCACCATCATTTCTGTTAAGTTCTTTCTTTTCTGAGGTTTTCCAGGAATTGCTTTTCCTGCAGGAGATGTAGTAGTGAAAGCACCTCTTGGGGTTGCTCCTGATCTTTGGATTCCTGTGTTCATATATGCTTCGTTATTGTAGCAGATAAATACTGCTCTATGTCCTCTCTCTATTGCTCCAGAGAGAGCCTGAAGTCCAATGTCGTATGTTCCACCATCTCCTGCAAAGCTTATAAACCTTATTTCCCTATCTATTTCTCCTTTTCTCTTTAAGGCTTTGTATGCTGCCTCTACTCCTGCTATAGTTGCTGCTGCATTCTCAAAGGCAGAATGTATCCATGGTACATTCCATGCATTAAAGGGGAATATGGTTGTGGCAACTTCAAGGCATCCGGTGGCATTAGCTACTACTACGGGTTCGTCTATAGCGTTAAGGACCATTCTTACGATGATGCTTGCTCCACAACCTGCACACAATCTATGTCCACTAACTAATTTTTCCTCTTTTAAGGCTATTTCCCTTAAATTAATTGCCATTTTTAGCACCTCCTATTCTCTTACTCCGATATAGGTAAGAGGATTTGGCTTTCCTTTCTTACCTATATCTATGAGCTCTTCAAATACTTTTTCTATATGTTGAGTAGTGATATCTCTACCTCCAAGGCCATACACATATGCTTGAGCGATAGGCCTTTTTTCGTAATGATAGAAGGCAGAGGTAATTTCGTGATAGAGTGGTCCGCCGAAGGATCCAGGTATCATGCTTCTGTCAAGGATTCCTATTACTTTTGCATCTTTAAGAGCATTTATAATATCCTCAGTAGGGAATGGTCTAAATACTCTAATCTTAAGAAGACCAACAGGAAGTCCCTTTTCTCTTAGGGTATCGACCACCTCTCTTGCGGTTCCTACTGTAGAGCTCATAGCAACTATGATGTATTCTGCTCCTTCAGTTCTGTATCTTTCTATCACATCATAATATCTTCCTGTAAGATCACCATATTCCTTGCCTACCTGTTTTATAATTGGAAGAGAATTTTCAAGGGCATAAGCTTGTGCTACTTTGAACTCAAAATAGGAATCGGTTAGAGCGGAGGGGACCAACCGCTATAGGATTATCTACATCGAGCAAGGTGTATTTTGGTTTATATTTGCCTATGTAAATTTCTTACTACATCGTCTTCGAGTATTTCTATCATCTCTTCTGAATGGCTTGTGATGAATCCATCGTATCCTACCATTACAGGAAGTCTTACATCAGGATGTTCTGCAATTTTTACTGCTTGAAAGATATTATCATATATTTCTTGTACATTTTCAGAAAAGATTTGTATCCAACCAGAATCTCTTGCTCCCATAGCATCGCTGTGATCTCCATGAATATTTATTGGAGCAGATAAAGCTCTGTTTGATACAGACATAACTATAGGTAGTCTGAGGGCTGATGCGATATAAAGCATCTCCCACATTAAAGCAAGTCCTTGGGAGGCTGTAGCAGTCATTACTCTTGCTCCTGCGGCAGCAGCACCAATACATGCACTCATTGCGCTGTGTTCACTCTCTACGGGTACAAATTCTGTATCTACCTCTCCATTGGCTACATATTCAGAGAATTTCTGAACCACCTCAGTAGAAGGTGTTATAGGATAGGCAGCAACTACATCAGGATTTACTTGCTTAAAGGCTAATGCTGCTGCCTCGTTACCTTCTATAGCAATTCTTTTAATTTGAGTTTTCATCTCTTCTTCCCTCCTTTATTTTTCTTCTTCTTTCATAGTTATTGCTTTGACAGGACACTCAGCTGCACAAACACCACAACCTTTGCAGTAATCATAGTCAATGTAGACTTTTTGTCCGTCAAATTTTACTGCAGAATCAGGACAAAAGAGCCAACAAAACAGACAGGTAGTGCACTTGCTATAATCAATTTCAGGTCTGAAGGTTCTCCAATCACCCGTTTTATACTCTTTAGAAGTTTGTGCAGGTACAATAGGACCTATATTTACTAATTCTTTCCATCCTGGTAATTTCATTCTCCCTTTACCTCCTCATAAGCTCTTTTTATTGCTTGAAGGTTACCCTCTATTACTTCGGGTTTAAACCTCCCTTCAAATTTCTTTCTAAACTGATTGAGGACTTCATCTAAGCTTATTATTGGAACTACGCGAATTAAGGCTCCAAGCATAGGAGTATTTGGTATAGGTCTTCCAATCGTCTCTAAGGCTATACCAGTAGCATCTACAGTGTAAATTTTTCGGTCGGAAATTCCAAGCTGTTCTCTTATTTCTTTAGGAGACTGGGTGGTGTTTACAATGATTATTCCATCAGATGGAAGCCCTTCTAATACGTTGACTTTTCCGATAAGGGTCTTGTCGAGAACTACTACCACATCAGGGTTATATATCTGGCTGTGAATTCTTATAGGTTTGTCACTTATTCTTGTGTATGCTTTCATGGGTGCTCCTGTTCTTTCTGGACCGTACTCTGGGAATGCTTGGATATATTTTCCAGCCTCCATGGCTGTTTCAGCAAGGAGATAAGAAGCTGTTTTTGCTCCTTGCCCTGCCCTTGCATGCCATCGAATTTCTAGCATATTTTTCATACTATAACCTCCTTCTTTATACTTATTATAATATTAATTCCTTTCTCCCTTCCAATGCATGAATGAGAGTTATTTCATCGGCAAAATCAAGTTCCGTACCTGCAGGAAGTCCGTGAGCAAGTCTAGTGACTTTTACAGGATATTCCATAAGAAGCCTTGCAATATACATGGCTGTTGCTTCTCCTTCTGGGGTAGAGTCGGTGGCAAGAATAACTTCTTTTATCTCTCCTTTTTTAACTCTCTCTATGAGCTCTTTTATTCTTAGATCTTCAGGAAATACGCCATCTAATGGAGATATAAGTCCTCCAAGGACATGGTAAACCCCATTAAATTTAGAGGTCTTTTCTATAGCCCACAGATCTTTAGGTTCTGCTACTACACATATGGTTGTTTTATCTCTTTCTGGATTTGAACAGATTTCACAGGGGTCTTTTTTCAGTAATGTTAAAAACATATGGAACAGTGTTTTATCTCTTTTTTTACTTTTAAAATGGTGTTTGCGAGGCTTTCCACATTTTCCTGTGGCTGTTTTAATAGGTAAAAAGCAATTCTTTGGGCTGATTTAGGCCCAATTCCAGGGATCTTTGTTAGCTCATCAATGAGCTTTTCAAAAATGCTTTTTTCTGCCATTTACTAAAAAAGCCCAGGTGGTAAAGGAAGTCCATCGGCGAGACTTCCCATCTTTTCTGCTGATTTTTCTTTTGCTTTTGTAAGGGCGTCTCTTAATGCAGCTGCGATAAGGTCCTCTAATATATCTACTTCGTCCTTATTTACCACCTCGGGATCTATTTTTACCTCCTTTATCTCTTCTTTAGCATTCATTATTATTTTTACCACTCCTCCTCCTGCAGTACCTTCTACTAAAGTTTGTTCTAATTCTTCCTCTATTTTTGCCTATTTTTTCCTGTAAGTTTTTTAAGTTGTTTCATTGCCTCAAATGGATTTTTCACTCTATCCCTCCTATTCTATTAATTTACCCTTAAACATATTTTTGACGTCATCAGTGGATAATGTCTTCTCTTCTTTTTTAGGATTTTCTTTTTCAGGATTAACTAAGGTTGGATTATCTTCAATGGTTATAAATTTTACTTGTATGGGGAAACCATATACTTTTTTAAATTCTTCTTCAATTAATAGTCTATTAGGCCTTTCTTCAAGCCTTTCTTTAAGAAAAGAGAAGTTTTTGGGAAGTCCAAGGATCAATTTACCGTCCTGATCTATTTCTATAATTCTTGCTTCTCTTAACATGGCTTCTAAGGAGATTTTTCTTCTTTTGATTTTTGCAAGAAGTTGGGGCCATTTGTCAATAATCTCGTCTATACTAGGTTTTCCTGTGGCAATTTCTTCTTTTTTATCCTTTTCTTCTGTTTTTTCTTCGCCTTTAGGTGAAGAAGAGACTGCTTGAGTTAAGATCTGACCGATTGGCTGAGTTTCAGCAGTTTCTTCTTTCATAAATAAGGGTAAGAGAACCATTTCCATAACGAGAGGAGCATTAGTAAGGTCTCTAAGTCTATTTTCAAGGATAAGAAGTTGGTCAATAATATCCTGAAGCCTTTTTATCGTATATAATTTTGTTTCTTGCATTAGTTCTTCAAATTCTTCTTGGGTTAGAGATAGAAGATTTCCTATTCTTTCATCAGCTTTTAATAGAAGTAAGTTTCTGAAGTGTTGTAGTAGCTCCTTTGCAAATTGTTGAGGGTTTTTCCCCATTTGAAAGATTTGCTGAAGCAAGCTATATCCTTCAAGGATATTATATTCACCAAGAGCTTTTGCAAAGTTGTAGGTAAATTCATAAGTGGGAAGGCCAAGGAGATTTCTGGCAAGTTCTTCGGTAATTTCCTGATCAGAATAGACTAGTAGTTGCTCTAAAAGGCTTATAGCATCTCTCATAGAGCCTTGGGATTGTATGGCTATAAGTCTTAAAGCACCTTCAGATATTTTTGCTCCTTCTTTTTCTTGCAATTTTTGCTAGTTGTTTTATTACTTCATCCCTTGTAAGTCTTCTAAAATCAAATCTTTGGCATCTTGATAAAATGGTTAAAGGAACCTTTTGAGGTTCTGTAGTTGCCATTATAAATACTACATGCTCTGGAGGCTCTTCAAGAATTTTTAAGAGGGCATTAAAGGCCTCGTTGGTCAGCATATGGACTTCATCTATAATGTAAACTTTGTATCTATCTCTTACAGGAAGGAGTCTTGCTTTCTCTCTAATATCTCTTATCTCGTCTATTCCTCTGTTTGAGGCAGCGTCTATTTCAATCACATCTATACTTCTTCCTTCTGCAATCTCAACACAGGACTCACATTTTAGGCATGGAGTTGGAGTAGGTCCTTCAACACAATTTAATGCTTTTGCAAGGATTCTTGCAATAGTAGTTTTTCCTGTGCCTCTTGGCCCTGCGAAAAGATACGCATGGCCAATATGGTTGTATCTAAGGCTGTTTTGTAGGGTAATTACTATGTGTTCCTGCCCTACAACTTCCTCAAAGGTTTGTGGTCTCCATTTTCTATAAAGGGCTATAGGCATTTAACTCACCTTCGATCCTGGATCTACCTCTTTTTCAGGAGTTAAAATAGCAAGTCTTCCTTTGTTATCTTTTGCAGCAAGAAGCATTCCTTGAGATTCATAGCCTCTTATTTTAGCAGGTTGTAAATTATAAACGACAACTATTTCTTTACCTATAAGTTCTTCTGGTTTATAGTATTCTGCTATTCCAGCCACAATTTGCCTCTTTTCTTCTCCAAGATCAATCTCAAGAAGTAATAGTTTGTCACTATTTTCTACCTTTCTTGCAGAAATAACTCTTGCTATTCTTAAGTCTATTTTCTTAAATTCTTCAATAGTTATTTTAGGTTCTTCTTTTTNNTCTTCAGTCACCTCTTTTTCTTCCTTTCTTTCTACTCTTGGGAATAAAATTTTACCTTTATTTAATTTTTGTCCTACAGGTATTTTAACATCTTTAATTAGGTCCCATGCAAATTGTACATCTTTGTATCCTAACTGTCTTTGAATTTCTTCTGCAGTATTAGGTATAAAGGCATAAAGCATTATAGAAATTTTTCGTAAGGTCTCTAATAAAGTATAGATAACAGTGTTTAGCCTATCTTTATCACCAGAAGAGGCTAAATTCCAAGGAGCTTGCTGATCTATGTATCTGTTTGCTTCTTGAATTACTTCCCATATTTGTGTTAAAGCATTGGCAGGGTTGAAATTTGCCATTGCTTCTTCTACTTCATTAGCCACATCTTCACCTTTTTGAAGTAAATAAGTATCTTCTTCTTTAAATTCTTTTGGCTCTGGTACTTTTCCTTCAGTGTATTTTTCGGCTACCGTAAGAACTCTGTTTACTAAGTTTCCTAAATCGTTGGCAAGATCAGAGTGATATCTTCTATGGAAGGCCTCATCACTGTACTCCCCATCAAGTCCTAAAGGTACTTCTCTCAGTAGGAAATACCTAAGAGCGTCTACCCCATAAAGGTTTATCAATTCATGAGGATCCACTCTATTCCCTTTTGATTTGGATATCTTACCACCTTTTATAGTCCAGAATCCATGGGCAAGCACTGTCTTGGGCAGTGGAATGTTTAAAGCCATAAGTATAGCAGGCCATATAATTGCATGGAATCTAAGTATGTCTTTTCCTATGAGATGAATATCTGCAGGCCAATACCTTTTGAATTTTGTGTCGTCATCGGTTAAATATCCTAAGGCACTTATGTAGTTTACTAAAGCATCAAACCATACATATACGGTATGCTTTGGATCAAAGGGAACAGGAACACCCCATTTTACAGTGGTTCTTGTGGCACTTATATCTTTTAAACCACTTTTTATGAAGCTTATAACCTCATTTCTTCTTGTTTCAGGGTATACAAATTCGGGGTGCTCTTCGATATATTTCAATAGTGGCTCTGCAAAGGCAGAAAGCTTAAAATAATAAGTTTCTTCTTCGAGCCATTCTACAGGTCTTCCACAGGATGGGCAATTTCCATCATGAAGGTCTTCCTTTTGCCAAAAAGTTTCACATGGAGTACAGTACCAACCCGCATAGCTTCCCTTATATAGATATCCTTCATCGTATAATTTTTGAAAGACTTTTTGTACTACTTCTTCATGTCTTTTTTGAGTAGTTCTTATAAAGTCATCATTGGTTATGCCAATTTTTTTCCAAGTTTCTAAAAATTTTTGTGCCATCATGTCTACATATTCTTGAGGCGTATAACCTTTTTCTTGAGCTGTTCTTGCTAATTTTTGCCCGTGTTCATCAAGGCCTGTGAGGAAGAATACATCATAATCTTTAAGTCTATAGAAACGAGCAAAGGTATCCGCAACTATAGTGGTGTAAACAGTACCTATGTGGGGCTCAGAATTTGAGTAATATATGGGAGTTGTAATGTAGAATTTGTTCCTCACAAGTTATTCGCTCCTTTCATACACTAAAAATTCCTTGATAATAATACTACTTAAATAGGAGTATGTCAAATTTATGTCTATTTTAAAAACTCACAGAAATATTACTTCCTATTTGGAGAATAAAAGAATGATTTAGAGCTAAACTATGATATATTCCTTTTAAATAGAAATAATTATACAAAAATTTTTGAGAAAAATTTTTAGGTATATAATTGATAGTTATTAAATATTTATCTAAATCAGTATTATATTTTTCGTGGACTAAAGAGAACTCATATTTTCCTTTCTGAAGATCCTCCGAAAGGTCTATAGACTCGGAATTTAATAAATAAGTACCAAGGTTGGTTGATGGAGTATATTCTCTCCATGTTTTATGAAGGCGAAGTTTTAGTTCTTTTTGGGAAATCTTCTTTTTAACTTCTAGGATGAGAGAGAGAAGTCTAAAGTATATATCGTAGTATGTATTTTCAAAATATTCGAAGGAAAGGTTTAGGGAGTTTTCTCCCAAAATCAATACTGGATTAACTTTAGAAGTTATTGTTTTTGCATAGGGAAAACTATTTATGTTGAGGTCTAAATATAAGTAGGAGGGAGTGAAAGAATACACAAATTTAAGTGAGAATCGGTTATTCTTTTCATAAAATTTATGAATATTTACCAGATCTAACCAAGCGTTTTCAAAGATTGTACCTTGAGTCGATAAGTTTATAATATGTTCATAGTTGAGATCTTTTTTTAGCCTCTGCAAAGATATAGAAAAACTTCTTTTAGGATTTATAAATTTTAATTGTAAATTTTGACTTAGAAGGTAGCTTTCTTGAGGAATAGCTATTGGATAGTATATGGTTATGGAAAGGTCTGGAGGAGGAGGATGTATACCTTCATTATCAAGGAAGAAAATATCTACTCTATTTTCGTAGATATATAAATTTACTGTGTAGGTTTTAGAGGTACCATCAGGGAAAAGGTATGTGAAGGTACCATCGTTTTGAATAGGGATGTTATTAATATAGACACTTACGGAGCTTATATCGAGGGTAGTGTATGAAAAATAAAAAGAATAGTTTAATCCATCAGTCATATAGATCTGAGCTAAATAGATAGATTCTTTAGAGGATAAGTTTTCTTTTTTATTAAAGGTTTCTCCTATATTGCATTCAAAATTTTTAGTCCTTATGTTTATTCCTATAGTATAAGAAAGGTCTTTAAGATAAGATTTGTCATAATAATTTTGAGTGCTAGACTGTAATATAAAGTATGGGTTTAAGAATTCTGCTACGGGGGGAGAGAGAAATACTGTAAGTCTCATTTATGGACTGAGTTGTAATATTTTTTTTGTATATGCCGTTTAAGGATAGAGGGTTATATGTATAGGTTATTTCAATTTCTTCTTTTTGATTTTCGTAACTATAAGATAATTTGGTTTTGAGATTATTGGTATCTAATATAATATTATGAGTTTGTTTTGAATATTCTGTTTCGGGGTTATTTTTTCGCTCCAAATTAAAAGAATAAATTAAAGGTGAAAAGGGAAATAGATTTAGATTTAAACATGTATATTTTGAATCTGGTACAAGATTATTATTTCCTAAAATCTCAGGCTTATAGGAATAGTCTTTATCTGCATATAAGTATTCAAAAGAAGTTATTAGAAAATCTTTACTTAATGCCAATTTTAAATAATCTGCGCGTCCTAAATATTCCCAATTATTGAAAGAAAAAGATCTTCTAATATTTATCAAGTTGTTTTCATCTTTTTCAATATTTATACCTACTTCTAAAAAATTATTTTGGGTATTATTACTAGGATTTTCTATGTTGAGGTAAGATAAGTTTAGAAAACTCATCCCTATAGATATTCCCGAAAGATTGTAAATTTCACTTATGTTAGAGGATTCATATTCTATGACTATTAGATCATTCGTTGTGATTACAAAGTTAAATAAGAATATTCCCTGTTTATAATCTATAGTGTAATCGAGGTCTCTTTGTAGAAGGTTTCCATTTAAATATATTCTTTCGCTAAGAGGGGTGATAGATGTATCTTGAAGAAAGTAAGGTCCAGGGGTATTGTTTCCATAAAATTTTTTATATTTTTTAGCGCCTTCTATCTTAGAAATTAGGCTTTGTAGAGAAAAAAGATTATTGCTGTATGATGTGTAAACTCCATTAACTCTTTTATTATATAGGGAAAGAGGAGAGAGAGTTAGGTCTATGATGTTACTAAATTTAATCTTAAATTCTGATAAATTTAAAAATAACTCCATAGTATCTATAGGATGAGATATGTAAGAAAAATCAAGAGTAAACTTAGGGATGTTGTAATTTAAGAAAAATTGAGAGTTTTGATAAATATATATTCCTTTAAGGATATCGGTAGTAAGAGATAAGAGATATGGATCTCCTGAAAATATGGAGAAATACGTATTTATGTAAATATTTCCATTTATATTGAGACTCTGAGAGAAGGAGGGGGAGATGAGTGATATGATTAAAAATATTATTAGAAAAACGTTTTTCATAGTAAAAATTATACATAAAAATTTTTTGTTTTTGCAATTAGGATAAGGTTAAAAATCCAAGTATATATTTCCTCCAAGTTGTAAGATGTACAAAGTTGTATCTTTTTTGTTTTGTGAATATCTTATAAAAAACAATGAATTTGGCAAGGTTTTTATGGGGATTATAGATAGAGTTAGTGTGTAGTTTTCTGCATTATTGCTATAGTATTCGTGAGATATGGATATTTCACTACTTAGATATTCATTGATTGCTCTTGATATAGATAGGCTTTGAATGTCCTTTTTATATGGAGATAGTGAGTAAGAGGCTTCTTTTTTGCTCTTAACGATTTTTGCCTTAAGATCCCCAAAAGAAAATGATCTTTTTAATTCCAAGGATAAGGAAACATTTTTGTAGAAGTTTTCATAATATAGATTTTGATAGTATTCGTAATAGAGAATAAGGTTATAAGAAGTTATAGAAAGATTTAGATTAGTCTTTAAAGATAAGGTTTCTATATTTTCATTCTCATTATAATAAAGATTGAAATTTAAAGAAGAAGGTTTGAGATAGTAATTAGCATTTAGGGTTAGATTTCCTTCTTTTTCTTTCTATATCTTTATTTGCTGTGAGGCTTAACCAGAGATTTTTTATAGGCATTCCATAGGTATATAAATATATGTTGTGGTATATGAGATTGTTATCGTTATTTTTCTGAAGAGTTAATAATGTGTTCAAGTTAAGGTACTTTATTCTTATCTTTGAGAAGATATTTTGTAAAAAAATCTTCTGAGGAAGAAGAGTCTGATAATTTATAGTTATGTTAATACCTGCTGGAGGAGGATTTTCTCCTTCTTCGTCAATAAAAAATACAAAGACAGTGTTGTTGTAAAGATAATAATTTACTGTATAGGTTTTGGTTGTATTGTCTGGGAGATAGTAGGTAAAGGTTTCATTGTTTTTAACGTATATGTTATTTATATACAAGCTTATAGAGTCTTGAAGGGGAGTGTATTGAAGTTCAAACATATAAGTTTCACCATCGGTGATAAAATTTTGAGAGACTGGAATTGGAGTTTGAGGGTCTAAATTTTCTTTTACCTTGTAGTTTCCACCTATGGAAAAGTCAAAGATTTTTCCTATTAGAGTTATACTTCCTCCTACTACTTGTTCTTTTAGATAAGAGGAGTCTATTGATTGATTATTTTGTGAGAAGTAAAAAGAGGAATTAAAGTTTCCAATTTTAGGAGAGATAGAGAAAGTATAGGTATCTGTAATAGAAGAGGAAGTATTGATTTTTTGAATTAAGCCACATAGGTTTAGGGGAGTATACGTAAAATTAAAGCCTTGAATTTCTTTGTCATTTTCCCTTCGGTAGGATAGAGAAAGTTGGGAGGAAGTGAGCTTAATATTTATATTATGAGACCATTTTATATTGTCCTTACTTGTGTTGTATAAAAAATTATAGTTGATAGAATTTAATGGGTTTAAGTTTAAATTGAAATTTAACTTTTGATCTCCGGGAGTAAGGTTGAGATTTCCAAGTATTTCTGGTATGTAGGGATAACTTTCTGTAGGATTTATAGTTTCAAGGTCGGTACTCAATATATTTCCTTTTAAAGATAATCTCAAATAGTTAGCATGTCCAGAATAATTATTCTCGAGAAAAGCATAAGAATCTCTTAATTCTATAAAATTATTTTCATCTCTTTTTATAGTAAGCGATCCTTCTATAAAGCTTCTTCTTGTATTTGTAGATGTGTTTTGTAAAGAGATATAGCTTAATTTAAATGGAGAATAGCCTATGCCTATACCTAATATATTGTAAATTTCAGTTGTTCCTGAGATCTCATACTCTACTAATATTTCATCTTGAGAAGATATTATAAAATTAAAATAAATTATTCCATAGGTATAATCTATAATATAGTCCTCCTCTCTTTTTAAGAGATTACCATTTAAGTAAACTTTTTCTTTGTAAGGGATTAAAAAGAAATCTCCGATGAAATAGGGACCTTCGGTATCATTTCCGTTAAGTTTTACTGTCTTTTTTCTTCCCTCGATTTTGGCAAATATTAGATCGACTTTTAATTTTTCTTTCTCATATATCCCGTAAATACCATTTATGACTTTATTGTAAAGGGTAAGAGGAGAAATACTTTTATAGAGTTCATTGCTAAAATTTCCATAGAAATTGCCAATTTTTATGGAAGATTCTACCTTTTCCTTAGGCTGAGATTTATATTCAAAGTTTAAAGATAAACTTTTTGAAATATAACTTATAGAAAATTGGGAATTCTGTTGAAAATATATTCCTTCTTGTATATCTGAAGAAAGGTAGCTAAGAGAAGGATCTCCTATAAAGTATGCGTAATATGAATTTATGTAAATGTTTCCACTGAAACTCATGGTTTGAGCAAGAGTAAAAGATGAAAACGATATTAGTATAAAAAATATTGTTATTAAAAATTTTTTCTTTCTCATAGAAAATATTATATATTAATTTATGGTATAATTTCTTCAGGAAAAAGGAAACTTTGAGAGAATTAATATTATGAGAGAATTTTTTAAAAATGTAAATGGTGGTATTTTTATTATAAACTCTCAGGGATTAATCTTGGAGTGCGATTCAAATTTTGAGCTGAAGTCAGGATATAAAGGAGAAGAAATTAAGAATAAGAAGTATATATATGAAATCTTTGAGGATTTTAGCTCTTGGAGGAAGTTAGATTGGGGTTATGAAACCTATTTAACAAAAAAGAATGGAGAAAAAATAAAGGTATTTGTAAGGGTTTTACCCTTTTTAGATTATGATTTTAGAGTGGTAGCTGTTTATGGTGGACTCTTTTTAACCCATATTTATGAAAATTATTCTTCTTTTATATCTCAAAGCCCATTTCCTATAGTTGAGGTGGATCTTTCAGATCTATTTAATTATTTTAGAACTTTAAGGAGGATTGTAGGAGACGAGATTAATAAATATTTTGAGATTTATCCTGAGGTTATTTATGAGATTATAGAAAAAATAAAAGTTACTCGCATAAATGAGAGTTTCTTGAAAACTTATACTTATGAAGGATTTAATTTTGATAATTTTAAAGAGAATATATTTAATTTTTTTACAGAAGAAAGTTTGAACATTCTTAAGGATACGCTTATAAAGGTTTGCAAGGGGGGATTTAAATCTAAATTTTGAGATTGAAGTTATTGATCCTACTGGAAAGATAAGATTTATAAATACTTATATTTATCCTATTGGAAAAGAAAGGGTTTTGATGTATGTCCTGGATAAGACTAAGGAAAGAGAATTGGAAGCGGATTTAAGGAAAAGTCTTAATAAGATTACTTCTTTGTATAATCAAGTGATTAATGCTCTTTCCTCGATAATGGAGTATAAAGATTCTTACACTTCTTATCATCAAAAGAGGGTTGCAGAACTTTCTCAGGCTATTGCGATAGAGTTAGGATTGCTTAAGGATAAAGTTGATGCTATTAGGATAGGGGCTCTACTTCACGATATTGGAAAGATTGCAGTTCCTGGAGAAATCTTAAATAAGCCAGGGAAACTAAACAATATTGAAATGGAGATAGTGAGGACTCATCCATTAATAGGGTATAACATGCTTAAAAATATAGATTTTCCTTCAGAAGTGCTTCATGCTGTACTTCAACATCATGAAAGACTCGATGGGGCAGGGTATCCTGAGGGATTAAAAAATGGAGAGATAAGCCTTTCTCCTAAGATTGTAGCTGTAGCAGATGTGGTTGAAGCAATGTCGTCTCATAGACCTTATAGGCCTCCTCTTGGAATTGAGAAGGCTTTAGAGGAGATAGAAATAAATAAGGGAATAAAATACGATCCTAATATAGTTGATATTTGTTTAAGACTTTTTAGAGATAAAGGATTTAAGTTTTCACTATAGTAAGTTGGAAAGCAGGGGATCCTTGATAAAAGATTGGAGTAGTTATAATTTCAAGCTCTGCGGATTCTCCCGAGGGCAGAATTGCGCTAATTTTAGTCTTTCTTTTCTCTTTTGAGGGTGTAAGAGTTTCTCTCAGGTGGGTAGTATTGAAAGGTGTAGTTTTTAATATTTCAAAAATATTTTTATTAACAATCTCCTCTCTTTTCATGTTAAATAAAGATAAAGCGGATGAATTTGCTCCTATAATCTCTCCCTTTACGTCTCTTATTATGATAATAGGTATGGGAATTCCCTCGATTAGGAAATCATATTCTTTGTCTTTCTCATATAATTTTTTTAGTTCTTTATTTAATCTTTCAATTTCCTGTTTTAATTTCCGAATTTCTTCCATACTCTCAATAGCTTTTTCATAGGAGAGTAGTAATAAATTTAATATTTGAATTTGGGTCGATTTAAGGGTATATTTATTTCCCATAATATTTACTTCTAAGGTTGTTTCCGGATAGCCAAGTCTTTTCAGCTCTCTATGAGAGATAAGATATTGAATCGTAGCTATAAGATATTTAGGATCAAAGGGTTTTGTCATGAAACCATCAGCGCCAACTTCTAAAGCTTTTACTATATCTTGAGGATGAGATAGTACAGTAATTAATAATATGATTATATCTTTCCATTTTTCATTACTTTTTACGATTTTACAAAGTTCAAAATCCATCAATTCCAGGCATTATTATCTCAGATATTATTAATTTAGGAGTTTTGTCTTTTAAAAGCTCTAAAGCCTCTTCTCCAGAAAGGGCTACGAGAGAAGAAAAATTATAGTCTTGCAAGATTTTTCTTAAATATTCTGCCTGAGTAGGAGAGTCTTCTACTATTATTATGTCTTTGTCATTTTCGGAGAGTTTCATTTTGTATTATTTTTATACACATTTAATTTCTAAACCTTTGGAATTATTATACCACAAATCTTGTTAACTTTTTCTTTTTTGTGTTATAATTTTTCAAAAAAGTAATACCAAGAGGTGAAAAGATAGTTATGAAAAGGAATGTATTTGTTCTTAGATTTATCTTATTATTACTGCTTTTAATTCTTCTTTCATCCCTTTCTTTTTCTTCGATCAAAAAAAAGTAATTACTATAGTGGATCTTGCGGGTAGGAAAGTAGAGATCGATCTACCAGTAAAAAGAGTTGTGGCTATTGGTCCTGGAGCTTTAAGGATTGTAAGTTATGTAGATCAATTTAATAGGATCGTAGGGGTAGAAAATATTGAGAAAAGGTACACTGTTGGAAGGACTTATAATATGGCATTTTTTGATATCATAGAGAAGCTCCCTATAATTGGGCAAGGAGGTCCTGATACTTTACCTGATCCTGAGAAATTAATCTCGGTAAATCCTGATGTGATTTTTGTTATTCAGCTTCTTGATAAAAGTGGAGCAGATAAGTTATATGAAAGGACAAAAATTCCTGTAGTGGTTTTGAATTATGGAACTCTTGGAACCTTTGATGAGGACCTTTTTAAGTCTTTAGAAATTATCGGAAAAGTACTGAACAAGGAGGCAAGAGCCTCTGCTATTATAGCTTATATTAAAAACGTAAGAAATTCCTTTGCTTTGAAGACAAGATATATTCAAGATAAGACTAAGCCTTCGGTTTATGTTGGGGCTTTGGGGTTCAAAGGAGCAAGGGGTATAGAGAGTACTCAGGGATATTTTCCCATTTTTACTCCTCTTTACATAAAGAATGTGGCGGATTCTCTTGGTAAAAAGGGAAGTGTATTTATAGAGAAGGAGATGTTATTGGTTTGGAATCCTGATATAATCTTTGTTGATCTTGGAAATCTCAACCTTGTTAAGGATGATTTTAAGAAAAACCCTAATTTTTATAAAGCTCTAAAAGCTTATAGGAATAGAAGCATATATGGAATATATCCATATAACAATTACCATACCAATGTTGATACTGCTATCTTGGATATGTTTTGGGTGGCAAAGGTGGTTTATCCTGATAAATTTAAAGATTTGGATATAGAAAATAAAGCACAAGAAATTTATACCTTCTTCTTTGGAGAAAGAGGCAAAAAAATTTATCCAGAATTTGTAAAAGCTTATGGAAATCTTAAAGAAGTAAATCTTGAAGAGTGAAATCATGGAGCAGGGAATTACTATAAAAAAGTATAAAGAATATACGGCAAAAAAGTTTTTGTTTATCTTTTTATTAATTTTTCTCATAATAGTTTTTTCTATTGTTGCTTTAAATATAGGGTCTTCAGGAGTTAATTTATTGGATTTTGTTAAACTTCTTATTGGAAAGGGCGATGATAGATTAAGTCTGATTGTATGGCAGATAAGGATTCCAAGGGTAATTGGAGCTATTTTGGCAGGTGTTGGCCTTGGAGTGGCGGGATGTATATCTCAGAGTGTTTTGAGAAATCCCATGGCCTCTCCCTTTACCTTAGGTATCTCTCAAGGAGCAGCTTTAGGAGTAACTTTATCTGTTGTATTGTTTAGGCAAACCCTTCCTTATTTAACTTCTCTTTTTGCCTTCTTAGGTGCTATGATGACTACTTTATTAATCATTCTTATTTCTTCGAGATTCAAGGTGACACCGGAAGCTATGATTCTTACCGGAGTTTCTCTTTCCTCACTTTTTTCTGCTTTAACCACTATTATTCAATACTTTGCCGATGAACTCAAGATTGCTACGGTTGTTTTTTGGACCTTTGGAGATATAGGAAGAGTTTCGTTAAGAGAGATAAGGATAATATTTGTTGTAGTAGTTTTAGGTATTTTCTATTTTCTTTTAAAAAGATGGGATTATAATGCATTAGAAAGGTGGATCCGAGACTGCAAAAAAGTCTTGGAGTTAACGTGGAGAGGGAAAGAATTGTTTCCATGCTTGTAACCTCTCTAATTTCTGCAGTAATAACCGCTGGAGTTGGGGTTATAGGTTTTGTGGGGCTTATTTCACCTCATATTGTGAGAAGATTTGTGGGGAATGATTATAGATTTCTTATTTCTGCCTCTGCTCTTTTCGGAGGCTTGCTTTTACTCTTAGCTGACACTTTAGCAAGAACCATAATCTCTCCTATAGTACTTCCTGTGGGAGCTATTACTTCTCTGCTTGGTGCTCCTTTCTTTCTTTATCTTCTATCTGTGAGGTTTAGGAGATGATTCTCGAAATTCAAGGAATTTTTTTCAGCTATAGAAGTATACCTGTTTTAAAAGATATAACCTTCTCTATAAAGGAAGGAGAAATGGTAGGTATTCTTGGAAATAATGGGGCAGGAAAATCTACGCTTATAAAATGTATTAATAGAATTCTCTCTCCTCAAAAGGGAGTCATTTATTTAAATAAAAAGGATATAAGAAGTATAAAAAGAAAGGAAATTGCAAAGCTTGTTGGATATGTAGCCCAAAAATATGATTATTCTAATCTTACAGTATTCGATGTGATTCTTTTAGGAAGAAGGCCTCATATTGAGTGGGATGCTACAGAGAAAGATCTTCAGATAGTAGAAGGGATTATTAGGGAGTTGAAACTTGAAAAGATTGCTTTAAGAAGCGTTAGTGAAATATCAGGAGGAGAACTTCAAAAGGTGATAATAGGGAGAGCTTTAGCTCAAGAACCTCGAGTCTTACTTCTTGATGAGCCTACCAATAATTTAGACTTAAAGAATCAAATTGAAGTACTCCAAATTATAAGGGACTATGTAAAAAATAAAAATATTTCCGCTCTTGTGGTGCTTCATGATATAAATTTAGCCTTGAGATTCTGTGATAAGTTTATCTTTTTGAAGGATAACACAATATATGCTCAGGGGACAATGGATGTAATAAATGAAAATATTATTGAAGAAGTTTATGAAGTAAAAGTAGTTATTAATAAAATAAACGATATCCCTATAGTAGTACCGCTAACAGTATATTCCTAAGATAAATGTATTTGCTATTGCCTTGGAGCTAAGTCTAAGGAGTAAGATATTCAAAAAAGGAGTTAATAAGATTAGGAGGTATTTAAGATGAAAGAGATAATACTGAATAATGGTGTTAGAATGCCTATATTGGGATATGGGGTGTTTCAAATACCCCCTGAGCAGTGTGAAGAGTGTGTTTATAATGCTATATTGGTAGGTTATCGTTTGATTGATACAGCTGCTTCTTATATGAATGAAGAGGCAGTTGGTAGGGCAATAAAGAGGGCTATTCAGGAGGGAATAGTTAAGAGAGAAGATTTGTTTATTACTACCAAGTTATGGATTCAAGATACGGGTTACGAATCTACAAAAAAAGCTTTTGGGAAATCATTAAAGAGGCTGCAATTGGAATATATTGATCTTTATTTAATTCATCAACCCTTTGGAGATGTTCATTGTTCTTGGAAAGCTATGGAAGAGCTTTATAAGGATGGGTTTGTAAGGGCAATTGGAGTAAGTAATTTTTATCCTGATCGTCTTATGGATTTGATTGCTTTTCATGAGATTGTACCTGCTGTGAATCAGATTGAGATACACCCATTTTATCAAAGATATGAAGATGTTGAATTTATGAGAAGAAATAATGTTCAACCCGAGGCTTGGGGACCTTTTGCTGAAGGAAGAAATAATATTTTTCAAAATGAAGTTTTGCTTTCTATTGCTGAAAAGTATAAGAAAACTGTAGCTCAAGTAATTTTGCGTTGGTTAATACAGAGAGATATTGTGGCAATTCCTAAGACTGTTAGAAAAGAGAGAATGATGGAAAATTTGAGTGTTTTTGATTTTGAACTATCAGAAGAGGATATGGAAAAGATTAAAACATTAGATAAGAAGGAGAGTGCGTTCTTTTCTCACAGAGATCCTGAAGTTGTAAGATGGCTTACTTCAAGAAAACTTGATATTTAATTGGGAGAAGGGGGTTTTATATGGAGCTTAGACCTATTGGAGTTATTCACAGTCCATATAAGAGTAAAGATGAGGCTCCTTTTCAGGGTAGATGGGCTAAAGAATTAAAAGAGTCTGTTATAGAGGTTTTTGAAGAATATAAAGATGCAATGCAAGGTTTGGAAAATATAAAACATATAATAGTCCTCTACTGGTTTGATAGGGCAGATAGGGATAAGCTAAAGACTATAACTCCATGGGGTCCTGAGGAAAAAGGGGTTTTTTCCACAAGGTCTCCTTCAAGACCTAATCCTATTGCTTTTTCTATTGGAGAGATAAGAAAAATAGAAGAAAATAAGATTTATGTGTTGGGCCTTGATGCTCTTGATAAGAGTCCTCTTATTGATATAAAGGTGTATTCTTATGATATTGATGCTATAAAAAGACCGAGAAAGAGAATAGTTTTTAATTCTGCACTATGGGATGAATGTGTATCTTTTCATGGACATTCTTGTCCAGGACTTGCCATAGGATATAGGGCTGCCGAGGCGGCAGTTTTGAAGCTTAAGCTTACTTTTTCTGAGGATGAAGAAGTGGTTTGTATTACAGAGAATAATGCTTGTGGGGTAGATGCTATACAATACATTTTAGGTTGTACTTTTGGAAAGGGAAACTTGATTTTTAAAGATCGAGGAAAGCAGGCTTTTACTTTTTTTAGGTAGAGACACAGGAGAGGGAGTAAGAATGGTATTGAAGGATCTTCCTAGGAAAGAAAATAGAGAGGAATGGACCGATGAGCTTTTGAGGATGAATGTAGAAGATATCTTTGATTTTCAACCACCAAAAGATGATATTCCTAAAAAAGACAAAGATATACCCTTCTTTGAAGTGTGAGATTTGTGGAGAAAAGGCTTCAGAAAGAAGTATGAGGATTAAAGATGGTAAAATTGTTTGCATAGATTGTTTTGAAAAGGATTAGCTTCTAACGATTTCTGCCATTTTATCTTCAGCAAATTGCACAGAGCAAAGTTTGTAGTAAAGACCTTTTCTTTTCATAAGCTCTTCGTGGGTTCCTATTTCAACAATTTCTCCATCCTTCAGCACTATGATTTTGTCTGCCCTTTTTACAGTAGAAAGTCTATGGGCAATAATTAGAATAGTTCTTGTCCCAGCTAAGTTATTTATAGCCTTTTGAATCTCACTCTCAGTCTCTGTATCTACTGATGATGTGGCTTCATCAAGAATAAGTATAGGAGCATTTTTTAAAACCGCTCTTGCAATAGCTAGTCTCTGTTTTTGTCCTCCAGAGAGTTTTATTCCTCTTTCTCCTATTTCTGTGAAGTAACCCTTAGGAAGTCTCTCTATAAATTCGTGGGCGTGAGCTATTTTGGCAGCTTCTATTACTTCCTCAAGGGTTGCATTTTCTTTGCCATAGGCTATATTTTCAAAAATGGTACCATTAAATAGAAATACATCCTGAAGCACCATACTTATATTCTCGTGAAGAGATTTTAGGGTTACGTCTCTAATGTCTATGTCATCGATTTTTATCCTTCCAGAATCAGGATCAAAGAATCTGTTTATCAAATACATTATGGTGGTTTTTCCTACACCTGTAGGACCAACAAAGGCTACCATTTCTCCAGGGTTTATCTCAAAGGAGATATTTTTTAATACAGGTGCTCTGGGATTGTAGGAAAAAGTAACATTTTCAAAGGTAATTTTGCCTTTTACGTTTTTGAGCTCAGTGGCATTTTCTTTCTCCTTTATCTCTGGCTCTGTCTCTAAAACTTCAAAGACTCTTTCTGCTCCTGCAAGAGCTTGCTGAACATTTTCAAGAATTTGGGCAAGAGCATTTATAGGTTGATAGAACATACCAAGATAAAGTAAGAATCCTACAATATCCTGAACCTGAATCTTGCCGGAAAGGGCCATTATTCCACCTACGGAAACCACAATTAAATTTCCTAAAGAACTTAAAAATCCAACAGTGGGATGGAATATGGCACTAAGTTTTAAGGCAGAAAGGAGTGCCTGTATTTGGTTATATACTTTTTCCTTTATCTTTTTGTATTCTTTTTCTTGTTTGTTAAAAAGTTGTATTTCTCTTATACCAGAAAGATTATCTTGAAGGTCTGCATTAAGATCTGCAAGAGCTTTTTGAGCTTTACGAAATATGGGCATTAATTTTTTTAGCAAATACAGTGCTACTAAGAAGTAGAAAAGGAATTGGAATGAGAGAAAGAGCTGCTAATATGGGATTTATTATGAAAAGTATTACAGCAATGCCTATAAGTATTAGTAAATTACTTATTAGATCTGGAACTGCATGGGCAATTAGCATTTCAAGATTTGCTGTATCATTTACTACTCTTGACATAAGCTGTCCTGTTTGTTTATCTACAAAGTATCTATAAGATAGGTTTTGTAGTTTATCGTAAACCATCATTCTTACATCTGCTACAAGATGCCATGCTGCGTAATGAGAAAAATAATTTCTTAAAAATTGAAAGATTATGCCTAAAATATAAGATAAAACAAGGATGAGGGATATTCTTATTATATCTACCCTTGCATTGGGATATTGGCTAATATTTGTAATAATTCCTATAAGGCTTCTTATAAGCCATGGACCAATAAGGTTTAAGCCTGTTAATATAAGAAGACTTATGGCAGATATTATTAAATATCCCCAGTAAGGTTTTGCTATTTTAATAAGTTTCAAAAGATAGCGCAAAATTAACACCTCCAATAATTAGCTATCAAACTATTTTAATACAAAAAATAAAGTTTGTCTACTTTTGTGTAAAAATCCTAAAATAGTTTTATGAAAAATATAAATAGTTTCATTTTTTAAATGTGTTTTTCTTAAATCTTGTTTTTCTCAATATTAATTTCATTATGTAATTTTTTCATTGGATATTGACAAAGTTTTTTTTCTTTCATATAATTTTTATTAAAATTATTTAAAGGTTTGTAAAAACGATTTTAAAGATGACCCCGAAGGAGGCTATGTAGCCGTTAAGGGGAAAATTAAAGTAAAGCGGGGTGTGTAAAATGTTTCTTAAAAAACTTAGTAAGTTGCTCTTAGTCGTACTACTTGTCGCAGTGTATACGCAAGTTAATGCTCAAACGTCTATAACACTAACAAGTAATGCAAGCGGTACTTTTGATGGCTACTACTATGAACTATGGAAAGATACAGGGAATACAACCATGACTGTATACACACAAGGAAGGTTTAGCTGTCAGTGGAGCAATATAAACAATGCATTATTCAGAACAGGTAAGAAGTACAACCAAAACTGGCAGTCATTAGGCACTATTAGAATCACCTACTCAGCCACATATAATCCTAATGGTAACTCCTACTTATGTATCTATGGTTGGTCTACTAATCCTTTAGTAGAGTTTTACATTGTAGAAAGTTGGGGTAATTGGCGTCCACCAGGTGCAACCTCTCTTGGACAGGTTACTATCGACGGTGGTACCTATGACATTTACAGAACTACCCGTGTAAATCAGCCATCTATTGTCGGTACAGCTACTTTTGATCAATATTGGAGTGTAAGGACATCTAAGAGAACAAGTGGAACAGTCACTGTAACAGATCACTTTAGGGCATGGGCAAATAGAGGTTTAAACCTTGGTACTATTGATCAAATTACTCTTTGTGTTGAAGGATATCAAAGCAGTGGTTCGGCTAATATAACACAAAATACTTTTTCTCAAAGTAGCAGTAGTGGAAGTAGTGGGGGCAGTAGTGGTAGTACAACAACTACTAGAATAGAATGTGAAAACATGTCATTAAGTGGGCCCTATGTATCAAGAATTACAAATCCATTTAATGGTATAGCTCTTTATGCAAATGGAGATACTGCAAGAGCTACAGTAAACTTCCCAGCAAGTCGTAACTATAATTTCAGGTTAAGAGGATGCGGAAATAACAATAATTTAGCTCGGGTTGATTTACGAATAGATGGGAGGACTGTAGGTACGTTCTATTATCAGGGAACATATCCTTGGGAGGCTCCTATAGACAATGTATACGTGAGTGCAGGTTCTCATACAGTGGAAATTACAGTTACCGCTGATAATGGTACATGGGATGTTTATGCAGATTATCTGTTGATACAGTAAGGAGGGGGAAGTTTAGGAGCTGGGAGGACTTGGCTCTCAGCTCCTTTTTTATTTCTTCTCTTTTTCTTTTCTTTTTCTTTCTTCCTCTTTAAGATGCGCTATAAACATTCTTGCTCGAAGTTCGAGGGTTACAGTTTCAAGCATAGAAGGAGTAGGTTTTTTGTTAAACTCTTCTATCATTTTTGCTTTCTATTTTTTTATACCATTCCTGATCTTCTACTATTTTTATTCTTCCAATGAGATTTAATATTATTTCTTGAATTTCTCTCCATCTTCTTAATATGAGTTCTATAAAGAAAAGTATTATACAAATTATTAAAAGAAATGGAGAAAGGTCTTTTTTATCTGCATCCTGGTAAGGCATTCTTCTAAAAACATCAGAAGGAGAGGAGATAATTTTACCTAAGGATATAGAAGTAATTTTTTGGGCCAATTCTTTATTGAAGGTTTTAGGTATGAATTCCTGTGAACTTCCAAAGAACCATGGCACTTTGGCAAGAACCTTATCATTATCTTGAATAGTGATCTGATATTTCCCAAGTTTTTCTATAGGAAATACGGCTTCATAGGTTCCTGAAGACTTTTGGTAAAGGCTTCCTTTTAACTTTTTTCCTTGTACATCAATAAGGGTGTATTTTAAATTGGCAAAATTTATGTAGTTTCCTTCTTTATCAGCATAAATTACATTTATAATTCCTTCTCCTTCTTCTTCTCTTATGGAAACTTTTATTTCAGGTACTTGGTGTGGTATTGTTTCTCTCAACATTTCGCTGAAAAATTTTCCTAATTTATTCCATTTTAGCCACTCATCTCCCCAGTAACCTTTTAGTGCAGAGGTAAAGGCTATTACTTGTCCAAGACCAAACTGTCCTCTTGCAAGTATGGGATCCCCTTCTGGAGAAGAAAGTATGGTGGGATAAGGGTATCGAGGAGATGTAAGAACATATCCCTTTAGTGGGGGAACCTCTATTTTTTCTTCTGTGGAGGATTTAGGTACGAAATTTTTCTCTACTATATTAGATCTCAATAAAGCTTTTGTCTCTGAGAGCAAAAGTTGAGGGAGATTCCTTATATTCCATGTATGATAAAATCTACCATTTCCCCAATTAGCTATATCTTTTAAGAGGGGTATATTAGCATCTTCTCCTATACCTATGGTAGATACAGTAATCTTATACTTTGCTAAGTATTTTACTAAGTTGTAGAAATCACCACCCTCCGTTTGTCCATCGGTAATTGCGATGATATGTTTGCTTTTAATAGGAGCTTTAATTAAAGCTTCTCCGGCGGATTTTAAAGGTGGATATAAGGCAGTACCTCCTCCAGGAGATATTTTGGATATTAAACTTGCAGTCTCTTCTTTATTGGTGAGAGGTTGTAATGGGACAATCCATTGATAGGAATGATCAAAGGCAATGAGTCCAAAGTAGTCCTTTTCTTCTAGAAGATCAAGAACAAGTTGGGCAGATTCCTTTGCAAGTTCCATTTTCATATCTCCTCCAGAATAGCTTCCCATGCTTCCAGAGGCATCAAGGACTATTACTATAGCCACATTGCTCTTTTTAAGTATTTGTTCTGGTCTTAATGTTACAGGCAAGATTTCCTCTAAAGGAGTTCCTTGATAATTTCCTGCAGAGAAGCTTTTATCTCCTCCTAATACTAACAGAGTACCTCCTTTGTCAGTTACAAAATTTTTAAGAATTTCCATTTTATCAATGGATAGATCTTCTTGGGGAATGTTGTCCATAATTACCGCTTGGTAGGAATTTAGATTTAGAATTTGAGGATATGGTTTGGAATCAAAGACCACATCCCAACCTTGTACCGCAAGAGATTTAGCAAAAGTTGGATTAAAATCTCTTCCTATGAGGTATAAAACTTTAGGTTTCCCTTGGATGTATATGTAAGAGGAGGTTACATTGTTATCTCTATAAGTATCTTCAGGAGAATATATTTCTGCTTCTATCTCTTTTAATCCTGTATTTTGGGATTTAAGAGATAGAGAGATGATATTATCTTCTTGAAGGTTTTTTAAATCATGGGTTTGAGATGTACCATCAAAATTTATCTTCAATTTTGCCTCTTTTATACCATAGCTTCTTATTCTTATACTCACAGGAAATTCTTGTCCTAAATGTCCTATATCGGAGTTTTGGATTTTTTCAATGGCTATCTCTTTATGAAAGGAGGTATTTAAGGGAAATACGTCTATTTGAATTTTTTCTTTTTTTATTCTTTCTTCCAAGTTTAATACTCTTCCTACATTTTCTTGTAAATCACTGAAGATAATTATTCTTGCTGGTTTTTGTTGGGGTTTAAGGAGAAGTGTTCGGTTCAAAGCCTCTTCTATATTAGTAAAATATGGATTTTTAATACCAGAGATGTTTGAAAGGTCAAGGTTTTCTGACAAATCTTGTTCTACGTTTACATCTCCTGCAAAGGATATAAGCCCTACTCTATCATAAATCTTTTTATTGTTGAGAGATTCTTTTATAAAACTTATAGCTCTCTCTTTTTCCCAGGAAGGAATACTTGCGGATTGATCAAGTAAAAAGAAGGTATTTACTCTATCTGAATAAGACAGTAACTTCATCCCAGAAAGGGAGAGTAAAATAAGTAATATCTCTATAGATCTTAAAACTGCCTTTTTCTTATATCTCTTAATAAGGAAGTATATTATGGGTATTAAGATTAGAAATAACGGTTTTTCAAGGCTTATCATGTATAAATCCTTCCTCCCATGTAAAGAAGCATTTCAAAAAATATGGCTATCAGAGCTAAAAATAGAAAAATGTAGGATAGATCAAGACTAATGTAAGATTTTTCTTTTGGTTTCTCCTTAGAAGAGATGACTTCTTGAGATCCTATTTGGGGTTCTATTTTAGATTCTTTTTCAGAGAATAAATTTATTGCGTAGACTCTCTTATCTTGTGGATCTTCATAGAATCCTGTAAAGTTTAAATTTTCTTGTACTTGTCTTTGAGGATCGTAAGATAGCATATATTTTATTAAATTGTATATGAAAAGTGGGAAAGAGTCGTGATATATCCATGATGTGGAAAGAAGATCAAAGGAAAGTATAACCCCCTCCATGTTTTCTTCTTTTAAGTAATAACCTACAGGTCCTTTTGTAGAATAGATGATAGTTTTTAATTTTTCGTCTTTGAATACATAGGCATTATCTATTTGAGTTCCATAAAGCTGTACAAATCTTAAAATAGGGTGGTCTTCCCAGGAGAGTATTTTTACCTTTCCTACCTTTTCTATTTTATTAGGATCCATACCAGGATAAGCTCCTATAAAGAGAAATTTTCCTGGAATTTTCAGGTAGGGTATTAGGCCATCAAAGATAAAGAAATCATAATTTTTAAAATCTATCTTCACAATGTCTCTTCTTATCTCTACCTTAGCTCCAGGTATAGCTCTTACAGCCTTTTCTAAAAATGGATTTCCCATGGTTATAATTAATATCTTTGGAGAAAAATCTGGTACATAAAAATAGGCAATATTGTCTTCTGGAAGGTCATCCTTCATATCTATAGAGGCTTCTATTTTTCCTTTCAATATTGGAGTCTCAAAGGTTAAAGTTTTTATCTCCTTTTGCTGTAAATGTATTTTGGTTCTAAAAAGATTTTTGCCATCGTTCTTTACAGTTATGGGAATTTCTTCTGAATTATTGCTAAAGTTCCCAATTTTTAAAAATATTTGAGAGACCTCTTCATTTTTTTGAAATACCCTACCATCAAGAATTGCTAAGTTTTTTCCTCCCTTCCCAATTATATGGATAAAATAATTGTTTTGAGAATTTTTAGGAATANCTAATTTTTCTGTACCATCAGTAAATATATGTATATCGCAAGATTCTTTAGGAAAGAGGTTTTCTACATAACTTATAGCATAATTTAGGTTTCCTTCTCCTAAAAAGGGTTTTTCATCTTTTAAGACTTTTTCAATCTCAGTATTTTTTCCCGAAGAGATTAAAAGCTGAGGTTTATCCTTGACTATAATGAGAGAGGCTTTATTATGAATTTTTTTAGAAAAGTTTATAATTTCTGTTTTTGCCCTTTCAAAGCGGGATGGAGAGATATCTTTTGCGGTCATACTTGCGGAAGAGTCTAATACAAAGATAACAGGCCTTCCTGCTATTCCTTCAAAACTAAGAACAGGTTTTGAGAGGAATAGAATTATAAACATGACAGTTAAGATTTGAAGGAGAAGAATTAAGTTTTTAGGAAGTTTTTTAAACCATCTTCCTATAGGTTCCTCTTTTAAGAGTCTTTCCCATAAAAGAAGACTTGGAACTTTTAATCTTAATCTTTTAGGCTTTATAAGGTATAGGATTATTATTAGTATTTCTAAGGACAACAATGGTAAGAAAAAGGGATTTAAGAATTTAAGGTTCATTTAATCCAACCACCTACTCTTAGATATTTTAGAATAAGATCTTCTATAGGAATAGTAGTTATGCTTCTTAAGTATTCTACATTGTAAAGCATGGTGAAGTATTCTATCTCGTTTAGGAATTTCTCTAATGTTTTCTGATACTTTATTTTCATATCGTCATCAAGAAAGAGATCTATTTTTTCTCCTGTTTCGCTATCCACAAGGGTTAGGTTTCCCGAATAGAAGGGAGAAATCTCTTCTTCACATATTATGTGAGCAATATATACAGGTAGTTTTTTATATCTTGCGTATATTATTCCTTCTTTAAAGTCTGAGGAGAGGAAGTCTGAGATAAGAATTAAAATACCTTTCCTTCTTAAAGACGAAGCATATTTTTTAACTGTTTCATTTATGTTAGTAATACCTTCTGGCTTTATCTCATTTAAAAGATTTAAAAGTTTATATATATTCTCCTTTTTTCTCTCTAACGGAATGATCTCTTTGGTTTTGTCTTGAAAATAGGAAAAGGTAGTTTTTTCCCAAGAGGAAAGACTAAGGTATGCGAAGGCTAAGGCAAGTTTTTTACCATAGAAGAATTTTGAAGGATTTCCAAAATCCATAGAGGAAGAAGCATCAAGAAGAATATGTACCTCTACATCCTCCTCTTCTTCGAAAAGTTTTACAAGAAATTTTTCAAATCTGGCATATATGTTCCAGTCTAAATATCTTAATTCGTCTCCAATTTGGTAAGATCTATAGTCAGAAAATTCTGTTCCTCGCCCCATTTTGGGGCTTTTTCTTTCTCCGAGGCTACTCTTAAATCTTAGCCTCTTTACGGCAAGTCTTAACTTTTCAAGTTTTTCTAAAAACTCAATATCTAATTTTTCCATTAATCTTCTTTTATCTCCTCCAGAATATTCTGAATTATCTCATCAGGGGTTATGCCCTCTGCTTCTCCTTCAAAACTTAGGATAATTCTGTGTCTTAGGGCAGGAATTGCCACCTTCTGTATATCCTTAATGCTTACGTTGGCTCTATTATTTAATAATGAGAGAGCTTTTGCTCCTAATATTAGTGCTTGGGCACCTCTTGGGCTTGATCCATATCTCACATATTTCTTTACTTTTCCTGTGGCATATTTGTTTTCAGGATGGGTGGCAAGTACGATTCTTACAGCATATTCTTTTACTGCTTTTGAAATAGGTACACTTCTTACTAATTGTTTTAAGGCTTCGATCGTAGTTCCATCTGCAATCTTTTCTACTTTTGGCATCTCAACATTTGTGGTTCTTTCTATAATTTCAAGAAGTTCTTCCTCTCCTGGAGGAGTGAGAATTAGTTTGAAGAAAAATCTGTCAAGTTGAGCCTCAGGAAGAGGATATGTTCCTTCCATCTCAATAGGGTTTTGGGTTGCCATGACAAAGAAGGGCTTAGGTAGTAGGTAGATGTTTCCTCCTGAAGTTACACTACCTTCCTGCATGGCTTCTAAAAGGGCAGATTGGGTTTTAGGGGTAGCTCGGTTTATTTCGTCTGCAAGGATGATATTGGCAAAGATAGGGCCTTCTTGAAATTTAAAATGTTTTCTTCCATTTTCATCTTCCATAATTATGTTTGTTCCTGTAATATCGGCAGGCATCAAGTCAGGAGTAAATTGGATTCGAGAAAACTTTAGATTTAAAATCTCACTTAATGTCTTAACAAGCAAAGTTTTTCCAATTCCAGGCACACCTTCAAGGAGTACATGCCCTCCTGAAAGGAGAGCTATGATAGTAAAATCAATAATCTCACTGTATCCTACTATTACTTTACTGATCTCATTTTTTATCCTTCCTACCACATCGGTAAAGTCTTGAAGAGATAAAGCCAAGTGAAACGACCTCCTTTATTGAGAAAAGTATAGTTTTAATATTTCTTGAAACTCTTTAGGAAGAATTCTTGATGCAGTTGGATCCTCTCTTTCATAGGAGGGATTCAAGCTAATATTACCTCCTGAGGTTTTTCTTCTACCCTCCAAAGTAGGGGCTTGAAATAGATAGTTTTTACCTTCTTTTTCCGTAAAGAGAGGGTGGAACATATATTTTTTCTCCTGAAAATACCTTTCTTTGACTTTCTGTTTCTCCAAGTTTTGTTTCTCTTTCTTCAGTACCAGGTAGAGATCCTGTTTGTTTTGTCTTTTCGGGTAATCCTTCGCCAGGAATAGGATTCTGTAACATTCTTTCCTGGGGTGAATTTTGAGAGAGATTGGAATCTTCTTTGGGCAAGTTTTCTTCTCCTTCTCTTTCAGCTCCTGAACTTTTAGGAGATTGGGCTAAGGAAGCTTGGTTTTTGCCCGCCAACGAAGGAAGATTACTACTATCTATGGAAGCTTCTTTATTTTCTTTTCCTTTTTCTTCTTTATTTTTATTTTCAGAGTTTTCTTTTTCTTCCTGAGTTTTATTAGAAGAGGCAGTTTTAATCTTTTCGTTTTTTAAAGTGTTCTTATCGAAATTATATTGGGATAAAAATTCTTCCAAAGATTTAGGCTTTTGAAGATCGCCTATTTTCTCTTTATAGAATTCATCTTCGGAGGCTTTCTCTTTTTGTAATTTTTCATTTAGAAGATCATTTTCAAGCATTTTACCTTTATTATTTACTATTTTTTGAAGATTTTGATTTTGCTCTTTATTTTTCTCGTGAGCAAGGTTTATGACTTTTGATATGTCCTTTGGAAAGGAGTATACAAGATTGAATATGAGAAGAATTACAAAGAATAATAATAAACCTTTTAAAAGTTTTGATGGTTTGAATTTATAAGCTTTAGAAAGATCAATTTTAGAAAGTTTTTCTTCAAGTTCTTCTTTTAATTTATTTATAAGGCCATAAGAATCATTAAAATCTTTGTACTCCCAAAAAGTGATTAGTCTTTCTTCTAAAGAGTAGTGTCTGTCAGCTCTAAAAATTATCTTATAATGGTCGGGCTTTTTCTTTAGTCGTATGTAGAGATAAAAAGTGAGAATATAAAGTATAGAATATACAGCAAAGCTAACCCTTAGTGAGAAAAGATTTAATAGAAGAAAAAGATTTAAGGTAAAAAAAGTGGATACCAATAAGCCCTCAATAAGATAGTATAGATTTGCTTTCTTAATAAGTCTTTCTATGTTACCGAAAAAATGTCATTTGTTTTTCTCTCCTCTATAATATTTTAATCTTTTTTGGGCTATTAGTATAGATATTAAAAAAATAAGTAAATAGAACAAAATAATTACAGGTAGATGCTTAGATGGATTAAAGTTTACACTTACATAGAGAACATTTTCTGCTCCTACCAACCAGAGAATATTGTTTAGAGGAAAAAAGAAAAAGGTTGAGGGAAAGATAAAGGGAATTATTATAAAGGCTAAATAGGAGATCCAATGAGAAAACCAGTTTAAGGCAGGGTTTATAAGAGTAGACCATAAGAGGCCAAGACCAATTAAAGGTATAGAATCTATTAATATCAGTAGATAGAGAATAAGGATCTTATTAGTACTTCCTGTAAAGCTTATTATAAGATTAAAAGGGAAAAGGATTATGAAAAGATAAAGAATATATAAAAGGGTAGATAAAAATCTTCCTAAAAGAATGTTTACAATGGAGAAATCCGAATATCTTACGAGGCTTAGTGTTTTAAATTCTTTTTCTGCAAGAAGATTCCCCGAAGAAATTAAAGAGGAAAGATAGGTTATGAAGAAAAAGTGAGATAGAGAAAAAATAAGGAACAGGTCAGGTATATAGTATTTATTCACATCTAAGGTTTTTGATGGCCATAAAATAAGGGCTAAAAGAAGAAGGATAAAAAAATAAGTGAATTCTGTCTTCATGTATTTTCTATCATTGATTTTAAATTTAAACTCTGTTAGCCACCAAAATCTCATTCTTTCTCCTCCAAGGGTATTATTAAGATATTGTCTCTGTAGATATCCACTTTTATATATTCAAAGTTAAAAATGATTTATAGGTTCCTTTATTCTTCCCCCAAAGAAGAATTTTCTTTTGGGAAATCAAAGGGGTTTTAAAGCGATAATTTTTGAGAATTTCGTTAAGAAGAGAAGGCTCTTTGAGTCCACTCTTCCATACTACTATGCTTTTCCTTTCTCCCCTCATAATACTTCCTATGTAGTTTTCTGCATTTCCCGATTTTAATATCAAATCTTTTAGATCAAAGTTTGCATCATTTTCAATATTAAGAATAAATCGGTCGGAAAGTTCTCTAAATTCTATATTTATAGGTAAAAAGTGAAAAGAAAGCCCTTCCAAAAAATAAACTCTGTTTCTCTCGATGGTGATCTTGCCATTATTTTCTTTTCGATCGATGATGAGGGATATTTTCCCTTTTTGGGGTTGATAGTAGGCATTGTAAAGGAGAAAAATATTGGGAGAGTAATTAAAGGAAAGGTTTCTTTTAAAGGGAGAGAAGATGGATAGGTTAAAGTAGTTTTCTGCAACAAAGGTTTCTGGATCAAGATATATAATAGATTTTTCAGAAATTGCGAGGGCGTCTTTTTCAAAGTAATTTTTTATTTGAAATCCAAAAACAGAGGAGAGAAGAATAAATATAGAGAAAATAATAAAGGAGAATCTTTTTCTTAGGAGGTATCTTTTCCATACAAACAGGAATAGGAAATAGACAAATAATGCTATTACAATAGTAAATCTATCGGGGTATAGGAATTTTTGTCCTTGAAGAAGGCTAATGTCAGGATTGTAAAGAATTGTATTGTGGGGAATAGTTATGCTTACAGGTGGTATTTTTAATAATTCTAAGGAGATTTTTTTGATTTCGTCCATAAAATATACTCTTCCTGTGAGAATTTTATACATGGTTATAGAATTTTTTAAATTTTGTGGTAGCGTTTTCCAAAAGTCTTTGTCAATTAATACCAGATCGTAGGTATCATAGGCTTTGTAGTTTAAGGGAAGAAGTCTTTCATCATATATTCTTAAGATCCTTGCTTTTTGGGAAATGGGTAGTTGAGGGATGTTTTTCCCAAGAATGAGAATGAGAGGAAGAACTATTTTTTCAAAGGATATTTCAATTTTTTCCTCCCTTAATAGTTTATTGTTATGCCATATTCTTACTCTTAGAGGATATCTGAAATCTATGGGAGGAATTAGAAATTCAATTTTTTTTGTTGCAAGAGGAGGAATCTCAACATTTTCTTGATATATAGTTTCACAGTATCCTGCATATCTAAGTCCTTGATTATATATGACTTCTATCTTTAAAGTTAGGCGATTTCCAGGGTTGTAGATTTCTATGAAAAGAGGTGAAAATCTTTCTAATTTCCATTCTGAGTTTATTCCTAAGGAAATATTAAAGCTTGGTTCCTGGGGATAGGATATAGAAGTTAAGAATATTAGTATAAAAATTAACAAAATTATCTTTTTCATACCTAAATTATACAATTTTTTGTGATAAAATAATTTCTATGATTATAGCTTATTTATTTTTGCTTGGTAGAATTATACTTCTTGGGTACGAAAAGATTGTGGTAAAAAAGGTAGGAGATAAGAGCGATAGCATAGCTACATCCTTTCTCTTTTTCTTTATAGCTACTTTATTTCTCCTTCCCTTTGCTTTTAACAAAAATATTTCTATAGACTTTGCAAGGCTGAAATTTGGAATCTTAAGTGGATTTATTTATTCCATATCCTTTGTACTCTATGTTAAATCATTATCTATAGGAGAAGCATCTTTAGTAGGTCCTCTTTATAATTTTAATGTTTTCTTTCTTCTTATTTTAACAACATTATTTCTTGGTGAGCCTTTTACTTTTCAAAAGGTTTTGGGACTTTTCCTTTTAGTTTATGGAGCTTCTTTTCTTAATAAACAAGAAAATCTACTTAGATCTCTTAAAGCACTTTTTGAGAGAAAAGAGACTCTTTATATGCTGGGAAGTTCTTTCCTTATAGCTATAGGAAGAACCATTGATGGTTTTGTAGTGGGGAAGGTTGATCCTTTATTTTATTGTTTTTTCCTTTACCTTGTTATAAGTATTTATCAATTTTTTTATATTCTTTTTAGGAAGGAGTTAAAAGAGGTTATTAGGATTTTAAGGGAGAAAACCTTTCTTGTCATTATTGCTGGAGCTATTAATGCTTATTCTTATTTATTTCTTCTTATTGCCTTTAGGAGTATAGATGTTAGTATTGCGGAGCCTCTTTCCATGTTGAGTATGATAATAACGTTAATTCTTGCCAAGAGTATTTTTAGGGAGAGTATAAAAGAGAGGACTATTGGGGTTTTAGTTATGATATTAGGGGCATGGATTCTTAATTGGAGGTAATTTATGGATAATATATGTTCTCCTTATTTAGAGATAAATCTTCCTGCAATCTATCATAATGCAAAGATAATAGTAGAAAAAGGGAGAGATTATGGAATTTTAATTGATGGGGTCACGAAGGTATCTCTTGGAGATCCAAAGATTGCAGAGGTTCTTGTTGAGGCTGGAGTATTTGGAATCTCTGATTCAAGAATTGAGAGTATAAAGAGAATGAAGGAAAGTAATTTAAATACTAATTTTACCCTTATAAGACTTCCTTGTCTTTCTCAGGTAGAGGAGGAAATAAAGTATGCAGATATTTCTCTAAACTCAGAGTTATCAACTCTTAGGGCTTTGAATGAGGCTGGCGAAAAACTTAAAAAGAAGCATAGAGTAGTAATTATGGTAGAGATGGGAGATATAAGAGAGGGTATATGGAATAGAGAAGAACTTTATTTTGTTGTTAGGGAAGTTTTGAAAATGAAGAATCTTGAACTTTTTGGGGTCGGAACTAACTTTACTTGTTTTGGAGGTGTTATTCCTACCGAAGAAAAGTATATGGATTTTATAGAAATTGTTGATGATTTGAAAAGGAAGTTTAATATCTCTTTTGCTATTGTTTCTGGAGGAAATTCTAGCACTATTCCTCTCCTTTTTAAGGGGAAGATACCTTTGGGAGTAAATCATTTAAGAATTGGCGAAGGAATTATGTTAGGGAGAGAAACAGCATATAGAAAAGTTATTCCTGGAGCAAGAACTGATACTTTTAGGTTTGTAGGAGAGATTTTGGAGGTAAAAGAGAAGCCTTCTGTCCCCTGGGGAGTTATTGGGGAGGATGCCTTTGGGCATAAACCATCCTTTAAGGCAAGGGGTGTAAGAAAAAGAGCTATTCTTAATTTTGGAAGACAAGATATAGATCCTGAGGGCATAAAACCAGAAATTTTAGGGGTGGAAGTCTTAGGGGCTACTTCAGATTATACAGTTGTAGATATTTCTGAGAGAGATGATTTGAAAGTGGGGGATAGCATAAGCTTTTCTTTGAATTATTCTGCTCTACTGCAGGCTTTTACTTCTCCTTTTGTGAAAAAGATCTACAAGGAGGTAGATCTATGAGAAAAAGAGTAATTATTATGGGGGCTGGAGGTAGGGATTTTCATAATTTCAATGTATTATTTAAGCATAACCCTAACTATGAGGTGGTTGCTTTTACTGCTACTCAAATTCCTGGTATTGAGAATAGGGTTTATCCTAAAGAACTTGCGGGAGACCTTTATCCTAATGGAATACCTATATTTTCTGAAGATAGGCTTTCAGAATTAATTGAGGAATACAAAGTGGATGAAGTAATCTTTTCCTATAGTGATGTTTCCTATAATTATGTGATGCAGAAAGCAAGTATGATACTTTCTTTAGGAGCTGATTTCAAATTATTAGGTATAGAGACTATGCTTGAAAGTACGAAACCTGTGATTGCCATATGTGCAGTGAGGACAGGTTCTGGAAAGAGTCAAACCACAAGGTATGTGGTGAGATTATTGAGAGGAATGGGTCTTAAAACGGTGGTTGTTAGACATCCTATGCCCTATGGAGATCTTTTAAGACAGAAGATTCAAAGATTTGAGAAGATGGAAGATCTTGATACTTATGAATGTACCATTGAGGAGAGAGAGGAATATGAGCCTCATTTAAGGCAAGGGGCGGTGGTTTATGCAGGTGTGGATTATGAAGAGATATTAAAGGAAGCTGAAAAAGAGGCTGATGTGATTGTATGGGATGGAGGCAATAATGATTTTCCTTTTTATAAGCCTAATCTTTATATTACTGTTGTAGATCCTTACAGAGCTGGGCATGAAATCTCCTATTATCCTGGAGAGGTCAATTTAATCCTTGCGGATATTGTTGTGGTAAATAAAGTTGATACTGCTCCAAAGGAGAAGATTGAAGAAGTGGTGGAGAATATAAGGAAGAAAAATAAGAAATGTAAAATAGTATATGCTAAATCACCTATTAAGGCAGAAAAAGAAGAAGACAATAAAAAACAAGAGAGTACTTGTGGTGGAAGATGGGCCTACCGTCACTCATGGAGAGATGCCCTTTGGAGCAGGTTATCTCTTTGCAAAAGAGAGAGGAGCAATAATAGTGGATCCAAGGGAATATGCTGTGGGTAGCATTAAGGAGGCTTATGAGAAGTATTCGCATCTAAAGGAGGTGCTTCCTGCTCTTGGTTATAATAAAGAGCAACTTAGGGAGCTTGAGGAGACTATTGATAGATCTGATTGTGAGTATGTGATAATTGGTACTCCTGTTGATTTGAGAAGGGTGATTGAGATTANNAAAAAAGTTATAAGGGTATTTTATGAATATGAGGATTATGAAGAAAGAGCTTTAGAGAAGCTAATTGAGAGTTGGGTAAAGGAAAGAACTAAGTAAGTTTTACTTTACTATTTGTAATCATTTCTATAAAGTAATCCGAAAGGTTTGGATCAAATTGGGAGCCTTTACATCTTTTTATTTCTTCAATTGCCTCTTCGATAGTTAGTCTCTTTTTGTACGGCCTGTATGCGGTCATTGCTTGAAAACTGTCCGCAAGGGTAAGAATTCTTGAATAAAAAGGTATTTCTTCTCCTGAGAGTCCATCAGGATATCCTCTTCCATCCCATCTTTCATGATGGTGTCTTATTAATTTTCCAATTTCTCTAAAAGCGGAAACATTCTTAAGTATTTCTTCACCCCATACAGGATGCATTTTCATTATCATAAACTCTTCATCCGAGAGTTTTCCTGGCTTTTTCAAAATATAATCAGGAACTTTTATTTTTCCAATATCATGTAGATATCCTGCATATTCTAAGATTTTTAACTCTTCCTCTTTTAGACCTATATATTTACCAAAGTCTACTGCAATGTTTCTTACTTCTCTTGAGTGTCCTCCTGTATAGGGGTCTCTTGCATCAATCATCTCTACAAGTACAATTAATGATTCTTTGTTTAATCTGTGTATTCTTTGTTCTAAGTCTTCTTTGTAAAGTAAATAGGCAATAACAGAAGCTTGTTTTTTCTACTATTGTTAAAATCATTTTTATCGAATTTTTTAAAATCTTTTAAGCTATTTATGTTTAAAACCCCTACTAATTTGTTGTTATAAATTAAGGGATAACATATAGAAGATTTTATGTTGAAACGAGGTTCAATTATAACAAATCTTTTGTCCTTATAAACATCTTCTAAGATTAAAGGTTCTCTATGTTGAGCCACCCAACCAGCTATACCCTCTCCCATTCTTAATACAGTATTTTCTACTACTTCTTGGGGAAGACCAAAACTTGCAACAATCCTTAATACATTATCATCCTCATCATATCCCATTATGGAACCTGCGTCGGCATCTAATATATTTAGAACTCTTTTCAGGATGCTTCCAAGTGGGGTTACTTTTTCTGTTTTTTCTGAAAAGAGGTCAATAAGTTCTGAAACTTCTTTTTCTTTTTCCTAATTTCTCTCTTAGGGTTGTTTTTTCAATAACATGTTTGAATTCCTCTATAATAAGATCAAAGATTCCCTCAGGTATTTCTTTTTCATAACAGATTACATATTGAATTTTGTTTTCTATGTCTATATATACTTTTGGGGATTCATCTATCTCTAAATCTTCCATTTCTATTTTTAGCTGATCTTGTTTTGGATATAGATTTATAAATTCACTGTTTATTCTTTTTAATAGTCTTATGTTATTTTCAGGGAAAAGTTTATTTAGCTCCTCATAGAAGGTTTTCTCCAATTCTTGTATATTTTTTGTAGAGATTTCCTTTAAAAAGTTATATCCTATTCTCAACTCTTCATATTTTTTCCTGTTTTCTTCAAGAAGTTTCCTTATCTCAAAAGTTTGTCTCTCTACCTCTTTTTTTAAGTACCTTCCGCTCAAAAAAATTATGAGAGATATAAAAAGTAGTATTGAAAGGAGGATTAAAAGCCACTGGGTTTGACTTTCTTTCTTTTTTATTTCAAGCCTTAAGAGTACTTCTTCGCCGAACCATTTTTGTAAAAGATATATATATTGAGGGGATTTTATTATTTCATCTATCCCTTTTTTAAGGATTAAAAAATAAGGGCTTCCTTTAGGAAGAGCAATTCCAGCGTAGTTTGTAAATAATTTGTCAGGAAGAATTTTTAGTTTATCATTCCAATTATTCTGGGTAATAAGCCATTTAGCTGTATAATAATTAATAACTCCCGCATCTACTTCTCCCTTTAGTACTCCTAAAAGTACCTCATAGGAGGATTTGTAAAGAATAGTTGAAGTGATGTCTGTAAGGAAGAGTTGAGCTACATCAAGATTAAATACTCCTACTTTTCTTTCCTTCAAGTCCATAAAATTATGTATGGTAGAATTAACAGGTACAACAATCACACTAAAACTTTCTAAATAGGTTATAAAATCGTATCTCTTTTTTCTTTCCTCGGTAACTCTCATAAACTCTATGCCATCTACTTTACCTGTGTTTAAGAGCTCTACTGCATCATTCCAGGGGGACAAGTTTTACCTCTATTTTTTTTATTTATTTTTTTGGAAAGTTCATTAACAATTTCTACCGCAAAACCCTTAGGAACTCCCTGTGAATCCAAATACTCTATAGGTGGTAAATTAAAAATCTCCTGCTAAGATAAGATTATTTTTCTCTTCACCTAAGGAGAGAGAGGTAATTATAATTATTATTAAAATTATTGAAAATAATTTCTTCATTTATTTTTATTTTTCCCTAGATTTTTTAAATTTTTTGTCATGATGAAAATTTTCATAAAAATAAAAAAGGAGGGAAACCCTTAGCGGGCCCCCTCCCCCCTCCAGCTTATTTGGAGGATGTCTCTACTACAATTTCTACTGGTGGCTTGGAACTAAAAGTTTGATTTCCACCTGGAGCTTCATCTGCTAATACAACGTTCAATAAAGTTAAAACAGCTATTATAATAATTGCAATTATCTTTTTCATTTTATATAACCTCCCTTTTTAGGACTCTTGTCTTTAAGGATAAGGGATTTTATTTGATAATCAAATTATATCCATTCATAAAGGCTTTTATTTTGAGGGTTTCTCGATGGTTTAAAAAACTTTTTAATGGGAAACTTAGATTATAAGATTTTTACAATGATTTCTGATATAATAAATTTATACTATGTATAAAAAGGTGCCTGTTATTGCTTATATTTTATTTAAATATGGCAATTTTTCAAAGCCCTTTTTAAACCTTGTTTTAGAGGAGAAATTGCCAGAGGGCTGGCATCACTATTTTGTTGCTCAGAAATATAAATGGAGAGGAGAATGGAATAAAAGTTTGGAAATTATAAAGAAATCTCTGAAAAAGGCAAAGGATAATTTAACCCTATTCTATTTATTGCAAGCAGATCTTTTGAGTTTATCAAAGCTTTTAAAAGATAATTCTGCGGATAAGGTTTTTGTATGAATTAAGAAAAAACTTTTTNAAAATACCCCTTCTTGCAAGAAGAATTATTGCACCTACGCTTTGGGATTATTTTATAAGTAAAATTTCTTATAGTGGTGTATCAAAGGTAAGATTATGGAGCAGAGATTATGTAGAGGACAAGACTACACATTTATTTATGCTTTTTAATAAAGCTAACGAAGAGAATAAGCGGGGAAATTTGTCGAAGGCGATAAAATATTATTTTCAAAGCATTAAGATAGCAAGAGATATACCTCATCCTACAGGCTTGATATACTCTTTAAACAATTCTGCATGGTGTTTAAGGGATAGACATCCATTATTTGCTCTAAAGCTTGCAAAAGGTGCCTTATACTATTTGGGATACTTTCGAGAAAACATAGAGAGTGGTTTTTTTGTTGTTGATACCCTTTTTCATATTCAAAGGAAGTTAAAAAGAGAAGATATTTTTAATATGAGGGATATGGTGGTTACTCTTTATGAGAAACTTCCTGAAGGGAAGGGTTGGGGAACAAAGGAGCACTATAAGACACTTAAAGAATTTTTTAATGTTAGAAAGATAAATTTAAACATAGATATTTATGAAAATACCGACGAAGTAAGAAATTACCTAAAAAAGCTTTTTCAAGGTAAGAACTTAAGCGCACTTTCAGAGGAGTTGAAAATTACGAAGACAAATCTTTCAAACTTGCTTAGAGGAAGAACATTAAAGATAAAGGGAAATACTATAAAAAAATTTAATGGAAAAATATAGAGAGAATATTGATTTATTCGAAGCTCCCTTCTCTATAGTTAATGAATTTTTCAAAGATGAGGTAAGGAAAGAATATTTTGGGAAAAATAGAGATAAATTTATTAAACTCTCTACTGGAGAAAGGATAATTGGCGTGGTCTCAACTTATATGAGTCTTATTAGTAGAAATTATTTTAAAAGAAACAATGATATTGGGAGTTTGGTAAAAATTATGGAAAGAGATTTTGAAGGCTTTTTAAGGATAGTAGATGAGGATTTATACCTTATGGAATTTTTAAATAAGCTTTTCAGAGCAAATCCAATAATAGAGGCAAGAAAATGCTTAGTTCTTAAATTTATTAATGTGATTACCTTAAAAAAGGAGAATAGATTTTATAAAAAGGTACCTTGAGTTAGAGGAGAAAGATAGAAATCTTATAGATGTCTTTGTAAGAAATTATGTAAGATACGATCTAAAATGGGAAATGGAACCTGAATCTAATTACTTTCCTGAAAAATTTTTAAAGTATTATCAACTTAAAAAGACGCCTTTAATTCTTTCTATTTATTACCTTGATAACAAATTGCAAAGAAAAAGATTAGTTAATTTGCTTGACCAAATGGTGTTATAATAAGTTATGAGATATCTAAAATCTTTAATTAGTCTTTTGGAGGAATTAGATAAGGAGAGTAACAACTTTCAAAAGGCAGTTGATAAAACCGGTTGAGGCTATTAAAAATGGAGGAATAATACATATTTTAGGTTATGGTCCTTATAATGTTATACCTATGGAACTATTTTTTAAGCCTGGTGCTTTGGCCTGTGTAAATCCTATTTTAGATTTGAGTACGCTATATTGTGAGAGTATTTACAAGGCTAATTATCTTGAAAAGAATGAAGGATATGGTAAAAATTTAATTGCTAATATTAATGTAAAGGAGAATGATATTTTTTATATAGCCTCCTATAGTGGTAGAGATCTTGTTGCTATTGATGTATGCCTTGAGTTAAAGAAAAAAGGCATCTTCACTATAGGGATTATTAATAAAGAAAATTCAACAAAAACTTCAAAACATTCATCTAAAAAGAATTTAAGAGAACTTGTTGATCTTGCTATTTTAGTGCCTGGTCCTTCCGATGAGCTCCTCTTGGCCTTAGAAGAGAACAGAGATATAAAGGTAGGTCCTTTAGGAGTTTTAATTCCTCTTTTAGTGATCAATGATATTTTTACTGAAGTGATTTATAAAATTGAAAATATGGGTATTATTCCTCCTGTATTCAGAGTTCCTATTAATAATAAGAATCAGGAGATAAATCAGAAGTTGATAGAGGTTTATAGAGAAAGGGTTAGAGGTTTCTAAATGAGTAGTGTTGTTATTTTGGGAAAAGTAATATTAAAAGATAGAGTTTTAGAGAATGGATTCTTAAAGATTGAGAATGGTAAGATAGTACATATAGGAGAAAAGAGGGAGAGTAGTACAGATAGAGTAGATTACGATTTTAGTAATTTTTATATTTCTCCAGGATTTATTGATGTCCACATTCATGGAGCTGTTGGAGAGGATTTTTTAGATTGTGATTACTCCGAGATAGAAAGGATAACGACTTTTTTGGCTTCAAAAGGAGTTACTGGTTTTTTACCTACCATAGTAACAGGCCCCCTAACAAGTATGAAGTTGGCTGTTAAAAAATTGGAAAGATATATAGAAAACCAAAAAGCCGGCGCAAGAGTTTTGGGGATGCATTTGGAGGGGCCTTTTTTGAATCCTAAATACAAGGGAGCTCAACCTGAAGAGCATATTTTAGAGCCTAATATTGAGTTTTTAGAGGAATTATATTCCCCTTATTTAAAGTTAATGACTATTGCCCCAGAAAAAGATAAAGAATTTAAAGTAATAAGATATCTTAAGGAAAGAAATGTAATTATCTCTGCAGGACATACCGATGCATCGTATGATGTGATGAGGGAGGCAGTTTTAAATGGACTTTCCCATATTACTCACCTTTTTAATGGTATGAGGCCTCTTCATCATAGGGATCCTGGAATTGTAGGATATGCTCTTGTTAATGATGATGTAAGTGTAGAGGTCATCGTTGATGGTTATCATTTATCTGATGTAATCCTAAAGATGGTAACTAAATTAAAATCTAAGGAAAAAATTTTACTTGTTACTGATGCTATGATGGCTACAGGACTTGATGATGGAGAGTACAAGCTCTCAGGCCAGAAGGTAATAGTTAAAAATGGAAGAGCGGTTCTTGAGTCTGGCTCTCTTGCAGGTAGTACTCTTACTATGGATAGGGCTATAAAAAATATGATGAGTATGACAGGGATAGACATTGTAGAAGCAGTTTTTATGGCTTCTTATGCTCCTGCAAAACTTCTTGGCATAGAAGATAGAAAAGGAAGTATAGATATAGGTAAAGATGCAGATATTACCGTTTTTGATGAAAATTTGAACATAAAAATGACCATGGTAAAGGGGAAGAAAGTCTTCCCCTCGTAATTTAATAGATTTCTAAATCTGCTCTTCCTCCTGCTCCATAGACTTTGGTTATTACTTTCTCTAAATTTTCTTTTTTCCTTTCGGAGAGCCATAATTCAGCATATTTGTTGCCAAAACTGGCAAATTCTGAGAATTTTAATCTTCCATTAATTCTATCTATGGAAATCTTTAACATATCTCTTATAAGTGCCAAATCCTCAGGTAGATTTGCCTGAGAAATGGTCTCAAAAACTTCTTCATATTTCTTTTTGAGTTTTTCTTTATTGGAAAGAAGATTGGTCATTTCCAGGTAATAATCTGCCCAGAAATCTCCAGTGGGTTTTCTTTCTCTATCCTTTAATAGTTCGGTAGCATATCTATACATCTGATCTCCTAAGAATACATGTTTAATGGTTTCTGCTATGTCGTTTTGGCCTAAGGTTTTTCTTACTTCAAGAATCTCTCTACTCTCACCTCTTAAAGAGATCCATTTTTCTTCCCAATCTTTATTTCCCTCTGCTATTTCCATGGTGGCCAATATGAGTGGATCTAAGAAGGAGTATAGGCATTCTGCCCCATCATCTCCCCAAGAAGTAAGAAGAAAACCAGTAAGTTTTTCTTTTTTAGCAGGAATTAGAAAGTTTGTGATATTGGCCAGAGCAACATCAAAATTAGGATAGAATCTGTTCCAATTGGAAAGCCCTGGACAAGCAATCTCCCTTTCTTTTCTTTTACCAAACATATTTATCTTGTTTAGGAAATGTTCTTGAGGAAGGTGAGTATAATCCCAATTAGCTATTATGGTTTCATCCCATATGTCACTTTCAAGCACAATCTTCCATCTTTCTTTTTCTTCCTCTCTTAAATACATGCCTGTTAACATATCTCCCCATACCATGGGGATTTTTCCCTTTTCTTTTACTTTGTAGATTAGATTTCTATGGTGCATCTCAAAAAGCTCTGGCCCTTTAAATACTCCATCTTTATCAAGACTTCGTCCTCTTCCAAGAGCCCAGGTTTCATCTCCACCTATATGAATGTACTTTGAAGGGAAGAAATTTATTACCTCTTCTAAAAGATCATAGGTAAAATTCTTTGCTTCTTCATTAGAGAGGTCTATACATCCTTCTTCGGGTCTATGCCACTCACTAAACTTCATAAAATTAGGAAGCACTAAAATATTTTCCATGTGGCCACAGAGCTCAAGAGAAGGAAACACCTCTATATTTAATTTTTGGGCATAGCTTATTATTTCTTTTAATTCCTCCCTTGTAAGTCTTCCTCTTAAGGCTCCAATCTCTGGATATTTTTCCCACGGAAAGAGATCTTCAAAGTAAATAGCAAAGTAATTATACTTGAGGAGGAATAACCATCTTAAAATTCTCTTGAATTCCTTTAAATGAGGAACTCCTCCTCGTGCAATGTCCAAATGGTAGCCACGGAATTTAAAAGAGAATTCTTCTTCTATTATTGCTTCTGGAAGTTTATTGGGGTTTTGCGTTAAAAGTTGAATAAGGGTTGCATAGGCTACATTTTCATCTCCCCATATTAATATCTCGTTTTCTTTTATTTCTATACCATTTCCTTCTTTTTCAATCTTTTTTATTCTTAAATTTCCCTTGGGAACTTTAAACTCTTGACTTAAGAATTCTGGGAAATTTTCAAAGCCTTTAAATTCAAACCATCTTCCTTTAAACTCTAATCTTTTAGGCTCTGGCACTATAGATATTTTCTCCATCTTTTTCTTTAACCCCTTTCAAATAGTAATCTTTGTTTACTTATTATAGCATAAACTTCATTTTATTCTTAGTATTAGTTTTTCCCTGTCTACATTAGAAGTTTTTAGGTTGATTAATTCAGGATTATTTATACCTACACCAAGTTCTATTGCTCTCTTTATCTGAGGATGTTCCCACATGTTTTTATTTTGGATCTCTGGAGTAGTACCAAGGAGTTTTAATAAAGATAAGCCAGTAATATCGCAGGCAATTCTATCAGTAGAGGCTATAATCATTCCTACCTCTCTTTCCTCTCCCTTTGCAGGTCCTCCTCTTACAAAAACCTTTGAGGCATCAAGTATGTTTAAAGAGGGACTAAAGGCGGTATTTAATTCTCCAATCATCTCTTTTAGATAGCTTGAGCTATGCATTATTATTCTGTCCTCTCTGTGAATGAATCCTACAAAATTTTTCAAAGACATTGTGAAGTCAGCTATAGAATGGGTCTTTACTACTGCCACATTTATGATATGATCTACTTCTTTTACAAGCTTTGGTATTCTGAAGCCTCTGCTCCAATATTTTAAGCCCTCTGGTTTTACCCAAATCCATTCCATGTTATCTAAAGAGTAGACTTCTACGCCTGCTTTTTTGGCAACTGCCAATATCCCTGTAGCTTCCATGTTTTTTAGAGTATTGGGCCAGGGAATTCCTGAAGAGTCTGCAACAATTATTCTTTTTGCTCCTTTTTCTTTTACCATTTCAATCACTTCTGCTAAAACTTCTGGGTTTGTAGTGCCTGGATAGGGATCATTGGAGTTAACATTTGGTTTGATCAATACAGTATCCCCAGGCTTTATAAAGCCCATTCCTCCGCAAAGCTCCACTGCTTTTCTCACTGATTTACGTATATTCTCTTCTTTAGCAACTCCTACATCTACAACTTCGGGGATTCTTTTTTCTTGATTTATTAGTTCAATGTTGTTTTTGGCAATGTAAACCCTATTTTTTTCAGAGATTTTAAATAAGGAATTTTCTTTTAAGATATCCTGTCCTTTTGATAAACTTTGAGAAATTAGAAAAAGAGCACCTAAACCAAGGGTAAGATATGTTTTCTTATCTTTCATAATTTATCCCCCTCCTCTTTTCTAATAAAAATTCTGCAAATTCTTCGTAGGGTTTAAGATCTTTACTGGGAATAGAGATTCCAATTTGCAAATTCTTACCATGAATTATAAGAAAAGTAGGCCTCCATAAGAGATATATTAAGAGAGAAATTAAAGATAGAATGTATAGTCTTCCTACTACAAAGGCCATGAAGAGAAAGGAAAATATCTTGTCTCCCTTCTGGGTTATTTCTACCCCTTCTATTTCTTTAATAAGAAGATAGGTTTTTCTTTCCTCAAAAAATACTTTTCTTCTCTCTATAAGAAGGTCTCCTTCTACCTCTAAAGTGCTTTCTCCTACAAGAAGATCTGATGGGAGAGATAACCAAACAGTTGCAGGTCTTCCCTTAACTTGCATTTTAATTACCCCCTATTTTTAAATCTAAAAAAATAAGGAGGAGACCAAAAGGCTCCTCCTTATTATATCAATTTCTATTTTAATAGGTTATTTTTAGCTATTTAGTTCCTTTAATAGGTTTTCTAACATTTCTTCTGTGAATTTCCCTTGTCCAAAATGAATGAGATTTCTTAATGGCATGTATTTCATCATTTCTGCAAAAATTCATAATTGCTTCTTCAGAAGAGAAGGCAGGGAAAGCACTTGCAAATTGCTCTAATATGTGCTTAAAATTTGGCAGATGCCTCTGGATCGCTCATGATGTCCCCGATGGTTGAATTAATATGGTAATGTCTTTTTATCTTTGTGGTAGATTTTACGAATACCTTATCTTTTAATACAATGTCTCTTGATGATTTTCCAATTAGTATTTCAAACTCTCCGTCTTCCACATACCAATCTTTTATGTCTATGTTGTAAAAGGCAAAGGCTCTCTTATCAAGATAAAATACCACTTCTTTTTCTTCTCCTGGCTCGAGTTCTACTTTCTCAAATCCTTTTAGTTCTTTTTCAGGCCTTATATAATTACTTTTTACATCTCTTACGTAAAGTTGTACTATCTCTTTCCCTTTTACTTTTCCTGTATTTTTCACCTTTACACTAACTTTGAGTACTTCATCATCTTTCATCTCTTTCTTATCAAGTTTTAAATCAGAATATTCAAAAGTAGTGTATGAAAGACCATAGCCAAAGGGGAATAATACTTCCATCTCTTTCTTATCATAGTATCTGTATCCTATAAATATACCCTCTCTATACTCTGATCTATCGTCTTCTCCTGGGAAGAATAAGTAAGAAGGATTATCACTCAATTTCTTAGGAAAACTTTCTGGAAGTTTACCAGAGGGGTTTACTACTCCGAAGAGTACATCAGCTACTGCTCCTCCCCAAGCTTGTCCTCCTCTGTAGGTTTCGAGGATTGCTTTTGGTTTATCCACCCATGGCATCTCTATAGGAGCTCCATTACTTAGTACAACTACAAGATTGCTATTTACTTTTGCAACTTCCTCTATTAATCTATTATGGCTTTCAGGCATCTTCATATGAGGTCTATCAAATCCCTCTGATTCATATCTCTCAGGGAGTCCTGCAAAAATTACTACTACATCTGTCTTTTTTGGCAATCTCTTTTGCTTCTTCTATAAGTTTTNNATCTACATCATCCTTTTCTATATGGTATCCATCTGCATAAAGAATTTCTACTTTATCTCCCACAAGTTTCTTTATTTCCTCTACTGCATCGTCTACCCTGGTAGGATTTACATGAGCGCTTCCTCCTCCTTGTATTTGAGGTTTCTTAGCAAAGGGCACCTATTAAGGCTATCTTTCCCTCTTTCTTTAAAGGAAGGATATTATTTTCGTTCTTAAGAAGTACAAAACATTCTCTTGCTATCTCTCTTGCAAGTTTGTGATGAGCCTCTTTATCATATGTGGCATTTTCTTTTTTATTCTCTATTGCTTTAAACACTATTTTAAGGATTCTTTCTACTGCTCTGTCCAAGACTTCCTCAGGAAGTTTACCACTTTTTACTGCCTCTATAATCTTTTTTATCTCCATTTCCGCCATCGTAGGGCATTTGAAGATCAAGTCCTGCAGCAAGTCCTTTTACTCTATCGTTTACTGCTCCCCAATCGGATACTACAAATCCCTCAAATCCCCACTCCTCTCTTAGCACTTTTGTAAGGAGAAATTCATTCTCTGAGGCATAAGTCCCATTTACTTTATTGTAAGAGCACATTACGGTCCAGGGCTTTGCTTCTTTTACTGCCTTTTCAAAAGCAGTGAGATAGATTTCTCTTAATGTTCTTTCATCAATTATAGCGTCAACAGTAAGTCTTCGGTGTTCTTGATTGTTGGCAGCAAAGTGTTTAAGAGAGGTTCCTACTCCTTGACTTTGTACTCCTTTTATAAAGTGGGCTGCAAGCTCTCCTGCAAGTATTGGGTCTTCAGAGTAATATTCAAAATTTCTTCCACATAGAGGGGATCTTTTCATATTTATTCCAGGACCAAGTAGTATCTGTACATTCTCAGCCTGACACTCTTCACCTATGGCTTTTCCCATCTTTTCAGCAAGCAACTTATCCCAAGAAGCAGCTATTGTTACTGCAGTAGGAAAACATGTTGCAGGTACTGTTTTGCTGAACATAGTTTCTTCTTTTCTAAGTCCATGGGGACCATCCGACATTCTTATGGATGGTATGCCAAGCCTTTCAATGGGTTTTGTATGCCAAAAGTCAAGTCCAGAGCAGAGACTTGCTTTTTCTTCAAGAGTCATTTGAGATATAAGCTTTTTAATATCCTTCTCCATTTGTTTACCTCCTTGACTAATAATTCTAATAAAAAGGGGAGAGAAATTTATTTGCTCTCCCCTTTCTATTCTATAAGGAATCTTATACTCGAGTTTCAAGTTCTCCTATATCTTCCCACTTTTTATATAGAGTCGGTATACTTCCAATAAGATTCTTAGTGTAATCATGCTTTGGATTGGAAATTATTTCATCAGGTGTTCCTGTTTCTACTATTTCTCCTTTATACATTATGAATATTCGATTTGAAATATAATAAGCAAGTCCCATATCGTGGGTAATAAATATGACTGATGTTCCTGTCTCATCTCTCAGATTTTCAAAGAGTTTGATTATACCACCACGAGTTGATGCATCGATCATAGATACGGGCTCGTCTGCTATAACAAGAGATGGTTTTAATAACCAGCATCTTGCAATCATTATTCTTTGTTTTTCTCCTCCAGAAAGCTGGTGAGGATACTTTCCAAGGATGTTTTTGGGTTCTAATCCTACGTGTTTTAATGCTTCTTCTATTAATTCTTTTGATTTTGGATTTTGGGGATCTACATCTATAAGTCTTAGAGCTTGATGTAATATTCTATCAATGGGGTAAAATTGGTTATAACTTGCAAAGGGATCTTGGAATACTGCGTGCACTTTTCTGTAGTAATTTTTCTTATCTTCTACTGTTTTTATGTCTTTCCATACATTTATGCCTTCTACAATGATATCCCCTGATGTTGGTTTTTCAATTCTTAATATCATTTTTGCAGTGGTTGTTTTTCCAGAGCCACTTTCTCCCACAAGGGAAATTATTTCTCCTCTTTCTACAGAGAAATTTACATTTTTTACTAGCATGGATCTGTCTTCTTACGAATAAACCAACCTCATATATTTTGTTTAAATTTTTAACTTCTAACAGTGCCATCTTCTCTCACCTCATTTATTAAATAGAAAACATGCTACTTCTCTATTGGTATCTACCTTCTTAAGGAGAGGTTCTTGTTCTTCACAGATAGGCATCTTGTAAGGACATCTTGTGTGGAATCTACATCCTACGGGAGGATTAGCAAGGTCAGGAGGCGTTCCTGGAATGTATGATATTCCACGTTTTTTAATCTCAGGCTCAGGGGTCACTACTGAAAGTAGTAGACCCTTTGAATAAGGATGTAATGGTTCTTTAATGATATCTTCTACGGGGCTAACTTCGACTATTTTTCCAGCATACATAACCACCATTCTGGTTGCAATTTGTCTTACTGTAGCGATATCGTGAGTTATAAAGACAATAGATTCGACAATTTCTCTTCTTCTAAGTTGTTCCAAGGTTTTTAATACTAATTTTTGATTTGCTACATCTAAAGCAGATGTAGGCTCATCGCATATAAGAAGCCTTGGATTTAGAAGAGTTGCGATGGCTATTACAGCTCTTTGTCTCATTCCTCCCGAAAGTTCAAAAGGATATCTATATATGTCATTAGGGCTTATTCCTACATCAGTAAATCTTTGTTTTGCTCTTTCTATTATTTCTTCCTCATTTAGAGCTCTTTCGAAGTGGTCTTTAACTAAATCCGATATAAAGTCTCTTATCTTTTTAGTAGGCATGAGGGCATTCATAGCAGCTTGAGGGACTATAGAAGTTTCTCTTCCCCAAATAATTTTTTGGAGTTCTTGTCTTGGCATTTTATTTAATTCTAAAAAGTCTGCTCCTACGTTCAAAGTTACCTTTCCATCAATAAAAGTTAGGGGTTTTTTAATATTCATTATCATCACGTTGGAAAGAGTTGACTTTCCTGATCCGCTTTCTCCTACAATACCCACTACTTCCCCCTTGTATACATTTAGGGTAACTCCATCTACTGCTTTTACATAAGCATCTCCTCTTGCATAGTAAGCTTTTACATTATCTAAGCTAATTATTAAAGTTCCTTTCATTTTTATCACCTCTCTCTTAACTTTGGATTGAATACTTCGTCCATTGCTGTAGTGATTATTAATAGAGAAGAAGTGAGGGCAACTATAATGACGCCAGGGGGAATAAACCACCACCAAAGTCCTCTTCTTATTGCTTCCATCAACACTGCCCACTGAAGAACTACTCCTAAAGTTACGCCTTTTGTAGGTCCTAATCCAATAAGACTCAATCCTGCCTCTCCTAATATACCACCGTTAATAAAGAGGATAAAGGCCATGAAGGTATATGTTGCAATTGCAGGAATTAGATCTTCTATAGCAATTCTAAAGTCTCCATATCCTGCAAGTCTGGAGAGATATACATACTCTCGGTTTATTAAGCTCATGAGTTGAGCACGTATAGCCCTTGCAAACCATGGCCAGGAAAGAATTCCTAATATTATTGCGATAACTTCTAAACTTCTTACTTTTAGATAACTGGCAATAAGTATAGCAAGAAGAATACTTGGTATTGTTAGAACGATATTAGTAAGTCCCATCAAAAGGTCATCAACAACCCCACCTTTTATAGCAGAAAAGGTTCCCACAAGAAGTCCTATACTCATAGAGATAATTGCAACTAAAAATCCTATATATAGAGATGACCTTGTGCCATTTAGAACTTTTGCTAATAGATCTCCTCCATAGGTATCGGTTCCTAATGGATACTGTTTGCTTGGAGGTTGTTCTGGCATTCCTGCAAAGGAATTAGGATCCTTAGGATAAACAATAGGACCTAATATGGCCATTAAAACAATTAATAAGAAAATGGTTATGCCTACTATAAATTTGGGGCTTTTAAATAATGGTCTTATCATTTCTTTCCACATTTTAGCTTCCCTCTCCTTGTCCTAATCTTATTCTTGGATCCACAATGGCATATACAAAATCAACAATAAAATTGGCTAAATATATAGCTACAATTAAGATGACAAAAATAGCTTGAATTAATGGATAATCAAGTGTACTTAAGGCTCTAAAAAGAATGTATCCTGTTCCAGGATAGTTAAAAATAAGCTCCGTTATTAGGGCACCACCAAGGGCAGAACCTAAGTTAAGGGCTAAACCAGTAATCTGGGGTAATAATATATTTCTAAATACATATTTGAAAACAGTACGGTCTCTCATACCTAAATTTACGGCAAAAACAGTATAGTCTGCATCTAATTCATATATAACCAGGAGTCTTGTTCCAATAGCCCAGCCTCCTATAGCAGCAATTACTATGGAGAGGAATGGAAGAATGTAATGATAAAGTACATCAAGAATAAAAGTAAGGGAAAAACTTGGAATTAGTCCTTGAGAGTATCCACCTTGGTTGGGAAAAATATTTAATTTCACAGCGAATAAATAAATGAGAAGCATTCCTAACCAATAATAGGGGATTTGGCTAATTACGAGAGAAGAGTTTAATACTATATTATCAATCCATGTCCCTCTCCTATTTCCAGCTACTGCTCCAAGGGTATTTCCAATAATCCAGGCAGTTAGGGTTGCAGGTATTAACAGGAATAAAGTCCATGGAATAAAGGGAGCTAAAACATCGATACTATTTTTTGGGATAGTAATGAATGGATGTTCCGAGATCTCCTCTGAAAAGACGGCCTAAAAAACTTAAGTATTGAACATAGAGAGGTTTATTAAACCCAAATTCTTCCATCATGGTTTTTTGTACGTTGGATATAGTTTCTGGATTGCTTGCTCCCTGTACTGCTATACGTTGGAGAAGAACTGCTAATGGATTTCCTGGAATAGCTCTTGGTAGTATGAATATTATAGTGATTGCTACAAAATAGGTGAGAATTAGGAAGAAGAGTCTTCGACCTATGTACTTTAGGAAGGGTTTCATGGCTGTTTTTGGCATTTACTCTTAAGCCTCCTTTTGCATTGCTTTAAATTTCCTAACTAAATAACCCCCCCGGAAAGCCCGGGGGGGTTTATATTTCTGGCTTTACATTAGGACCTTAGAGCATGGTCCATTAAAATCTTCCTAAGACTATTTTGCTTTTGCTAATGCGTTGAGAACGTCGTTTGTTGGTATAAGGAGCCCACCCTTTGCTTTGAACTCTACCCAAGTTGGTGCTTTAGGTGTTTGTCCTTTTTGGTGCTATACCAAAGAGCACAGGAAGTGCCATGTTGCTCCAACAAGAAGCTGGGAACCACCATGGCCTGCTCTCATTGGGCCATCCAGTCCATACAGTCTCGTTGTACTCGTACCAGTGAGCACCATAGAAGAGTGGAATTGCTGGTAGATCTCTGTAGATTATTCTCTGTAATTGATAGAATAGTGTCTTCTTTACCTTTGGATTAAGAGTTGCTGCAATCTTATCTAAGATCTTACCAACTTCTGGATTATTATATCTTTCAAAGTTACCATATTGATCTTGACCAAATGGTTTGTAAAGGGCTGGGTCTAATACTAATCTGTATACGTTCCATGGATGATCAAATCCAGGACCTGCAGACCATCCAAGGATGAAATCAAAGGTTCCTTGAGTCCATCTGGTCCACCATACAGAGTAGTCTGGGAACTCTGTCTTGACATCGAGTCCGATTGCTCTCATATTTGCTGCCATCATTTCACACATCATCATCCAGTCAGTCCAACCACTTGGAACTTGTATGGTGAAGGTACCCATTCTCTTACCATCTGGGCTTATTCTTATACCATCTTTTCCTCTCTTGTATCCAGCCTTATCCAGTATCTCGTTTGCTTTCTTAAGATCAGTCTTTGGTTTTCCATCGGGTGAACCCCATACATATTTTGCATAGGCATCATCGATATATTCTTTGTATGCCTCAAAATCATCTATTACCATTGATGGATGAGCCTGGTTACCATAACCAAAGTATGCCTTATCAAGCATTTCTTTATATGGTATTGCATAAGCTATAGCTTTTCTTACAGCAGGGTCTTTAAGTAATGGATTGTAATAGCTAATGTAGAGAAGATCAAGACCATCTGGCATAAAGTATGGTTTGTTCTTGAACCAGGTTCCAATGGGGAGCTTCTTCTGAGTCCAGAGAGAGCTTACATCTGGTATGAATACTCCTGCCCAGTCAGCATTTCCTTTCTCAAAGTCTAAGTTTGCTACAGAGTTATCTCTATAAATTACGTTAGCAATGTATTTAGGAACAGGAAGACCAAATACTGCTTTGCCCCACCAATCGTCTATTCTTCCATATACTACAATGTTAGGATCTGCATAATAGAGTTTATATGGTCCAGAAACTACTTGTTTTGCAGGATCATCATTTTGAAAGTCCTTTACTGCTTGTACTCCTTTCTTTAATAGAGGCTCATATACATGTTTTGGAACGATCCTTGTAGTGAAAGCATATCCTAAGAAGGATGCATAGTTTTGAGCATCTGGTCTCATTACGAATTCTACTGTTTTATTATCTACTGCTCTTACGGTTTGAATGTAGTCCCACCATCCATTACCAGGTCCAAATCCTACTTCTTTTGTGCAATTAAAAGTGAATACTACATCATCAGCAGTTATTGGTGTTCCATCGCTCCATTTTGCAATATCTCTAATCTTTACCCTTAGTGTTCTCTTGTTAACTGCTGTGAAGGACTCTGCAAGTACTGGAAGCCATCCATCTTTCATGTTGCTGTAGATGAAAAGTGGCATATACATGAAGTGCTCAGTACCATAGGTGGAAGATGGTGCATATAAACTATAAGTGGTTGCAGACCAGAGAGCTCCAACGGTATAAACGGTCTCATTACGTGGCAAAGAAACCTGTCCTAATGTGGAAGGTACAAGTAAGAGAGTTAAAAGTAAAACTGTTAAAAATACCCCTAAAACTTTACCCCTCATTTTTACACCTCCTGTTTTGGGGTAAATTTATATCTGGACCATGCTCCAGGTCCTTCGTGTAAAGAATAATATCATAAGGAAACAATTTTGTAAAGGGGGTAATTTCAATTTGAAATTATTANAANTTTTTAATAACTTTATGCAAAAAATTACTAAAACTCTTAGTTATACTTGAGGTACATCTTCTATGAAAACGACCTCTTCCAAATTTATAGCTTCCTTGAAATAGTAAAAGGGATCTTCATAAATATTGAGATTGTCCTTTGGAAATATAAATATATTCGTTCCATGGTTAGGCACATAAAATAAAGCAAAATAAGGTAGTTTCTTTTTCTCTTCCCAAAGTTCTACTGCCTTTTTCATGGCATATTTGCTCATTTCTTGCATTAGATCTACCCCACATCCTACCGGAGGATAATCTTTTATATCTATGGGAATTTCGAAAAATTTTGTAGAGAACTGTTTTATCTTATATCCTCGATGTAGGTGTACAACTCCTATTATGGGAGGATAGAGGTCAATTTTTGTTTTTATATTTAGTAAAGGTAATGTGAATTCTTCTGCTTCCACAGAGGGGCCAAGATTTTCTTCTTTTTCTTTTTTAATTAATCCCACCTTTCCATTTTTGAGAGGAATTATGGGAGCTAAATCTTTATAAGATAGATTGCTTTTTACTGTACCATATTTTCCTGAACAGGTAACTATAAATATACCATTCATAAGATTAAACTCTTGAGGGGGTTTTATTTCAGGTTCAAAAGCTATAAAGGCTCCTTCTGCTTGACGTGAGTAATTTACAAGTCTTACGATAAGCTTTAGAAGTTTTTCATCTTTTACTAAATCCTTTATCTCTACAGGTTCAGAGAGTAATTTCTTTTCTCCTAAAAAATTCCCCAGGTTTATCATGCTATTTACAATTTTAGAGTTTTGCCATATTTCTTTCTTTATCTCCCAATCTATCTCTTCATAACCTCCTACTTCTTTGCAAGATCCGAAAACCATAAGCCTTTTTGCTAATTCTTTAAGGTCTAAAGATGGATGTCCTCCTTCTAATGTTCCTAATATAACTTTGTTTTGGGCAATATTTCCGTTTTTATAGGGAACAATAATGTTTTTGAAGGCTCCTAATTTTGCCATGAGGAATCTTATGAATTGAATTTTTGTTTTGGAAGATAAAAGGTGAAAATTTATATTGTCCTCAATAAATATTAAGTTTATAAAATTGGGGTGAAGTTCGGGAAATATTCCTAATTTCTTACATATTTCTCTTCCAATACTAATAGCGAAAGGGGGATTTACTTCAGGAAGGTATTCCCTCAAAAACTTCGCTTTTCTCAGAGATTTTGTTGTTTTTTAATACTTCTTCAATTTTCTCATCTAATTTTCCTAAAAATACTGGATTTATTATTACTACATAGTTATTTTTTAGTTTTTTCTCTGTGTTCTCTTTCCATATAGTTACTTCGCAGCTTTTTTTAATAAATTCTTCTTTTAGGATATTAAAGATATGATTTTTAATCTCTTTGATATTCTCTGGTATCTCTATATTAGTCACTTTCTGTATATCTTCTAATAATATCAATGTGGGATATTTTAGCCACCAAGACATATTCCAATTTCCCCTCACCATTTTTTAATTATTATAATACGTTGTATTAATTGTGTTGATAGGTTATTATTTTAAAAGTTAGGAAATAATAAGAGGGAGGGATAATAAGTGAAAAAAATTAAAGTAAAAAATCCTGTTGTGGAACTTGATGGAGATGAGATGGCAAGAGTAATGTGGAAATGGATTAAAGAAGAACTTATTTTTCCATATTTAGACATTCCTATTAAGTATTTTGATTTGGGTATTCAAAATAGAGATGCTACCTCGGATATGGTTACTCTTGAAGCTGCCAAGGCTATAAAGGAATATAAAGTGGGAGTAAAGTGTGCTACTATTACTCCAGATCAGGAGAGGGTAAAGGAGTATAACTTGAAGAAAGCCTGGAAGAGTCCCAATGCTACTATAAGAGCTTATTTGGATGGGACGGTTTTTAGAAAACCTATTATTGTTAGAAATATACCTCCTTATGTAAAGACTTGGAAAAGACCTATTATAATAGGAAGGCATGCTTATGGAGATATATATAATGCTTTTGAATACAGAGTAGAAGAACCTATAGAGGTGGAGATTGTTTTAAAAAGTGGTTCTGAGGTTAAGAATTTTAAAGTTCACTCTTTTGATGGAAGAGGCGTGTTTATGATTCTACATAATACGGAAAAATCTATAAGGAGTTTTGCGAGATCTTGTATAAATTATGCGCTTTCTGAGAAGGTAGATCTTTGGTTTTCTGCTAAGGATACTATATCCAAGATTTATCATGGATATTTTAAAGAAATATTTCAGGAAGAGGTAGAAAGAAGAAAAGATGATTTTGAAAAAGCAGGGATAAATTATAGGTATTTTCTTATTGATGATGCTGTTGCCCAGATATTGAAATCCGAAGGTGGTATGCTTTGGGCTTGTATGAATTATGAGGGTGATGTAATGTCAGATATGATTGCTGCAGGTTTTGGAAGTCTTGGACTTATGACCTCAGTACTTGTTTCTCCTGAAGGAGAGTATGAGTTTGAGGCTGCTCATGGTACTGTAAGGAGACATTACTATGAGTATTTAAAAGGGAATAAAACTTCTACTAATCCTACTGCCTCAATTTTTGCTTGGACAGGGGGTATAAGGAAAAGAGGAGAGTTAGATGGTACGCCTGAAGTTGTTAATTTTGCAGATAAGTTAGAAGAGGCAACCATAAAAACTATAGAGAGTGGAATTATGACAAAAGATTTGCAACCTTTAGCAGACCCCCCTGTTGATAGATATTATTATACTGAAGATTTTATAAAGGCTATAAAGGAGAGATTAGAAAGTCTTTTAAAAGGCTAAATCTTTCCAAAAGTTTAGTAATTCGAAAAGATCATTGAATAAAAAGTTGGGATTGGAAAGAATAAGTTTCTCTTTTGGGGGTGAAGGGGGGAGGAAAATTCCAATAGTTATGATTCTAACTCTTTTCCCCATTTCTATATCTTCAGGAGTGTCTCCTACATATATTACCTCTAAAGGGGAAAGTTTTAGTTTACTTAATATTTTTAAAAGAGGTAAAGGATCAGGTTTTGGTTTTTGAGAATCTTCCCAAGTAATCCATTCATCTACGTATTTTTCAGGATGGAGATATGGTTTTTCTCTTTTTATGTCTTCTTTTGTGCTTGCTGTAACTACTCCTATTTTAAGATTAAGATTTTTCAAGAATGTTAAGTTTTTTACTGCTCCCTCTCTCCATTTTACAAGGGAATAATCAAAGTAGTCTTTCCATAGTAGGTCGATCTCTTTCCAATATTTTTCTGGGATATTGTGCCTTTTATATATTTCGTACCAGTTTGGAGAAAATTTTTCTCTATATTCTTCTTCGGATATGTCAAATCCAAACTTATTAAAGATTTCCCTTGTAGCCTTTATACAAGCTGAAAATGAATCTACAAGGGTTCCATCCCAATCAAATATTACACCTTTTAATTCCATAGGGTTATATTATATTTATGAATACTTCTACTAATTTAGGATCAAATTGAATACCTGCAAATTTTCTTAATTCTTCTATGGCTTCTTCTTTTGTCTTTGCCTTTTTGTATGGTCTTCCTGAGGTCATTACCTCATAAGCATCTGCTATAGCAAAAATCCTTGATACTAATGGTATTTCTTCAGCTTTTAACCCTCTCGGATATCCTTCTCCATTCCACCATTCATGATGAGTAAGAATGTATTCTGCAATAGGGGCAAGTTCATGAGAGGTTATAGCGATTCTATAACCTGTTTCTGGATGAACTTTTACTTTTTCAAATTCGGTTGGAGTAAGTTTTTCAGGTTTTTTCTATAATTTCCTTTGGAATTGCTATTTCACCAATATCATGAAAATGGGATAAAAATATTAGAGCTTCTCGATCTATATCAGAGAGAGTAAGAATGTCAGACATTTTTACCACTAAATCTTTTATATTCTTTTCATGTTCTTCATTTTCAAAGGTGTTTTCCCATAAAAGATTTTTAAGAGATCTAATAATGGAGTCTCTAAAGGTTTTGTCTTCAATTAATTTATTCCTATACATGCGGTCTTCTGCTTTTCGGAGGATCTCTGTCATCTCTTCATCTTCTTTTTCTTTTGTTAGTCATATCCAAGGGCAATACTAAGAGGTATGGGATGATTTTTATCTGTTTCTTGATTATTATTTTTTGCTAGTTTTCTTTTATTCTTTCACAGATTTTTTCTACCACGTCCTTTGGGGGTTTTGGGGAAAATTATGACAAATTCATCTCCGCCCCACCTTGCAATTATATCTTCTTTTCTACACGATCTTTTTAAAACTTCTGCTATTCCCTTTAAGAGTTTGTCTCCTTCATTGTGTCCAAAGGCGTCATTTACAAGTTTTAGACCATTTAAATCTCCCATTACAATGCTTATAGGAAGTTGCCTTTTAGTGTCGAGCCTTTTTAATTCTTCTTCGAAAAATGCTCTATTGTATAATCCTGTAAGTTTGTCATGAAAAGTAAGATACCTGATTTCTGCTTCTAGGATTTTTGCTTCTGTAATTTCTTGGGTTATTTCTATGGCTCCAATTATCTCGTCCCTTTCATTTTTAAGAGGGTAAGATTTTATGCGCCATACTCTTCCATCAGGAGTGGTTATTTCTCCTTCTGATACCTCTTTAGTTTCCATGGAGTTTATTACAGGACAATTGGGGCATGGGGTATCTCTCAAGTGCCAAAGTCTATAACATTTTTTGCCTATTATATCTGCTAAATCTAAATCTAATGAAGATTGAGCTGATTTATTTGCGTAGACAATATTCATCTCTTTGTCTAATACAATAACCATCTCCTTTAATGTATCAAGAATTAATACCTCAATCAATTTTCCATTTATTTCTTTCATCTTTGTGTCCCTTAATCTAAGAACTTTTTGATAATGTCTTCTAATTGTTCTAAACTTTTATATTCTATAGTTATTCTTCCTTTAGTAGGACTTTTAGGTTGGATTTTTACTTTAGTTCCTAAATGTTTTTCCATTTTTTCTTCAAGAGATCTTATCTCCGGAATGTCTATCTCATCTTTAATTTTTCTTCTTTTAACAAGTTCTTCTGTCTCTCTTACCGATAGTTTTTCCTTTATTATCTTTTGGGCTAAAAGTTTTTGTATATAAGGATCTTCTACGCTAAGAAGAGTTCTTGCATGTCCATAAGTTAGATTACCTCTTCTTACTTCTTCCTGTATTTCAGGAGGAAGTTGAAGAAGTCTTAAAAAGTTCGAAATTTCAGATCTACTTATAGAAAGTCTTTGGGCAAGTTCTTCTTGGGTTACTTTGAAGGTCTCTATATAATACTGAAATGCCTTTGCTTTTTCAATTGGGTTTAGGTCTTCTCTTTGTAGGTTTTCAGTGAGGGCAATATCCCATGCTGATTGGTCATCAATGTCCTTGACAATTACCGGAATTTCTTTTAGACCTGCGGTTTTAGCAGCATGATATCTTCTTTCTCCAGCTATTATTTCATAATAATCGCCTTTAGGTCTTACCAATATAGGTTGTAGTAAGCCTAATTGTTTTATTGATTCTACTAATTCTTGTAAAGTTTCTGGATTCAGATTTTCTCTTGGTTGTTGTGGATTTGGAACTATTTTTTCTATGGGTATTTTTTCTATAAGATTTTCCTCTTCTCCTATTAAGGCTTCAAGTCCTCTACCTAACCCCTTTTTCTTCAAAGACACGTTCTATCACCTCTTTTGTAAGTTCTTTGTAAGCCTCTGCTCCTGAAGAATCTGGGGCATATTCAAAGATAGATTGAGAATAACTTGGGGCTTCACTTAATCTTACGTTCCTAGGAATAATAGTTTTAAAAACTTTGTCTTTAAAGTACTTTTGTGCCTCTTCTATAACTTGCTGGGCAAGAGTAGTACGGCTATACATGGTAATGAGTACTCCAAGAATTTCTAAATCCTGATTTAGATTCTTCTTTATTAGGTTTATAGTTTTTAATAGTTGGCTTATTCCCTCTAAGGCATAGTATTCGCATTGTAAAGGAATAAGAACATAGTTAGAGGCAACTAAAGAATTGACCGTTAAAAGACCTAAGGAGGGGGGAGAATCAATGAGAATTATATCAAAGTTATCTTTGATTTTATCCAAAACTTCTTTAAGTTTTAATTCTCTGAAAAGCATGGATACTAATTCTACTTCTGCTCCAGCAAGATCAATATTGGAGGGAATTATGAATAAATTTTCTCTTATTGGGTTTTTCCCGTCTCTTAGCGAGTAAATTGCATTCTCTACAGGAACTTCTTCAATAAGGGCCGAATAAAGATTGGGTTTTTGGTTTTTAAGATTTGAGATACCACTTGTAGTATTTCCTTGCGGATCAGCATCTACTAAAAGTACTCTCATCCCCTTTTCTGCCAAGGAGTATCCTAAATTTATTGCTGTGGTGGTTTTTCCTACGCCACCTTTTTGATTGGCTATACTTATTACTTTCCCCATAGGTCTCCTTTATAGTGTTTCACGTGAAACATTTTTTTAAAGTTCTTTTTTCATCTCTTCTACTTCTTCTTCTCCCTTTTTATAGAAATTTTCCTCTTCCTTATCAAGTTCTCTTAGCAATTTTAAGAATTCTCCTGCGTGTACTTTTTCCTCGTTGGCAATATCATAAAGTACTTTTTTAGCAAGAGGATCATCGGTCGCTTCAGCGATTTCCTCATATAGTTGTATAGCTTCGTATTCCGCAGCCACAAAGAATCTTATAGCCCTTATTAATTCTTCTTTGTTAATTTTTCTTCCTATTCCTAAGGTAGAATAAGGAGTACCAAATTCAGGCATTTTTTACCTCCCCTTGAAAAGTTTGGTTTTTATTATATCATATAAAATCATGAATGAGAATTTAAGGGATAAAAGAGGAGTTGTATTTTCTCTTCTCATAGCTTCTTTTTTAGCGAGCTTTTTAGGCTCTGCAATTAATATAGCTATACCTATAATAGGGAAAGAATTCAAATTGGATAATGTGGCTCTTACTTGGTTGAATACTTCTTTCCAACTTTCTTCTGCGACTTTTCTTTTGTTTTTTGGTAAAACTTGCTGATATAAAAGGCAGAAGTAAACTATACTATTTAGGAATATCAGTTTTTGCTGTTGGGGTTTTTCTTTCTATTTTCTCTAGGAACTATTTACTTTTACTTTTCTCGAGAATTGTTCAGGGTATAGGGAGTTCTGTTATATTTGCCACTTCGTCTGCCATATTAACCTCTCTTTATCCTGAGAAAAGAGGATATATTCTTGGAATCTACACCACATCGGTTTATTTGGGCCTTTCCTTTGGACCTGTGTTGGGTGGGTTTTTAACTCAATATGTGGGGTGGAAGAGTATTTTTATATTTACTTTTATATTAAGTTTTTTGAGTATTATTTTAGGAATATCTTATAGATTTGATGAGGTTAGAAGTGAGGAGAAATTAGATTTATTAGGAGGATTTCTTTTTTCTCTTTTTGTCTTTCTTATTCTCTTCGGAACCTCTCAGATCTTAAAGTTTACGGGAATAGTTAGTGTAGGAATTGGGCTTGTGACTCTTTTAGGGTTTTATTTTGTCGAAAGAAGAGTTAGTAATCCAATCCTTGATATGAACTTACTTATGAATAATAAAACTTTTACCTTTGCTAATGCTACTGCTCTTATAAATTATGCTTCTACTTTTGGGGTTTCTTTTCTTTTAAGTCTTTATCTCCAAAATATAAAAGGAGTTTCTCCCAGGGATGCAGGACTATTTCTTGTTTTTCAGCCTTTAACCCAAGCTTTGTTTTCGGCTTGGGCTGGAAGACTTTCTGATAGAAGAAGGCCAGAGATTTTGGCCTCCATAGGAATGTTTATTATTTCCTCTTCTCTTTTCCTCCTTTCCAGAATTGATACTGAAAGTTCTATTTTTTTGATACCTCTATATGGGATATTTTTAGGATTTGGTTTTGCTTTATTTTCTGCTCCTAATACTAATATAATTATGAGCTCTATAGACAGAAGATATTATGGTTTTGCTTCTTCTTTTCTTGCCACTATGAGAATTATGGGACAGAGTTTAAGCATGGTTATGATTGGAATAGTTTTTTCATTGGAGAGTTCTTTTATGAACTCTTATAGGATTCTTATGTTAACATATGGGATTTTGTGTATTTTAGGTGTTTTTCTGTCCATAAAAAGGCATGAAGTACATAAACTTTCTTAATATTTTACTGGTTTTTATTCTTTTTCTCGGAAATATGACTCCTGGATCTATGGATGAAAAAGAATTAGCCCTTAAATACTCACCCTTACTTTTTTTAGATGATAGAGAGCCTTTTTTGCCTTATAAAGTTGGTTATACTGTTTTTGGGAAGGACGCAAGAAGTTATTCCTTTAAAAGAATGATCTCTTTAGGAAAAGATGAGATATGCATAGAGTATGCCATATTTTGGGATTTTGATATTGAGCATATGTATGACTTAGAGCATTTATGGGTATATGTAAAGGATAATAAAGTAATTAAGTTTGAAGGTAGTTGGCATGGAAGATATTTAGTTTTTAAAGAATTTCAATTGATTGATTCTCATCCTGTAGCCTATGCTCAACCTGGAAAACATGCCTTTTCCTCAGTGAAGGATTGCTTTAATAGTAATTTAGTTACCTATCTAATGACTATAATCCCCTGTAGATTTTTAGCAGGAAGAGGTGGGGTTCTGCGAAAGGAATTTGAAAAGTCTTTAAAAGAAGAGGATAAAATTTTGGTAAAAAATTATTTAAAAAAGTTTGCTTTTTGGCCTTCTTTTTCTTTTAATAAAAGATTTGAGATAAATGAAAGTAATCTTATTCCTTGGAAGGAATTAAATATTGAAATTTCTAAAAGAATAGAATATCTTTTGCTTAAAATAAAAGAAGGATTTTAATTTACTCTTAACCTATTTATATAAAGATTTAACTGAAAATTAAATACCCTTTAAATTTAATGGTCTATGATTTAGAATGAAAAACAAGTGGGAGGTGAAAAAATGAGAAAATGGATTCTATTGCTTATGATTCTTCTTCTTTCCTCTGTATCCTTAGGACAACAGGTAATCATTAATGGCGCTGGTGCTACTTTTCCTTATCCTCTATATTCAAGATGGTTTTACGAGTTTGAGAGAGAGACAGGGATAAAGATAAATTATCAATCGGTAGGTAGTGGTGCTGGTATTCAACAGGCAAAAGCAGGTACTGTAGATTTTGGAGCTACTGATGCTCCTCTTCCTGGAAAAGAACAAGAAGAGTCAAAGCTTATTATGATTCCTACTGTGGTAGGAAGTGTTGCTATTGTATACAATCTTCCTAACGTAGAGAAGGGATTGAAATTGTCGAGGGAGGTTATTGCAGATATATATCTTGGAAAGATTAAAAAATGGGATGATCCTAAAATAAAGGCATTAAATAAAGATATTAATCTTCCTAGCATTCCTATTGTGGTGGCAAGAAGGTCTGATGGTAGTGGTACTACTGCTATTTTTACAAGTTTTTTGTCTNCAGTAAGCTCTGAATGGAAGGAAAAGGTGGGAGCTGGCACATCTGTGAATTGGCCTGTAGGTATTGGAGGAAAAGGAAATGAAGGAGTAGCTGGAATAGTTAAGAATACTATTGGCGCTATTGGTTATGTAGAGTTTGCCTATGCAGTTCAAAATAAGTTAAGTTATGCTCAAATAAAGAATAAGTATGGGAGCTTTGTAGAACCCTCGATAGATACTGTAAAGTATGCAGCATCTTTCTTTAAACTGCCTGAGGATTTTGCAGTCTATATAGTAGATGCGCCAGGAAAAAATAGTTATCCCATAGCAGGATACACTTTCTTGCTTCTTAAGAGAGAATATCAGGATCTCGAAAAGGCAAAGGCAATTGTAAAATTCATAAGATGGGCCTATGAAAAAGGAGATAAATATGCTGAGGAGCTTCTTTATGTACCTCTCCCTGATAATGTGAAAAAATTGGCCTTAAAGAAATTAGATCTGATAACCTATCAAGGAAAGAAAGTAGTAGATCTTTTAAAGTAAATTAAGGCTTCTGTAAGCCCTGAACTTTAGGGGAGGATATATTCCTCCCCTTTTTATTTTTGGTATAATTTCTTGATATGAATTTTGAAGGATTAGAGAAAGCTGAAGTTATAAAAAGGGAAAAAAGATTTAGGTTATACGTAAGTTTTAAAGGAGAGGAGATATTAACTTATTTACCTAATCCAGGAAGGCTTCAGGGTATAATATATCCTTCTGCCACAGTGTATATAAGGAAAAGGGAAAATGAGAAAAGAAAAACCTTTTATGAGGCAATATTAGGCGTTCAAAATGGAGTATTGGTCTCTTTAAATGCTAGTCTTGCTAATAAGATTTTTGAAGAAAATCTTTTTCGTTTTCCTGTAAAAATAAAGGAATTTAGGAGAGAATTTAATTACCATGGTAAGAGATATGATTTTTTAATAAACAATAAAATTCTTGTGGAGGTAAAATCCGTTACCCTTGTAGAAAAGGGAGTAGGGATGTTTCCAGATGCACCTACAATAAGAGGCTCGGAGCATTTAGAGTTTATGAAAGATTGGCTTTTTGAAAAATGGGTGGTATTTGTTGTTCAGAGAGAGGATGCTAAGATAGTTAAGCCCCATAGGGATTTAGATGAAAGATTCTATCGAGCTACACAGATTTTTAAGAGAAGCGGTGGGATATTTTGGGCCTTTACCTGTTATGTAACTCACTCTGGTATAAATTTCAAAGAGTTCATAGATGTACAAGTATAGATCTGCCTTTGAAAAAATAAAGAGTATAGAAGAGATTGCTTATCCTCTTGTGGAGAGGAGAATAAGGGAATTTGAAGCTTTGGGTAAATATGGTGATGAATTAGATCTTTTTTCAGAGCTTTCCTTTTGTGTTCTTACTGCTAATTGGTCTGCTGAGAGGGGTATAAAGGCTCAGGAATCTATAGGAAAGGCAAATTTTGCAAAGCTGTCTTTTGAGGAATTATTGGAAAAATTAAAGGAGGTAGGGCATCGATATCCTATTAGCAGGGCAAGATTTATTGTAGAAAATAGAAGGCTTATTGGTAGATTAAGAAGTATATGGGAAAAGCCGAGTAGAGAAGCAAGGAAGATATTAGTAGGAGAAGCAAAGGGAATAAGCTGGAAGGAAGCAAGTCATTTTCTAAGAAATACAGGAAAATTAGATTTGGCTATCCTTGATAAACATATATTGCGATTTCTTTTTAACGAGGGAATTATAAAGGAGATGCCTAAAGGTTGGACCCAGAGAAAATATGAGGAAATAGAAGAAAAATTTAGTAGAGCTTTCTTCTCTTCTTGAAAAAACCCCAGGAGAAGTTGATCTTTATATTTGGTTTCTCCTAAAGGGTAAAGTTGAAAAGTAGTTATTATACAAGAGCTTTTTGAATATCTTTCAAGGAAAAGGAGACTTCTCCGATTTCTCTTACTCTTATCTTTATCTTAGGATCATCTTCTATGGTTATTGTAAATCTAATCCTTTCTCCTTGATTCCATAAAAAGGGTATGTTCTTATTTGTTTCAATTTTTCCTCCTTCGATATTTATCTCCTCAATGTGGAGGGGCATAACATAGTTTATAGCTTCAAATGAGAAGGTTTTTTCATCTCTTTTTATAGAGTTTCTATCTATCATCTGAATAAAGTAAGATAAATAGGGGTTTGAAAAGAACATACTTTTCTCCTCCTTTAATCCTTCAAGGATTTTGTCGGGAAAATCTGAGATTAAAGCAAATATTCCTTTATTTTTAAAGAATCTTGCCTTTTCAACGTCATTTACTGTCCATGCTATGAGGCGCTGATAATATTCTTCGTATATTTCATTGATATAAAGGAAATTTGGTTTTAGAAAATCGGATTTCTTTAAATAGCTTTCAAGTTCAGATTTTGTAGGTTGATGTACATAAAGAAAGGCAATTTTTATATGTGGATTTTCCTTTTTTAGTTGATAGAGGTTCTCATGCCAAAAGGAGGAAATAATATACTCCTTTAATTTAAATCTTTTTAATACTTGATGTACATCTTTAAAATCCTCAGGGTTTTTTACTTCTATATCTAAAAATTTTCCAGTACTTTCTATTATCTCAAGAACTTCCTCTAAGGTAGCAATTTTTTCTCCCTGTATTTTTATATCTTTTATCTCGTCAAAATTTGATTTTCTTATGTCTTTATCAATACCAGTGAGTCTTAATAGATTCTCATCATGGGATACTACTAAAACTCCATCCTTTGTTTTTTGCACATCAAGTTCAATCCCATCAGCAGATTTGAGGGCTTCCATGAAATTTTTTAGAGTATTTTCTGGAAAATAGGCACAACCTCTATGTCCAAGAATGAGCATTATTTAATTCTCCTTTTCTTTAGGCTCTTTCATTTTAATTTGAAGCATCATTAATAAAGAGAGAGTAAAAAATATACCTCCTAATGGGAATATTACAAAGCGAGTTTTTAGTAAATCTGCAAGAAAACCAGCAAAGGGAGGTGCTACAATGCTTGCAAATTGAGAAGAAAAGTAATAAAAACCTGTATATGTACCTTGGCTTTTAAGGTCTCCAAGATCAAGTACCATAGGTAGAGAATTAATATTGATCAAAGCCCAAAATAGTCCACCTAACATAAAAAAGATTCTTATAATAGAAAGATTTTGAAAGGAGATAAGACCAATAAATATAAAAATCATTCCTAACAGTCCTATTATTATGGTGTTTTTTCTTCCTATCTTTTTTTGCAATTAGTCCTGAGGGAATCGAGAATATCATAAAGGTTAGAGCAAGTATTCCAAGATTACTTTTTGTCTATGCTTTCTCCTAAGGTAGGATCTAAGCCTTTTTCTAAGGCCATATATACGGAATAAAAAGTTTCTACGGAATTGAACCCTATAAAACCAAAAAATATATGGCAAGAAGCAGAAATATTAAGTTTTTATCTTTGAGATTAATAAGTTTTTTAAAAGAGAATTCGTTGTTTTCTCTTTCTACTTTTGTCATTACTAGAGAATCTTTTGATTCATTTATTGCTAAGAATATTATCCATACAGAGACTATCTGAATTAGACCTGCAATGCTAAATCCTAAAGTTCTATTAACAGCAGAGATTTTTCCTACGATAAAGTATGCTATAAGAGAACCAAGTCCTCCCATGAAATTTATGATGCCATTGGCCGGAGATCTATTTTCAGGAGGAACAAGATCAGGCATAAGAGATATCACAGGCCCTCTTCCTATGGCTTGGAAGATGTTCATCAGAAGAATAACAAGGATAAGAAGAATTAAAGAGGAAGTATTTATTCCAAAGAGAGCGGGAATCCAAGGGATGAAAGAGAAGAAGATAGCCCCTAAAGGAAGAGAGGTTATGATGTATGGCATTCTTTTTCCTAACTTTGTCCAAGTACGATCAGATAGAGCTCCAATTAGGGGTATGAGAAATAAGGCAAGGATATTATCTAAATTCATTATCCATCCTACAGCAAAACTTGATATTTTATAGCTTTTTTGGAGTATTACAGGAATATCGGTGTTATAAAGAGACCAGAGAAGAGAAATAGATAAAAATCCAAAACCTAATAGGACAATTTTTAAAAATTTAAAATTATTAATCATTTACACCTCCCCATCTCTTTAGAAATATATTTTAACATAAATATAAGTTAAGGTATAATACACTCATTAAGGGAGAGTGGGTATGAGCAGGGAGTTTCATTACAACATAGAGTTATATCCTGAAGACTCTAAAAAGCTTATTCCTTTAGAGTTAGAGGTTCCTGAAGGTATTAAGGAGATAGTTATCAAAGCTAACCTTGACCCTGAATTTCTATCTCATGAAGAATCTAAGAAATTGATAAGAGAGGCTATTAAAAATTATATATCACAGGGTTTTGAACCTTTAGACATAAAGCAAATATCTGCTGAGATATTGGATAAGATAATAAGAGAATTTTCTCCATTAAGAAATATAGTTAATTTAAGAGTTATAGATGCTGATGGAGATTTTAGAGGTACAGGAGATCAGAGATTTACTAAAGGAATTCCAATAAAAATTGGGACTTATGAGAGTACTCTTGGGTGTGTCTCAGGAGAGATAAAACCTGGAATTTGGCAATTAATACTTGAGATAAAGCAGATTCTAAAAAAGTGTGTTCTAAATATAGTAGTGTATCTTAATAGAGAGGAAATGACAAAGGTTAAAGATGTTATACTTCCGTATACTCCTGTGATAAGGGAGCCTTATGATAAAAGTGGATGGGTGAAAGGTGATATTCATCTTCATTCCTATCATAGTGATGGAGAGTTATCTATAGAAGAACTTATAAAATTTAGTATAAAAAGAGGCCTTGATTTTATATTTCTTACTGATCACAATAAAATATCAGGTTTTCATACTATTGAGTGGGAGTTTTATCCTATTTATGGAGGTATTGAATTTACTACTTTTTGGGGACATTTTTTGGGTTTAGGTCTTAAGGAGTATATTCCATGGGATTTAGTAAATCCCAGTTTAGGTATAAGAAGATTGAGTGAGATGGTAAGATCTCAAGGTGGAATTTTTTGTGTTGCTCATCCTTATACTATATCATCTCCTGTGTGTCCGGGATGTAGATGTGAGATTTATCTTGATTATAATTTTGTAGATGCTATGGAGATATGGACAGGATCCTTTGAGAGGAGAAGATTTGAAATTACAGAGTCACTAAAGAGGTGGAGAGAGATTTTGAAAAATGGATTTAGGGTGACCGCTCTTGGAAGTTCGGATATGCATAAGATAGAGGATATAAAAGAAGATGTACCTGTAAATTATTTGTATGTGGAAGATTTGAGTGAGGAAAGTATCTTAAAAGCTATTAAAGAGGGTAGAGCTTATGTTACTTCAGGCCCAGAGATAGAGTTTTATATAAATGATTATTCCATAGGAGATAGTGTAAATTTTGATGAAGATCTAATACTTAAATATGCTTGTGGAAAAGAAAGTGAACTTAGAGTTATATATAACGGAGATGAATATATAAAAATACCTAATACTAAGAAAGGAGCTTTCCATTTAAAGGTTAAAGATCCTGGCTATATTTATTTGGAATTTTGGGAAGGGAAAAAGGCTAATAGCTTTTACTAATCCTATATATTTAATATAAGAGGGGCTTCATTGCCCCTCTTAATTATACTCCTGAGAAGGCGTTAAAGCCACCATCAATAGGTATAACTGCTCCTGTAACAAAAGAACTGGCAGGGGAGGCAAGCCAAATTATGGTTCCTATAAGTTCCTCTGGTTCTCCAAATCTTCCCATTGGAGTATGTTCAATTACTGCTTTACCTCGGGGAGTAAGAGTTCCATCTTCATTTAGAAGGAGATATCTATTCTGATTGGTGATAAGAAATCCTGGAGCGATAGCATTAACTCTTACTTTGGGTGAGAATTCTTTTGCTACATATACTGCAAGCCATTGAGTGAAATTAGCCACTGCAGCTTTTGCTGCAGAGTATCCTACGACCCTTGTCAGAGGCCTAAAAGAAGACATAGAAGCAAAATTTATAATTACTCCTCCTTCTGGGTTTTCTACCATCATCTTACCAATTATTTGGCTTGGAATGATAGCACCAGCAAAAAGATTTATATTTACTACTTTTTGNATAGACTCTACAGGAAGATCCCAGAAAGTTACTTTATCAGAAGTAACTGCTTCAGGGATATTTCCTCCTGCAGCATTAAGAAGAATGTCAATTTTTCCAAACATGTTTTTAACTTTTTCTGCAACTTCTTTCACATTTTCCCTTTCTAATGCATTCATCACAAAACCTTCAGCGGTAATTCCCATGTCTTTTTAACTTTTCGACTTGATTCATTAAAGCTTTCTCATTTATATCGGTTAGGACTATTTTAGCTCCTGCTTTTCCTAAACCTTCAGAGATAGCAGAGGCTAAGATTCCACCTCCACCAGTAAAGAAGGCTACCTTATCTTTTATGGAAAAAAGTTCTTCAACGTAGCTCATTGTTTTCACCTCCTATTCGAGTTTTTCCCATTCGGTATGGAAGATTCCCTCTTTATCTATCCTTTCATAAGTGTGGGCTCCAAAGAAGTCTCTTTGAGCTTGGATCAAATTTGCAGGAAGATTCTCTGTAGCAAGGGCAAAATAGTAGTCAAGAGTAGAATTTAAGCAGAGAAGAGGAATTCCCTTTAGTTTTCCAAGGTTTGAGATTCTCTCTACAGATTCTATTTTATCCTTTAAGAAATTTATTGCCTTTTCCGAAGCAAGGAGATTTGCATTTTGAGGATTCTCTTTTATGATTTCCCTTAAGAAATTCAGAAGCTTGGCTCTTATAATGCATCCACCCTTCCAAATCCTCAGTACTTCTGATAGATCTATGGTGTAATTGAAGGTTTTTGAGGCCTCATCTATTAGCCAGAGCCCCTGAGAGAAGGATAGAAATACTCCAAAGAGTAGAGCTTTTTCAAGATCTCTTATTACTTCTTCTCTATTTAAAGATAAATTTTCTTTGGGCACTGGCAGTATCTTTGATAGGTTTACTCTTAAATCTTTAAAATGAGATATTATTCTTGCCTCCACAGCCATGTCTAAAGTTGGGGTTGGAATACCAAGATCAAGGGCTGTTTGAGAAGTCCATTTACCTGTTCCTTTTTGTTCTGCTTTATCTAGTATAACTTCTACAAGAGGTTTTCCTGTTTCCTCATCTTTTTTCCTCATTATTTTATAAGATATTTCCATAAGGAAGGAATTTAGCTCTCCGCTATTCCAGGTTTGAAATACATTACCAATTTCCTCCGAAGTCATATTTAATACTTTTCTCATCACATCATAGACTTCTGCAATAAGTTGCATTATGGCATATTCAATACCGTTGTGGACCATCTTTACAAAATGCCCTGCAGAATCATCTCCTACATAAGTACAACAGGGACCATCCTCAGTTTTTGCAGCAATTTTAAGAAGCATTTCTTCCACAAGTTTATAAGCTTCCTTTGTTCCTCCAGGCATAAGAGAAGGCCCATGTAGGGCGCCGTATTCTCCGCCAGAAACTCCCATTCCTAAGTAAAGTATTCCTTTTTCTTTAAGTTCTCTAATTCTTCGGGAAGTATCTTTGAAGTAAGAATTGCCACCGTCAATGATCAAGTCACCAGGTTCTAAATAAGGAAGTAGTTCGTTGATCATATCGTCTACAGGTTGCCCTGCTTTCACCATGAGAATTATTTTTCTTGGCTTTTCAAGGCTTTCTACAAAGGATTTTAAATCATAATAGGGATAGATCTTTTCTTCTTTTACTCTTTTTTCTACAAACTCTTTAGTCCTGTCTGGAGTTCTATTATAAACTGAAACAGAATATCCTTTCCTTGCTATGTTTAATGCTAGGTTTTGCCCCATAACAGCCAGTCCTATTAAACCTACATAATTTTTCATAGTTTTAACCTCCCTTTTATAATTGACTGTGTATAGAAAAAGCTTCTTTTAAATTATGAGTTAGGTAGGTAAAAAATTCAAATTTTTTATTATAATAATCTGCTTTTTCTTTGTTAGGTATGTAGACTTTTTCAATCTCTACAAGTTTTTCTGTAGCTTCTTTATAGGAGGAGAATTCTCCTAATAGAGTAAAGCCGAGAATTGCAGAACCAAGAAGGGCAGTTTCCTCTACCCTTGTTACTGCAACCTCTACTCCTAATATATCTGAAAGAATCTGCATCCAGGTATCAGATTTTGCTCCTCCTCCACCTGCTCTTACTTCCTTTACTTCTATTCCTAACTCTCTTAAAGTTTCATAAAGCATTCTTATGATATATGAAACTCCCTCCATTCCTGCCCTTATTATGTGAGCCTTGGTGTGATGTGGTCTCAATCCAAATAAAACTCCAGAAGCAATACTTCCTATTTCTGGATTTCTCTCCCCTGTGAGATAGGGTAAGAAGAATAGATTATCTGTTTCTATATCTTTTGCTATTTTACTTTGTTCTTCGTAATTCAAATTAAATAAATTATCTCTATACCATTTTAGTATTATTCCAGCGTTATTTATTCCACCACCTGGGAACCATTTACTATCAAAGAAATAAGGTACTTGAATTCGCATTTTTTTAGGATCATCAAATACTGCTTTGGGATGGGGTACTCTAAACATGGCAGTAGTTCCTATATTAATTATTCCTATTCCATCCCCTCCTAAAGCTCCAATTCCAGTACCTACTGCTCCACCATCGTAAAGTCCTACTGCAAGAAGTACTTCTCCCTTTAATCCTAAGAGATCAAGGGTACTTTTAGGTAATGTCCCAAGAATTTTATCTGCAGAAACAACCTTTGGAAGATTTTCATATGTGATTCCAAGAAAATCAAGTATGTAAGGATCCCAATTTAAGGTATGGATATTTAAAAGTTGAGTTGAGGAATCAATGCTCGGCTCAGTATAAGGCTCTCCAATTAGCTTATATATTAGGAAAGATTTAGAGCCAAGATAAAATTTAGCGGAATCAAAAATCTCTTTGTGTTTTTTCTTTAACCAATATATTCTTACAAAGGGGTAATAAAGTAAGGGAGGACATCCTGTTTTCTTGTAAATTTCTTGAAAATCTGCTTCTTTTAGAAGATCTTCAAATATCTCTTTTGTGCGTGTATCAAGGAGGGTTATGATTCCTGTGAGAGGTTTCATATTTTTGTCCAGAGGCAATAGCCCAAACATGTAGGAGGAAGTTATCAGGATGCTAACTTTGTCCTCATAACCTCTTGTGGCCTCTCGGATACTTTCTACGAAAACATTAAATATTTTCTCAGGATCATGTTCTGCTTTTCCTGTACTGTCTTTTTCGAGAGGTAATTCTTTTTGGACAAGAGATATTATCTTGCCTTCTCTATCGATTAATCCAGTTTTTATGTTAGTTGTTCCAAGATCAACGGCTAAGACTAACTTTTCTTTATCCATGGTAATCTCTCCAATACTTCTTTATTTATTATTTCCTCAGGTATTTCTTGGTTTACTACTCTTTCCACATCAGCTACTACTTTGTCGCCCATTCCCTTCAGGCATTCATAGGTATAGGCTGCAATATGTGGAGTAACTACTACATTTTCCATATGAAGGAGAGGGTTTTGGGGATCAGGTGGTTCATCTTTCATAACATCCAGGCCTACTCCTGCAACCTTGCCTGATTTTATAGCTCTTATCAGAGCCTCTTCATCCATTAGCTCTCCTCTTGCTGTATTTATAATAATTACATTATCCTTCATCATGGAAAATTCTTTATCAGAGATCATATGTCTGCTCTTTTCATTTAAAGAAGCATTAAGAGAAATAATGTCTGAGTTTCTAATTAGTTCTTCAAGAGATACTGGTTCTGCTCCCTTCTCTTTAAGTACTTCGGGAGGTATATTAGGATCGTAGGCTATTATTTTTGCATTGAATCCATTTTTTAATATTTCTCCGACTCTGCTTCCAATATTTCCGTATCCTATTATTCCGACTATTTTGTCTTTTACTTCCCATCCTATAAATTTAGCTCTTTCTTCCCACTTTCCCTCCCTTGCTGTCAAAGAAGCTTCTCTTATTTTTCTAATTACTGTCATAAGCAGAGCTACAGCAGTTTCTGCTACTGCTTCTCTTTCTACTATTCCAGGAACCTTTGTTACAATGGTTCCTTTTTCTGTTGCAGATTTAATATCAATATTGTTGTATCCAATTCCATGTCTTGTAATTAATAAGGTTTCATCCTTATATTCAAAAAATTACTTTATCATAAAATGGGGTAACACTAGCAACAATAATATTAAATCCCATTAGCTTATCTGCTAATTCTTTCCCATGAAGATCTCCTGGGAGAGTAAATCTTTCTACATCTCCAACATTCTTAAGTCTCTCTATATGTTCAGGAAAATATTTCCCAAAACTGCTAGAGTTTACAATGGCAATACGGTACATGATTACTCCTCCTCAAATAAATTCTTTAGATGTTTTCTAATATTTTCTGATACATACTGATAATGTTCTTTCTCGTTTTTGTTCAATATCTCATATATTTCTTCTCTTTTTTCTATCAAGGAGAACTCCATAAGAGATATGGAATAACTGTCTTACATTAGGTTTTTTAAGAAATTCTATATAGTCTTCTTTAATTTCTTTTGGAAACTCCTCTTTAGTTATGTTTACTTTATACGCTTTTTTACTTTCTTCTAAATTTTCAAGAGCAATATGGTATAACTCAAGGAATAAATCAGGAGAATATCTTGCTATTGTTTTAACAGCCTCAAGCCAACTAGTGCCTGATGTCTTTATATGGAAATTTCCCTCTGTTATTTTGTAGAAGCTTTTATAAATACTAAATTTATCACTACCTGAATGTAGGCTCAGTCGGTATCCTTCTAGAGCCTTGGTTAAGGCATATTGTTTTTTGAGCTCATTTTCAAACTTTTTAATATCTCCTATATAATCTATTCCTTTTTGAAATTCGCCTGGGAATTTGGGAGCTAAACTCTTGAAATCAATTCCTTTTTCATGTAAAAATTGGACAACAAAGAAGTGATCTTCAGGGGTAGTATCTCTTTCTCCTTCGTCAATTGATACTTCTATATCAAATTCAAGAAGTTTGCTTCTTAGGATTTCATGTACCATCTCTACAAAAGATAGGGCTTTTTCGTAAACAATAGCAGATTTGCAGAGTTCATCATAGGATAGTTCGAAATACTCTTCATTAGAGATTTTGATTTTTTTGCCTGCATACTTTTCAATAATTTTTTTGGAAAAAGAAGAAATTTTTTCGTATTTTTCTCTTATCTCTTTTGAAGTAAGGTTTTCAATTCTTTCAATAAAATCACTTATATCAAGGGTGTACATAGTATACCCTGCATCTATAGCTTCCATAAGATATTTTTCGTCCTTTATATGATCTGCATCTGCTCCATAGCTGTCTGTGTAACCTATCTCTAATACTCCTATGACACTTTTGAGTAGTACATCTTTAAAATCTCTCTTGGTTTTTATGAGTTCTCTTGGGGACTGTTGGGCAAGTATCGGGAAAAGATTGTAATCTTTAAGAACAGAGAGTTGAGCGGAGGTTACAAGTCCTAATCTATCTCCTGTTCCAAAGGAGATCTTTTTATTACATGTTTTTGGATTTATAGGTATTATCTCTTTTAATTTTTGATAATTTTCAAAATTTAAAGGATAAATGTTTACAGAGAACCCTGTTTTTTCTATTTTTTTGTCCTCAGAAAAATAAGGATTTGAAAAGTAAATAGATTGATTTTGCTTAATTATTCCTATATTTTTTGTATTATTTATTTTGGCCACAAAAATATATAACTCCTCATTGTATTTTTCTTAAAGATTGAGGGTAAACAAAGATTGAAAAAGGTTTTAACAATTCTTCTAATAAGTTTAGCATATTCTTTAACCTCCAATTTTTCACGCTTAATAAAAATTAAGCCTATCTATAGTGAAATTTTAGCATATTTTTACATACTACGCAATAATTCTATTTGATTAAAAAGTAAAGGATCTCTCCTAAGAGGCCTGTAAATAATAAGGTTTTTGTGAGACTCCATTTATATTTATAGCCTAGAATGAAGGATAGGATAAAAATAACAGTTCCCCAAAAGTCTAAAACAGAACTTTTTAAAATACTATATGTTCCAGCAACAATGAGAGAGAATGTAAGAGGAGAAAGCAAAGTTAAGTATGTTTTAACTTTTTCTTGATTTATTTTGTGAACAAAATAGGAAGNAAAAAGCACTAATATAAAAGGAGCAAGGACAGAACTTAAGGTTGCAAGTAAACTTCCTAAAATTCCTCCCATCTTATAACCTATAAAGGTTGCCGCGTTAATTGCTATAGGTCCTGGAGTCACTTGAGATATGGCAACAACATCGATAAATTCAAGATCATTAAGCCATTTCTCTTCTAATACGACTAAGTATCTTATGAGAGCTATGATGGCATACCCACCGCCAAACCCAAAAAGTCCTATTTTGAAAAATACTTTTATTAATGCTTCATATATACCCATAAAATCACTACTCCTAAGGAGATGAGAATTAAATAAATAGGATTAACCTTAAAGAATATTAGCAGTACTGACATAAACAAAAAAGAAATTATATTTAATTTGCTCCACTTTTCTTTTTTTAATAAGTTCTAATACTGCAATTACCATGGCTGAAGCAATGGCAGGTCTTATGCCATAGAAAAGTCCTTGTACTATTTTTGATTTCTCAAAGTTTAAGAAGAATATAGCAATTACAAGAATTGATATGAAAGAGGGAAGAACCACAGCAATTCCAGAGATAATGGCTCCTTTTATTCTTTTCAATTTATATCCTACTGCAACGGCAAGATTAAAGGCGATAGGTCCTGGGAATAACTGGGCAAGGGTTAAGGTTTGTAAAAAGGTCTCTTCATCCATCCAGCCTTTTTTCTTTACGATCTCTTCCAAGAATAGGGGGACCATTACATAGCCTCCTCCGAGGGTAAGCCATCCGATTTTTAGGAACACAAAAAATAATTCCCACAAATTCATAGGAGTTATTATAGCAATAAATTCAGGTAAAGGCGAAATGATGTAAAAGAAATTTATTGAATAAAATTATGGTTAAAATGATTGTTAAATGTTAAAATAATATTAAAGCCAATATTATTATATGGTAAAACATAAAATTAAAAGGGGGATAACGAAGAAGGATGAAATTCCCAAAAGGAAAGCCAATCTATGAGGATACTCCTTCAGGACTTATTAATCTCAAAGAGCTTGTGGCTTGGATAAGAATGGAAAAATTTAGTGGAGTATTAGAGGGTAAGGTCTCAGATATTAAAACTCAAATATTAATCACTGAGGGAGAACCGAGGAAGGCTTTTACCTATAAAGATAGTGAACTTCTTCTTCAGGATGAGGAAGCTATTGATTCCTTTGTTACTGATGCTATGATGAGGGTCTCTTTTATTTCTTTGTACAATCTTGAAGGAGAAATTATTAAAAGCATTCTATTAAAGTTATTTTCTAATCCGATTCTAAATGGCGAGCTTAAGATTTTTGATCCTAGTGGTATTATTGATAAATGTCTGGAAAAATCAAATGTCTCTCATCTTGACTTGATTTTGGGAGTAAATAATTTTCATTTTCTTTTTTATGATGGTAGATATTTAGGGTATTACAATGAGAGAGATGGGGAGTTTGTGGAAGATCAGGAAAAGATTGGACTTATTCAAAATTTAAATTCTAAGCTTGGTTATCTCTATTTTTTATAATATGTCCATAAAAGAATTTGAGGGATTTAAATTTCCCTCTTTAAAATTTGGAGAAATAGAAAAGAATATAGATTTCTTGATAGAAACTCTTATAGATTTTTTGAATCAATTAGTAACAGGTTATATAAGTACAGGAATTTATCCTGATAAGGTGAAGAAGATTTTGGAAAAAGTTTTCTTAAATCAAAATGGCTTAATGAGAGATTCTATTATTCTTGCAGAAGATCAGTTTATGATAAAGCAAAATGTTATAAACAGTTGGTATGAGGCTGTAAATCTTTTTGCTAATTTTATAAAAGAACTAAATAAAGAACTGGTTAGATTTTGGGGGAAGAGGCTTCTTACAGAAAGATATACGGAGGTTTATAAAAATTACTATGAGAAAATAAAAGATCATCCTGAACTTTCAACTCTTTTTTCCTATTTGAGCCCAGAGAATATTATTTCTTAGGGGGGAGTCATGGAGAATAGACTTAGAGCTGTAGAGATTGTGTTTTTTATTAGCCTTTTTTTGGTAATTTTACTCTCTTTTCTTCCTTTGTTTAACGTTTATATACATAATTCAGTCTACCAGTTTGTCTATCTTTTAGCAGAAATAATTGGCCTACTCTTTGCGTTGGTTTATTTGTTAAAGATGGACAGAAGTCAAAGTTTTTGGTTGGGATGGTTGTTTATTGTAGTAGGTTTAGTCTCATATCTATTAGGGGATTTTTTGAGTTTCTTAAGGGAGGAGAATATTTCTGAGATTTTCAAGATTTTCTCCTTCATTTTTGATATTGTAGGATTATTGCTATTTATAGTTTTTATTGGAAATTCCTTAAGATTAAGACTAACTTTTAATGAAAATTTCTTATTGGTAATTAATTCTCTTTTACTTTTCTTGCTTATACTACAGGTGGGTTTTCTTCCTGTAATATTAAATCGTGCTTACTCAGTGTGGGATAAGGTTACAAATATAATTTATCTCATAGAAAATTATATTTTACTTGTTTTATTTATGATTCTATTTCTTACAATTACCACTCATTTTTGGGGAGGAGAGATTGCAAGAAATTACTATCTATTAACATTAGGTATATCTCTACTTTCTTTATCTAGCCTAATATTCTATTTTGTCTTAGGAGGGTATAATGTTTTCAACCTTGACAGAATTATATACCTAGGGGCTTACTTAGTTATTGCTTATGCTGTGGTTAAAGAGGGAGAAATGCATATAGTTTGATTAACACTAAAGTTAGTCATTTTTTAAAGTTCCATTTAAGCCATTTTGGGGTGTGCTTAATTTAACTAACTCGTAGTCTACTTAGTTGGAGTTACATTGACTTTTATATAGTGATAAAAATCATGTTGAGGATCTACCCCAATAAGTTCTGCTCCTGCTCCTCCTGCTGGGGTAGGTGAAGAGAGTGGAACATGAAAGGAGTAATAAAAAGGCCAAAACATCTCATAATATAGGGATCTTCCATCCATAACTCTTCATTATTAACCCTGTTTAATTAGTTTGTTAAAGACTTTTGTTGAGTTTTTATTATCTCCAAATACTATGAAAGTAAAAGAGTTTACTTTGGGATTTATCTTTTGAAGCTGTTGATAATTCCAGTTTTCAACCTTTTCAAAACTAAATTCATAATGTATTTTAATTGAAATAGCACTAAATAATTTTTAAGGTAAATCTTTAATGAATGTTTTTAAAATATACAGGGGGAGAAAACTCCCCCTGTATGTTATCTTTCTAATTATCAGGTTTATTAATCTTTAAGGTTCAGGTACTTGAATAAGAAGAAGCCAGGTCCCCAAGAAAATTCATAAAGTACTAAACCTTCAAGTTTTGGATTTTGTACCCATTGAGCTTTGGGTAGGTAGATGGGAACCATATAGTACCTGTCTTGAGATGGTTGTAACCAAAGATGGGCAATTTTTATAGCCTCGTTAAAGGGTCTATTAAGAGTTCTAAATCTCCATCTGTAAGCCTGTTTACTTTGAGGAGAAAGGTTATTGTACCAGAGCTGGAATATTTCTTGTCCAACAATTACTCTTCCTGCGAGTCTCCAATAATTAGTCTTTTCTTCATTAGTTTTTGCATTTTTCCACTTCTCGTAAAGTTCATCAAATTGTTCATACCAAAGAGGAGGTATAGTCATTTCTTCCACCCAAAGTTTCTCTGGTTCGCTTTTTACAATCTTTTGGAATCCTTCATATAATGTTTTTCTCTTTTCAAGAAGAGGTTTCCAATCTTCCTCAGTAAGTCCTCCACTCTTTCTGAGCCATGCGTCTTGTTCTTGTTCAAGTTCAAAACGTTTCTTTCTTATGGAGGTTGGATAATCGTAGAACCAGACACTGTGATCTGAACCTTTAGAAAAGTCAACTGATAAGTTATTCATTGGAGCTCCTATAAGGGTAAATCCTGCTTTAGCATCAGGAGTAAAGTTTGCCCATACGTAGGAACCCCAATATAATCCGCCTTCTATGTTTTCAATTATTACATTAATACCAAGATTCTTTTTCCATTGATCAACTAAAAATTCTGCTACAGGATCTCCTCCACCAGTAATATAGAAAACTAAGGTTTTTAATCCTTTTCCTTCAGGGTAACCAGCTTCTGCCAAGAGACTTTTAGCTTTCTTTATATCAAATGGAATTTCCTTCATTTTGTCCCCAATTATGGTTCCATTTGGCCAATATTTAGATAGAGGTAGTGCTCTTCCTCCAAGAACATCTCTACAAAGTTTTTCTCTATCTATGGCCATAGCAAGAGCTTGTCTCAGTTTTATGTTGTCCATTATTGGATCAAAACCTCTAGACCATTGATATCCGTTCCAGAAACACTCCATTATATCCTCGTGGAATTCTTTCGAGAGTTTAGGATCAGAAAGTACAAATTTGTATTCTGCTACGGTATTTATCAACGCTGCATCTAGCTCGCCTGCCATATATTGTTGTAAACCAAGACCACCAA